>VFQT010002675.1_pt1 | contig 17758 bp, 14 predicted proteins | sample 3512381 | NCBI WGS metagenome assembly VFQT01 (sample SAMN10412376, study PRJNA504923) | tailings metagenome | isolation source: Relicate 2 Philex TSF3 active mining site | place: Philippines: Tuba, Benguet | collected 2017-08-29
ATGCTCGATGGCGGGCGGTTGGCTTGATCACAAACAGCGGCTTTGTGGTGCGGCAGTGCCGATCTTGAAAACAAGCTGTGGCGCCCACATTTGAAGGGAGCGGGCCGGGCCCCTCTGGCAAGATGCGTCTTGTGATGTCGGTCCGCATCGGAGAATCCGATCAGCGTTGGGGCGCTCTTTCCTCGTCAGCTGATCGCTTCCGAATAGAGAACGGATGTTTCGGAGGACAAAAGCATGTCGCCTATGATGAATAGATCACATGGGAAAAAATTGTCTCGGATGCTGGCCTTGGCCGGGGCTAGCTTGGTTCTTGCTGCGTGCGGCGATGCAGAGCAAGCGGCCGGTGATTTGCGCAACCTTACAGAGGCCGCCATCGACACCGAAGGGGCCGCGAATGTCCTTCGATCGTCAGTGGATACCGGATCCATAGAAGGTGCGATCAAGGGCGCGGCAGCGGGCGCGCTGCGCGAAGAGCTGGGCGTTGTTGGCGCCGTGGTGGACGAAGACGCTCTGGTGTCTGGTGTCGATAAAGTGATCGACGGCAAGGCGGTGACGGGCGCCGCAGAAGACGCCGCGCGCACGGCGCTTGATGCCTCAGCGTCACCCGAAAAATAACCTGTGCTCACGCCAACACCCGACGCCACGGTGCGGGCCCTCAACCGTCTGGCTGGGCTGGTTGCCGTGCTGATCAGCGCGGGCGAAGTCGCACGCTTTTGGGGTGATCCGCGTTTCTTCCCAATGGCGTTTGATGAGCTTTTGGTCGCGGCGGCACTCATCTGGGCCAGATGGCGCGCGCCGCAAGTTGGCGCGCTGGGGCATCTGGCGGCGTGGAGCGCCTTTGCCGGATGGGCGCTTGTGCTTCTGATTGAAACCGCAACGCATCAGATCCACGGGCCTGTCAAAGCCGCGGGGACATTTTACCTGTGCGCTCTGTCCACGCTGCTGGCGCTGGGCCTATGGGCCATCCGCCGATCTTGGCAGGCGGTGGCCGCGCGGGATTGGCGGTAGATCGATCTTTTGCGAAAAGGCTGGGTTTGCTGCACCATAGCTATAGCGGGCGTCCGTGAGGGTCACCCGCGTTTTGCTTGGGCTGCGCTCAACCCGAGCCATGGGCAAGCGCGACCAATAGAGAAAATCGCGGATCGGTTTCGCCTTGCGTGCTTCGGCGATGGCGGGGTCATCCATATGATGCGGCGTCAGGCGGGAAGACATTGTCAGCATGGGGGAATGGAGCCAGTTCACTTCACCAAAGCCATAAGCCGTGCCATTGGCAAAAACGATGTCGCGCTTGAATGGGTTGATCGGCACGGGGCTGGCAACAATCGTGCGCACCGGGCCCAGCCCCCGCGCTTCAGCGGCGTCGCGCGCCATCCGCTCCGCAGCTAAGCTGCTGGCCCCCATCGCGCCGATATAGGCCGAGGTGATGCCGAGGGCGACCAGCGCCGGGCGCCCCGGATGCGCAACCCCCGCGCGTTGGCGACGGCGCGCGCGCCATACCCCAACGCCTAAAGCGAGCCAGAGCCACAGATCGATGATGAACAGGGTGTCGCCGTAAAACCAGCGGTCTGAAAACGGCATCAACAGGCGGATGCCATAAGTGTTCAGAAAATCGAGAAAAGGGTGAGAGAACCAGCCCAAATAGGCGAGGATGATCAGCCAGCCACGATGGAGCGGGGGACAGTCTGCAGGCCGGGTGGCGCGGTGCGATTGCCACTGATCGAACCAGATCAACCCAGCGACGAGCAGCGGCGGCAGGATGAGCATGGCGATAGGCCCGTGAGTCCATCCCCGGCGCCAGGCCAGATTTTCATTGAATAGCAGGCCGAGCACATCGACATCCGGCAAGTTAGCCGCCAGCACAAGCGTTGCTGTGGCCAGCCCTGTCTTCTTTTTCAGCCCCGCCTCAGACAGCGCCCATCCTGCCAAGCTATGCGCCAGATTATCCATATCTGCTCCCCTTGAGGGCCTTATGATGCTTTAAGGCGGAACCGATCCGTTAGGCGCGGCCATAAGATGCTCGTCATCAGCCCTCCCATCACCAACAAGGCCGCAGTAATCTTCCAGCCCTGCATCGGCTCGCCAAGGACAAGGGTGGATGATAGCATCCCGAATACGGGAACGAGAAGCGCCAGCGGCGCCACTTGGGCGGACGGGTGGCGGGCCAGTAGCCAACCCCAAATGCCATAGCCGAACATGGTATTGCCCACCGCCTGCCATGCAACCGCGGCCCAAAGGCCCGGCCCGGCTTGGGCAAGGCTTTGGCTGATCGCGGCGGGCCCTTCGACCAGAAAGGCAAGCGTATAGAGCGGCGGGATCGCAAACAGGCTCGCCCAGACAACATAGCTGAGCATGTTTACCTGCCCAGCGGCGCGCGAGACCATATTGCCGCTCGACCAGCTGATCGCCGCCCCGATCACCAGGGCGATGCCCAGCGGCGTCGTATGCCCGTCGGTATGGGTCAGGATCACGCCTAGCCCCGAGAGCGCGAGCAGCAGGGCGGCGATTTGGAACAGCCGCACCCGTTCCTTATGCAGGACGAGCGAGAAGAGGATGGTGAAGATCACCTGCGTCTGCACGACGAGCGAGGCGAGGCCCGGCGTGATGTCCGCCTTCATCGCGATGAAGAGCAAGCCAAACTGCCCGCCGCCAATCAGCACGCCATAAGCGGCAAGGTTGCGCCAAGGCACATCGGGCCGCTTTAAGAAGAATGCAGCGGGAAAAAAGGCAAGCGTATAGCGCAGCGCTGCCAGCAACAGCGGCGGGAAATTATCGAGCGCGATACGGATAATGACAAAATTGGATCCCCACACGGCCATGACCAGCACGGCCAAGAGCAAGTGCGATTTGGGGAGACCCGCTGGGTGAGGCGCGCTGGTCAAACCAGGCGCTCAGGGCGAAGGGCGCGGAATGGGATGCTCATCGGGCCATGTCTATAGCGCCTCGCGCTGTCAGGCAAATAGGTCCCTCCGTCATCGCCCTGCGGCCGCTGCCACCTCCCCATCCGCCAGCGGATAGGGAGGAAAAGGAGGGATCAGAACCTCCCTATGCCGCAGGCATGGGGAGGGGAGAGGGCGTTTGTTACGCCGCGATGGAGCGCTTGGCGCGCTTGCGCTCATGCGGGTCGAGATGGACTTTGCGCAAACGGATATTCTGCGGCGTCACTTCGACCAGCTCATCATCGTCGATATAGGCAATCGCCTGTTCCAGCGTCATCCGCTTGGGCGGGGTGAGGCGGATGGCGTCATCCTTGCCGCCCGACGCGCGGAAGTTGGTCAGCTGCTTCGACTTCATCGGGTTGACCTCAAGGTCATCCGTCTTGGCGTTTTCGCCGACGATCATGCCTTCATACAGCGCTTCGCCCGGCGAGACGAACAGGATGCCGCGCTCTTCCAAGGGGCCGAGCGCATAGGCATTGGCTTCGCCCGCGCCGTTGGAGATCAGCACGCCGTTTTTGCGGCCTTCGATCGGGCCTTTGTGCGGGCCATATTTTTCGAACAGCCGGTTCATAATGCCCGTGCCGCGCGTGTCGGACAGGAATTCGCCGTGATAGCCGATCAGGCCGCGCGAGGGCGCAGAGAAGGTGATGCGCGTCTTGCCGCCGCCCGAGGGGCGCATATCGGTCATTTCCGCTTTGCGGACGTTCATCTTGTCGATGACGGTGCCCGAATATTCATCATCCACATCGATGACGACGGTTTCATACGGCTCGGTGCGCTGGCCATTTTCTTCGCGGAACAGCACGCGCGGGCGCGAGATGCCCAGCTCAAAGCCTTCGCGGCGCATGGTTTCGATAAGAACGCCCAGCTGAAGTTCGCCCCGGCCCGCAACTTCAAAGCTGTCCTTATCGGCGCTTTCGGTCACGCGGATGGCGACATTCGATTCGGCTTCGCGGAACAGGCGGTCGCGGATCATGCGGCTCGTCACCTTGCTGCCTTCGCGACCGGCCATGGGCGAATCGTTGACGGCAAAGCGCATCGAGAGCGTCGGCGGATCAATCGGCTGTGCCGCAATCGCCTCAGTCACGCTGGTATCGGCGATGGTGTTAGCCACGGTTGCGGTGGTGAGGCCGGCGATGGAGACAATGTCGCCCGCTTTGGCTTCGTCCACCGGCACGCGTTCCAACCCACGGAAGGCGAGGATCTTTGAGGCGCGGCCTTGTTCGATGACATTGCCGTCCTGATCCAGTGCATGGATCGGCATATTGACCTTCAGCGTGCCGCTGTCGATCCGGCCCGTCAGGATGCGGCCCAAGAAATTGTCGCGGTCCAGCAGCGTGACGAGGAACTTGAAGGGGCCGTCTTCATCGGCCTTGGGTTCCGGCACATGGTCGACAATCGTCTGGAACATCGGTTCCAGCGTGCCGTCGCGCAGTGTCGGATCGGTATTGGCATAGCCGTTGCGGCCCGAAGCGTAGAGCACCGGGAAGTCCAGCTGCTCATCGGTCGCGTCGAGCGAGACGAACAAGTCGAACACTTCGTCCAGAACTTCCTGAATGCGCTCATCCGGGCGGTCGATCTTGTTGACGACAACAATCGGGCGCAGGCCGAGTGCCAGCGCCTTGCCGGTCACGAACTTGGTCTGCGGCATCGCGCCTTCGGAGGAATCGACGAGCAGAATGACGCCATCAACCATCGAGAGGATGCGTTCCACCTCGCCGCCGAAATCGGCGTGGCCGGGCGTATCGACGATGTTGATGCGTGTGCCGTTCCAGTCCACCGAGGTGCACTTAGCGAGAATGGTAATCCCACGTTCCTTTTCCAGATCGTTGGAATCCATCGCGCGTTCTTCCACGCGCTGGTTGTCGCGGAAGGTGCCCGACTGGCGGAACAGCTGGTCAACAAGGGTCGTCTTGCCATGATCGACGTGCGCGATAATGGCCACATTACGGAGGCTCATGCGGGTCTCTAAAGATGGAGGAGAGTTTCTGTCTGGGCGCGCCCCTAGCCTAATTTGTGCGTTGCGGCAAGCTAAGCTAGGAAGCGCGTTATGTTAGCCCGCTTAATCCCTGATCGCTTTGTCGCAATGTTGCTTGCAACGATCGTGTTTGCGACAGTGCTGCCCGCTCAAGGTGGCGCGGTTCCGGTGATCTCTGCCACAGCCAATATTGCCATATTCAGCCTGTTTTTCTTTCACGGCCTCCGAATTGGACATGATGCGGTGTGGAATGGCTTGCGCCATTGGCGGTTGCAGTTGGCCGTTCTCGGGTTTGTTTTTGGGGCGATGCCGCTACTCGGACTGGGCGCGTCTTGGATGTTTTCAGGGTTTCTCCCGCCAGAGCTTTGGCTGGGCGTCGTCTTTCTTTGCGTCCTCCCCTCAACGGTCCAATCGGCGATCGCGGCATCGTCGATGGCGGGCGGCAATGTTGCCGGGTCAGTCATTGCCGCGGCTGTCTCGAACCTTTCGGGCGTGGTGCTGACGCCGCTGCTCCTTGCGCTCTTCACCCATGCGTCGGGCGGTGGGATTGACCTTTCAGCTGTCACGCGGATTGCGACCTTGCTGCTTTTGCCCTTCGTTTTGGGCCAGATTGCCCGCTTGCGCCTTGCCAAATGGGCAGAGCGCAACCGGGGGTGGATTGGCCGGCTGGACCGGGTCACGATTTTACTCACCGTCTATGTCGCGTTCAGCGCAGCGGTGGTCGACGGCATGTGGCAGCGGCTCAATGGCGAGGATTTCGCGCGGTTGGTGATCATTATCGTCCTCCTGCTTGCTTTCGCGCTCGCTTTTGCATGGGGGCTTGGCAAGGCGCTCGGCCTGTCGCGGGAGGACCGGATCACGCTGCTCTTTTCAGGCGCACAGAAAAGCTTGGCGACGGGCGCACCTATGGCGCGCATCCTTTTTCCTGCGGCGCAAGCCGGCCTTATGGTCTTGCCGATCATGCTCTATCACCAGCTCCAACTGACCGTTTCAGCGTGGATCGCGGCGCGACTTGCACAAAAGTAATCGAAATTTGTCATATTGGGCAGTAGAGGCCAAATCATGAGCCGTTCCGAGCACCCAAAAATTGCCGTCTTGTTGCCCTGTTTCAACGAAGCCGCGGCCATTGCCCAGACCGTTAAAGATTTTCGCGCGGCGCTGCCCGACGCGGACATTTATGTCTACGACAATAACAGTCAGGATCAAACGGCGGAGATCGCCCGGGCGGCGGGCGCAATCGTGCGGACAGAGCGGATGCAGGGCAAGGGCCATGTTGTCCGCCGGATGTTCGCGGATGTCGACGCCGATATCTATATCATGGCAGATGGCGACGCGACCTATGAGGCCGCCGCAGCGCCCGCCTTGATCGGCCTTCTGCGCGAAGAGCATCTCGACATGGTGGTCGGCGCGCGAAAGTCAGAAGTCGACGCGGCCTATCGGCGCGGCCATCGGCTCGGCAACAAGCTGTTAACGGGGATGCTGGCCTGGCTCTTTGGCCGAACCTTCACCGATATTCTCTCGGGCTATCGCGTCTTTTCGCGTCGCTTTGTCAAAAGCTTCCCGGTTTTGTCGGCGGGGTTTGAGATTGAGACAGAGATTAGCGTTCACGCGCTGGAGCTTCGAATGCCGGTGGCGGAACAGGTGACGGCCTATGCCGCGCGGCCTGAAGGCTCAGCGTCGAAGCTCAACACCTATCGCGATGGCTGGCGCATCCTGATGATGATCCTGACATTGTTCCGGAGCGAAAAGCCGCTGGCTTTTTTCGGGCTGATCGGCGCATTGCTGGCGCTTAGCTCCGTCGGGCTCAGCATTCCTCTGTTTCTCACTTATTTCGAAACAGGGCTTGTCCCGCGCATGCCGACGGCCATTTTGGCGACGGGGTTGATGATCCTCGCCTTTCTCTGTGTCTTTAGCGGGCTGATCCTCGATACCGTGGTGCGGGGCCGCCGAGAGACACGTCGCCTCGCCTATCTGGCTGTGAATCGATAGTTTTTTAGATGCCGTCTCTGACTCTTAAGCCGACGGTGGAGCGGATGCTTTGGCTGGCGCTGGCATTTTTGTCGGCGCTGCCTTTCCTTGTCGCGCCGATCCCGATCCTGCCTGATCTGTTCACCCATATCGGCCGCTATCATGTGATGACCCATGCGGCCGATCCGTTTCTGTCCCAATATTATGACTTTGATTGGCATGTCCTTGGCAATCTTGGGATGGACGTGCCGATGGCGCTTCTTGGCCCGATTTTGGGGACGGAGCGCGCGGCTTTTCTGCTCACGGGGTTGATCCCGCCGCTGATGGTGACAGGGATTTGGAACTTCGCGCGGGCGCGGCATGGTTTCGTGCCGGTGACTGCCTATGTCGCCCTGATCTTTGTCTGGTCGTTCACCTTCTTTCACGGCTTTGTGAACTACTGGCTTGGCATCGCGCTGGTATTTCATGCGGCGGCGGGCTGGCTCCGAATGGATGGCAGGCCGATTTGGGCGCGGCTGGCCTACGCGTTTTTTGTCTCGCTGGTCATCTGGCTGTGCCACACGTCGGCGTGGGGTGTGCTCGGCATTCTGGTCGCCGCGATTGAGTTTGAACGGCGGAAAACCCTTTGGCGTTTTGCGATAGGCATGGCCCCCTGGGCGGCACCGTTGCTGCCGATGCTTGTCTGGCGCGCGACCAAGGGGGGTGGGCCGCTCATGGGCCGCTGGTGGCCGATGGTGAAAGTCCGGGGTTTCAAAAACCTTCTCCGCGCCGAATGGGAGTGGTTCGATAAGCTTAGCGTCGCGGTGTTGATCGCGTTGCTGCTTTGGCTGATCTTCAGCAAGCGGACGGGCAAGGATCGTGGGATCCTGCTCGCTGCCGCCGGATTGCTGCTGTGTTCCTTCATTTTACCGACAACGGTGCTCAGCTCTTATTTTGCCGATGTTCGCTTGTTTGCCCCAATGATGATGATTGCCTTTCTGGCAGTGCGGGAGGTGCCATCGGCATGGGCAGGGCGTCTGGCGCTGGCAGCCATCGCCTTTTTTGGTGTCCGTATCGCTGAAACATCCATTGGCTGGATCCAGCGTGGCACCGAACTGACGGTCGACCTTGCCGCACTCGACAAGGTGCCGATGGGCGCCCGGATTGCCGTTCTGGCCCACAGCAGCGAATGCGGCGTCTGGCCCTTGGCGGGGCGTGGCCATGCCCCTGGCCTTGCCATTCCGCGTCGCCACGCCTTTGTGAATACCCAATGGGATATCCCTGGCCAGCATCTGATGCGGCCGATTTATAATGACGGGCGCGGGTTCAACGATTCGCGTTCGGCAGAATTGTTCAATCCGGCATTTGGCTGCCCGGGGCTGCGGGTGCGCACCTTCCTCCGCTATCTGCCGCGGGATCGGTTTGATTATGTCTGGATATGGGAGGCAGAGGCGCCGCCGGCGGCGCTGACCTGGCTCACCCCCGTCTATACCGGCCCGACGGCGCGTCTTTATGTCATCCAGAAAAATGGCAAAGGCGCATCAGGGGGTTGAACTTTCCCCCCTGAGGCCGACATAAGGTTCGACACACCAAGCAAAGGATTCCCAATGCACCCGCACGACGCGCTGATCCCCATCGTTATCGAACAATCGAACCGCGGGGAGCGCAGCTTTGACATTTATTCGCGGCTTTTGCGGGAACGCATCGTCTTTGTGACGGGCGGGATTGAGGACAATATGGCGTCCGTCATCGTCGCTCAATTGCTCTTCCTCGAGTCGGAAAATCCGAAAAAAGACATCTGGATGTACATTAATTCGCCGGGCGGCGTCGTCACGGCGGGCATGGCGATCCACGATACGATGCAATATATTCGGCCCAAAGTGGGCACGGTCTGCGTTGGGCAGGCGGCCTCAATGGGGTCTTTCCTGCTCTCGGCGGGTGAGCCGGGGATGCGCGTGGCGCTGACAAATTCGCGCATCATGATCCACCAGCCCTCGGGCGGCGCGCAGGGTCAGGCCACCGATATTGCCATTCAGGCGCAGGAAATCTTGCGGATTCGCGCGAGTATGAACCAACTTTATTCGCGCTACACGGGCAAGGACATCGAGACGATCGAAAAGGCGATGGAGCGCGACAACTTCATGACCGCGCTTGAAGCCAAGGAGTTCGGGCTGATCGATGCAGTGTTTGATAAGCGTCCTGAAGTAGCGGAAGACGCGCAAGGCTAAGCTGGCTGAACAGGCAGTTAGCTGAAATTAAGTCATTGCCGCTATGAAATCTGATTGTAACATGGCCGCGAAAGTGGCGGGAAGGTTCTGATGACCAAGTTGAGCGGCAGCGATACCAAGAGCACGCTATATTGCTCCTTCTGCGGCAAATCGCAGCATGAGGTGCGCAAGCTCATTGCCGGGCCGACGGTATTCATCTGCGATGAATGCGTCGATCTGTGCAACGACATCATCCGCGAGGAAACCAAATCGGCGCTTGTCTCCAAAAAAGATGGCGGCGTGCCGACACCGGCAGAGATCTGCAAGGTTCTGGACGATTATGTGATCGGCCAGTCCAAGGCGAAGCGCGTCCTCTCGGTTGCCGTCCATAACCACTATAAGCGGTTGAACCATGGCGCGAAGGGCGCGGATGTTGAACTTGCCAAGTCGAACATCCTGCTGGTCGGCCCCACGGGTTGCGGCAAAACGCTGCTCGCCCAGACGCTCGCGCGTATCCTTGATGTGCCCTTCACCATGGCCGACGCCACCACGCTGACCGAAGCTGGCTATGTTGGCGAAGATGTTGAAAATATCATCCTGAAGCTGCTTCAGGCGTCCGACTATAATGTGGAGCGGGCGCAGCGCGGGATCGTCTATATCGACGAAATCGACAAGATCAGCCGCAAGGCGGAAAACCCCTCCATCACCCGCGATGTATCGGGCGAAGGCGTGCAGCAGGCGCTCCTTAAGATGATGGAAGGTACGGTTGCCAGCGTCCCGCCCCAGGGTGGACGCAAGCATCCGCAGCAGGAATTCCTGCAGGTGGATACGACCAATATCCTCTTCATCTGCGGCGGTGCCTTTGCGGGGCTGGAAAAGATCATCGCGGATCGCTTGCAGGGCAAGTCGATCGGCTTTGGCGCCCATGTCTCTGCCCCGGATGAGCGGCGTACAGGCGATATTCTGAAGCAGGGTGAGCCGGAAGATCTGCTGAAATACGGCCTGATCCCTGAATTTGTCGGGCGCTTGCCGGTCATCGCCACGCTGGAAGATCTGGATGTTGACGCGCTCGTCAAAATCCTTGTCGAGCCCAAGAATGCGCTGGTGAAGCAGTATAAGAAGCTCTTCGAGATGGAAGAGGTCGATCTCGACTTCACCGATGACGCGCTGACTGCTGTCGCCAAGCGCGCGATCGAACGCAAGACGGGTGCGCGCGGCCTGCGCTCCATCCTTGAAGGCATTTTGCTCGACACCATGTTCGACCTGCCGTCGATGGACGATGTCGATCAGGTCATGATCGACAAGGATGTTGTCGCGGGCAAGAAAGAGCCCGTCCGCGTTTACACGAAAAAGTCCAAAGAGGTTGCGGGCGACGCCGCCTGAGGCGCCAACCCTGTGCTTTGGTATTCCTCAAAGGGTCGGGCCTAGCCCGGCCCTTTTTGTATGTGCTAGCACTCCGGCAGATAATCAGAGGAGAGCCGAATGTCCGTCCATGATTTCAGCGTGAAAAAGCCGGATGGCAGCGAGCAGAAGCTGGCCGATTTCAAGGGCGGGCCGATGCTGATCGTCAACACCGCCTCTAAATGCGGCTTTACCCCGCAATATAAGGGGCTGGAAGCGCTGCACCGCACCTATGGCCCCAAGGGGCTGACCGTCATCGGCTTTCCCTGCAACCAGTTTGGCGCGCAGGAACCAGGCGATGCGGAAGAAATCAAGAATTTCTGTTCGCTCACTTATGATGTGACCTTCCCCCTGATGGCGAAGATTGAGGTGAACGGCCCTGGCGCCGACCCGCTTTTCGATCACCTAAAGGCAGAAAAGCCGGGCGTTCTCGGCACCAAGGGCATCAAGTGGAATTTCACCAAATTTCTTATCGACAAAGATGGGAAGGTCGTCGGCCGCTATGCGCCAACAGATAAGCCCGAGGCGCTGGCCAAGGATATTGAAAAGCTGCTGTGAGGGGAGGCCACCGCCCGTCTTATGTTATCCCCAACTCCGTCAGCCGAATCGGTTAACATCCTGAGGGGGCGCGCCTAAGCTCCGACGATGCCGTTCTCGCCCTTCGTCCCGCTTCGTGTCTTTTCCGCCTTCACCATGTTGGAAGGCGCGATCACGCCCAAGGATATTGCGAAGCGCGCGAAGGAATTGGGTTTTCCGGCGGTCGCTGTGTGTGATCGCAATGGCCTATACGCCGCCCCTCAGATTTCTGAAGCCTGCAAAGGTGCCGGCGTCCAGCCGATCATCGGCACGTTGCTGTCTGTGCTGCGGCCCGGCCGGCCGGAGGGCGCGAGCCCGGTTTATGATTGGCTCGCCCTCTATGCGCAGGATGAGGCGGGCTATGACAATTTATGTGCGCTGGTATCGGCCGCACACCTCGACCGGCCCGTGGAAGAGCCGCCCCATGTCCGCTGGGAAAAACTTACCCAGCACAGCGAGAGTCTGATTGCGCTCACGGCGGGGGGTGAAGGCGCGCTGTGTCGGCTGTTGGCCGAAGACCAGCCGGGAGCCGCGCGCGCTTATGCTGAGGCGCTGACAGCGCTGTTTCCCAACCGACTCTATGTCGAAATCTCGCGGCGGCTTGATCCGGTTGAAGGCGCGTCAGAAGCGGCACTGCTGGATCTTGCTTATGCGCTGGACGTGCCGCTCGTCGCGACCAATCCGGCTTGCTATGCAGAGCCTGACTTTCACGCCGCGCATGATGCGATGCTCTGCATCTCAGCGAGCGCCTATCTGGAAAGTGAAGACCGGCCCCGCAGTTCCCCTGATGCGTGGATGAAGCCTGCCAAGGATATGCAGCGCATGTTTGAGGACCTGCCCGAGGCGCTGGCCAATACGTTGGTCGTCGCGCAACGCTGCGCCGTGATGGCGCCCAAGCGCGCGCCGATTTTGCCAACGGTGGGCGACAAGGAAGGCGAGGCGGATCAGCTGCGCGTGGATGCCCGAGCGGGCCTTGAAAAGCGCCTTGCCCTCATCCCCGATGCGGATCGCGATGCCTATTTTGAACGGCTGGACTTTGAGCTTAACGTCATCATCCAGATGGGCTTTCCCGGCTATTTCCTCATCGTGGCCGATTTCATCAAATGGGCAAAGGAACAAGGGATTGCGGTAGGGCCGGGTCGCGGATCTGGCGCGGGCTCGGTCGTTGCCTGGGCGCTGACGATCACCGATCTTGATCCGATCAAACTCGGCCTGCTGTTCGAACGCTTCCTGAACCCGGAACGCGTGTCCATGCCGGACTTCGACATCGATTTTTGCGAAACGCGGCGGGGCGAAGTCATCCGCTATGTTCAGCAGAAATATGGCAGCGATCATGTGGCCCAAATCATCACCTTCGGGACGATGAAGGCGCGCGCCGTGTTGAAGGATACGGGCCGGGTTCTTCAGATGAGCTATGGGCAGATGGACCGGCTGGCCAAGCTGGTGCCCAATCATCCGACCGACCCGTGGACGCTCGACCGCGCGTTGAACGGCGTGTCGGAACTGGCGGCGGAATATAAGAATGAATATCAGGTCCGGCAGCTTTTTGATCTGGCGATGAAGCTGGAAGGCCTGCCGCGCCATAGCTCCACCCATGCCGCGGGCGTGGTGATTGGGGACCGCCCGCTCGACCAGTTGGTTCCGCTCTATCGCGATCCGCGCTCGGATATGCCTGTCACCCAGTTCGACATGAAATATGTTGAGGGCGCGGGGCTGGTAAAGTTTGACTTTCTGGGCCTCAAAACCCTGTCTGTCATCCAGCGCGCGCTGGAACTTATCGCCCGGCGCACGGGCCACCGGCCTGATCTGGATGCGCTCGGCTGGGATGATGAAGGCGTTTATGCGCTCCTCCAAAAGGGCGATACGGTCGGCGTGTTCCAGCTGGAATCGGAAGGGATGCGCCGCACGCTCGCCGCTGTCCGTCCGTCCAATTTTGGCGATATCATCGCGCTCGTGTCGCTCTATCGGCCGGGCCCGATGGATAACATCCCGCTTTTTGGCGATCGCAAAAACGGCCGCGTCCCGATTGAATATCCACACCCGCTGCTCGAAGGCATCCTGTCCGAAACCTATGGCATTTTCGTCTACCAGGAACAGGTGATGCAGGCGGCCCAGATCCTGGCCGGCTATACGCTCGGCGGCGCCGATATGCTGCGCCGCGCGATGGGCAAGAAGATCAAGGCCGAAATGGATGAACAACGGGCGATCTTCGTGAAAGGCTGCGCCGACCATCACGCGATTGATGCGGCCAAGGCGAACGAATTGTTCGACTTGATCGACAAGTTCGCGGGTTATGGCTTCAACAAATCACACGCTGCTGCTTACGCGTTGCTTGCCTATCAGACGGCGTGGTTGAAGGCCCATTACCCGGCGGACTTCTTCGCCGCCTCGATGAGCTTTGATATCTCCAACACCGACAAGCTCTCCATCTTCATGGATGATATGCGCCGTCTGGGTGTGCCCGCGCTCGCGCCGTGCATCAACCAGAGTGGCGCGGATTTTGAAGTCCATCCTGCTGAAGAAGGGCTGGCCGTGCGCTATGCCTTGGGCGCGCTCAAAGGCGTGGGCGAGGGCGCGATGGAACAGGTGGTTGCCGAGCGCGCGGCAAAAGGGGCCTTCGTCTCGCTCGATGATTTTGCCGACCGCATCAGCCCGCGCCTCGTCAACCGCCGGCAGATTGAGAGCCTGGCGGCGGCCGGGGCGTTTGACGCACTGGAACCGAACCGGGCGGGCGTTCATGCCATGGCCGAAACCATTTTGGCCGTCGCCGCCGCGGCCGAGGCCGCGCGGACAAGCGGGCAGGGCGGCCTGTTTGGCGGGGATGACCACAAGGTGGATGCGATCCAGCTGCCCGCCAATGCCCATTGGTCGCTTGCAGACCGGATGGCGCAAGAGCGCGAAGCGTTCGGCTTTTATTTCTCAGCCCATCCCGTGGACCGCTATCGCCATGTTGCGACTGCGCAGGGTGCCCGCACCTATGCCGCGCTCTGTGCGCAGCCCGCCCCGGCGGATGGCGCGCGGACCGGCAGCGTCATGGCGGTGCTGGTTGAGGATGTGCGCTGGCGCACCTCGGCGCGCGGCCGGCGTTATGCCAATTGCGCGATGTCGGACGCGACTGGTCAGTTTATCGCGAGTTGCTTTGACGAACTTGTCGCAAAGGAGCTCGAAGAAGCGGCCAAAGCCAATAGTTGCGGCTTGCTGACGGTTGAGCTGGATCGCCAGCCCGGCGAGGAAACGCCGCGGATCACGGTGAAAGGCTTGCGGCCGCTGGAAGGGTTGGCCGCGGCGAGCCGCCTGCGCGCCATTGTCCGAACCCGGCGTGAAACGGCGCTTGCGACGCTTGCATCGGTCTTGGCGAGCGAGGGTGCTGGTCGTGGTGAGGTTATCCTTGAGGCCCTGTTCGACGATGGGCGGTCCGCGACCGTGCGACTTGGCCGCACTTTCGCGCTCGACGCAGACTTGGCGGCCCGGATCGAAGCGATTGAGGGGATTGACGAAGTGATCCTGTCTGCCGCCGATGGACCACGATTGGCGCTGGTTTCCTGATCAATACAGGCAGGTCAGTCCGCCGCACTTCCCAGTCGGTTGAGCGGGTGGTGTCCCGTGCCATTTTCCGCAAAGCCCGTGAGTTGCGGGGCGACGAGCGACCAGCGAAGCGGTCGTGCCAGCGGGATGAACATCTGCGCATCTGCAATCGCCTGATCAGCTTCTGCAAAAAGTCGTGCCCGTTCTTCGCGGTTGGCCCGCTGAGCAATTGAGAGCGCGTTGCGGGCCTCGGCGCTGCATGGGCCGCGACCGGTGCACGCAAAAGGCAGCAGATACCATGAGGCATGGGTCGTCGGCGCGACGCGATCAATCAGCGTGAAATCGGCGGGCTTTCCTGGGGGCGCCAGTGACGCCTCGATCCCGATACGACGCCAGTCCCCTGCTAATTGCGCAAAGAGAAGGCGCGCGCCCGGCCCCGAGGGGAGGGCAAGGGTAATCCGAACCGGCCGTCCTTGTTCGTTAATCAGCGCCCGCGCCCGCGCTTGCCGCTCCGCCAATGGCAGGGCTGCCCAGTCTGGCTTGGCTTCGATAAAGCTGTCGATTGGGCCCGGCATCAGCGCCTCCGTGGCTGTCCAGCCCGGCATGCCGAAGCGACGGATAAGTTCAGCACGGTTGATTGCCATTGCCATTGCCCGACGAACACTGGCATCGCCTGCCGGGCCTTCGCGGCGCGCGGGAACAAGGCCAAAAATGCCCCGGACGGGATCGATTCGTAGCGCGCGGGCTTGGGTGCCAGCGGCTTGAGCAAGGGGCGCATTGGTAAAATCGCCGCCGAGCACCAGCGCCGCATTGCCCACCGCGAAGCGCGCAACAGCCATCGCCGCACCCTCGCCGCGCACACGCCGCTCATTCCGCTTCAGGGTCTCTTCACTCACCTCGGGCGCGAGCGGCGGGAGGACGGGGCGTAAGATTTTCGCCCGGGGGTAAGATCTGAAGAGGCGGTACGGCCCTGTGCCCCGCCCTTTATGGCTGATCGCCATGTGTGGGTCTGCCAGAAGCGCCAACAGGCCATCCTGAGGCTCCTTCAATCGAAGCTCGACGACGCTCTCGGTCATTGGCAGGATTTCCCGGATTTGGCCAAATAGCGGGCGGATGGGGTTGCGGCTGCCAGGGTTGAGGCTCGCTCTAAGGCTGGCGGCGACTTGCGCGGCGGTGACGGGGCTACCGTCAGACCATGTCGCGCGCCGGATGCGGAAGATATAGCTCAGCCCATCATCCGTCACGAGCCAGCGTTCCGCCAGTGCTGGCTCAATCTCGCCCTTGGCATCAAATTGGACCAGCCCTTGGAGGAGCGCGCCTGTCATCACCAGTGCCGGCGGATCGAGAAGCCGCCGATTGGGGTCTCCCGCTTTAGCGGGGCCGCCAATGACGCTCACTGTGATCGCCGCGGGTGGCGCGCCGGAACAGCTGGTCAGCGCTGACAAGATGACAAGGGAGAAGAGGGCGAACCTGGGCATCATCCCACCTTAGCGTGCCCTGCACGCGGCGTCACCCTTAGGCTGCGCGTCTTATGGTGCGGACGGCGGGACTTGAACCCGCACTTCCAGGGGAAAGCAGATTTTAAGTCTGCTGCGTCTACCGGTTTCGCCACGTCCGCATGGGCGCGGCATCGTCAAGACAGGCCGCCGCGTCAAGCGCAAACGGCTCTATGCCTTGAACTTAATCCATATTCAGGCGGGCGCGCATTTCCTTGCCCGGCTTGAAATAGGGAACTTTCTTTGCCGGAATGTCGACGGATTGACCGGTGCGCGGGTTCCGCCCGACGCGCGCGTCGCGCCCTCGCGTGGAGAAGGCACCAAAGCCGCGCAATTCCACGCGCCCGCCAGAAGAGAGTTGTTCGGTAATCTCGTCGAAAAAAAGCGTTACAATCGTATCGACTTCCCGAGCCGACAGGCCAGGATTTTCTTCTGCAAGCTTGGCCACCAATTCAGACCTGATCATATCTACTCCCGTGCAGGCGCGGATTACTGGGCAGAACCAGTGTCCCCAATGGTTTTGCCGGGCCCCAACGCAGCCAACGCGGCAGAGTTGGCAAGGGCATTTGCGCCATGTCGGCTCAGAAATAATGCCATTTTGGCAGTTTATGCAAGCCCTTATCTCTTTTCCCGAACGACGCGATCGGATTTTTAATAAATAGCTGATTTCTAAATGATTTTACAAGCAGCATACGAAAAGGCCCGCCGCGCACTGGGCGCGACGGGCCGAAAGCCGTTCTTTTGGAGAGGCTTATTTCTTGGTGTCGCGCGCCTTGAGCGCTTCGCCAAGGATGTCGCCCAGCGACGCGCCCGAGTCGGACGAGCCATATTGCGCAACGGCCTGCTTTTCTTCGGCAATCTGCATCGCCTTGACCGAGAAGTTCGGGTTCTTCGAGCGATCGAAACCGATCACCATGGCGTCGAACTTCTGGCCCACCTGGAAGCGGTCCGGACGCTGTTCGTCGCGGTCGCGGCCAAGGTCGGCGCGCTTGATGAAGCCAATCGGGCCATCTTCGCCGGCTTGCACGTCGAGCCCGCCATCCTTGATGGCGACGACGGTGACGGTCGTGACCGTGTTCTTGGCAATGCTGCCCGAACCGCTGGTTGTGGCGGCCGAGGCGCCGCCCTTTTCGACCTGCTTGATACCCAGCGAAATACGCTCCTTCTCGACGTCCACATCGAGAACGATGGCCTTAACCGTGTCGCCCTTATTGTGCAGCGCGAGGGCTTCTTCGCCCGACACGCCCCAGGCGATGTCCGACATATGGACCATGCCGTCGACATCGCCGTCGAGGCCAACGAACAGACCAAATTCGGTGGCGTTCTTGACTTCGCCTTCGACGATCGAGCCAACCGGGTGAGCCGCGCTGAACGCTTCCCACGGGTTCGACGCGGCCTGCTTCAGGCCCAGCGAGATGCGACGCTTTTCTTCATCGACTTCGAGAACGACAACATCGACTTCCTGGCTGGTCGAGACGATCTTGCCCGGGTGGACGTTCTTCTTCGTCCAGCTCATTTCCGACACGTGGACAAGGCCTTCAATGCCGGCTTCGAGTTCAACGAACGCCCCATATTCGGTGATGTTCGTGACGCGGCCCGACAGCTTCGCGCCCACCGGATATTTGGCGGCAACCGCTTCCCACGGATCGCTTTCCAGCTGCTTCATGCCGAGCGAGATGCGCTGCGTGTCCT
>VFQT010002676.1_pt1 | contig 17735 bp, 19 predicted proteins | sample 3512381 | NCBI WGS metagenome assembly VFQT01 (sample SAMN10412376, study PRJNA504923) | tailings metagenome | isolation source: Relicate 2 Philex TSF3 active mining site | place: Philippines: Tuba, Benguet | collected 2017-08-29
TTCACCACGACCGATAAAGCTAATTCGACAGGCGTCATGAAACACAGCGATGTGTGAGGGCGGTTCTCGTTAAAGTCCCGCTGACACGCTTCAGTTTTTACCCGGGCATCGACCCAAGCCAAGGCCAATGCGCGTTCGGTCATTCATCCCTGAGCTGGGGGTTGAAGGATTGAACCAACGCTCAGGCAATTGGCTTACCTGATCTTTTCGTGCGAGCGCCTAGATTGGATCGTCAAACGTGCCATAACTGTCGCCACCACTTCGCCCTTTAAGACCTGGTTGATATGGATCGCCAGCCATTTGCGGGTAAACACGCCCTCAACGGTTATCAGAAGGAAACGCTTCCCGTTAAAAAGGGCATCGGACACAAAATCCATCGCCCATATCTTATTGGGCCGCAAAGCTAGTAGCGCGCAACAGTTTGCAGACGTGAGTCCCCGGCCGACGCTCCACCAATTTGGTCGAGCGTGGTTGTTTAAAGGAATTAATCCCAAAGCACATGCACCGAATCAGGCCCACGCATATTTAGGCCGCGGATCTCGGGGTGGGGATAGGCGGGGTCGAACCGCAGGTTAGGAAGATCTAGAATGGCGTTCAGAGCGACCTCCAATTCTGCGAGGGCCATGTGCATTCCCATGCACATGTGAGGGCCGAAGCCAAAGCTTAGAAGCGGGCGCATCGGGCGCTTCAACCACAGTCGATCGGGATCCTCATAGGCGTCAGGATCACGATTCGCGGCAGCGATGGAGAGAACGACTGCGGTTCCTTTTGCAAACTTCGTGCCGTTGACCTCCACGTCTCGCGCGGCAATCCGGGCCACTGCCCCGGCAGTTGGATCGCGACGCATGGTTTCAATTACGGCCTTGGGGACGAGTGTACGGTCCTTGCGGACCTCATCCAGAACGTCCGGGTTTTCCAGCAATTGTACGATCATATTGGCAAAGCTGCGCGTGGTTGTTTCACCAGCAGCGAGCAGTAACATCCGGATAAAGAGGGTGATTTCTTCATCGGTGAACCGATTGCCCTCATGTTCCACCTGCATCATGTAGCCCAAAATATCGGCGCGCATGTCGCCGCGCGCGCGGTAGGCCTGTACGATAGGGAGCAACGTATCGTACATTGATTGGCCAGCGACCATTGACTGAGGGACTGTGATTTTGGCGACTTCAGGATCAGTCTGTGGCGCTGCCACTACTTGGATTGCCCAACTAGCCAGATTGGAAAGCAAGCTTTCGTCATGCGGAAAGCCGAAATAAGCGTACATCGCGCGTATAGGGAACGGCAGGGCAAATTCGCGCAGCAAATCTGCCTTGCCGTTGGGGCGCAGCTTGTCCACGAACTCCTTTTCAACCACAGGCCGAATCAGGGTGTCCACTAGTTTGCGGATTTCGCTCCGCATAAATGGCTTTTGCAATGTTGCTCGGAACTTGTCGTGATCTTCACCATCCATAGCCGTCAACAGCATGTTGTCGACTGCTGCACCAAATCCGTCGCCGACGATGTGGCTCAGCCAATCTGTGGGGTTCATCAGAATTGAATGGATATCCTTGTAGCGGAACAGACTCATCGTCGGGCGGCCGGTCATCATGTAATCGGCCATGCTGGGAACCATGTTTTCCAGCAGGATGTCACCGTGCATCACCGGGCATTTGGAGCGCTTATCTGCCAGCATGGGATAGGGGTTGTTAGGAGCCCTCCCGGAATAACCATTCGTCACCAGTGAATAATCAGCAACCATCTGGTCCAGGGGGTCGAGTTTTGCACTGTTCATGATTAGGCTCTCATATCTGTGGTTTTGGATTTCTCTTCGCACGGTCTAGCGCCTAACCGGACCTGCCTTAAGGTATGTTTTTTTGACACGCGTAAAGGGCTTGCGAAACTAGGGGCAAGGCACGTGGTAGTGTCATGCCAAGATAAGATTACGCTTCTGAATCTCTTTTAGATTACAGGAAGATGGCCAGATTGGGCATGCCGAGTACGACCTGATCGATCATGATCGAGCGTTTGGCGATCTTGAAGCCGTCTTTGGTCATCCGCAGTCTGTCATTGCGTTCTGCGCATAGCTGCTTGTAATCCTTGGCCTCAGCGCGATTGCGCGTGAGGAACAGATAGCTGGAGACCTCATATTCGTCCGGCGCATCGGTTTTCCACACGGACACATTGGTGATGAAGCGGCGGACGCGCGAGGCCGGGTCTTCGGACCAGGCATTGGTCGTCGTGGTCAGGCGGGTGATGCGGACCATCATCGAATTATAGTCATCATCGAAATGACCCATCGTGCCGAATTCCTGATCGAACTGCTGGACGCGTCGGGTCAGGCGGACCGGCGCCTTATAGTCAAGGTCTTCCTCCAGAAGCTCGGCCCATTCGGTCAATTTGCGATGATCGAGCAGGCGGGCCTCCTTGATCAGGAAAGTCATGACGCTGTTGTAGACGGGCGAGCCATATGAAACTTCTGCGCGCCGCTGGTCTTCGCGTGTGTAGTTGACGGTTGCTGTCGTGACAGACATTGTCTTTTTCCTTTCAGATCGAGTGCAGAGTTCAGCCTTCGTTGGTCATCATCCGGTGATAGGCCAACCACCACTCCCACTGAGCATCATCCTTTCCGAAGCCTTCATAGACCTTGGCCTTGTTGGGCCAGTCTACAGGGCGGTTTTCGCCGAGGATCGCCTGATATTTCAGCGTTTCGGTGCGCCCGATGACGCCTCTCGCGCTCTCTGACATGTGCGGCCAGGTGTCGCTGTCATCCTGTTCAATGATGCCTGAGGTGCCCGTGCCATGTGTGGCGGCCGCGCGCATCATCACCTTCACGTCCTCTGGCGTGCCTTTTTCTGCGAAATAATAGGTCGTCCATTCAAACTGGTGCGGGCCCTTGGGCATGATCGAGTGGAGCACCAGCGCGGAACCCAGAGTCCCGTCGCGCAGAGGGCTGTAGATGAAGAGGATGTTCATATTGGGGAACATGCCGCCGACCACGGGCGGAGCCTTGGCGAGCACATTCAACTGTTCTGCACTCATTTTTCGCTTGAGTTCGGGCAGAAGCTCCTTCGTGATACCCGGCGGCGGGAAGGCTTCCAGCCGCTCTTCGGGCGTCAAATCGCCTTTGCCATGGGCCAGCGCCCAGCTCGTGTCCGCCGGGATGCAGCGCAGTGAGTGGCCATTGCCCGACAGGTTGATGCCGTACATGGCAGGAGCACTCTCATGCTCGGTATCGGCCTCACCGCCCATCGCGCCGATGTCGATCACGGAGCCATGCAGGGTGATCGTGTGGAAGCCATCGCACGCCGATTGTTCGCCGGCGGTTTTCCAGTTCGCATCAATCGTCAGCCGCTGCGGCGGCCCGAGAACTTCCAAGCCCTTGTCGGTGCGATCGAACAGCATTTCATAATAGAATTTCATCTCGCCAAGCCAGTCGTCGAGGCTCGGGCCGTCGATATTCCAAGTCGCGAAGATCAATCCGCCAAAGAGCTGGACGCGTGCCTTTTTCAGGCCGAGCTGTTCCTTGCTCTTGATGTTGCCGTGCATCTGTTCCTTTTCGATGGGAGCGCCGATGAAGCTTCCATCGGGACGGAACGCCCAACCGTGATAGATGCACTTGTGGACACGCGCATTTCCGCTGTCTGCAAGGCACACATGCATTGCGCGATGGGGGCAGACGTTGAGCGAGACGTGGACCTGCCCGTCTGCTGCGCGCGCGACGATCACCTGATCTTCGCCCATCAGTCGCACGACATAATCGCCGACATTGGGAATTTCGGTTTCATGGCCGATCATCAGCCAAGCCTTGGCGAAGATCCGTTCGAGCTCGAGTTCATAGAGATCAGGATCGTGCAGCGCAGCGACCGAAACTTCGCGATTCTCGATATCAATGAACTGCGATACGGCTTCTGCCATGAATTCTTTGCGTGGGTTCATGCGCATGATGGTGCTCCTCTCGTAACAGTCAGTTTGAAGTGGGTCAGATGAAATCCGGGTGGGCAATGTTCGGTTCGATACCGAGCAGCGATTTGCCGAGGATTTCGTAGCCGACATATGGCAGGTTCGCGGTGTGCCGCATTGCGAAGAGGGAATCGCGATATAGGCGCTGCAACGGGTTCGCATCGGCAAAGGCGCCAGAGCCTGCAAGGAACATCAACTGGTCTATGCTCTGCGACAGCAGTTCGACGGCGAGGGAGCCTTCACCCTTGGAGAGGGCGCGCTCTTCGTTGCTCAACCGACGCTTGTTGATACCGGCCTGATCTATCAGATCGCAGTTTTTCAGCGTGATCGCGGTTGCTGCCGAGATACGTGCTGCTGCCTGACCAACTTCGGCCTGCGCCAATACCGCTTCGGATTGCTTGGCATAGGTCGTGTAAACGATGGGGCGGCGCTTGGACGCATTCATAACGCGCTCGAGAATTTCCGCGGATGCCCCGGCGACAACTGCATGGGCGGTCGCCCGCAGGAAGGGCATGAACGGCCAATAGTCTGACGGTTCACCCACATGACGCTTGCCCGGTTCATGGGCGCCAATACCCGAAATCGACACGTTGTAGAATTGTGCGGTCGGGATGAAGACGTCTTTGGCGATGATGGTATCAGAGCCAGTGCCCTTCATTCCCAGCATGTGCCAAGTACGCTCAATCTCATATTGATCGCGGCGCAGATAGGCAAAGCCGTGCGCATGGCTGCCATCGGGAAGATCGCCAGCGACCCCTAGCTGTGCCCAGCTGGCATGGTGCGATCCGGACGCATAAGACCAACGTCCATTGACGATATATCCCCCATCAACAGGCACTAAAGTGCCGGGTGGATTCGCGATGCCGCAGATGACAGGATGATCGCTGGTGGAACCAAAAATCGCTTCCTGCAACGCATCCGGGCCAAGGCTGGCGACCCAGGTGGTTCCGTGGAGAACGGTATAGACCCAGCCGACCGACGGGTCCGCTTTGGCCAGTTCATAGCCGACAAGCGACATGCAGCGCGCGCTGGTGCCAAGCCCGCCCCAGCGGCGCGGCGCGGCCATCGACCAGAAACCAGCGTCGCTCAGAGCCTGAAAGACTTCGGGATGCAGCGTGCCATTCTCGTCGCCATATGGGGCGTGCTTTTCGAGCAGCCGCTTCAATTCGCGCGCACGGCCGACCATTTCCTGCTCGGCGGCATCATTATAGCCTGAAAACTGAGTGTCTGCCTGCTGTTTCAGCTGCGTTGCCATGTCGCTTTGTCCTCTCCCGCGAGATGATATCGAATCAACTTATTGAACACTTATTGTGCAATTTGTATCTTTAAGCAGGTTTTGAGGCGCTCAGATTTGACGCAGATCAAATTTGATCCGGCACCGCGTGTTCTTGTCTCGTTCTGGCAAACCGAAGGTCAGTGCCTCTCAACATTGCATAAGCGACTGGTCCGCCATACGAGAGGGCGACTGGGAGGATTCATGGATATCACGCTGCTGTTTGATAAGGCACGGACCTATAACTGCTATGAAGATCGCGCGGTGCCAGTCGACGTGCTGCGGCGCCTTTATGACCACCTGAAATGGGGCCCTACGGCGGCGAACAGCTGTCCGGCGCGATTTGCGTTCGTGACAACGCCCGAAGCCAAGGCGCGGCTGCTGCCCTGCGTGAATGCGGGTAATGTGGAAAAGGTGACGTCGGCTCCGGTGACGGTCATCATTGCGGGTGACACCCGCTTTTACGAGGAAATGCCCAAGCTGTTTCCCGCACGCGATTTTGCCAGTGTATTTGCTGGGAAAGACGCTGTGATCACTGATCTTTTGGCGCGCAACGTGCCCCTGCAAGGGGGATATATGATCATTGCCGCCAGGGCACTTGGTCTGGATTGCGGACCGATGTCCGGCTTTGACGCCGCCAAACTGAATGCCGCGTTTTTTGCGGGCGGCAGATGGCAGGCCAATTTTATCTGTACGCTAGGATATGGGCGGCAGGAGGGTTTGTTTCCGCGCAACCCTCGCCTGGACTTTTCCGAGGCCTGCCAGATCATCTGACAGGCCCCGGTCTGTTCCTCTCAATATGCGCCGGGCGGCGAGATGGCATCGCCGCCTGCCAGATTCCGGCCATAGATTTCATAGCCGATGGTCGGGATGTTCTGGATATGGCGCAGGCCCATCGAGACGTCCTTCCAATAGCGGCTGATCGGCTTATCCAGCATGAACCCTGATGACCCAGCCTGGAACATCAGCGATTCCGATGCGCCATGGACCAGCTTGATCATCTGGGCACATTGCGCGCGGTGGCGTGCCTTGTCGGCGAGTGTCAACTCAACGCCTGTCAGGCCGACCTTATCGAGCTCTCCGACCAGATGGAACAGGATCAGCTTGGCGGTATCGATCATGGCGGCGGCTTCGCCCAGATCACGCATATAAGCGCCGGAGCCGGTGCGGGGCCCGATCAGGGTTGTCAGAACAGGCTTGCCCGATTCTGCCGTCACGATTTCCAACATTGCCTCAACCGCGCCGATCAACTGGGCGATACCAGTGGTGCGCACGACCGGCACAACGGGGAGAAGATCAGACGGCGCGCCGAAGTGGCGCTTTGTGCGATCAATTTGTCCTGCACGTTCGTCCATCAGCACCATTTGGCCTTCGGGGATGAACACGTCGGTTGCGACGCTGATATCTGATCCGGTGCCCTGCATGCCGGTAACGTACCAGGCGTCCTTGATCGTGAGATCGCTGAAGGGGATGTAGCACATGCTGATGCCGGGCACGACGGGGCCGTCATAGCCTTCGAGCACGACGCCCTGTTGCGCCCATTTCGACTGGCGAGAGCCCGAGGTGTAGGGCCAAGCACCGTTGATGATCCAGCCGCCATCAACTTTCCGCGCTTTGCCTGGCGGGTTATAGGCACCGCACACAGTCGTCGGGCCATTGCCAAATACGGCATCCTGCACGCTGTCAGGCGCGAGGCTCGTCACCCAGCTGGTGCCGTTGATGATCTGGACCACCCAGCTGATCGAAGGGTCACCCTTGGCAATTTCCATCTGCATCCGGCAAAAGTCGGTGAAGGACAATCCCACGCCACCAAGCCGTTTGGGGAGAAGAGCCCAAAGGATATTGTTGTCGAACAGCGCTTTCTCAACCGCCTCGGTTGGCGCGCGCTTGGCTTCCCCGGCCGGTGCTTCGGCCATAAGAAGAGGGCGCAATTCCTTGGCTTTGGCGACCATCGCGTCGGCTGTCGCCTTGTCAGCAAAGGTTGAAAGCTCATCAGCATTGATCTTGGCGACTGTAGCCATTGTCTTTCCTTTCCTTGTGTTTATTTCTGTATTTCGGCGATTTTTAGCGCCCATTTTTCGACGTTTTCTGCTGTATCATTCCAGATCCGGTTCCATTCATCGCTGGCCGGAACCATAAGGGTGCTGAGCTGCGTGCGGACCAGCGTCTCTGCGAAGGCATCGCGGTTCAACGGGTCCTTCAAAAGCCCGTCGAGATAGTCGAACGTCGGCTCAAGAGCGTCCATCACAGCCTGTTTGTAGCGGCCGAAGCGGCCTCTGAAAAAGGCGAGGTGGAAAGCCGGCTCGACTTCAAACACTCTGCCTGGCGAGTTCTCCTGGGTGTAGCCGCTGTAAAACCGCATGACCGATTTGAATCGCTCTATCGGGTCTGAAATGCCTTCTCCTGCTTCCCGGACACCCGTTTCAAATCCGACACAAACGAACTCTGCAACGGCGACCAGCACTTCATCTTTGTTGGAGAAATAGCGATACATGGTGCCGCGAGAAACGCCGCTGGCATCGATGATGTCGCTCATCGACAGCCGCTTCACGCCACGGCTGGCAATCGCATCCAGCGCACCGCTCAGGATGCGGATAACGCTGGGGGACAGATCGACGTCCGGGCTCGGATCAGCCTCGATTTCTGCGGCGACGAGCCTCATGTGGCGCCCTTCTCCAATTCTTCCAGATTGTGCGGAATGCTGACATAGCCGGGCAGATTTTGACCGCCGTCGACATTGATCATTTCGCCAGTGACGAACCGGGACATATCCGAGGCAAGGAATACGACCACGGGGCCGATATCCTTTTCCGGATCACCTGCCCGCTTCAACGGATTGGAGGCCACGACAGTCTCAAGAAATCCCGGAACATCCTTGACCAACTGCGCAAACACCTGGCCAAGCCCGGTGGGAGCTATTGCGTTCACGCGAATATTGAAACGGCCCCACTCGACAGCAGCGCTGCGCGTCATGCCGACAATGCCAAGCTTGTTGATGTTATAGTCGCTGTGCAACCAGGCGCCGGTCTGCGCATCGATCGAACTGAAGTTGATCACAGAGCCGCCGCCGCGCGCCTTGAAATGCGGAAATGCGGCCTGCATCGCCCACCAATTGCCCCACACGCCGATTTCGAGTGTGCGCTGCAACATTTCGTCGGTTTTGTTCTCCATCAGAACACCAGCCGACAACAAAGAGGCATTGTTGACGAGGATGTCGAGCCCGCCGAAGCTGTCCACGGCTTTTTGCACAAAGGCCAGCACATCGGCCTTTACGCCCGAATCTGCCGCCATACCGATGGCCTTCGTCCCAAAGTCGCGTTCGATTTCCGCGGCAACGGCTTCGGTAGCTGCACCGTCACGTCCGGTGATGACCAGCGATGCCCCTTCCTTCGCAAGCGCACGGGAAATACCATGGCCCAGACCCTTGGCCCCGCCAGTAACGATTGCAACTTTGCCTTCCAGCAAGCGGCTCATGCTTTCTCTCCCACCAATTTATCCATATCCATGCGTTGTTCGCACTTTTCCTGTGTCAGTACATAGCCGTGCACGACATTGTCTGAGTCCACGAAAACAAATTTTCCACCCGATTCCTCGTCTTCCAGCGTGTGCCATTCGCCAGATGCGGATCGCGCGGGGGGCAGCAGGTTGATCGGGAACAATGTCGTTTTCACCTGCACCGAAAGCGGCGGAAACCGAATTTCGGTCGGCGTGCCCAGTGCAGACGGGGCGATCCCGCGCGCCGCCGCCATGATCGGGGTGACATAGGCGGACAGGCCGTGCGGATATTCCGCGCAATCGCCAATGGCAAAGATATGCGGATCGCTGGTCTGGCCATAGTGGTTGACCTTGATACCCATACCCACATCCAGCCCTGCCTCTTGCGCCAACGCAATATTGGGACGCAGGCCAACAGCGGAAAGGACCAGATCTGCTTCGATTTCGGTGCCATCGTCCAGCATTGCGACATAGCCGGGGCCGGGCTGGGCATAATTGATTGCCTCAACCTTGCGGCCAAGATGCCATTCGACACCTTCAGCAGCCAGACGATCGCGCACCTTCTCCCCCACGACCGGGGGCACAAGCTGTCCAAGCGGCAGCGGCAGCATATCGACCACCACCGGATTATAGCCATTGGTCACCAGATCATTGGCGAATTCCGTCCCGACCAGACCGGAACCCATGATGAGCACGCGCGCGCCATCGGGCAATTCCGTGCGGAACCTGTCATAGTGATCAAGCTGGTTCACCGCGATCGCGCGGTGCGCGGCTTCCCCGTCCAACGCAGGGCGAAAGGGCAGGGCACCCGTTGCCAGAACGAGAGCATCGTAAGGGATAGGTCCGCCTGTTGTGCACAGTGCCTTGCCTTCGCGGTCAATCGCTTCCGCTTCCCGCCCGATGCGCGCATCCAGCTTCAGCTGGGCAATCATCTTTTCCGCATCGGACGTGACGAGCGTTTCCGCTGTCTTGCCTTTCGCGAGCGCCGTTGAGAGCGCGGGCTTGGAATAGAAATGCCCGTCCTCCAGCGTCACCATTGTCAGCTTTGCTTCGGGCGAGAGCTTGCGCAGTTCGCGCAAGACTCCGAACCCGGCCAGTCCGCTGCCGACCACCACAATTTGAGGATGGGCATCGGCCATATCGCTTACAGGAACACAGCGAAATTGGACATGCCGAGCACCGACTGGTCGACGATGATTTCACGGCGCGCCAGCTTGTAGCTGCCGTTGACTTCACGCCAGATGTCGCGGCGTTCGGCCGTCATGCGCTCATTCTCGGGATTGTCGCCCCGACTGCGTTCGAGGAAGAGATAGCTGACCACTTCATACTCGCCCGCCGTGTCGCATTCGCCAATGCGGACATTGGTGACGAAGCGGCGGCAGCGCGATGGCGGATCTTCCGCCCAGGCGCTCTTCTGTAGGCGGCCAGTGCGCATCATGATCGAGCCGTAGGTTTCATCGAAATGAAACATCGTCCGCATCACATCCCGATCGCGGTTCGGACCCGTGCGGGTCAGGCGAATTGGGGCAGTATAGATGAGGTCGGATTCCAGCATGGCGACCCAGTCGTCAAAACGACGTTCGTCAAGTGCTGCCGCCTCGTCATACAGCGTTTCGAGCAACACATTGTAGACGGCCGAACCCAGCGGCACGCGCTTTTTGGATGAGAGCCCACGCAGGATGGTGGTCGAATCCGGGGCTGCGGTTGATTTGGTTGTTGTCATCTTCTCTCTCCTTGCCGCGGCTCAGGCTTCGCTCATCAGCTTGTGATAGGCCAGCCACCAGTTCCACTGTGTGTCATCCTTGGTGAAGCCAGGATAGAGCAGGCCGCCCCCCTTCCATCCTTCGGGGCGCTCCTCGCCATGAAGAGCTTGATATTTGAGCGTGATGTGCTTGCTGACGCCACCGCGCGCATTTCGCATGATTACCGGCCAGACGTCGGCGTCGTCCTGCTCGATGGTGCCCGAAGTGCCGGTCGCCTGGATCGCGTTTTGCAACATGTCGCGCTTGACCTGTTCCGGAGCGTCCTTTTCCGCGAAGATATAGTTCACGAACTCAACCCGGTCCGGTCCCTTCGGCATATAGGTGTGGAGCGTCAGCGCGCCGGACGCGCCGCCATCGGTGCGCGGAGCAAAGATGAAGGCCAGCAGCACGTTCGGGAACATGCCCCCGACCTGCGGCGGGAAGGTGGCGAGCTGCTCAACCTGATCGGCGGACAGATTCTTGAAGAGTTCCGGGATCATTTCCTTGGTGATGCCCGGGGGCGTCAGCAGGTTCAGGCGTTCCTCGGTCGATTTTCCATCAAAAGGAATATCGGCGAACATCTTGAACGTCTTTTCGGCTTCCAGACAACGGAGCGAATGGCCCTGTTCACAGGAAACATCTACTCCGTACATGCCCGGAGCCTGATCGTAGATTGTTTCTGCCGTACCCCCCATCACGCCGCCTTCCATCAAAGAGCGGTGCAGAGTCAGCGTGTGAAATCCGTCCGATCCCGATTGTTCGCCGGGAACCTTCCAGTTGCAAGGCAGAACGAAGCGCTGCGGCGGGCCGAGCAGTTCAAGGCCATTGTCCGTACGACAGAACAGCTGGTCCATGTAATATTTGATGTCACCCAGATACTCATCGAACGAGGGGCCGTCGATATTCCACGTCGCAAAAATCAGGCCGCCATAGAGGTGGACGCGCGCCTTCTTGAGGTTCAGCGCAGATTTCTCGACATTGTTGCCATGCATCTTCTCCTTCTCGATCGGCGCGCCGATGAAGTCGCCATTCGGCTTGAAGGCCCAGCCATGGTAGATGCACTGGTGAACGCGCTTGTTACCGGCTTCTCCCAGGCACACGCGCATACCGCGATGCGGGCAGACATTCAGAGAGACATTGACGCTGCCGTCGGCGTCGCGTGCGACGATCACATTGTCTTCAGCCATGTCGCGGACGACAAAGTCCCCAGCCTTGGGGATCTCACTCTCATGTCCGAGCAAGAGCCATGTCTTGGCGAAAATCCGCTCCATCTCATGATGATAAAGCTCTTCGTCTGTCATCACGCGCAGAGACACCTCATTGGTGTTCCGCATGATGAGATCGTCAAGCGTGGTCCCATCGCGCAACGTCAGGCTGGATTTCCGCAGCATGGTGGTATCTCCTCTCACCTCTTTTTTCAGATTGATTCGCGGTATACATATTGAATGAAATCTGTTCAAGCTGTAAGTGAATGACCTGACACAGAATCGGAGGCATAAATGTCCGGAGAGGGCAAACTGAAAGTCGTCATCAATAAGCCCGCCTGCTGCGGCTATGGCGTGTGCGCGGAAATCTGCCCGCAAGTTTATCTTCTGGATGAGAACGGCATTGTCTATGTGGACAACGACATCGTCCCAGAAGGGCTGGAAGAAAGTGCGCGCGAAGGGGCGGACGCCTGCCCGCAAAACGCGATCAAGCTTGTCGCCGCCTGATGTGGTGCGCCCGGCGCGTTAATGCGCGCGGGCGATCATCGCCTTAAGGTCGGCGGATTGCTGGCGCCAGGCAGCATCATAAGCAGGTGTCCACCGTTCACCAGCTGCGGCTGCAAGCGTGTCCACCAGCAAGTCAAGCGCATCGCCGTATAAGGCGAGCGGGATGTCACCTTAGCTGCTGTGCGCAATGACGAGGCTTTGAATGGATGTGGGCACCCAGCTTTCCTGTGTGGCCAGCGCCATCAGGCTTTGCAAAATCTCGGTCACCATCGCCCCGCAAGTAACTGTCGGGTGGAAGAAGTTGGCGCGCTGTTCCGGATGCAACGCGAAAAATTGGTCGAAAAAGCGGGGTGTGATGTCCTCGTCATTCGCGGTTACGGCATGAAGAGAGTCTTCCAATATTGCCGCCAGCGCGTTCTCGGTCATTGTCACGGCGCACCTCTCCGATGAAATCTGGTCTGGCCTTCGCACGGATTGCGGGCGCATTGGTTTGATGCGTATCAATTGCCGACGTGCATTCTTTTGACTCCCGGCCAGCTTTTCATCCGCCTGCCTTGCGAAAGGTTTGGCAGGGCAGGGTCATACTAGAACCGGATGCTTAGCTGACGGAGACCGACATGCGTGAAGACCTGGCCCCTTTGTTCACCGAATTCACTTGCGGATCACTGACGCTCTCCAATCGCTTTGTCATGTCGCCGATGACGCGCAAGTTCTCTCCCGAAGGTGTGCCGGGCGATGATGTCGCGTCCTATTATGCGCGTCGGGCAACAGCCAAGGTCGGGCTGATCATTACCGAAGGCGTCGGCGTGGATCACCCTTCAGCCATTGGCCATGGGTCTATGGCTGAAGAGAATATCCCTGTCCTGCACGGCGAAGCGGCGCTGGCCGGCTGGCGCAATACGGTGGAGAGCGTGCATGCGGCGGGCGGCAAGATCATCCCGCAACTCTGGCATATGGGAGGCATACGGCAGGAGGGCACGCCACCACATCCAACAGCCAAGTCCATGCGGCCGAATGACATGAGCGAAGCCGAAATCGCGGAGATGATCGCGGCTTTCGCGCGCAGTGCGGCCAATGCCAAAGTCGTCGGCTTTGATGGCGTCGCGTTGCACGGTGGGCATGGCTATCTGATCGACAGCTTTCTTTGGGCGCGTACCAACGCGCGCGAAGACGATTGGGGAGGGGGCATAAGCCGCCGTACTCGCTTTGCTGCCGAGTTGGTCAAGGCAATCCGTATCGCCGTTGGTCCCGATTTTCCGATCCTGTTTCGCATCTCGCAATGGAAATTGCAGGACTATGAAGCGAGGCTAGCCGAAAATCCTGATGAACTGGCTCAGATTGTTGGCCCGCTTGCAGAGGCGGGGGTGGACATCTTCGATGCGAGTACACGGGTCTTCTCGGTGGCGGCCTTCCCGAGGTCAGATATGGGTCTGGCGGGATGGATCCGCAGACTCTCGGGCAAGCCGACCATGACGGTTGGCGGCATCGGGTTCGACAAGGAACTTGCCGCAAGCTTTGCCCAACCCACCAACGCCATCGATAATCTGGCTGAGGTCGTACGCCGCTTCGACGCTGGCGAATTTGATCTGGTGGCGCTGGGCCGGGCACTGCTGATGGACCCTGAATGGTTGCTCAAGGCGCAGGCCGGCCAACAGTTTGAGCCCTTCGATCTCAGCGCGTACGGACGGTTGGATTGAGGGCCAAAGCGTAAAGAGAAGCGCTCTAGGCCATCTTTGAGCCAGCCGGATCGTCAGGCGTCACTGCACCAAAACAGGTCTGTGCGAGATGGCTGCAGCTATACTCGCGGACCTCGAAGAATTTGCCGTCGCGCAGCTTGAAAACAAAATGATAGGCATTGTTGTAACGGCGCCTGTTGAGCATTTCTGAATCGGTTTCAGCTTCGACAGCGACCCGTTCGCCCTCTGCAGTCATGTCCACGATCTTGAGTTGGATTGGCGCGGTGAGAACAGCGGACATGGATGACGGCACTTTCGAGAATTGCTCACGATTCCATGTGTACAACAGCCATTCGGGTTGGCGGGCCATGGTCTGAAACACGAAATCGTCCGCAAGCATGGTCAGGATTTCCGCCTCATCGCCGCGATTGACGGCATCAAACCAGCTCCGGACCACGGCCTTGTTGTCTTCGATGCTCATATTCCACTCCCATCGGATTTCTGCGCGTCAACGCACGTCATACTTCGGGTTCCTATTGCTGGGTTGAGGCTCCAAGGCACACCTGACGGGCGGTAGGTAGCGCCCTTATCCGACGCGCTTGTCAAAAGTGCGGTCGGCAAGCGTGCGCAGGGTCTCACTGTGCATTCGTCAATAGGCATTGCCCATCTTTGGGTAGGGGGCTGATTGCAGATGATGGCTAACTGTCGAGCAAAGAGGTGTGGACACGTTATGAAATTCCATCGTTTGCTCGTGTTTGCGACCATTTTGACCGCCCCGGCGATGCTCGCCGCGCAATCCCACGCAAAGCCCGTATTCAACGCGAAGAAAGACTTGGCCGCGATCAGGAAGGTGGAAGAGGCGCTCGCCACCGAGCTCGATATCGACAAGGTGATGACGCACTATGCCGATGATGCCGTAGCGCTAGACATGTTTTCGCCAGGGATCTTTCAGGGAAAGGCCGAGATCCGCGCGGGCTTTGGCCCACAGCTTGCCGCGATCCGATCGATCAGCAAGACGACACCTGAAATGACGATTGCCACCAATGGCCAATTCGCCTGTGCGGCCAGCCAGATTGCCTATGAAGCCGTCATGAAGGACGGCACCAAAACCACCATGAATGTTCGTGTGCTTGATGCCTTCAAAAAGATTGGCGGAAACTGGCGGGTCGTTCAGCAACATCTGTCTCTGCCCGTTGATCCGGTGACGCTTTCGGCTTTGCCCAGTGCGCCGATTCAACCGCGCACATTGGTTTGGTCGGACCAGCCTCTTGAACCCGCTTCGACAACGCCGGAACTGGCCAAGGAACAAATTCTGGAATTCATGGACGTCGGCGGGGCATCTGTCGGCCTTGAAAAGCTTATGACCTATTACGGGCCGAGTGATGACACTTTGCTCTATGATGCGTTCAGCCCGAAAGCCCTCATCGGCAAGCAGGAAATCGCTGATTTCTATGCGCCCGTTATGGGCAGCTATGATGGCATCAGCCTTTCGATGCCGCTGTTCGTGGCAGATTCTGACGGGTCGTTCGGCATCCAGATTGATACCCAGAAACTGACCCTGAATATGAAGGATGGCAGCAAACGAAACATTGCCCTGCGCCAGAGCGACTGCATGCGGCGCGTCGGTGGCAAATGGTACAGTTTTATGGAAATGGTCTCTTATGTGGTTGATGCAAAGACCATGAAGGCGCAGCTTAGCTTTTGATGGAAATGAACGGGCATCTTGCCCGTGCCGTCAGTTTCTAGAATGCCTCTGACGTTGCATAAATATGCACGCGCGCGGCGTTGGCATTGCCGGTTTGCTCGCACATGAAAAGGATGGCGCGGGCGATGTCGTCACCCGCCATCGGTGGGATGTATTCGTCCCATCCGGCCTGGCCTTTGGACTTCATATCTTCGAAAATTTCGGTTGTCGTCGTGCCGGGCGCTATTTGACCTACGCGAACACCGCTGCCGGCCAGTTCGATGCGGAGCACATCCGTGAAGCGGTCGAGCGCGAGTTTTAGTCCCCCATAGATGCCTGTGCCTGCTGCGGTCAGACTTGCACCGATGCTGGAGAGGTTGATGATCTGCCCGCGCCCGTTCTCTTTCATATGTCGTGCGAAGAGAATGCTGGAGCGAACCACTGCGCAATAGTTGATTGCGACAAGCGGCTCCAACTCGGCAAGATCGAAGTCATCGACGTGACTGGTGCGCAAAATGCCGGCGTTGTTGACGAGGATGTCAATCGTACCCAGCTGAGTTTTAGCCGTGTCGAGCAACGTCTGCGCCGCATCGTCCTGCGCCAAATCCAGCGCGTAGAAGCACGCGCCACCGCCAATCTCGTCCGCCAGCGCCTTCAGGCGATCCGCACGCCGGGCGACGAGCATCACGCGCGCGCCAGCCTTGGCCAGAATTCGCGCAGTTGCCTCTCCAATGCCGGAGGAGGCCCCTGTGACAATCGCTGTTTTTCCTGAAAGGCTGCCCATCACTCTGTCCTTCATTCAATCAAAACAGGCACAAAATTTCGCCGGGCGATCTTCCAGCCGTCACCTGTGCGCACCAGCTGATCGTCATAATAGCCAATGGCCCGGTGGATTGGCCCGCCTGCATTCATCGGCATCAGCAGCGCATCCACATAAGCGCGGGCGCTGACCTGGCCGCCGTCCATGTGGGTTTCGATGTTGGTGATGCGATGCATGGTTGGGCCAAGCTCTGCATGTGCCTGTTTCATATACGCCGTGATGGCCACCGCACCCTGCCATTTGCCGAAACTGCCATAGTCCGCTTGGCAGTCTTCGGAAAAGCAGGTGCGCAAACGGTTCCAGTCGCGTTGATCAATCAATGTCCCGTATGCAATCAACAGTGCTGAAATGGCGCGCTCGTCCTGCGCGCTCAGGCCTGATCCCAATGGTGTCATCTGGTTCATCGGGCTCCACCTCCCCCTATGGGAAACAGCGTAAGCAGGTTGAAACAGACCTCGCCCTTCTTTGGATAGGCACCATGTCCGGATGGACCGCGAGTCTAAGGGCAGGTTCGCTGATCGCAAGAGAGCCGATGTCGTTCCTCACGGCGCGCGGCAGGCTGAATGTCGTTGCACCGCAGTGGCCCGCCAAGGCGATCATTTGCACAAACGGCGCCCGCTGCTTTGCGGTTTCGCCCCATGGCAAAAAAAGGCCGCCCCAATCAAGGAGCGGCCCTTCTTTTGTCTTTTTATTCCGATGGTTAGACCATCAGAACTTGTATCCGACCGTGACACCAGCGGTGCGCGGTGCACCTTGGTACTTGATCGACTGGCCCAGCGACAGATAGCCGTTGAACTGAGACACATAATAGTGGTTTTCGAGCAGGTTCTTACCCCAGACCGAAAGTTCGATGCCATTGTCCAGTTCAACAGCGAGTCGGCCGTTGAGCACGCCATAGCCCTTGAGCGTGCACTGCTCATTGTAGACCGCATAGTCGGCCGTACGCTTGGCGGCAGTGTCAGCCGGGTTGGTCCCTCTTGTGCCGTAGGTCAGGTCAGGCGTATCCGCGCACATCGCGCGGGTGCCCTGGTAGGCATAGTTCAGGTTGGCCAGCAGTTCGCCGCCCGAGAACGGGATGCGCTGTGTCGCAGCAACGTTAAAGACCCATTTCGGGGCCTGCGGCACCACCTCGCCACTGCGATCAATGACGCCGCCGGTCACACCACTGATACCGGTGAACGAGCCCGCCTTATATCCCGACCAGAGGCGCGAGCCGGAGAGATTGAACTCCATGCCTTCCCAAGGCTGGGTGGTCACTTCAAGTTCGACACCCTTTGAGCGTACCTTGCCGGCATTCTGCACGAACTGGGTCAGCGACGTGCCGATGAACGCATTGACGATGTTCTGCGCATCATTGCGCCAGACGTAGAAGCCGGCGAGGTTAACCCGCAGAC
>VFQT010002677.1_pt1 | contig 17725 bp, 19 predicted proteins | sample 3512381 | NCBI WGS metagenome assembly VFQT01 (sample SAMN10412376, study PRJNA504923) | tailings metagenome | isolation source: Relicate 2 Philex TSF3 active mining site | place: Philippines: Tuba, Benguet | collected 2017-08-29
AGCGCGACGAACTCGGGTCCCCAAAACAGCACGATTTGGGCCTGGGTCTTCAGCAGGAGGCTCAGCGTCGTACGCAGGCTTTCGCTCCAGCCGGAGCGGGGGCCGAGCGGAGATGTGCTCCAGTCATGTGTATCGATAAGGCGCGAGATCGTGCCGTCGGGAAGCGGCGCCCGTGCAGCACTCTCCATGTCCGCCATGCCTCCTGACCTCGATGTGTCCGTACCGCCGGCTGCGTACCGGTTTGGTTTACATCAGCATCCCACAACGCTTTACTAACGGTCTACGTTCCGGCGTCAAAGCGGCCCTTGAGCATGTGCCACGCCGCGCGAAGGCCCAGCGCATCGCCCCCCTTGGGCCGCCCGGGTTTTGCCGTGGGCCGCCACGCGAACGTATCGAAGTGCGCCCAGTCGATGTCTGCGGGCAGGAACCGGTCGAGGAACAAAGCGGCGGTGATAGCGCCGGCGAAGCCGTTGCTGCCCGAATTGTTGATGTCGGCGATGTCGGACTTGATGAACTCGCGGTAGCTTTCGTGGAGCGGCAGGCGCCAGCAGGGGTCGTCATGCGCGGTCCCCGCCTCCAGCAGCGCCGCGGCGGTCTCGTCGCGGCGCGCGAACAGGGCTGGAAGGTCGGGGCCGACCGCCACGCGCGCGGCGCCGGTCAGCGTGGCGAAGTCCAGCACCAGCTCGGGCTTGTCCTCGCCGGCGCGGGACAGCGCATCCCCCAGGACGAGCCGGCCTTCGGCGTCGGTATTGCCGATCTCCACCGAGATACCGGCGCGCGAGCGCAGCACGTCGCCGGGGCGGAAGGAGGCCGAGGAGACTGCATTCTCCACCGCCGGGATCAGCAGATGCAGGCGGACCGGCAGCGCGCTTTCCATCACCATCCTGGCCAGCGCCAGCGCATGCGCGGCGCCGCCCATGTCCTTCTTCATTAGCAGCATCGCCGAGGACGGCTTGATATCGAGCCCGCCGCTGTCGAAGCAGACGCCTTTGCCGATCACCGCGATGCGCGGGTGCGCGGGATCGCCCCATTCGATCTCGATCAGCCGCGGCGCGCGTGATCGCTCGGCGGCGCGGCCGACGGCGTGGATCATCGGGAACTCGCGCTCCAGCGCCTCGCCCCGGATCACGCGCAATTGCGCCTTGTGCGCTTTCGCCAGCACCTCAGCGGCGTGCTCCAGCTCGGCTGGCCCCATGTCCTCGGCGGGCGTGTTGACGAGATCGCGGACCATGGCGACGGCCTGCGCTTCGGCCAGCAGCGGTGCGGTCGCCTTGGGCTTGACGCTCAGCAGAATGCGCGGCCCTTCGGCCTTGGGATCGGCGCGATAGCGATCGAAGCGGTACTGGCCTGTCACCCAGCCGAACTGGGCCGGGCCGGGATCACCATCTACAAGGCGGTAAGTGCCCGCCGGGAGCACTTCGGCCAGCTTGGCCATGCACCAGCTGGACAGCGATGCGGTGTCCGCCACACCCGAAACCACCGACCAGCCGTCATCGGCTTCGGGCATGATCGCGTGGGCGTAGCCCTCGGCCTGGAACTTCTGCGCGGCCAGCGCGCTCCGCTGTGCCTCGGTCCGGGTTTTCAGGAAGGCCGTCAGTCCTTCCTTGTCGACGAGATGGATGGATGTGGCGGGCTGCCCCCGGTCGGGCTGGATCAATGCGTTCTTGTCAGTCATTCTAAGCATCAGCTTTGCCCAAGCGGGCCGGAAGTGCGAGAGGATTCTTGATGATGCGCCCTGCCGCGCCGCTGTTGCTGATGCTTGTCGCCGCCTGCTCGGGCGAGAACCCGGAGGCGCCCGCCGCTCCGGTGAGGAGCGAAGCGGCCGCGCCCCTGGTCAGTCCGAGCGAGACGCGGGCCGCCGATACGCTGCCCGTCGCCGCGCGCAAGGTGCGGGAATCGAACGAGCTCTACGAATTCTCCTATGCCTATCCCGCTGCGGCGGGGGTGATTCCCGCGCTCAAGGGTTGGTTCGATGCCGATATCGAAAAGCAGCGCGCCGCCCTGATCGCGCAGGCGAGGCAGGAGAAGGAAGCGCGGGTCGACGGCAACTTCCCCTACAATCCCCTCGGCCGCTGGATCGAGTGGAAGGTCGTTACCGATCTGCCGGGCTACCTCAGCCTGTCCGCATCGGTCAGCACCTATGAGGGCGGCGCGCACCCCAACCACTTTTCCGACGCCTTGATCTGGGACCGGCAAGCAGGTGTCCGCCGCGAACCTATCGACCTTTTCACCTCTAAGCAGGCGCTGTCGCAGGCGATCCGCGACGATTTCTGCCGGGCGCTCGACCGCGAACGGTCGCGGCGGCGCGGCGAGCGGGTGAGGCGCGACAGCGGCAATCCGTTCGACGAGTGCATCGATCCGGTGGAGAACACCGTCATCCTGGGCTCTTCGCACGGAAAGGCGTTCGACCGGCTCGGCGTACTTGTCGCGCCCTATTCTGCAGGCCCTTACGCGGAAGGGGACTACGACGTGACGCTGCCGGTCACCCAGGCGGTGCTCGCCGCCGTGAAGCCGCAGTTCCGCCCGGCCTTCGTCGTCTCGCGCTGAGGCCCTCGTAATCGGCGCCCAAGTTCGCTACATCGCGCCTGATGACACAATACCAGACGATCACCGGTACCGAGACGGTCTTGCGCGACGGCACCATCAAGCTGCACGGTCCCGAAGGCTTCGAAGGCATGCGCCGCGCCGGACGGCTCGCGGCCGAGATCCTCGATGCGATCGCGCCGATGGTCCAGCCCGGCGTCTCGACCGCCCAGATCGACGACGAAGTGCGGCGGCTGACGCTGGCGGGCGGCGCGGTGCCGGCTACGCTCGGCTATCGCGGCTACGCGCATAGCTCGTGCGTCTCGATCAATCACGTGGTCTGCCACGGCATCCCTTCGGACAAGACACTGAAGGACGGCGACATCGTCAATATCGACGTGACGCCGCTGCTGGATGGCTGGCATGGCGATTCCAGCCGCATGTACCTGGTCGGCGACGTGCCGCTCAAGGCGCGCCGTCTGGTCGACGTCACCCATGAATGCCTGATGCTCGGCATCGAACAGGCGCGGCCGGGCAACCGGCTGGGCGATATCGGCGCGGCGATCCAGCGCCATGCCGAGGCGAACCGCTATGGCGTGGTCCGCGAATTCTGCGGCCACGGCGTCGGCCGCCTGTTCCACGACGCGCCCGAGATCATCCACGCCGCGCGCGCGGGCACCGGGCCGGAGCTGAGGCCGGGCATGTTCTTCACGATCGAACCGATGATCAACCTCGGCAAGCCGCCGGTGAAAGTGCTGGAGGACGGCTGGACGGCGGTGACGCGCGACCGCTCGCTTTCGGCGCAGTTCGAACATTCGATCGGCATCACCGAGGACGGCTGCGAAATCTTCACGCTGAGCCCCAAGGGGCTGCACAAGCCGCCCTATAGCTGACCTCAGCTTCGTGCTGACCTGATCGCCGCGCCAGCGGCAAAGGGCGCAATCGCCAGCAGCACAAGGCTGGCGGCGGCGGTGAGCGCCAGGCCGCTCTCTCCCGCCGGCGCAAGGCTGCCTGCCCCGAAGATCAGCAGCGGCACCGCCAGCGGAATTACCAGCAGCCCCGCCAGCGCCGCGCCGCCGTGCAGCCGTGCCGTCAGCGCCGCCACGGTGACGCCCAGCGCCGCCAGCCCCGGGGTACCGGCGAGCAGGCCCAGCTCGACGATCCGCAAGCGCTCGCCGTCGAGCCCGAGCAGCGCGGCAGCAGGCACGGCGGCCAGCATCAGCGGCGGCCCGAAGCTCAGCCAGTGCGCGAGAACGCGGACGGCGGCAATCCATTCCTCGGCGATGCCGCGCAGTGCCCACTGGTCGAAGAAGCCGAGCTCCAGGTCCGGCTCGATCAGCCGGTCCAGCGGCAGGATCGCCGCGAGCAGCGCCGCGATCCAGATCACGCCCCCGCCGGTGCGCGCCAGCAATGGCGCGTCGGGGCCGACCGCGAAGGGATAGAGCATCGCCACGGCCAGGAAGAACAGCAGCGGCAGAACCGTCCCGCCGCGTCGTCCGCCGAGCAGCAGCAGCCCCAGATCGCGCCGAAGCAGGCGATACAGAATGGCGGTCACGCGGGGTGATCCCGCAAGTCGAGCACTTGCGCACCCGGGACGTCGATCGGCTGGTGCGACGCCAGCACGACGACGCCGCCCCTCGCGCGGCGCTCCGCGATCAGTTCCTCGACCAGCGCGGCGCCCTGCCGGTCCAGCCCGTTCAGCGGCTCGTCGAGCAGCCAGTGGTCGGCGTCTTGCCCGATCATCCGCGCAAGGCCCGCGCGCTTCTTCTGCCCGGTCGACAGGAACCGCACCGGCACGTCGAGCAAGCCGTCAAGCCCGAGCCGTTCGAGCGGCGCCGAGCCGCCGTCAAGCCCGCTCCAGAACGCCAGCGCCTTGCCGAGCGGCAGATGCGGATCGAGCGCCGGACGCTCGTCGAGCAGCGCGATGGTGCCTTTCCAATGCACCTCGGTGGCGTGCTGCGGCATGTGGAAAGGCGGCAGGAGCCCCGCCAGCATTCGGATCAGGCTGGTCTTGCCGATGCCGTTCGGGCCGATAAGATGCAGCGCCTCGCCTCGTTCCAGCCGCAGGTCGAGCGCGCCGAACAGCAGCCGGTCGCCCCTGCGGCAGTACAGCTCGCGTGCGGTAAGGCCACTGGCTTGCATGGGGCGCGGCGATAGGCGAAACCCGGGCGCCTGCCAAGGAGAGCGCCATGCCCATAGCCCGCCTCAGCGACGACGAGCGCCGCGCCGCGGTGGCGGGACTTGCCCGCTGGACCTTGCGTGAGGACGGGCTCGCGATCGCCCGCGACTTTCGCTTCGCCGATTTCACCGAAGCCTTCGCATTCATGACGCGCGTCGCGCTCCATGCCGAAAAGGCGGATCATCACCCCGAGTGGTCGAATGTCTACAACCGCGTGCACATCACCCTGACCACGCATGACGCGGGTGGCCTCAGCAAACGGGATGTCGCGCTGGCGCGGGTGATCGACGGGCTGGCCTGACGCTCGCGCCCGGCCGCTTACAACGCCGGATTGTTGTAGCAGTGCCAGGTGAAGATCGCCGCCGCGCCGCGATGCGGGCGCCACGCTTCCGCTAGCGCGCGCGTCTGCTTTTCGCTGGGGCGTTCGCTCAGGGCCAACAGCTTGTGCAGTCCCGCCTGGACCGCCAGATCGCCCGCCGGCCAGACATCGGGCCGACCTTCGGCGAACAGCAGGTATATCTCGGCCGACCACCGTCCGATGCCCTTGATTCGGGTAAGGTCGGCGATTGCGGCCTCGTCGTCGGCGGGCAGCGAGCCGAGGTCGAGCGCGCCGCTGGTCACGAGTTCGCAGAGCGACCGCACGTAGCCCTGCTTCTGGCGCGAGAGGCCGCAGCCGCGCAGCGCTTCATAGTCGGCGGCCAGCACGCGCTCGGGCGGCAGCGCCTCGCCCAGCAACGCTTCGAGCTTGTTCCAGATCGAGGCGGCGGCGGCGACGCTCACCTGCTGGCCCACGATGGTGCGCAGCAGCGTGGTGTATCCGGGCGGGCGAATTCGCGGCTCCGGATAGCCAGCGATCGCCAGCGCGCGGGCTATTCCCGGCTCGATCGCGGCGACCGCATCGAGCCCTTGTCGGATCGCACCGGCGCTCAATCCCATTCAATCGGTTCCTTGCCAAAGCCCACCGCAGTCGGTAGCGCCGCCCAAAATCACGCGATAGTGCGCGTATTGGAAGGGATAAAGAGACATGCCTCAGATCGTTGTCGTCAATCAGGCCGGTGAGGAGCGTGAGATCGAAGCGCCGGTCGGCCGGTCGCTCATGGAAGCGATCCGCGACAACGGTTTCGACGAGCTTCTGGCGCTGTGCGGCGGCTGCTGCAGCTGCGCCACCTGCCACGTGCACCTCGACCCCGCCTTTTCGGACAAAGTGCCGCCGATCTCGGAGGACGAGAACGACCTGCTCGACAGCTCGGACCACCGCGACGAGAATTCGCGTCTCTCCTGCCAGATTCCCGTCACGGATGCGCTCGAAGGGCTTCGCGTCACGATCGCGCAGGAAGACTGATCGCGGATTGATCCAAGCCGCTCCGGCGCTTACCTGTTGCCCATGACCGCACCTTCCGTCTCCGCCCCGGCGCTCCGGGGCAGCACGCTCGACCTCATCGGCAACACGCCGCTGGTGCTGCTCAAGGGGCCGAGCGAGGCGGCCGGTTGCGAGATCTACGGCAAGTGCGAATTCGCCAATCCGGGCGCGTCGGTGAAGGACCGCGCCGCGCTGTGGATCGTGCGCGATGCGGAGGCGCGGGGCGTCCTCAGGCCCGGCGGAACGATCGTCGAAGGCACGGCCGGCAATACCGGCATCGGTCTGGCGCTGGTGGCCAACGCGCTGGGCTATCGCACCGTCATCGTCATGCCCGAAACCCAGTCGCGCGAGAAGATGGACACCCTGCGCGCGCTGGGCGCCGAACTGGTGCTGGTGCCGGCGGCTCCGTTCTCCAATCCCGGGCACTTCGTGCACACCTCGCGCCGCCTGGCGGAAGAGACCGAAGGCGCCGTCTGGGCGAATCAGTTCGACAACATCGCCAATCGCAAGGCCCATATCGAAAGCACCGCCCCGGAACTCTGGCAGCAGATGGACGGCCGTATCGACGGGTTCACCTGCTCCGCGGGCACGGGCGGCACGATCGCGGGCGTCGGCATGGGCCTCAAGGCGTTCGACGAGAACGTGCGGATCGCGCTGACCGACCCGCATGGCGCCGCGCTTTACAGTTATTACGCCTGCGGTGAACTTAAGGCGGAGGGAACATCGGTGGCGGAGGGCATTGGCCAGGGCCGCATCACCGCCAATCTCGAGGGCGCTCCGATCGACACCCAGTTCCGCATCTCCGACGAGGAGGGACTGGAATGGGTCGGCCGGCTGCTTGCCGAGGAAGGGCTGTGCCTGGGCCTGTCATCCGGCATCAATGTCGCCGGCGCGGTCGCCTTGGGGCGCGAACTGGGCAAGGGTTCGCGCGTAGCGACGATCCTGTGCGACACCGGCTTCCGCTATCTTTCCTCGCTCTACAATCGCGAGTGGCTGGAGGCCAAAAGCTTGCCGGTCTTCCCATGGCTCGCCCGATAGGCTATTCCGTTCGCCGATGGCGATAAACAAGCAGCCACTCGTGGCGCAGGTCGCGGCGCCGCAACATTTCACTCCACCGACCGCGCGCGAGTTGCGGGCGCAGGCGGTTCATCGCCTGCAGGTGGGGCTGTTCGGCCTTGCGACGATGCTGCTGCTCGTGGGGCTGGCCAACATCATCATGGACCGCGCCAAGCTTTCTGACGACACCGACGCGGCGGTGCAAGCCGGTACGCAGACCGGCAGTGCCCAGGCTGCGACGGATCCACTTGCCGATATCGGCGTGGTGCCCGCGGCCGATCCGAGCGTGGACGCCGTCGCCAAGTCGGGGCGGTAGGTCACAGGCGATGCGGCGGGGCCTGCTGCTGATCGCAGGCGTGGCCGTGCTGCTCGCCGCCGTCCTCTGGCAACAGCGCAGCGTCGGCGAAGACCGGCGGCAACGGGTGGTGGCGTTGTTCGGCACATTGCCCATCCTCTGGCGCGAAAGCGAAGGCCTTGCCGATCTCGTCGCCAGCGATGCGGAGCGCCACTGGGCGCTCGCGTTGATCGAGGAGCATGGACGTGTCCAGCCCGTCGACACGCTGTTGAGCGACGGCGCCGCCGATCCCCTGTCGGGCGTAGCCCTGCTGATTATGGCGCAGCCCCGGCCGCTTTCGCCGGAGGAAAACGTCGCGCTCGATGACTGGGTGCGGCGCGGCGGGCGCGTGCTCCTGTTCGCCGACCCGATGTTGACCGCCCACTCGGCCTTCCCTCCCGGCGACAAGCGGCGGCCGCAGGATACCGTGCTGCTTTCGCCGATTCTGGCGCGCTGGGGCTTGAGGCTGGAGTTCGATGAGGATCAGCCGCTCGGCGAGCGTCCGGTTGAAAGCTCCGCCGGGCAGCTGCCGGTGAACCTGCCAGGCCGCCTCGTCGCCACAGCCGACGAGTGTCGCGTCGATGGCCACGGCCTGGTCGCGCGCTGTGCGGTGGGTGAAGGTGCAGCGATGGTCGTGGCCGACGCAGCGCTGCTTGAGGATGCGCCCGATCCTGCCCGAAGCACGGCGCTGCGCCGCCTTTTGGAAGCCCTCGAGACCGATTCTTGATCGAAACTGGGGAGTTCGCGGGATGTTCTGCAAAGATCTCCGCATATCTTCTGTTCCGTCCAACTGGCGGTCGCTTTTGCGTAGCCGAACCTTGGTCATTGAAGCGCCGAGCCTCTCCACAACATATTGTTTTAGAAGAAGAAACCTGAAATCCCCATAAATCCCCTAGTTTTCCCTTCCATCCCGAACGGAGGGGCGATATGACGAAACTCCATCGGAATGATCGATCCGCAGCGCTCCGGGCTACGGGGTGTGCTGGCCGCGAGGGCGCGTGGCCGGTCGCGGGGCTGTTTGTTCGACGGATGGACGAACCCATTGCGGGATACGGGGCGAAATGGCGGGGGTGCAGCCATATAGTTACAGCGGGCAGGGCTTTTCGCTCCAAGGCGATAAAGGTCGCTTCGTTTTGCCGTCCGCCTTCCGCAAGACCGTCCGGGAATCGAGCTACGGTGCCAAGACGCTGTGCCTTGCCAAGCATGATCGCTGGAACTGCCTGACCGGATTCGGCCTGTCGCGCCGCGACGGCTTTGAGGCCCTGCTCGATCGCGAAGAGGGGCTCGCCGCCCAGACCGGCAAGGAATACGATCGCGAACTGCGCTCGATGCAGCTCTACGGCTTCTTCGAAGTGCCGTTCGACGACAGCGGACGTTTCGTCCTGCCCGAGCATCTGGGCAAGCTCGCCGGCATCGACGAGCGGCTCTACTTTCAAGCGGCAGGGGCATTCTTCACCGTCTGGAGTCCGTCCGAGCTCGCGAAGATGAGCGGTGGCTGGGAAAGCGCACAGGCGGCCTGCGCCAGCCTCGAAGCCGAAGCGCTGGCGAAAGCGCGCAAGGCATGAGCGCGCCACACGTCCCTGTCCTGCTCGAAGAAGTGCTGGCGGCGCTTGCCCCCGCGCCCGGCGCGGTGATCGTCGACGCCACGTTCGGGGCGGGCGGATACACGCGGCGGCTGCTCGACGCGGGCGCGACCGTCCACGCTTTCGACCGCGATCCCGACGCGATCGCCGCCGGCGGCGACTGGCCGGAAACGCGCGAGACGCCGCCGCGCCTGTTCCTGCACCCGCGCCGCTTCTCGGAAATGGTCGCCGCGCTCGGCGAGGTGGGGATATCGCGGGTGGACGGCGTTGCGATGGATGTCGGGGTGTCGTCCATGCAGTTGGACCAGCCCGAGCGGGGATTCGCGTTCGCGACGGGCGGGCCGCTGGATATGCGCATGGAGCAGCAGGGGCCGAGCGCCGCTGATTTTCTGAATACCGCTCCGGAAGAGGATATCGCCGACGTGCTCTATCGCTACGGCGAGGAGCGCCAGTCGCGCCGCATCGCCCGCGCCATCGTCGCCGCCCGCCCGCTTTCCACCACCGATGAGCTGGCCAACGTCGTCCGCAAGGCGCTGGGGCATCGTCCGGGTGCGCCCAAGGACCCGGCGACGCGTAGCTTCCAGGCGATCCGCATCCACGTGAATGCCGAACTCGACGAGCTGGAGACCGGCCTTGCCGCCGCCGAGAGCCTGCTGACGGCCGGCGGGCGGCTTGCCGTGGTTAGCTTCCACAGCCTGGAAGACCGCATCGTCAAGCAGTTCCTGCGCGAAGCGAGCGGCGCCGTGGCCTCCGGCTCGCGGCACTTGCCGCAAGTCGCGCAGGGTGGCCGGCCAACCTTCGCCCAGGTGGCCAAGGCCGTGCGCCCTTCCGCCGCCGAAGTGGCGCGCAATCCGCGCTCGCGCTCCGCCACGCTCCGTTCCGCCACGCGCACCGACGCACCATCGAGGAAGGCCGCATGAACCTCACTCGCGACCGTGTCCGTTCGATCGGCTGGGCCTTTGTGCTCACCGTCTGTTTCGCGCTCACGATGGCGCTGACGATGCGCGTGAATGCGGTGAAGAGCCAGGTGCGCCTCGCCGAGCGCCAGATCGTCGCGCTCAAGCGCGAGAAACTGTTCCTCGAAACCGAATTCGAAGCCCGCGCCAACCAGCAGCAGCTCAAGGCGCTCAACGACGTCGAGTTCGGCTATCAGGCGCCCAGCGCGGCGCAGTATATCGAGGGCGAGCGCCAGCTTGTCGCCTATGCCAAGGCGCGGGCGCCCGGCGCGCCCAAGCCGATCCGTGTCGCCGCGCTGGCGGTGGTCGAGGAGCAGGGGGGATTGCCGGCGATGGTCTCGCCGCTTACCGGCAAGGCGATGGCCGCAGAAGTGACGCCGGCCAGCCGCCGCAATCCCACCAGCGCGGCGGTTCTGGGCGAGCGGCTGACCCGCATCGACAGCGTGGCCGCGGCCACCGGGAACGGGGAGCCCGCCGCCGAATGAACGCGGTGAGCGTCTCGACCACGATCGCGACAGGGCGCCGCCAGCTCGTCAACGTCCGCCAGCGCTCGCTGCTGGAGGCGAAGCTGCGCGCCCTGTGGGTCATGCTGCTGTTCGCGGCGATCGGGATCGTCGCGCTTGGCCGCATCGTGTTCCTGGGCATCGTCGAGCCCGCGCCGCGTAGCGGCAATCTGGCCGACGCGCTGCTGCCCGCGCGCGGCGAGATCGTCGATCGCAACGGCGTGCCGCTCGCGCGCGCTTTCAATGCCTATGCGCTGTGGTTCAACCCCGAGGCTCTCGGCGGCGGAACCGCCCTGGTGAAGTCCCCGCGAGAGGTCGCGGCGGCGCTGATCGCGATCTTCCCCGACATGGACATGGCCGAACTGACCGCGCAGCTCGCCTCCGGCAAGCCCGGTTACCTGCGCCGCCGTATCCTGCCGGAAGAGGCCAATCGTATTCACGCGCTCGGCGAGCCGGGACTGGAATTCCCGCGCGAGAACCAGCGCTTCTATCCGCAGGGCTCGATGGCCGCGCACGTGCTGGGGTTCGTCGATGCCAACGGCCAGGGCCGGGTCGGCATGGAAGAAGTGCTCAACGACCGGCTGGTCGATGCGGCCAGCCGGGGCCATCCGGCCGTGATCTCGATCGATTCGCGGGTGCAGGGCGCGCTTGAGGACGAGCTCGGGCGCGGGATGCTGGATACCAATGCCAAGGGTGCGGCGGGCATCATCCTCGACGTCGATACCGGCGAAGTGGTGGCGCTCGCGTCGCTGCCGTCGTTCAATCCGAACCTGATCGACCGGGCGAGCACGCCCAATATCTTCAATCGCGTGACCAACCAGGTCTACGAACTGGGTTCCACGTTCAAGCCGCTGACCGTCGCCGCCGCGATCGACGCCGGCACGGTCAGGGATATGTCGCACCGCTATCAGGCCGCGCGGCCGATCGCGATCGGCGGCTTCCAAATCCGCGACAGCCACACGATCGGCGCTTCGCTCAACGTGCCCGAGACCCTGATCCATTCGTCGAACATCGTCACCGCACAGATCGCCGACGAACTGGGTGGGCCGGGCCTCAAGGCGACGATGCAGGCGCTGGGCATGAATGAGCGCCCCTATATCGAGCTGCCGGCGCGCGGCTTCCCGCTCTGGCCCAAGGGCAACTGGGCGCGGATCACGACGATGACGGTGTCTTACGGCCACGGCATCGCGGTGACGCCGCTGCACCTTGCCTCCGCTTACGCCACGATGGTCAACGGCGGCATCTGGCGCCCTGCCACGCTCCGCAAGCTGGGGCCGGGCGAAGTGCCCGCCGGTCGCCGCGTGTTCAAGGCCTCGACCAGCGCGCGGATGCGCCAGCTGCTGCGGATGATCGTGGTCGACGGCACCGGCCGCAAGGCCGACGCGCCGGGCTTCCGCATCGGCGGCAAGACCGGATCGGCCGAGAAGCCCGGAGCTGGCGGATACCGCCGCAGCTCGCTGGTCGCGACGTTTGCCGCCGCGTTCCCGATGGACCGCCCCCGCTTCGTGGTGATCGCTATGCTCGACGAGCCGCAGGGCACGGTCGCCAGTTCCTATCAGCGCACCGCCGCCTGGAACGCCGCGCCGATCGTGGGCCGCGTGGTGCCGCGCATCGGCCCGCTGCTGGGCGTGATGCCCGACGACACCCGCGACGTCGACATCACCGACCTCTCGCCGCTGGTGCCGGGGGAGGCTTCGGAATGAGGCTCTCCGCGCTTGCCGAGGCCGCCGGGCTGCCGCTGAATGGAGGCGGTGAGGCGCAAGTCACCGGCTTTGCCATCGACAACCGCAAGGTCGCGCCGGGCAACGTCTTCGGGGCGTTTCGCGGCACCCAGGTCAACGGCGAGGACTTCGTTCCGGCGGCGGTCGCGGCCGGGGCTGTCGCCGTCGTCGCGCGGCCCGAAGCGAAAGTCTCGGGCGCCGTCCACATCGCCGACCCGGAACCGCGCCGAGCCTTCGCACGGCTGGCCGCGCGGTTCTTTCAGCCGGTGCCCGAAACGATAGTGGCGGTGACCGGCACCAACGGCAAGACATCTACGGTCGAGATGGCGCGCCAGCTCTGGCGGATGGCCGGGCACCGTGCGGCCTCGATCGGTACGCTGGGCGTCACCACGCCCGACGAGACCGTCTCCACCGGCCTCACCACGCCGGATATCGTCACTTTCCTGGCCAACATGACCGGCCTCGCGCGCGAGGGCGTGACTCACGTCGCCTACGAAGCGTCGAGCCACGGTCTCGCCCAGTTCCGTAACGAAGGCCTGCGGGTAAGCGCGGGCGCGTTCACCAACCTCAGTCGCGATCACCTCGATTACCACGCCGGCATGGACGATTACTTCGCGGCCAAGATGCGGCTGTTCGGCGAAGTGGTCGCCGATGGTGGCGCGGCGGTGATCTGGGCCGACGACGCCTGGTCGGCGAAAGCCATCGAACATGCCCGCGCGCGCGGGCTCACGCTCTTCACCGTCGGGGTGGGCGGTGAAGCGATCCGGCTGGCCTCGCGCCAGCCGGGTCAGCTCGGCCAGACGCTTGAGATCGAGCACGAGGGGAAGCTCCACAAAGTGAACCTGCCGCTGATCGGCGCCTATCAGGCCGCTAACGCGCTCGTCGCGGCGGGACTGGTGTTGGCCACCGGCGGCGGTGCGAGCCAGACCTTCGATGCGCTCTCGCGCTTGCAGCCCGTACGGGGCCGGCTTGAGCGGGCAGCGCTGACCCGCGCGGGCGCGCCGGTCTATGTCGATTACGCGCACACGCCCGACGCGCTCGAAGCGGCTATCGCGGCGCTGCGTCCGCATGTATCGGGGCGGCTGATCGTGGTCTTCGGCGCGGGGGGCGACCGCGATCAGGGCAAGCGGCCCGAAATGGGCGCGGTCGCTGTGCGGCTGGCCGACGTGACGATCGTCACCGACGACAATCCGCGCGGCGAAGATCCGGCGATGATCCGGGCGCAGGTGCTTGGCGGTGCAAAAGGCGCGCGTGAGATCGGCGACCGGCGCGCAGCGATCGCCGCCGCCATCGCCGAGGCGGGACCAAGCGACATCGTGCTCGTCGCGGGCAAAGGGCACGAACAGGGGCAGATCATCGGCAGCGGCGCGTCCATGCGCGTGCTGCCATTCGACGATGTCGCCGTCGCGCGCGAATGCGCGGGCGCTGCGGGGAGTGAAAGTGCATGAGTGCTGCCGTCCGTATTCTTGAATGGCCCCAGGATCCGATCGACGCGCTGCCGATGGCGCTGTGGACCAGCGAGGCCATTGCCACGGCGACCGGCGGCATCGCCAGCGGCGAGTTCCAGGTCTCGGGCGTCGAGATCGATTCCCGCGATGTCGTGCCGGGCGACCTGTTCTTCGCGCTGAAGGGCGAGAGCATGGACGGCCATCGCTTTGTCGAGAGCGCGCTCGCCGGCGGTGCCGCGGCGGTCGTCGTCGATCGCCCGGTCGAAGGCCCGCATGTGCTGGTGCCGGACACCACCCGCGCGCTGGAGATGCTCGCCGCCGAAGCGCGGCGGCGCAGCCCCGCCAAAGTGATCGGCGTGACCGGGTCGGTCGGCAAGACCGGGGTCAAGGAGGCCATCTTCGCGGCGCTCGACCGGGCCAGCCATGGCGCCGCCCACCGCTCGGTCAAGAGCTACAACAACCACGTCGGTGTGCCGCTCAGCCTTGCGCGGCTGCCGGCCCGCGCCCGCCATGGCGTGTTCGAGATGGGCATGAACCACGCCGGCGAGATCGCCGCGCTGACCGCGCAGGTCCGGCCGCATGTCGCAGTGATCACCACTATCGCCCCCGCCCACATCGAGATGCTGGGCAGCGAGGAAGCGATCGCGGACGCAAAGGCGGAGATATTTGGGGGGCTGGAGCCCGGTGGGGTTGCGATCATACCGGCCGATACCCCCCATTACGCCCGGCTGAAGGCGGCGGCCAAGAGCTGCACCGAGACGGTCGTCTCCTTCGGCCGGGCGGCCCATGCCGACATCCGCCTGCTCGACGCGGTGACGGCGCCGGGCGGCGGCTCGCTGGTGACGGTGGACATGGGCGACCGGCGGCTGTGCTACACGGTGGCGGCTCCGGGCGATCACTGGATCGTCAATTCGCTGGCGGTGATGGCCGCGGTGCGCGCCGTCGGGGCGGACCTGGGCGCCGCCGGTCTCGCCCTGTCCGAGATGGAAGGGCTCGCCGGACGCGGCGCGCGACTGGAGATCGCCGTCGAGGGCGGCGGTAAGGCGATGCTGATCGACGAAAGCTATAACGCCAACCCGGCTTCGATGCGCGCCACGCTGGCACAGCTCGGCGCCACCCGCGCGCGCCGGCGGATCGCCGTGCTGGGCGCGATGAAGGAGCTGGGCGACTTCTCCCCCGGTTTCCACGCGGCGCTCGCTGCTCCGCTGATCGATGCTGGCGTGGAATTTGCCGTGCTGGTTGGCGACGAGATGAGCGCGCTAGCCGACGAGCTGGGGAAATCGGCGGCGACCGCGCTTGGCAAAACACCCCGCTTCGCCCATTGCCGAACGGCCGAGGACGCCCGCCAGGCGCTTGCCGAACACGGCCTGGAGAACGGCGACGCGATCCTCGTCAAGGGATCGAATTCGGTGGGGCTCGCCATCCTGGTGAAGAGCCTTTCGGCCAAGGAAGGTTAGGTTCGCCGCCCGATGCTCTACATCATCGCCGAGTGGTTCCAGTTCGAAGGCGCGGCGAACATCATCCGCTATCAGACGTTCCGTGCCGGCGCGGCGCTGCTGACCGCGCTGGTGATCGGCCTGATCATCGGGCCGCGCTTCATCGCCATGCTGCGCGTGCGCCAGGGTAAGGGACAGCCGATCCGCGAGGACGGCCCCAAGACTCATCTCGCCAAGCGCGGCACGCCGACGATGGGCGGGCTGATGATCCTGACCTCGCTGGTGATCTCGATGCTGCTGTGGATGGACCTTGCCAGTCCGTTCGTCTGGGCGTGCCTGGCGGTGACGATCGGGTTCGGCCTGATCGGCTTCATGGACGATTACGACAAAGTCACCAAACGCCACCATGCCGGGGTTTCGGGACGCGTCCGACTGCTGCTGGAGTTCCTGGTCGCCGGCATCGCCGCCTGGATCATCGTCAGCCAGATCAGCACCAACCTCTACGTGCCGTTCTTCTCCGGGCGCTACATCCCGCTTGGCCCGTTCTATTACGTGTTCGCGGCGGTGGTGATCGTCGGTGCGGGCAACGCGGTCAACCTCACCGACGGGCTCGATGGTCTCGCGACGATGCCGGTGGTGATCGCCGCCGGAGCCTTCGCGATCATCGCTTACCTCGCCGGCCGGGTGGACTTCGCCAACTACCTCGGCATCCCGCATGTGCCCCGCGCGGGCGAGCTGGCGATCCTGTGCACCGCGATCATGGGGGCGGGGCTGGCTTTCCTGTGGTTCAACGCGCCGCCCGCCGCGGTCTTCATGGGCGACACCGGCAGCCTGGCGCTGGGCGGGGCGCTGGGCGCGATCGCCGTCGCCGCGCACCATGAAATCGTGCTCGCCATCGTCGGCGGACTTTTCGTGCTGGAGGCCGCATCGGTCATCATCCAGGTGTTTTTCTTCAAGCGCACCGGCAAGCGCGTGTTCCGCATGGCGCCGATCCATCACCATTTCGAGCAGCTCGGCTGGGCGGAATCGACGGTCGTCATCCGCTTCTGGATCATCTCGATCGTGCTGGCGGTGATCGGCCTCGCCACCTTGAAGGTGAGGTGAGGCGCGCGCGATGATCGTCTCTGACGCCTTCGCCGGAAAACGCTACGCGGTGCTGGGGCTTGCCCGCTCGGGACAGGCGGCGGTCGAGACGCTGCTGGCCAGCGGCGCGCATGTGACCGCCTGGGACGCGCGCGAAGAGCCGCGCGCCGGGCTGGCGGAGCGCGGCGTTGAACTGGCCGATCCCGTGGCGATCGATCTCACTGGATTTGCGGGCGTGGTGGTGTCGCCCGGCGTGCCGCTCAACCGCCATCCCGTCGCCGAGGCGGCGGCGCGCGCGGGCGTGCCGGTGATCGGCGACATCGAACTGTTCGCGCTCGCCCGCCCGAGCCTGCCGGCGCATCGCGTAGTCGGAATCACAGGCACCAACGGCAAGTCGACGACGACCGCCTTGGTGCATCACTTGCTCAAAAGCGCCGCCATCCCGAGCCGGATGGGCGGCAACATCGGCTTGCCGGTGCTGGGGCAAGACCCGCTGCCGGCGGGCGGGGTCTATGTGCTGGAACTGTCGAGCTACCAGATCGACCTGACCTATAGCCTGGACTGCGACGTGGCGGCGCTGCTCAACATCACGCCGGATCATCTCGATCGCTACGATGGCTTCGAAGCCTATGCCGCGTCCAAAGCCCGGCTTTTCGCCATGCAATCGGCAGGCCATGACGCGGTGCTCGGGATCGCCGACGCCGAGACTCTCGCGATCGGCAATGCCGAAGCCGTCCGGCGCGGTTTCGAGCGTGTCCGCCGCGTCGACGGCGCGCATATCGCGGCCTTGCAACCCGGCTGGCCCTCGCTGCAGGGTCCGCACAATCTGCAGAATGCCGCCGTGGCCGTGGCCATCGTCGAAGCGCTGGGGGTCGGCCGCGCGCAATGGCAGGCGGCCTTGCCGAGCTTCCGGGGGCTGCCGCACCGGATGGAGCGCGTCGCCGAAGCGGGCGGCGTCCTGTTCATCAATGACAGCAAGGCGACCAACCCGGCTTCGGCCGCCCCGGCGCTGGCTGCCTTCCCGCCGCATCCGGAAAAGCGCATCCACTGGATCGTCGGCGGCCTTCCCAAAGGCGACGACCTCGACGAATGCGCGCCGCATTTCGGCAACGTCGCCGCCGCCTACACCATCGGTGACGCAGGGCCCCATTTCGCCGAGCTGCTGGCGCCCTACATGCCGGTGACCCGCAGCGAGATGATGTGCGAGGCGATCCGCCAGGCGATGGAGGCTGCGCATCCCGGCGACATCGTGATGCTGTCACCGGCTTGCGCCAGCTTCGACCAGTTCCGGGACTACGAGGCGCGCGGCGACATGTTCCGCCAGATCGTGCAGGCGCTCACCGATCCCGATAGCGGCGCGGAGCTGCCCTGCTGATGGCGACGCTTCCGCCCGTGGTGCCCGGCGTGGGTGCGGTCCACACGCCGGGGCTCGCGCGCCGACAGAAGCGGCGGCGCGGCGAGATCGGCATCTGGTGGCGAGAGATCGCCCGGGTGCTGCTGGTGCTGGTGCTGCCGCTGATGGCGATCGGCACGGTCGCGGTCG
>VFQT010002678.1_pt1 | contig 17722 bp, 16 predicted proteins | sample 3512381 | NCBI WGS metagenome assembly VFQT01 (sample SAMN10412376, study PRJNA504923) | tailings metagenome | isolation source: Relicate 2 Philex TSF3 active mining site | place: Philippines: Tuba, Benguet | collected 2017-08-29
GTAATGATGAGTCGCTACCCAAGCGCGCATTTACGCAGGCCTTTTATTGGTTGTTGAATGTTGGCGAGCGCAACAAGATCCCGGAAAACACCCAGGATTTTCGTGTGCTCGATCGCTGTATGCTTGATGCCTTGCGCCGCATGCCCGAGCGTAATCGCTTCATGAAAGGTTTGTATAACTGGGTGGGGTTCACCCGTCTCGGTATGAGAGTGCGCACCGACCCGCGCCGCCACGGTAGTAGCAGCTTTAATTTCACCAGCCTGTTGCGGCTGGCCGCGACTGGCCTCACCGCATTTTCAAATGTACCGCTACGGCTTTGGACCATCATTGGTGGTGTGATCTCGCTCACGTCAATTGGCTATGCAGGCTATATCGTGATCGAGACACTTTTCTACGGTAACGATGCCAAGGGCTGGCCGACGCTGGTGGTGGCAGTCAGTTTTCTGGGTGGGGTGCAGCTGCTCTCGATTGGTATTTTGGGCGAGTATATCGGCCGCATCTTCACTGAAGTAAAGCAGCGGCCACACTACTTCATCAGCCGCGTCAGCCGTAGCAAGGTCTTGCCGAGCACCGACCCGAATAACGACCTGAACGCCAACGACGCCCACGTATGAGGCGCGAGTTACTGTGGTTTGGTGTCGTGGGTGTTAGCGCGATGCTGGTACACCTTGGCAGCGTAGCGCTGATCTTGGTACCGCTCGGCATGGCGCCCCTGGTGGCCAATATTGTCGGCTTCTTGCTCGCGTTTCAGGTGAGTCACCTGGGACACCATCGCCTGACCTTCAGCGCTGCAGATGCACCGGTGGCTCGCTCGCGGCGACGTTTTTTTCTGGTGGCATTGGCCAGTTTTTTAATCAATGAGGCGATGTACGCGCTGCTGCTGCGTTTTACCGAGCTGGATTATCGTGTGGCGCTCGCCGTTGTACTGGTGGCAGTGGCCGCGCTGACTTTTTTCTCGGCTCGGCGCTGGGCGTTTGCGGGTCAACCACAGGCATGAGTCAAACTCAATCACGTCAGCTGACCTTGTGCGCCGACGACTTTGGTCAGTCGGAGGCGATTAACCAAGGTATTTTTAGGCTGCTTGAATTACACCGGCTCGGTGCGGTGTCCGTGATGTCACAAGGCCCAACATGGGTAAGCGGCGCATCCGCATTGCATGATCATGCCGGTACAGCAGATATCGGCTTGCATCTCAACCTGACGCATCGATTTGATCAAGCTAATTTTGCGCGGCCGTTATCGGCCTGGCTGTTGACTGCGCCGATCGGTTGGATCGACCGCGTTGCGGTACGCGATAGCTTTCGGCAGCAGATTGATTTGTTCGTCAAGCAGCTCGGGCGCTTGCCTGATTATCTCGATGGTCATCAACATGTGCATGCGTTCGCAGGAATTCGTCATATATTGCTTGAGGTGATCGCCGACTACTGGCACGGGAAAAGCGCGCCTTGGGTACGCGCACCTGACCAGCTGCTCGACGACGGCGGCGTACCGCTCAAGTCGTGGGTATTGCGCTCTGCGACACACGGCTTCACTGCGGCGCTGAAGTCTGCCGGCTTGCCGCACAGTGCAGGCTTTGCAGGCGTGTACTCGCTGACCGCTGACGCAAACTTCGCGCAGCTGATGCAGTCGTGGCTGTGGCAGCTACCTGCCAATACCTTGATCATGGTGCACCCGGCGGAGCACGGCACCGACACCCGCGACCCGATACGCGCCGCTAGGGTGATCGAGCTTGAGTATTTGCGCAGCCCGGCTTTCATGCAGCAGCTGCAGTCGGCTGATGTGACACTTGCGCGCTTGGTCGCGACGCATTAATTCTTTTTTTTCAGCACCATCATGGCCGGGCATGCGCCTGGTGCGGGAGATATCCGATGCAATTAGTCACGCGTTTGCTTTCACGGATGATTATCGTTGGCGCGCTTATGATGGTGGTCGCATTACTCACCACGCTACTGATCGCGCGACAAGACATTCAAGATGAAATTGATAGCAGTAAATATACCGGGCAATTACTGACGCTACTGGAAGAAATTAATCACCAACTGCCGATTGATCGTCAGATCAGCGCTATCAATCAACTCAACGCAGATGGCGGGCTGAGGAATTTTCATGTTGCCTTGTTTGATGCTGAAGGCCAGCGTTTGACACGGCCACCCGGTGTAGTTACCGAAACTTCCCGAACCATGTTGACTGACTGGCTGCTGGGCGGTAAGCGTATCGTGCCTTACCGGCTGCCGTTGCCGGGCGCGGATGGCCGATCGTTAATGATCGTATTAGAGCCACAGCCGCAGTATGAGAGCGCTGAGGCTATCACCTCTGCGTTATTGCAGCTGGCATTATTCGGCGCGATCACCACCGCGCTGATCATCGCGCTTTGGGTCAGCGTGCGACAGGCACTGTCACCGATGGCGAGTATTCTGGCGGGCATTGCCCGTATCGAGGCGGGTGACTACACCACGCCAATTCAAACGAATAATGTACGAGAGCTTGATCAGGTAGCGCAGGCCTTGAACCATCTTGCTCAAGCGTTAACATTGGAGCATGCCAAGCAGCATGAGCTGTTACACCGCTTGCAAGATGTGCAGGAAGATGAGCGCAGGCGTCTGGCACATGAATTACATGATGAATTCGGTCAGTTGCTTACTGCGGTACAGGTAGATGCCTCGTATCTGTTAAAACAAACCACAGGGCAAGCAGCGTTGGAAGATTGCGCTCGTGCAGTGGTAGAAAACAGCGGCAGTATTCTCAGCCAGCTGCGTAGCTTGCTGGCGCAACTCCGGCCATATGGCTTGCAAGGTGGGGAAGAGCGTCAGATCGCGCTTGAGCAGGCACTGCGCGATCTGGTTCGTCAGCGTCAGCAGCGCAACGACAATATGCTTGCGTGTCGGCTGTCGGTCAGCTTGGGCGAAACACCAATTCCGCAGCGCTTGGCGGTAGCGGTCTACCGCATTACGCAAGAAGCACTGACCAATGTGATGCGTCATGCCGACGCTACGCAAGTAGAGATAACGGTTCAAGTCGATCAACAGCAAACGGCACTATCGCTCACCATCATCGACGATGGTCGTGGCATGGAAGCAGCCTCGTTTCCGGACGCTATTGGCGCTGCATCATTAAATTCCGGCGTGGGTTTGGTAGGGATTCGTGAGCGTGTGCTGGCGAATCAAGGGCAGCTATCACTGGAAGCGAATCATCCGCAAGGCTTGGCGCTGAAGGCGATTTTTCCGTTGACCAGCGGGGCTGATGATACGCTCAGGGCACAAGCCCGTGGTCTTTCGCATAACGCTGTAATTCCATTGCTGAGCTGACACCGAGCTTCTTGCGAATATTGGCTTGGTAATTCGAAGCAGTTTTCGGGCTGAGATGTAGTCGGGTGCTGATGCTGTCGATGCTTTCGCCTGAGGCGAGCATGACCAACACCTCAAATTCGCGCGGTAATAACTCATGGTGCGGTCTTGCTGCGGCATTCAGCTCGTCGATTGCGGATTTAAGCTCGGCCGCGATCGGCTTCCCGCCACGCATGACATCGTGAATCGCTGTGATGATCTGATCTGGCGCCATGCTTTTCGTGAGATAGCCGACCGCACCGAGCTTGAGCGCCTGGTTCGCAATCGAGGCATTCTCATGCATGGAAAAAATCAGTACTTTTTGATTGGGATAGCGATTCAAAATACGGCGCAAGCTTTCGAATCCGCCTTGCCCAGGCATGGATAAATCCATCACTAGTACATCGGCCTGCTGATGCTCAAGCAGTGCATAGGCATCTTCCCCGCTTGCCGCTTCTCCAACGACGCTGAGTTGTTGGTCTAGTTCGATATACCGTTTATAACCGGCCCGTACTACAGCGTGGTCATCGACCAGGATCACGGAAGTTTTGCGCTGAGGGTTCATGATGAGGGGGCGGCCACAAATAGCGCCATAGTACAAAAAAATGGCGACGCGGTCGGCGTCGCCATAAACCCTAGTGCTCGGCTTGCGCCATTTTATCGAGGAAGGAATCGAACGGATTCGGGTCGAACTTTATCGAGCAGGCTGGCGCCTGGCTAGGGGAGAAATTCCCAAGCGAGGGCGGATGAGGCACGCTAGACCAATTTATGGGCGAATTAGGAATTTTTCCCAAATAAATTTCTGGTGGGAACAATTAAAATCGGGCACCTTTTTTGGATCTCGCTCTATGACACAGAATAATTGGGCCGCCTGCCGCCTCACCATCATCGCGCTATCAGTCGCGGGTTTGTTTAATTCAGCCAGCGCTCTGGCGCAAGCGTCCGATAAAAAATCCAGCGACAGCGAGCGCTTGAAAGAAGTGGAAGTGGTGGGCACGTCGCCACTGCCGGGCATAGGCATCGAGGAAGACAAGCTGCCGTATGACGTGCAGAGCGTGAATGCCGAGGCTTTGTACCAGAGCCATTCCCTTAACCTGACTGATTTCATGGCGCGCAATTTATCAGGCGTTAACATCAACGAGGTGCAGGGTAGCCCATTTCAAGCGGATATTACGTATCGTGGATTCCGTTTGTCCGGCATTCTCGGCTCGCCGCAGGGTTTATCTGTGTATCTCGACGGTGTGCGGGTCAACGAGCCGTTTGGCGACGTGATTAACTGGGACATGATTCCGGAGTCGGCCATTAATAACGTGACGCTAGTGCCGGGATCGAACCCGATTTATGGATTGAACACGTTGGGTGGTGCATTAGCATTCACCACGAAATCGGGACTGACTGCGCCAGGTACTGAGGTGAAGCTGCAAGCCGGAAGCTTTGGCCGTTTCAGAGCAGATGTGGCGCGCGGTGGCAAGACGGACGATGGTTATCATCACTTTATTTCAGCGACGGGGTTTCGCGAAGATGGCTGGCGCGAGCACTCGAGCGGCCAGCTCGGTAATGTGTTTGCCAAGGTGGGCCGGCAGCAGGACGATAGCAACTGGGACTTGTCTTTGCTGGTCGGCCGCAGCAGTTTGTTGGGAAACGGTTTGCTACCCAGCTTTAGCTACGGTTCGGATGGTGATGACGCTGCCGAGCGCGGCATGTATGAAACCAACCGTCGCTGGATTTATACCCATCCTGACCGTACCCGAAACGAGCTGCAGCAGCTGACATTTAACTTCCAGCGTATTCTCGATAGCGACACTGAGCTCGCGGCAAATGCCTATGTGCGCAATAGTAAGCGTCGCTTTGTGGGGGGCGACGCAGAGCGCGAGGAAAATGGGGCGACGTTTTCGAATGAGCAAGTCTTGAACTATGCGAACACCTCACAGACCAGCTACGGCAGCAGCTTGAATCTCACCAAATTACTCGATCAGCATCAGCTGACTACAGGGGTGAGTGTTGATACCAACACCGTGCGTTACGGCGCATTACAAGCGGAATGCGACATTCTGAGTGCGACCCGATCACCGCAAGATTGTGAGAGTGCTATCGATACCAGCGGCGTGCGCGGCAAATCGCAAATGCTTGGTGTGTATGGGTCGGATACATGGCAAATCGCACCTGCTACGCATTTGACCGCAGCAGCGCGCTTCAATTACGCAAGAGTAGGCAACACCATCACCAACTACGACGCAGCTGGTAAAGGCACTGATCGCCCGCGAGAGAGTTTTTCTTATCGTAGTCTGAATCCCTCGCTGGGGCTTAGCCACAAGCTGAATAATGCGGTAACTGTGTTTGGTAGTGTCGGTCAGAGCAACCGTGTGCCGACTGTAATTGAACTTGGCTGTGCTGATCCGGTAGAGCCTTGCCGACTACCCACAGGCTTGCAGGCAGATCCTTATCTCAAGCAGGTCATTGCCCGAACGGTAGAAATAGGCAGCCGCTGGCGTGATGGCGACACCGAGTTGACCGCTTCGCTATATCGCTCCGAGAATTCGGATGATATTTTGTTTCGTGCGGTCGATAATACTGGGCGAGGCTACTTCAGTAATTTTTCGCGTACACGTCGCCAAGGTGTAGATTTTTCAGCGCGACAAAGTTTCGGTCCGATTGCCATTCAGGCGAGCTATAACTATCTGGACGCAAGCTACCAGGATAATGGCCGGCTATTCGGTGGTGACAGAGACGTGGTGGTCACACCGGGTACCAAGATTGCCGGCCTGCCGCAACATACGGTACGTGTATTCACTGACTGGCGCTCGACCGATAAGCTGACCGTAGGCGGCTCAGTGCTGCTGACGTCCAAGATTGTCACGCAAGGTAATGAGGATGGTGGTATCGGCGAAGACGGGCGCGGCGATACCAGTGTCAAGGGCTACACCATTTTTAATTTGCATGCGAATTATGAGGCTGAGAAAGGCTTGGATTATTTTGCTCGTATCAACAATTTGTTTGATACCCGTTATGCGAGCTACGGCATGATGGCGATGAGTATGTTCAATGCCGATGGTTCATTAATCGCTGGCGGTGCAGCCAACGGTATTGGCCCTAATGTGAGCCGCTTCGTTGCCCCGGGTGCACCACGCAACTTCATGGTGGGGTTGAGGTATCGGTTCTAGGTGGGTTGACTTCTTTGTTTCGCTAAGTGATGTAAGGGCGCGGTGCTGCACCGCACCGTTCCTTGGCGCATAGCCGATGGAGAATTACTTCCAATGAAGATTCAATTTCCTGTGTGATGAGGCACAGTCCCGCAAATACAGGTTGATCAGTGTTTGATAAGGAATACCTACTTCTTCTGAAATACCTTTGAAGTAAGCTACCGAATCTTCATCTAGTCGTATCGTGATGGATTTTTTCAGCTGGGCTGCATAGGGGTTTTTGCGAGCTTTTGAAAAATCATACTCATCGCGCATGTCGATCACCTTTTCTTATAATGCTTTGCCTCGTGAGCCGTGGCTTTTCTTGCTGAGATGATGCGAATCACGCCGCCATCAAATCGATAGCAATGACACACAACAACCAACCTCAAATAAAAGCTCAGCCCTAATAAAATGAATCGCTCTTCGTCTGCTGAATGGTCAGGGTCGTCAATCAGCTTGGCGTGCTCATCATAGAAAGCTGACTTCGCTTCTTCAAATGAAATGCCATGCTTTTTGAGGTTGGTCGAAGCCTTTCTGGTATCCCATTCGAATCGGAGCTGATTCATATGTACATTGTAAGTACAGCCTAGGGTCTGCGCAAGCCATCGGTTCGGTTTCGAGGCGACATCCAAGCAAACGGAGAAGCCTGGGCAGGCATGCCGGGTCTCTAGGGGTGTTTCTGTTGCCCGCTTTGTTAAAATCCGGGGGTAGGCAGCGGCCCCACCCAACAACAGCAAGCCCCCGGAGCGTATCCGATGACATCCCCCCTACGACTTCACATCGAGCATGGGCTCGCCACCATGACCTTTTGCGCGCCGGAGCGAGCCAATGTGCTTGATCTGGCCATGGCGCGTGCGTTCGCCGCGGCGGTTCAGCAGATCGCCTCAGATGACTCGGTGCGGGCGATACTCATCACCGGCGAAGGTAAGCAATTTTGTGCGGGCGGAGACATCAATGCGTTTGCTGATCGCTCCCGCGAACTCACCGATGTGCTCGAGGAATTGCTCGACCCGGTGCTGGAGGGCATGAAGTTATTGACCCTGTTACCGATGCCTATCGTCTGCGCTATCAATGGCACCGTCGGTGGTGGTGGTATCGGCTTTGCGCTGTGCGGAGATATCGTGCTGGCGGCTGAATCAATGAAGCTTCGTGGCGGTTACTCTGCAATTGGCCTGACCCCCGATGTGGGGGGCTCCTGGTTTGTAACGCGGCGTGCCGGCACCGGAAAGGCGATGGAGGTATTTCTGACTAACCGGCCATTCACTGCAGCCGAGTGCCGCGCGATTGGCTTGGTGGATGAGGTGTATCCCGATGGCGAGCTACAGGCCAAGGCACACGCGCTTGCGCTGCAGCTGGCGCAGGGGCCCAAGCAGGCCTTGGCGCGCATCAAAAAACTGATCGAGTCCGCACAGCGCCATAGTTTGCACGCGCACTTTGATATGGAGCGTGAGACTATGCTGGCCTCGGGTGTTACCGACGACGCGCGTGAAGGTATCAAAGCTTTCATGGAAAAACGCGCACCGAAATTTTTATGAACAGAGCAAAGGCCAGACAAATGAAAGCAGTCGTATGCAAAGCGTGGGGCCCGCCTGATTCACTGTGTATAGAAACTTTACCCGAGCCGCAGCCGGGCGCTGGTGAGGTACTGGTTGACATCATGGCGGCTGGCGTTAATTTTCCAGATGTGCTGATTATTCAAAACAAATATCAGTTTCGGCCGGAGTTACCGTTCACCCCGGGTAATGAACTTGCCGGTCTGGTGCGTGCAGTGGGCGAGGGTGTAGAGGGTTTTAAGTTTGGTGATGGGGTGTTTGGTTTTGTGCCGCAGGGTGCCTTTGCCGAGCAATTGGTCGTGCCTGCCGGTGCGCTGTTCAATATGAATGACACTATGGACTTCGATGGTGCCGCCGCGTTCACGCTGACCTACGGTACCTCGTACCATGCACTGGTCGATCGTGCGCAACTGAAGGCAGGTGAAACATTGCTCGTGCTGGGCGCTGCCGGCGGTGTAGGTTTGGCGGCGGTCGAGATTGGTAAAGCAATCGGTGCGCGCGTGATTGCCGCCGCCTCAACCGATGAAAAACTTGCTATCTGTCGTGCGCGCGGTGCTGATGATCTCATCAACTACAGTAGTGAAGATCTGCGCGCTGGTATCAAGAGAAGCACAGGCGGCCAAGGCCCCGATGTAATTTACGATCCGGTGGGAGGTGATTACACCGAGGCAGCGTTTCGCTCGATAGGCTGGCGCGGTCGTTATCTGGTGATTGGTTTTGCCAATGGCGAGATTCCAAAGCTTCCACTGAATTTGCCGCTACTCAAAGGCGCATCTGTGGTTGGCGTGTTCTGGGGAGATTTTGTGCGGCGTGAGCCAGAGGCGAATGCGGCTGCCATGCGCGAACGGGTGCAGTGGCACCACGAAGGCCGGGTACGCCCGCATGTATCGGCAACCTATTCACTGGCTGATACACCGCAAGCGCTGAACGACATGGCCTCGCGTAAAGTGACCGGAAAAATCGTGATCAGGACCCGCGCATGAATTTCACCACACTCGTCATAGAGCAGCAGCAACATGTGGCGACGATTTGGATGAATCGCCCCGATGTACGTAATGCGTTTGATGAGACAAGTATCACCGAGATGAGGCAGGCGTTTCGTCTGCTGGAGCAAGACAGAGAAGTTCGTGTGATCGTGCTCGGTGCGCGTGGGCCGGCATTCAGCGCCGGCGCAGACCTGAACTGGATGAAGCGGGTTGCCGGTTACACCGAAGATGAGAATCGTGCCGACGCGCTCGCGCTGGCGGAAATGCTGAATGTAATTTATCAATCCAGTAAAGCCACCATCGCCCGTGTACAAGGCGATTGCTATGCGGGTGGTAATGGGTTGGTGACAGCATGTGACATCGCAATCGCTTCAGAGTCGGTGACGTTTTGTCTTACCGAGGTCAGGCTCGGATTGATACCCGCTACCATCGGTCCGTATGTGATTCGTGCCATGGGTGAGCGAGCAGCGCATCGCTATTTTTTGACGGCAGAGCGTTTCAGCGCGCAAGAAGCGTATCGCATGGGTTATGTGCATCAAGTCGTTACGGATGATGAGCTTGACGATGCTGTGTCTCGAATGACGCATCATCTCCTGGCCGGAAGTCCGCACGCGATTGCTGAATCCAAGCGTTTGATTCGCGACATCGCAGGCCAGCCGGTTGATGAGCATTTGATGTCTGATACTGCACGCCGTATCGGCGAAGTACGCGTTGCGCCGGATGGGCGCGAGGGTATCGCCTCTTTCCTCGAAAAGCGTAAGCCGAACTGGCTGACGCGCTAGTTGCCATGACGGTAGCATCGTCTCCGCTGCTGGATCGTCTGCAGCAAAAGCTGCATGAACTCGACACCCAGCATCTCAGTCGGCAACGCCGCACAGTCAGCACGCCACATGCGCCCCGCATGACGGTAGATGGTCGGCCCATAGTGGCTTTTTGCAGCAATGATTATCTTGGCTTAGCCGCAGAGCCGCGCGTGGTCGAGGCCTTGCAACAAGGCGCGGAGCTGTATGGCGCGGGCAGCGGCGCTTCGCATTTGATTAGCGGTCATTCTACGTCGCATGCGGCGTTGGAAAACAAGCTGGCGGAATTTTTATCGCCATGGGTGCCGAGTGCACGCGCGCTGTATTTTTCAACGGGCTATATGGCCAATCTGGCGCTGATCTCAGCGCTGGCGGGTAAAGATGCTGAGATTTTTTCTGAAGCCTTGAACCATGCCTCATTAATTGATGGCGCACGACTTGCACGCGCCAAACTCAGTGTTTATCCGCATCGCGATCTACAGGCTTTAGATGAACAGCTCAGGCAAAGCCACGCTAAAGAAAAATTAGTGATTACCGATGCAGTATTCAGCATGGATGGGGATATCGCACCGCTGCGAGAGTTGTTAGCGCTTTGCGAGCAACATGGTGCGTGGTTACTGGTCGATGATGCGCATGGTTTTGGTGTGTTGGGTGATACAGGCCGAGGAGTGCTTGAGCATCTGGATCTAGGTTCGCCGCAGCTGATTTATATGGGCACGCTGGGTAAGGCAGCAGGGGTAGCTGGCGCCTTCGTTGCAGCGCATGAGACCGTCATTGAATGGTTGGTACAACGCGCGCGTGCTTACATCTACACCACTGCATCGCCACCCGCGGTAGCGCATGCGCTACTGACCAGCATTGATATCATCGGTAGCGAAGAGGGCGGGCAGCGACGCGCGCACTTGAAAGACTTGATCGCCCGCCTGCGTGAACGACTGCAACTGAAACATTGGCAGCTGCTGCCATCAGATACCGCAATTCAGCCAGTGATCATTGCGGACAATGCCACCACGATGGCCACCGGCAAGGCACTCATGGAACAAGGTTTTTGGGTGGGTGCGATTCGGCCGCCCACGGTCCCCACCGGCACAGCCCGCTTACGAATTACTTTGTCAGCGGCACACACTGCTGAACAGGTAGATCAACTCGCAGCAGCACTGGTATCGATTGAGAAAAGCCACCGTTGAAACTATGAGCGTGAAATTTTCCTGTTTTATTACCGGTACTGATACCGGCGTCGGCAAGACCTTGATCACTGCCGCTATGCTGAATGCCTTGGGTCGGCAAAAACTGAAAGCTGTCGGTATGAAGCCGGTTGCAGCGGGTACGCTAATTCGTAACGGCGCGCAGTGGAATGAAGATGTGGTCTTGCTGGCTGAGCAGTCCACCGGGGATATCGACCCGCGCTTGACAACCTCTTATCTGTTGAATGAGCCGTGTGCGCCGCATGTCGCGGCCAAGCTGCAAGATGTGACGATTACGCCGTCTGTATTGGTCAGCGCCTACCAGCAAGTATCAGCTCAGGCAGAGGCGGTGGTGGTGGAGGGTGTCGGTGGGTTTCGGGTGCCGCTTACTGACGACTTTGACACGGCAGATTTTTCAGTGGCACTGGGGCTGGATGTTATTCTTGTGGTTGGCTTGCGGTTGGGTTGCCTGAATCATGCGCTGCTGACGGCGGAAGCGATTGCAGCGCGCGGCTTGCGCTTGACGGGTTGGGTGGCGAATCAGATTGACCCCGAGATGCCGCACCAGGCGGATAACGTGCAGGCGCTGCAGCAGCGGCTATCTGCACCCATGCTAGGGGTGGTGCCTTGGATGCCGGTGGCTTCACCCGCGCTGGCGGCGGATGCGATTGATTTTTCAATGCTGGATGCGTGGCCACGCGCATCGCATTAAGTCGGGTTTTTATTTAGAGGTTCTGTATGACGAATATCGTCGAACGCATCGAACAAATCGAATCAGCCGTCAAGCTTCCCAATGAGCAGCCGTTAGAATTCTTCTCGGCGGCGAATAAGCCTACCGATCTTGCCAAAGCGCTTGAGACCTGGCCGGTATCTGAAGTAGCCGCGCTATTTGAATTGCCGTTTAATGATTTGCTTTGGCGGGCGCAGCAAGTGCATCGTGCGCACTGGGATGCCAACGAGGTTGAGCTCGCAACGCTGCTCTCGATTAAAACCGGTGGCTGCCCGGAAAATTGCGGCTATTGCCCACAGTCGGCGCACTATGACACCGGCGTCAAGGCCGAGAAAATGATGGCGGTTGATGAGGTGGTTGCTGCGGCGCAGGCGGCGAAAGATGCTGGTGCCAATCGCTTCTGTATGGGCGCCGCCTGGCGTTCACCCAAAGACCGCGATATCGAAGCCGTTGAGGAAATGGTGAAAGCGGTGAAGGCGCTGGGCCTTGAGACCTGCGCAACGCTCGGTATGCTGAAGGAAGAGCAGGCGCAGCGCCTTGCGTCTGCTGGCCTCGATTACTACAACCACAACCTCGACACTGCGCCGGAGTTCTACGGCGAGATCATCACCACGCGCGACTATCAAGATCGTCTGGATACGCTAGGCCATGTGCGCGAAGCGGGCCTCAAGGTCTGCTGCGGCGGTATTGTGGGCATGGGTGAATCACGCATGCAGCGCGCCGGTTTGATTGCACAACTCGCTAATCTGAACCCGTATCCGGATTCGGTGCCGATCAATCATCTGGTCGCCGTTGAAGGTACGCCGTTGGCCGATCAAGAACCGCTCGACCCCTTAGAGTTCGTTCGCACCATTGCAGTGGCACGCATCACCATGCCGAAAGCGCGGGTGCGTCTATCGGCAGGTCGTCGGCAGCTGGGTGAGGGTGTGCAGGCGCTGTGCTATCTGGCGGGCGCTAACTCGATCTTCTATGGTGACAAATTGCTGGTGACCGGTAATCCCGAGGTAGAAGAAGATCGTGCACTGCTTAACCGTATGGGCATACATAGTAGGCAGGTGTAACGTATCAATAAAAAAGGCCGGAGCAAGTCCGGCCTTTGTATTTGCAGCGAGTTTTTTAGCGAACGATCATTGAAAGTTTCGTAAGCTCAACCCTGATTATCATCCATAAAGATCAATAAATTTACTCTTCGGGTCGATAAGACTCCTCAGAATCAAGATAGGCCGAGCCGGTACTTTCGGTACTTTGGTCATTCGATATTGCCTCATCAGAGGTTTCCTCTGGCAACCGATTTTGGGTTATTTGGCTCACAAAATTAGCGAGCGTATCGCCGGGGAGTGGCTGAAACACGCCAAATGCCTGCTCGATCAGATCCAGCTGGAAAAAAACCATTTGCTGAAAAGCGGGGACCAGGTCTGATTCAACCGCCGATAAGCCTGCGGCGAGTTGATCCGGTAACTTCGGTTGTCGCCTCAGGCCGCGCAGCGCTTGTCCAATCCATTCTTTGAACTGAACTTCCAAGGCTGAAAAATTCAGGCGATGTCTCGAGCCTTGAGCGCTGCTCGGCAATCTGTCTTGCCAGCGGCGACCAACGCTAACGCATGCTGCGGCCAGACGCCGAGCAGGAACATCCAGTAAGCCTAAAGTGGATTGAAAGCGTGCGCTTAATTCGGATTCAGCGTTAACGTTATTTAGATGATCTAGAATCAGCCGCGTAATTAGCGGAATTATTGTTTTGCCTGATAAAGACTCGGCGAATGAACCGATGAGCGCTGAGCCCACTCCTTCGATTTCGTCTACCTCGGCGTCGACCTTGCGTTTGACGCTTTTCCAATGATCATCCGACTTCATGATCTGCGTCGCTCCATGCTCGGTAAACTTGGAATTGTCTGAAAGTGTAGAAAAGCAGTAGCCGATAACCAAACGACAGACTGCATTCGAGCGTGTTGCAGGGTCCGGGTAGAGCTTGGTGATCAATCCCTCCAGCGAGTACTTTAGTGTCTGGCTAACCAGACCTGATAATTTGTAGTTTTTAAAGATCGCGTCGAGCGCGGTATCGATAGATTTCTCTTTAAGAGCAAAGATAAGCTCATTCGAAAGGCTTGCGCCATCAATATCGATGGCTTGGCGCGCTGTGACGACCGACGACACCAGTTTCTTGCCAAGCCAAATCCCCTTGATGGTCGAGCTACTGTTTGGAACATCAGATAAAAAATCTCGCATGACCGGATCGGAAATCCATTTCTGGTTAAAGGGAATGGCTGAACTTTTGAAGAAGCTCGTCGAGTCATGGCCATCCTTGATGAGGGTAGCCAGGCGGTAATCCTGAAGCTTTTCGGAGAGCTGCAGCATGCGCATCACCGTTTCTCTATCGCCTTTCAGGCTGGAGAAGCGTGATAGTGCAAAGTCAAGCAGGGCTTTCCCCATGGCGGTATCTACCCCTTCGCCCTGGCCATCGAGAAAAATACTGATGTACCTCTGGAGTACGTAGTTGAAAGTGTCACGTCGATCGAAAAATTCGAGTACGGCGACAAGTAGTCCCGGGGATTTCTTTGCGATCGGAATAGTTAAGATACTACGGCCTTCAATCATTGACCGTACGCTCGGCACTGTTGCGGTGATCAACCGTGAAATTGCAGCCAGTAGCTTAGCCTGTGGATTCTTTGCCCAATGGGACAGAAGTTTGTATTGCTGCTGCCGGTTCAAGGTAACGTATGGCCCAAGCGCTTGTACAACTTCGCTCTGACCTCGCTTTACGAACGTGAATAGCCGATTGGTCAAGTCAGGTTCGTACTCGGCCGCTCCATTTTCCAGTAAGAGATTCAGCAGTGGTATCTCTCTGCGACACGCTGCAAGATTCAGCAAGGACATTTTATTAGAGGGATGATAAAGGTTTGCTCCATGCTTGAGCAGGAGTGAAACTATCTCTAGATGGTTTTTAGTGCAGGCTTCACCTAATGCTGTCATGCCATATACGTTATCCGTACTGTTTATGTAGGCCAGGTAGTCGGATTCTTTTTCGTTTTGCGGCCGCTGGCCCAGCAGATATTTAACAGATTGCAGATGTCCATCTGCAGCGGCCCACATCAAGGCGGTCACACCCCTTTCATTTGCACTGTCCTGCATGCCCTTCGAAAGCAGGACATAAAGGACCTCTGGGAGTGCTACTGCCATCAGTACTTCCGTGTCTCCATCCTCGTAAACATTCGCTTTTGCGTTAGCCGGGAGTGCTTCAGCTAATGCCATAGCGAATTCTCGTCTACCCACTAAAGCGTAGGCGAGTGGTGATGGATATATTTCAGTACAGATCAGTGGGTTGGCGCCGGCGGCTAGTAATTGACGCATAGCGTCTGCATCTCTGCGAAACATTGCTGTGTGAAGCAAAGTGAGACCATCTTTGTTCACCGCATCCAGTGATGCGCCCGATGCGATTAATTCGGGAATCCGATTCGGATCTCGCAACGCGAGTAGGTGAAGGCTTGTCCACTCTCCATCGACGCGAGGCCCAGGACCGGGTGTCCGTTCGGGCTTTGGCTTATTGATTTCAATTACTGATATTTCCTTGCGATTTAGTTTTCCAAGCTTCTCAAAAAAAACCGGATCGACTCCACCTTTTTGTTCATTATGCTTCTCGTCGTGCTGGGGGTATCCATTTTCAGTTGATGAGGATGATTGATCCCGGCGATTTGAAACCTCACGCGGGTGTGAGTGTAAAGAAGGATCGCTACTTTCTATCGACATCGGTTGTGTTTTACTCGCTGCTTCCTCTATTTTTTTTCGCTCCTGTGCCATTCGATGAAGCGCTTCAAGTTGCAGCCAAAAATCTTCGGTGTTGTCGGCTTTGGACGATAGCTTAGGGGTGGTGTCGCGGTTCGAGCCTTTACCCTGCGGCTCATGTGTATCGGACGGTGGGGCGGACTGCAGATTCGGGTTATAGGTGTCGCTGGGCTGACCTGGAATACTGGTGTGGCTCGGGTTCATAGTATCGATATCTCTCTGGCTGAATTGCGATGTGCAGTAGGCACGTCGCTCCGGTGAGATACGTTACGTTGGGTTGATCTGGGTTCTTTCGGACAATAAGTTGATCCGTGGCGGGATAATCACGGTCGAGGAATGAACAAAGGCCGGAGCTAGTCCGGCCTTTTTGGGTCAAGCGTATTCCTCTACTGGAAATTACACCCGAACGGTCTGCGTGCCACCAAGCCGATCAGGGCAGATTGACCATGATGCTGCGTTCCTTCGGTCAGTACGTCCTCATAAGCACGCAGCTCTGAGATGTTGAGATCACCAAATGCATCGTGCAGCAATTCTTCGGTATACAGGTGGCTGAGATTCGGCGGACCACCGGTTTTGTACTCGAGCTGCTTCGGCGTGTAACCCTGCAATAGGATTAGGCCGTCGGGTTTGAGTGCCGACTTCATTCGCTTGAATAAAGTCGCGCGGGTTTCAGGATCGGCAAACTGAATGAAGATGGCGACGACGGCATCATAAGTACCGGTAGTCCAAGGGTAGTCTTCAACGCTGTGAATGCTGAAGTTGATGTTAACGCCTTGTTGCTCTGCCAGCTTCCTGGCTTTACCGATGCCCACCGGCGAGATATCAAACGCATCAACATGCAGCCCTTGCTTGGCCAGCCAGACGCTATTGCGTCCTTCGCCATCCGCCACTGCCAGCACGCGCATGCCAGGCTTGAGTAGATCAGCGTGCTGCGCGAGCCAAACATTGGGCTCGGTGCCGAAGATATATTCATTACTTGAGAAACGGGCATCCCATGTTTCGCGGGGATTAGCAAAGCCTTTACTCATAGCGTCGTCGTCCCATCATTCTCGTCATAGCGTGCTAATAGCATCGCACTTTTCAAAGCGCATCCGTCAAAGCGCACCCTTCACGAAATGCACGAGCAGTTAGCGCGGTGATTACTTAACGACGCTTCCAGCATCTGGCACGTCGTTGCGCGGACGTTGCAGCCATTCGAAGATCAGCATACCGGCTACCATGCCAATGACGAAGATCGCCGCTTTGGGGTTGCCGGTACCGAGTGCGGTAATGCCTGGCCCCGGACAGAAACCACCCAATCCCCAGCCCGCACCGAACAACACGCTACCAATGACCAATGGCTTGGTGATGACCTGCGATGTGGGAATGCGCATGATTTCACCTAGCAGACTGGTCTCACGTCGCTTCGCTTTTCTGAAGGCGAACAGCCCCACAAAAATTGCGCCGCCCATCACAAATGCTAATGAGGGGTCCCATTTACCCGCCACATCTAAAAAGCCGATGACTTTGGAGGGGTCAGTCATACCCGCAAAAATCAACCCGATGCCAAACACCAAACCGGCACCGAGTGCGCTAACGGTATTGATATGCGATTTCATCATAGCTCCTTAAGCGATCAGATGACGCGTTACAAATACGACCGCCATGCCGCTGCCCATAAAGCACAGGGTGGCAATCAGCGAGCGAATAGATAATCTCGACAACCCGCATACACCATGGCCGCTGGTGCAGCCACCGGCGTAGCGTGTGCCTATACCCACCAGTAAACCCGCGACCAGCAAGGCACCGTTGCTGGCTTCAATGGTTGGCGTGGGGAAGGGCAGAAAAATACTGAACAGCGCGGGTGCGATCAGCAAGCCGAGCAAGAAAGCCATGCGCCAGCGCATCTCACCGGGTTGGCGCTTTAATAGCTCACCCAGAATGCCGCTGATACCTGCAATGCGGCCGTTCAACAGCAGTAGCAGTGCTGCTGATACGCCAATTAAAACACCGCCGGTGAGCGACCAAATTGGTGTGAAATGTTCCCAGTCAATCATCATTATGCGTTCTCCTCGTTGCCGCAAAAATGGGTGTACAGCACATTCAGCACGTCGAGTGCGGCGCGGCTGTCGATGCTGTAGTAAACCTGTTTACCGTCGCGCCGCGTGGTCACCAAAGACTCTTCACGCAGCACGGCCAGTTGTTGAG
>VFQT010002679.1_pt1 | contig 17718 bp, 26 predicted proteins | sample 3512381 | NCBI WGS metagenome assembly VFQT01 (sample SAMN10412376, study PRJNA504923) | tailings metagenome | isolation source: Relicate 2 Philex TSF3 active mining site | place: Philippines: Tuba, Benguet | collected 2017-08-29
ATGGGGTGGCCGCTAGAGTGGACAGACTTAAAGCCATTGGAAATGGACAAGTTCCAGCAGTGGCAGCAACAGCATTCAGGCTACTAAGCCAAAACATAAGAGGAAGTCAGTGAACGCAGAACTATTAGCCGCAGCGCTTGGTAACGCCAAGCGTTATAAGAGGGGGTGGCTTGCGTCTTGTCCTGTACCTGGGCATGGCAATGGCAAGGGTGACAGGCATCCATCGCTTGCGATTACGCAACTCGGTGAGAAGTTTCTCTTTAAGTGCTTTGGCGGGTGCGATCAAGAGGATGTGTTTGCCGCCATCAAACCGCACTTGCCTAATTCGCTGAATTGGAACCGCCCGCTGGTTGCGCGTGATCCTTTATCGGGTATCAGGCCGATTGTGCCGCCAACGATGAAGGAAGTGATGGCGTGGGATTACATCGATGAAAACGGTGAAGTCACAGCGCAAAAGGTCAGGTATGACGTTGAAGGCGGTGGTAAGACGTACCGCCAATATCACCTCATCAATGGCGAGCGCGTTCCAACGATACGCAATTGGACGCCCATACCGTTTGGCTTACCGCTCATGATTGCAAGACCCATGGCGCCGATATTTGTGACCGAGGGCGAGAAGGCCGCTGAGTTTTTGGTTGGCATGTTCGATGTGGTCGCCATATCGGCGCACGCGGGGTCGAGCGAATGGCCTGCCGCCATAACGCCATGGTTTCATGGTCGATTAGTAGTTGTATTACCCGATAACGATAGACCTGGATGGAAGTACGCCAAACGGGTTGTCAGGGATTTGCAAGGTGTAGCGCAAGCGATCAAGGTGGTTGATTTAGCCGATGACGAGTCAGCCATTGGCGATGACGCTGAAGAGTTTATCGGGCGAGGGTTTACGTTTGAGGAGTTCGCCAAACGCATCGCTGAAGCCAAAGTGGTTGAGGACTTCGAGGACGTTGTACCGCCACAGCGACTAGTGATTGATGAGAAAGCTGATACGGAACCCGAATCCGTTGTGCCTGAGAAGGAACCGTTTGCCGAAGTGGTTGAAGCGCAGGAAGCGCAGCGTTACCGCGTTGAGATGTGGCGTGATGCGAAGGATGAGCCGGTCAAGTGGTTGGTGGATAGGATTGTGCCGGAGAAGGGATTTATGGCGCTCTACGGGCCACCAGGCACGTTCAAATCGTTTATCGCGCTGCACTTAGCCGCCATGATCGCCAGTGGGGATTCGTGGCTAGCGCACGAAGTGCCGCAAGCCGGTGAGGTCTTATACATTGCAGGGGAAGGCCATGGCGGTATTGGGACAAGGATTTCGGGTTTACGCCATGCGTATGAACTCAAGGACATACCCGTTGGCGTGATCAGGTCGCAAGTGAACCTACGATCATCAGATCAGGATTTTGCTGACTTGATAGCCGCCATCAGAGCGTCCGAAATCCAGCGTCCGAAATTGATCATCATTGATACCTTGGCCCGCGCCTTTGGCGGCGGCAATGAGAACGCGTCCGAGGACATGGGCAGCTTCATCAGCAACTGCGGACGCCTGCAGGAAGCCACGGGCGCAGCGCTCCTGGTTGTCCACCATAGTGGCAAGGATGCCTCATTAGGTTTACGCGGTCACTCTAGCTTTTTAGGTGCTGTGGACACGCAGATTGAGATTACCCGCCATACCGATCAAATGTCAGGCACGCTCAAAGTGACAAAGCAAAAGGATGGCAAGGACGGTTTAGAGATTCATTTCTCCATGGAGACAGTGAACTTTGATCAGCAGGAAACGAACGAAACGAACGAAACGTCAGCCGCCAAGCTAAACCTGGGGTTTGAGGATGACTTAGCCAACACGTTAGTGGTCAAACCATTTAAGGGTGAATTACCCGATGGCGTTGGCTTTAGACCGCCACAAAACGCAAAACCAAACGCAGGACGCGGTAAGCATCAGTCGATGGGTAGGGAAGCGTTACGCCATATCGTGAAGACGGAAGGGCAATACCAGATCGTTCAAGGTGAACGCCATCGCGTGGTGACGTTGGAGCGTTGGCGGGATGAGGTGTACGCCAGGCTTGGAAGCGATGTGGAGGATAGCGATAAGAGGAAGCGTTGGAAAGAGATCAAGGATAAGTTGACCGATTTAGGGTTTGCCGCCATGAGAAACGATCTAGTGTGGATCAAACCGATTAACGAAGAAGGTTTTTAGGCGTCCGAAAGTGCGTCCGGGTTTGCCGCCAAAACATCAAGAAATGCTTAAAAAGTAGGCAAAAACAGGGTTAGCGTCCGGATTGCGTCCGAAAGTGATTTTTTAAGCATTAAAGCGTCCGAAATGAAACGTCCTAAAGTCATGTTAAGTGTCCTAAAAGCGTCCGAAAATGCGTCCTTAGCTGTCCGAAAACGCCATCGAACAAAATTTCATAGCGTCCGAATTGTGTGTGTGTCTGAAAGACACACAATTCGGACGCTGAAATGTTCCGGACGGTGATTGAAGTGGAAAGCGTAAAGAGAAAGGATTTGGGTTATGGCGGCAAAAGATAAGCGCGGGAAGGTTAAGGATGGTTTGTATGGCGGATCAGAGGATCGGTTAAAGAATCCTTTTGAAGAGGATGACCAGATCGTGTTGGCGATGAACAGTGTGGCGGTCAGTGTGATGAAGCGGAAACGTGAGGCGGATAAGGTTTGGGGATTGGATCGTTTGGCGGAACTTGTGAGCGAGGAAACGCGACTGCGGTTTTGGAAGCAGTTATGGCGGTGTAGGGATGCTCGGAAAGCGAGAGATGTTGAGGCGTATAGGTCAGCGTGTGGCGGGATGCTCAGAGCGTTTGACGTCTTGGAGGCTGAAGCTAAAGCGATGAACGCTCAACCGTTGGCGGTACACGTTATGGAGGGTCAGCGGGATGACGGGAGCGTGTTTGCGATTTGCGCTGATCCGGCAACTGTCTACGCCTACGCTGAGATGAGACCTGAGTGCGACTGCTGGACGATGGACGAGGTGGCGGTTATCTTGCAGCAGGAATTTTTCACGCAAGCGGTGAGCATTAAACGGGTTATGCCTGGCGCGGAAGTGTTGACGCTGATGGCGGAAGAGGATATTGGTCCGGTGTACAAGGGAAGCAGTGAGCAGGCTTACGCGTTGAGCAAAAGCGCGTTAGAGGCGATGGAACAAGCGAAAGGTAAGTGAGTGAACATGGAAGCAGAAAATCGAACTGAGGGCGATCTGACGCGTTTGAGCGGTACTGGTGAGGCGGAAAGCGAAGAGGGCGCGGTAGATCACGTTAAAGCGCAAAGCGAAGAAGGCGCGGTGCGCGAAGCGCGTGGCGCGGTGGGGAGTCTAAGCAATCAGCGTAAACGCGATATAGCGGCAAGGGTCAACAAGATCGTCCATCAGTTTGGAGGGCCAGATACCGTGTTCGCGTTGATCGCAGACGGTAAGCCGATTACGCATATCGCTAATGACATGGAGATCACAACGATTGAATTTTACGCGTGGGCGGAAAAGACTCCGGAGCGCAGTCGTGCCCTCGCGCACGCACGCGAGCTGGCCGCGCATCGATTAGCTGAGCAAGGTTTAGAGATTGTCGATAACGCAACACCGCAAACAGCGAACCTGGCGAACATTCAATCGAAGTACCGGCAATGGCTCGCTGGCAAGTGGAATCAGCAAGCCTATGGAGAGAACAAGACGCAAGTGAACGTTCAGGTGAACATCACTGACGCGCATCTGATGGCGAATCGATACCGCGAAACCGTCAACGCCGTAAACGTCGATGACAACACCATTGATGTTGCGCCGCACAACGGGTAAGTCGTTGCGCTGACGCAACGCCCCCCCTTCAGCGTTTCGAGGGGGCGGCGTAGGCGCGGCACTCCACACGCGCCCACTCATGCTTCGCATAACGGGCATCGCGTGGCTTGCCCTGCATAACGCGCCTCGCTGTCATCGCGTGCCTTGCCTTGCATAACGCGCCCTGCCCACCCCCCCCCTTACCGCTCATCCGTTCGTCGGCTACCCAAAAAATTTTTGCGTAAACGTCACCCGTGACTGTAAACGCGGTGTACATTTACACCACTGACACAAACACAGGAAGCGAGATGAAGTCCACAACAGCAACATTGATCATTGGCGGCGCAATGTTCGGCGCTTTGTACGCAACGATGATTTGGATGGCGTTATGAACTACGGTTATTTGCGCGTAAGCACTGACGAGCAAGCCAATGGCACAAGCCTTGACACGCAACGCAGGGAAGTGACCGGCAACGCGTTAACGCATGGCTTGACGGTTGATCGGTTTATTGAGGATGCTGGCGTTTCGGGGCATTTGAATTTTCTTGATCGATTGGCGGCAAACGGTGTGACGCCACAACCTGGTGATGTGATCATTGTGGCGAAACTGGATCGGTTTAGCCGCAACTCGATGGACACGTTGAATACCGTTCATGCGTTCAAGGAGCGCGGTATTCGGTTGATCATCAATGGGCATGGCGATGTAACGGATGAGAAGAATATTTATGGGCAGTTGATGCTTGAGATCATGGCGGCATTTGCGACGCACGAAAGGCGAGTGATTAAGGATCGCCAGCGCGTAGGCCAGGCGGCAAAGCGTCAGGCTGGCGGGCACGTTGGGGGATTGCCGCCTTTTGGGTTTCGCGTTGTAGGTACTGGCAAGGCAGCAACCCTTGAGCCTGTTGCCGAGCAGCAAGCCGCCATTGCAACGATTAAGGCTTTGAAGGGGTCTATGTCATTGCGTCAAATTGCCGGTGAAGTGATGAAATTGCATGGCGTGACGATTACGCACGCTGGCGTTGCAAAGGTGCTTGGACGTGAATGAAGAGTTAAAGAATCATGAGTTGGTGAAGTTGTTTGCGCGTGCCTTAGATCGGTACGCGAATAACGCACCGTTGTTTGTGCGTGAAGTGATTGGTGTTGAGCCTGATGTTTGGCAGATTGAGTTTTTGCAGGCTATATCGGATGGCGAGCGAAAGATCAGCGTCAGGTCAGGTCACGGTGTGGGTAAATCGACTGCTGCGTCCTGGGCGATGATTTGGTTTGTGCTTTGCCGTTATCCGGTGAAAGTGGTGGTGACTGCGCCAACGACAAGCCAGTTGTATGACGCACTGTTTGCTGAGTTGAAGCGTTGGGTCAAGGAATTGCCTGATGTGTGGCGGCAGTTGCTTGATCCAAAAACGGATCGGATTGAGTTGAAGTCATCGCCCACGGAAGCGTTCATCTCCGCCCGCACATCGCGTGCCGAGCAACCTGAAGCGTTGCAGGGTGTGCATTCGGACCATGTGATGCTTGTGGCGGATGAAGCATCGGGTATTCCTGAGTCCGTGTTTGAGGCGGCGGCGGGTTCCATGTCAGGGCATAACGCTGTGACGATTCTGTTGGGGAACCCTACGAAGTCCAGCGGGTTTTTCTTTGACACGCATAACCGGTTGAAGGATGAGTGGTGGACACGTCGCGTGTCCTGCTATGACTCCAAAAGAGTCAGCGAAGCCTATATCAAGGATATGGCGTCAAGGTATGGCGAAGAGTCCAACGCTTTTCGTGTTCGCGTCTTGGGTGAGTTTCCACGTACCGATGACGATACCTTGATTGGCGTTGAGCTGGTGGACAGCGCGTTTCACCGTGATGTTGAAACAACGGATACGCAAACGGTGTGGGGTTTGGATGTGGCGCGATTTGGGACGGACGCAACGGCGTTGGCAAAGCGTAAAGGTAATGCGGTGACTGAGATACGCAAGTGGCGTGGGTTGGATTTGATGCAGACCACGGGCGCGGTGGTCGCTGAGTACGAGGCCATGAAGCCAGAAGACAGGCCCGTTGAAATTCTTGTCGATTCGATTGGCTTGGGGGCCGGAGTCGTGGACCGCTTGCGCGAATTGAATCTGCCTGCGCGTGGGATCAACGTGGCTGAGTCTCCCGCCATGGGAACGATTTATGTGAATTTGCGTGCCGAGCTATGGGGAAAGATGAAGGCGTGGTTGGAAAAGCGCGATTGCAAGATTCCTAAAGACGAGTCGCTTTTGGCGGAACTTGTTTCACCGCGTTATTCGTTTAACAGTAACGGGAAGATGAAGCTAGAGAGCAAAGACGAGATGCGAAAGCGCGGGATTGGATCACCTGATATGGCTGACGCTTTGGCGTTGACCTTTGCCAGCGATGCAGGAACAGCGTTGTACGGGAAGGCTTACAACTCGCAATGGGGTAAGCCGATTAAAAGAAACTTGAGAGCAGTTGTTTAACAAAGGGGTAGCAATGGCAAAGCGAAAAATGCTTAGATCAGAAAGCAAGAAGATGATTTTTGATTATTTGAAGGGGTTGAAGAACCCTGTGAATGCTTGGCATTTGGCGGCAAAGTTTGATATGACCACCAAAAGGATTGATCAACTCATGACCGAGTTGGCGGGAGATGATCTGATTGTGAAGTCCAAGGGGATAAAAGACGTTGAGATACCTTGGAAGAAAGTGATGGTGAACTACTTCGAGGTTAAGGAAGAGTACAAAACCTTTAAGCCGCGTAAGCCTAAAGCACCGGTGCTATGGCATAACCCATTTGGATTGGGGGCAAGAGTATGATTAAAGAAGACATTATCCGCATGGCGCGGGAGGCTGGTTTTAACCCAGTCTCATACACGGGCGCAAACCTCGAATTATTTGAACGCTTCGCCGCCCTTGTCGCCGCTGCAGAGCGTGAGGCGTGTGCGAAGGTGTGTGAAGCAATAGAACGTAACGGCGCTTGGGTTACTAAACAAGAAGCTGCCGCCGCCATACGAGCAAGATCATGAAAGACTACCTCGCGGGCCAGGCCACCTGGCGCACGCCCGAAGACGACCCGCCACCTTTGGGCGTGAAGATGCTATTGCTGAATCCTGCCGGTGTATGTGTTATTGGCACCTGGTCGGAGTGGGCGCTAGCCTGGGCGCCACTGCCCAAGCTTCCTGATCACATTAAGGAGGTATTGAAGTGAAAGATTTAACGATTGGCGATGTGATGGGCATTGCCAGAAACACAGGGTTTGATCAGCACGCAGAGAATCTTTTTATCTTTGCGGCGCAGATTGAGTTTGTTGCAGGCGAAGCACGCTTAAACCATTGCATTGAGTTGCTGGAGAAAAACGGCTACGACGATGCTGCGGAACTATTGAAAGGACAGGGATGAACCTGAACGATATGGCGAGAAAAGCCTGGGTCAATGGATTGCTTGAGAGTTTTCCACGAGGTGAGTACGAGAAATTGCAATGGGAAGTGCTTGAAGAGATGGTGATGGAACTGGAGCGCCGCACGCGTGAGCTTGTACAACTTGCCGAGCTTGAGCGTAAGCGTTGGGGGAAGTCATGAGGCCTGTAACCATTCTTGTTCCCGCTTATAAGCCTGAGCACCTATACACCACATTAGCCTCAATTGACGCGCAGACCTATCCGCGCATCAAAGTCATCATTGGCAATCACAGTCCTGATGAAAATGACCACCACATGATCAACGATATGGCGCAACGCTATGACTTTGAAGTCATAGACACGCACCTTATTTGTCCTGGTGATCAAGTGGCGCATTACGCTTACCTTTGGGAGCAGGCAGATTCGGATTTAGTGCGCTTTGTGTATGACGATGATGTGATTTATCCATCATCAACGTCCTACTTAGTTGACTTGGCGGATCATCACCGCGACGCTGTGATGTTTTGGCATCAGCGCCATTGGATTGACAGTGCCGGGCGATTTCTTCGCGCACCAGGCTTTATCAACCAAGATGAACTGATGAAGTCATCGCGCGAGAACATTTTGCGATTGATGGCAATGCACAAGAACTTCATTGGCGAGCCTTCGTTTGTGATGATGGACCGCTCCAAGTGCGCATTTACCATGACCTACGCGCCACTTGGCGAGCTGGCACCGAGGCATTATTTGGGTGACGTGACCTGGTATTTGGAAGCCACGCGCCACGGGCCGGCGGTAGGCGGTGGGGCGCACATGGGCGCGTTTCGCTTGCACGCAAACCAAGACTCTAATAAAGATAACCCGCGCCACACATTAGGGATCGTGGATTGGGAAATGTTTATGCGCTATGAATACCTTGGCGGCAACATCAATCGCTTAACCGCTGAAGATTGGGGGCGCACGATCTTGCAAACCTATTGGGCTGAGATGGAGCGCAGACCGCAGTTGCGTTTATTTCACTCGCGTTTGTCAGCAGATATGGCGTTCAACAAACTCGCTAGCATGAGCGGGTTTCTTCATGATTACCACGCGTTGCGCATGAATCTTGCACATTGATGCACGAATGTGCTAGTGTCGGCCCCCATGGGGGTAGTGCCATGAAAGCCAAGCCAGTGTGGGATAAGCCGCGTCCAAAGTCATTGGGCAAGAGCGAACCGCTATCCAAGAAGGAGAAAGCCAGCGCTAAAGCCATGGCGAAATCCGCTGGAAGACCCTACCCAAACCTTGTTGACAATATGCGTGCTGCAAGGTCCAAGAAATGAGCAAGCAAGTACGCGATTCAGCCGGGCATTTGTGGCCTCAAATCGTTGGCCGATTGGGTACAACAACATTCCTGGCGGTAGATAACACAAGCCAACAATCACACGCCGCCGGAACCGGCGTAACGCTTATGCGTGTGGCGGTTGCCAATACCGATTCTCACATTCACTTTGAAATCGGCACCAATCCAACGGCAACATCAACCAGCAAAATCATGCCAGCGCCAAGCGTTGAGTATTTTCGCGTGGAACCCGGTGAAAAGATTGCGTTTTTGCGCGGTGCTGGAACCAACATCAACGTCACCATCACGGACATATTGCCATCATGATGAAAAAGACCAAAGCCGAGAAGAAAATCTCCAAAGTCATGCGCGAGTACAAGGCCGGCAAGTTGCATTCCGGTAGCAAGAAAGGGCCGGAAGTGACAAACCCCAAGCAGGCCATAGCCATTGCGTTGTCCGAGGCCGGTAAAGCGAAGAAAAAGTGATGGAATGCCCTATTGAAACCAAAGACCCTGTTGCGAACTTAAAAAATCGCAATTGGGCGTTTGCTAATGTGGGTTACGGTCCCGCCAACCCTGAATTGCCTAACCGTGAATTCTGGGACGCCAAAGCCGAAACGTGGAACACGGACTTAGCGCAAGCTAAGTCGATGCGTTGCGGTAACTGCGCAGCCTTCATCCAAACGCCTGAAATGATTGAGTGCATCACAGGTGGTATGGAGGGTGAAAGCGAAGAAGAGAACGGCGAAGAAGGCGAAGAGGAAAGCGGCGAAGCGTACGAAGAAGGCGAAAGCGAAGAGAACGAAGACTTAGAGATGGCGGTGCAAAATGCCGCTGATCTTGGTTACTGCGAACTATTCCACTTTAAGTGTGCAGCGGCACGCACTTGTGACGCCTGGTTGGTTGGCGGGCCTATTACATCGATGGCGAACTCACGCCGCCAACGTGAAGCCGTTGAGTTTCAGCGCGTTAACTTTATGCGTGAGGAAGATTGATGAAAACGCCAGCGTGGCAGCGTAAAGAAGGCCAAAGTCCAAGTGGTGGATTGAACGCCAAAGGCCGCGCATCGTACAAAGCAGAAACGGGCGGCACGTTGAAAGCGCCTGTGAAGTCTGGAGATAACCCAAGACGCGCCAGCTTTCTTGCGAGAATGGGCAACATGCCCGGTCCAGAATACAAAAATGGCGAACCAACGAGACTTTTGTTAAGCCTAAAGGCTTGGGGTGCATCAAGCAAAGCCGATGCACGAGCAAAAGCCAAAGCCATTAGCGCAAGAAATAAGGGTAAGTAAATGGACGTTGAAATGAACCTCGCTACCGGCGTAAAGTCCGGCGAACCCATGGACGAGACTGAAGTTCAAGCCATTGTTGCGGCTGAACTTGTTGACGCTACCAATTTCATTGATTTGGAGATTGGCAACCTTCGCGCCCGCGCCACGGAATACTACTTTGGCGATCCATTTGGCGATGAAGAAGAGGGGCGCAGCCAGGTTGTATCGATGGATGTGCGCGATACTGTGCAAGCCATTTTGCCAAGCCTCATGCGCATTTTCTTTTCATCCGAGAACGTTGTTCAGTATGTACCGCGAAGCATGGAAGATGCGCCGATGGCAGAGCAGGCCACGGATTATGTGCGCTATATCCTGAACGAAGACAACAATGGCTTTGTGCTGTTTCACTCCATCTTCAAAGACGCCTTGGTGCGCAAGACGGGCGTTTGTAAATGGTGGGTTGATGAGCACATTGAAATCAAGAATGAAAACTACACGGGTCTTGATGACGCGCAACTGTCGTTAATTCTTGGTCAGGAAGGTGTTGAAATGGTGGATTTAATGTCCACCGAAGACCCGTCAGCTCCGCCGCCGGTGATTGACCCAATGACGGGTCAGCAACTTACGCCAACGATCATGATTCATGACGTGACGGTAAGTCGCAAAGTCATCACCAAACGTTTCCGCGTTGAAAGCCTGGCGCCTGAAGAGTTCATTGTTGATCGCAGAGCAAGAACGCTTGAAGACGCAGACATTGTGGCGCACAGGAAACTTGCCACTGTGTCTGAGCTTGTTGCCATGGGTTATGACCAAGAGTTGGTTGAGTCCAATACGGGCGAAGACGAACTCGACACAAACATTGAGCGCATTGCGCGTAACCCTGCGCAAATGATGTTTGGCGAGTCCGCCAACAATCCGGCGCAACGCCGTGTGCTTTACACCGAATCCTATATCCGCATGGATATGGACGGTGATGGTGTGGCGGAACTGCGCAAGATTTGCACCATGGGTCCGTCTTATAAGATCGTTGCCAACGATCCGGCGGATGATGTGCCTTTTGCTTATTTCTGTCCTGATCCTGAGCCTCACACACTTTTTGGTATGTCCACGGCTGATGTGACCATGGACATTCAGCGCATCAAGTCAGTGATTTTGCGCAATATGCTTGATTCATTAGCGCAATCCATTCATCCGCGCACAGGTGTGGTCGAAGGTCAAGTCAATCTTGATGACGTACTGAATAACGAGAACGGCGCCATTATTAGAATGCGTGCGCCTGGCATGGTGCAGCCGTTCACCACACCATTCGTTGGCGGTCAGGCATTCCCGATGATGGAATACATGGATCAGGTGAAAGAGGCACGCACTGGCATGTCCAAAGCCTCCATGGGTCTTAACGCTGATGCGCTGCAATCCACCACTAAGTTGGCGGTACAAGCCACGGTGCAAGCCGCGCAGCAACACATTGAGTTGATCGCTCGCGTGTTCTCTGAAATCGGCATGAAGCGTTTGTTCAAAGGTTTGTTGCGTTTGATTACGCAGCATCAAGACAAGCCGCGCGTCATTCGCTTGCGCAATCAGTGGGTGCAGATCGACCCACGCGGTTGGGATGCCTCAATGGACGTTAGTGTGAACGTTGGTTTAGGCGCTGGCGGCATTGACGAGAAGATTCAATTCTTGCAGGCCATTGCCGGTAAGCAAGAGCAGTTGCTTCAAACGCTTGGCACAAACAATCCTATTGTGACGGTTGGTCAGTACGCCAACACGTTATCGAAGCTTGTGGAAATGGCCGGCTACAAGGATTCAACGCAATTCTTCAATCAATTGCCGATGGATTACGCACCGCCTCAGCAACCACCGCAACCTGATCCAACACAAGCTTTGGCGCAAGTACAGATTCAATCGATTCAGGCTGACATTCAAAAGAAAGCCGCCGAACTTGCATTAGAGCGCGAAAAGATGATCCGCGCAGATGATCGTGAACGTGATCGTATTGCGCAAGATGGCATCCTGAAACGTCAGGAAATGGAGTTAAAGTATCAAGTTAACTTAGCGGCAACGCAGGCAGAGATTGATGCCAGAGTTGCGATGGACCGTGAACGATTACAAATGCAGGCGATTAACCAGGCACAACAAGCCGTGACAGCGGCACAACCCATGCAATGACACCTGACGAAAAAGTAAGACGAGCACAGGAAGCTGAACGCATTTTGAATTCCACGCTTTACCAAGAAGCGTGGCAAAGCATAAGAGAATCGTTGTTTGAAGAGTGGACCGCTTCGCAGGATGCCAAGCACCGCGAAATGATCTTTCATGATTTCAAAGCCATGGACCGTCTTCAAACCTATTTTGGAAGCGTGATAACTGACGGTACGTTGACCCGTATGGCGGCTGATCGCCAACGGAAACTGACCAAATCTTGATGGAGCGCAATAAATGAGTGACAATGTAGCAACCGTTGAAAGCGATAGCACAGCGGGGATGACGGTGGCGCAAGCCGCCAAAGCCTTTGAGGATATGTTTGCCGAACCCGGAGAACAAACAGAAGCCCAGGCGCAAACGGACGAGGCGCAAGCCGAATCCGATGATGTTGGCGATGCAGAGATAGATGCGGATGAGCAAGGCGAGGCATCCGAAGAAGTCGAAGCATCGAGCGAGTCAGACGAAGACGCTCAAGAACCAGAGCAATCCAGCGAGCCACCAAAGTTCACCGTCAAGATTGATGGCAAAGAACAAGAGGTTGAGCTCAATGAGTTGATCAACGGTTACCAGCGAACGGCTGATTACACGCGCAAAACGCAAGCATTGGCTGAACAGCGAAAAGCCGCTGAAGCCGAGCTGAACGCGGTGCGCGAAGAGCGGCAGACTTACGCTCAATTGCTTACAACGTTGCAATCGCAACTCCAACAGCAACAGGAAAACCCGATTGATATGGAGAGTCTGTACAGGGACGATCCAATTGAATGGGTGCGGCAAACCGAGTTGCAACGTCAGCGTAACGAGAAATTGGCAGCATCACAGGCCGAACTCCAGCGCTTGAACCAGTTGCAACAAGCTGAAGTGCAACGATCCATGAAGGCAAAGCTTGAGCAAGAAGCACAATTGCTTGTGGAGGCTATCCCCGAATGGAAAAACGCTGATACGGCGAAATCCGAAAAGGCGGCGTTGATTGAGTTTGGCTTAAAAGAAGGTTTTCAAGAAGATGATTTGAAAGGCGTGGCCGATCACCGCGTTGTCAAATTACTTCGTAAAGCCATGCTATACGACCGAATCACGGCAAAACAGGCAACGATCAAGCCTAAGCCGCCAGCAGTACAGCAAGCCAAGACCATTGCACCAGGCAACCCTAAAGCCGCCAAAGTTTCAGCGAGCGAAGTAGTCCGCGCCAAACAACGCCTTGCAAAAACCGGCAACGTTCGTGACGCTGCCAAACTGTTTGAACATCTCATCTAAAGGAAACCCAAATGACTATCGCATCAAACACCTTCCTCACTTACTCTGCAAAGGGTATCCGCGAGGACTTGAGCAATCAGATTTACAACATCAGTCCTGAAACCACACCGTTCATGAACAACATTGGACGCGGTACAGCTAGCAACACGCTGTTCCAGTGGCAGACAGACACGTTGGCGGACAACACCACCGCGAACGCGCAACTGCAAGGTGATGACATTTCGACGTATGACGCAGTAACGCCAACCGTTCAACTAACCAATTACACCCAAATCAGCCGCAAAACGGTTGTGATCTCCGGTACGGTTGAGGCTGTCAACAAAGCAGGCCGCAAGTCGGAATTGGCCTATCAGTTGGCAAAGCGTGCGGCTGAACTGAAGCGCGACATGGAAACCATCATGCTGGCGAACCAGGCTGCAACCGCTGGTGACTCAACAACAGCTCAGAAAACCGGATCGTTGCTCGCGTTCATCAAAACCAACACCGACAAGGGTACGAACGGTGCTGATCCTTCTTACACCACGCTGCCCAACGATGATCGCAGCGATGGCGTGACTCGCGCATTTACTGAAACCATTCTCAAGAGTGTGCTTCAGAAAGTGTGGGAGCAGGGCGGCGATCCTTCGATCGTGATGGTTGGTGCCAAGAACAAGCAAGTTGTTTCTGGCTTCAACGGTATCGCAACGCGCTATCGTGATGTGCCTGCTGGCAAGCAAGCGCAGATAATCGGCGCGGCTGATGTATATGTCGGAGACTTCGGCCAAGTGAACATTGTGCCTAATAGGTTCCAACGCGATCGTGACGCGTTTGTACTGTCACCTGACTATGCCGGTGTGCATTTCCTTCGTCCGTTCCAGCAAGTCGAACTTGCAACAACGGGTGATGCTGAAAAGCGCTTGCTCCTCGCTGAATATGGCCTTGCCATTTACAACGAGAAAGCACACGGTTTGGCGGCTGACCTTTCGACCTAACCAGCAACAAGGAACGGGGGCGGAAACGCTCCCGTTTTTACATGGAATCAAAACTTTTCGAGCATGATCCACTTCTTGGCCTAACGCGCATTTGGCATTACGACGAGGCTACAGACACAGCGGTGATTGAAACGATCCAAGATGCAACGCCCATTGTTGAAACCAACAAAGCAGAGTTTTCCGCCATCGACGAACGCGCCAGGTGGGACGGTGAAGGTCTTGGTTTACGAGTTGCATCCATCCCCATGAACATCTACATGGACTTGGTGAGCAAGGGCATCACGCGCACAGAAAAAGATTTTAAGAAGTGGCTTAATGATCCCGATAACCGATTTTTCAGGACTCGACCAGGAAGGGTGTAATGGATAAGAAACGAATGATTAGCGTATGCGTCCCTGCTAGGGACGAAGTGCATTCAGACTTTGCGTTTGACCTTGTGAACGCTGTGGCGTTTCACGTTGCGCACAACCCGCATGACGTGGTGAACGTCAACATCTCCAAGGGGACATTGCTTGTAAGCCAGCGTTCAGAATTGGTGATGACCGCCATGGAAAACAACGCTGATGTGGTGCTGTTTATTGATAGCGACATGCGCTTTCCGCAGGACACCATTGGCCGAATGCTTGAGCGTGATTTGCTTGTGCTTGCCGCCAACTGTCCGCGCAGGCGAATGCCAGTGGGGCCGACGGCTGCGAATTACGATACAGAAACACAGCGCAAGGTTCCTGTCTACACGGGCGAACACGACACGGGCGTTGAGCAAGTTGATGCGGTTGGAACGGGCGTCATGATGATTGACACGAACGTGTTTCGCGCTATCGAGATGCCTTGGTTTGCTACGCCATGGGATGTGGCGGCAAAAGGCTACATGGGCGAAGACATCTATTTTTGCAAGTTATTGCGCGACAACAACATTCCGTTGTATATTGATCATGACCTGTCCAAGCATATTGGACACATTGGAACCTGGGAATACAAGCATCAGCACACCTGGGCAATCCGTCCGCAAGAAGACGCGTATCGCGCATCTATCGGTCTGAAAACCGAACTTCGCAAAAAGGACGCTGCCTGACATGGCGCTTGGTACTTTCGCACAGTTAAAAACATCCATTGCGGATTGGTTGAACCGATCCGATTTAACGTCTGTCATTCCCGATTTCATTACATTGGCGGAAGCCGAGTTCAATCGAACCGTCCGTGTTCGCCAAATGATTGTTCGTGCCAACGCTACCCTTGATAGCGAATACACGCAATTGCCATCCGATTTTCTGGAAATGGAAAATCTTGTGTTGCTCTTGACAACGCCAACGAAATTGGAGTTTTTGAGCGATGAACAAAGCGATGACTACTTTACGCGTTACTTTTCGGCGGCTGGCACGCCGCGTTACTACACGATTGTTGGCGATACGTTCAAAGTTGTGCCATCGCCTGCAACAGATACAACAGAAGTTCAGATGACGTATTACGGGAAGATCGCCGCGTTATCTGACAGCAATACAACGAATTGGTTGCTCACCAAGCATCCAGACCTATATTTGTACGGTTCACTGCTGCAAGCCGCGCCTTATCTGCAAGATGATGCGCGAATTGCAGTGTGGAACGCCGCATACCAACGCGGCATTGATGCAATGATGATGGAGCAAGCACGCTCCAATTACAGTGGCACCACGCCACGCGTTCGTGCCAAACCGATGGGGTAAACCATGGCAAATTCATTTTCCGACTATCTTGAAAACAAAGTGCTTGCGCATGTGTTTGGCGGATCAGCCTACACAGCACCAGCAACGATTTATGTGGGCTTGTTTACGTCTGACCCTGGTGAGTCAGGGTCAACGGGTGAAGTATCAGGCAACGGCTATCTGCGCCAATCTATGGCGTTCACGGTAACCGATGATGCTTGCACAAACACATCAGCCGTTGAATTTCCAACCGCAACGGGTTCATGGGGAACGATCACTCATACGGCACTGTATGACGCATCAACATCCGGCAATATGCTTGCGGTAGGGCAACTTAGCGCTTCCAAGGGTGTTGGTTCAGGCGATGTGTTCCGATTTGCTGCTGGTTCGTTTGATATTACATTGGCATAAGCGTGGCAGCAACGTACGGCACAGGTTCCTACGGTACGGGTGCATATAGCACTGGAACCAACTATGTTGATGGCGCAGTAACGATTAACGCAGCCGCCACTGTTTCAACGGCTGGCGTATTGATCAAGCAGGGTGCAGTAGCAGTTAATGCTGCTGCAACGGTTTCACCGGCGGGTGTTGCAATCCGCCAATCGGATGTGGCGATTAGCGCCGAGTCGAGCGTTTCGTCGGTTGGCAGCATTGTTTATCTTGGCGAAGTGGCAATAAACGCAGAATCGCTTGTTTATCCTAATGGTGGTTTTTATATTATTGGCGGATCGGTTCAAGTCAATGCAACATCAACTGTATCTGTAACAGGCGGCTTAAAGTGGGCCGCAGTAACGGTTCCTTCAAAGACATGGACGCCGCAAGTTTCACCTTTTAGAGAGGCAGCATAAATGGCTGATACCACGACAACCAATTTGCAGTTGACCAAACCAGAGGTTGGCGCATCAACCGACACTTGGGGCAACAAGTTAAACACAAACCTTGATTCGATTGACGCAATCTTTTCAGCGTCAGGCACAAGCGTTTCGATGAACGTTGGAAGCGGAAAGACGCTAACGCTTGGCGGCAACATGACCGGATCGGGAACGATCAACGGCGTATCAATCGGTCAGTCGCTTGCCGGTGCTGGATCATTCAGTACACTTTCTGCGTCAGGCAATGTGACGTTTACGAACGCGCCTATTCTGTCATCGCTTACAGCGTCAAAGCCTGTATTCACGGACGCTAGCAAAGGGTTGAGTTCGTCGGGTACGGTGCCATTGAATCAAGGTGGTACTGGCGAAACAACAAAAACGGCAGCGTTTGATGCTTTGGCGCCAACAACTACCAAAGGCGATTTGATCGTCAGCGATGGCGGCGACAACATTAGGCTTGCCGTTGGCACGAACAACTATGTACTTACAGCCGATAGCGCACAAACGGCTGGCGTTAAGTGGGCGGCAGTGCCTTCTGTATCTCCCGGCGGCTCCAACACGCAAGTCCAGTACAACAATGCTGGTGCGTTTGGTGGGATCACAAACGCCACCACCGACGGCACCACGCTTTCCATGACATCGCCAAAAGTCATAACCGGTATCAACGATACCAATGGCAATGAGTTGCTCAAAGTCACTGCGACCGCTTCAGCAGTCAACGAATTAACACTTGCCAATGCTGCAACCGGTGGCAACCCTGTATTGAGTGCAACGGGTGGTGATACAAATATTGGAATTACGCTGACACCCAAAGGCACGGGTGGCGTTGTTTTTCCTGCTGGTGCCGTGGGTACGCCTGCGATTACTACCACAGGCGACACCAATACGGGTGTGTATTTCCCTGCCGCTGATACGGCTGCGATTACGACGGGTGGCACCGAGCGGATGCGTATTGACTCAGACGGCAACGTAGGGATTGGTAGTACCTCGCCCTCTACTTACGGAGATTCTGGTGGC
>VFQT010002680.1_pt1 | contig 17718 bp, 20 predicted proteins | sample 3512381 | NCBI WGS metagenome assembly VFQT01 (sample SAMN10412376, study PRJNA504923) | tailings metagenome | isolation source: Relicate 2 Philex TSF3 active mining site | place: Philippines: Tuba, Benguet | collected 2017-08-29
CTTAATTAATGAGATCAGTTATTCTTTAGCAGCACTTCCAGAGTACGAAGCTATCGATACGATTTTTTTTGGTGGGGGAACGCCTTCCTTAGTACCTTTAGGGAATCTTGAAAAAATTTTTACAAAAATAAATACCTCATTTAAAATTTCTCAAAATGTAGAAATCACCTTAGAGGCTAATCCGGACACTCTAGACGCAGCTAAAATCAAAGATTGGAAAGATCTAGGCATTAATCGAGTTTCGCTAGGAGTGCAAAGTTCAGATCAAAAAGTTTTAAAAATTCTAGATAGAACTCACAAACCGGAGAACGTTAAAAATTCAATTGCTTTATTAAGGGAAGCTAATCTAAATAATTTTAGTTTAGATTTAATTTATGGAACGCCTGGTGAGACTCTTGACTCTTGGAAGAAGTCCGTGGAATATTTACTTGAATATGATCCAGTGCACATTTCTGCCTACTCTTTAACTGTTGAGCCGGGAACTGCCCTGTACCGAAAAGTGAAGAATAAAGAAATACAGAATATAAATCAAGATGATCAAGCAGATAAATACTTACTAGCTGACAAACTTTTTGAAAAGCATGATTTATCTTGGTACGAAATATCAAATTGGTCTAAGCCTGGATATCAGTGTAAGCACAATTTGCTTTATTGGCGGAATCAAAATTGGTGGGGATATGGCCCTGGGGCTCACTCTCATATAGATGGAAAAAGATGGTGGAATGTTAAGCATCCTGCAAAATATGCTGCAAAATTACAAAGCGAGAAATCAGCAATTGAGGATTATGAGATTTTAGATTTAAACCAAAAACAGTTAGAAGCAGTTATGCTGCAAATCAGGTTAAAAGAATCTAATCTCAGAGAATTTATTTCCGAAGAAATTCTCAATGACTGGTCGCATCGTGGGTACGTGGTTTCTCAAGCAAACAATTGGCAATTGACTCCCCAGGGTCGATTAATGCTCGACTCATTGGTGAGTCAAATAACGAGTTGAAAATTGGCACTCAAATTTGAAGAGTGCTAATCTTGGGCCGGAGTGAATTATGGCTGATGAAAGAAAATTTGCGGTTCTTCAAGCAATAATCAATGATTATGTTGCAACCGAGGAGCCGGTTGGCTCAAAAGCACTTGTTGAGCGACATAACTTAAGAGTTTCTCCCGCCACAATTCGAAATGATATGGCGCTTTTGGAAGAAGAAGGCTTAATTGTTCAGCCGCATACCAGCGCTGGTCGTATTCCTACTGAACAAGGTTATAGATATTTTGTCGATCGACTAAATGAAGTTCGCGCCTTGTCAGCTGCAGAGCAAAATGCGATTACCAGATTCCTGGCAGGCGCAGTTGATCTTGATGATGTAATGCAAAGGACTGTTCGCCTTTTGGCTCAGATGACTGGGCAAGTTGCGCTGGTAAAATATCCTTCTTTAGCAAAATCCATCCTGCGTCATTTTGACTTAGTGTTATTGAATGAAAAAAGAGTAATGATCATGCTGGTAGCTAATACAGGAAGGCTTGAGCAAGCTGTGTTAGAGACCCAAGAAAACATTTCAGAAAACTTAATCAATGATCTTAAATTAAGAATAAAAAATTTGATTTTAGATAAAAAATTTAGTGAAATTAAGAATCTTTTGTCTAATTTTGCAAATGAATTTCCGAAATCAGATCAAGCATTTATTACTAGCATTGTTGAACTAATTGTGGATACCGCAATAGAGCCAGAAGAGCGACGCATAGCAGTCGGAGGGGCAGGAAATCTAGTGCGGCTTGATGCAGAATTCAGTAAGGCCTTGTTGCCAGTATTAGATCAGATAGAAGAAAATGTTGTACTTTTGAAGTTATTAGGTGAATTATCAAGCGCTCAGGATGTAAAAGTTAGTATCGGTAGCGAAAATAAACTTGAAAATTTGAAAGCGGCAAGTGTTGTCAGTACTGGATATTCCAGCAAAGAAGTTGTTTCTCAATTGGGTGTTGTTGGCCCAACGAGAATGGACTACCCCAACACAATTAGTAATGTGACTGCCATCGCTAGGTACCTCGGAAAGATATTGTCGAATGGGTAAAAAGTAAATGGCGCGAGATTATTATGATGTTTTAGGTGTAGCTAATGATGCATCCGGTGATGAGATAAAAAAAGCTTATAGAAAGTTAGCAAGAGAACTGCATCCAGATTTGAATCCAGATCCTGCGGCTGCTGAAAAATTTAAAGAAGTCACTACTGCATATGAAACTTTAAGCGATGATCAAAAAAGAAGAATGTATGATTTGGGATTTTCGGGAAGCACAAACAATGGTGGCGGTTTTGGGTTTGGCGGATTAGGCGATTTTGTAGATGCCTTTTTTGGACAAACGACTCAGCGTGGTCCGCGCTCTAGATCAAGACGTGGACAAGATGCGCTGATTGAGATTGATCTGGATCTTTCAGAAGCTTTTTTAGGCGTTACCAAAGATATAACGGTAGAAACTGCAGTGGTTTGTCCGAATTGTGATGGTGCTTGTAGCGCACCAGGAACACATCCAGCTACCTGCTCCATGTGCAAGGGGCGCGGCGATGTGCAAACAGTTCAGCGATCTTTATTGGGGCAGGTTGTAACAAGTAGACCGTGCCCGCAATGTGGAGGATACGGAACTGTTTTGACTTCACCTTGTGCTGACTGTGCTGGTGAAGGTCGAGTAAGAACTCGAAATACCATCACTGCAAAAATTCCTGCCGGAGTCGATAACGGAACCAGAATTCAATTGGTAGGTCAAGGCGAAGTTGGACCAGGTGGTGGTGAAGCAGGCGATCTTTATTTAGAAATACATCTCTTACCTCACAAAATTTTTCACAGGGTTGGCGATGATTTGCAGTGCGTAATAAATTTACCTATGACAGCTGCTGCTTTAGGTACTAGTTTTTCTTTACAGACGCTTGAGGGTAAAGAAGAAATTGCAGTTAAACCAGGAACACAGTCTGGAACCGTGCTTACCCTTAAAGGTAAAGGCATGCCAAGAGTTAGACGTGAAACTCGTGGCGATTTATTAATTGAAATTGTGGTCGAGACTCCTACTAATTTAGACGCAGATCAGAAAAAATTAATCGAAGAATTGGCTTCTCTTAGAAACGAAACGTCAATTGAATTTAAGCCAGAAGAAATTACTAAGTCAACTTTTTTTGGTCGGTTAAAAGATGCCTTTAGCCGATGAAAATGCTAAGCGCTTTTTTTCTGGCGAATTTTAATATTAATGATAAGACAATCACTTTAGACGAAAAAGAATCTCATCACGCTATTTCTGTTAGAAGAATTAAACCTGGCGAAGAAATGTATGTTACGAATGGCAAAGGGCTTATTGCTAAGAGTCAGTACGCTTCGGCAAATAAAAATTTAGAGGTAAAAGTAGATGAGATAATTAGTGTGGCTAAACCTAGTGTCGAAATAACGGTTGTTCAAGCCTTACTTAAAGGAGAACGCTCCGATTTTGCAGTTGAGTTAATGACAGAAGTTGGGGTAAGTCAAGTAGTCTTTTGGCCTGCTGAAAGATCTGTTGCAAAAATAGAAAATAAAACCGAAAAAGTTCTTCAACGATGGAATCAGTTAGCGATTGCTGCCACAAAGCAATCTCGTCAAGCTTGGTTGCCACAAATTTCATATCTTGATAATTTTTCTCAAGTTGTTCAATTAATAACCCAGAATAAAGATTCTTTTATTTTAGATTTTGAAGCAAAAGAAAATTTAGCTTTCATAGCTAAAAAATCCAAGTTACTTTTTGTAGTTGGCCCCGAAGGCGGGCTAAGTACAAAAGAAAAGAATGATTTAATGGACGAAGGCGCGAAAGCAGTTAAAGTCGGAGATACTGTGTTAAGAGGTTCAACAGCCGGTGCGGTAGCTGCGGCAGTTACTTTGAATTTAGTTGGGAGCGATAATGAGTGATTGTCTTTTTTGTAGAATTGTAAGTGGTGAAATTTCTGTTGAAAAGATTCTTGAAAATGATGAGTTTCTTGCCTTTTCCGACATTGATCCAAAAGCACCAGTACATAAGTTAGTAATTCCCAAAAATCATTTTTCCGATCTGGCGCAGCTAGCCAAGGCCGATTCAGATCTCTCTGGTCGGATGAACCTTTTTATTGCAGACTTAGCGCAAAACTTGGGTTTAGATCAGGGTTACCGAATAGTTTTTAATACCGGAGATTGGGGTGGACAGTCAGTTTTTCACGTCCATGGCCATTTATTGGGGGGCCGGCAAATGTCCTGGCCAGCCGGTTAACTAGCCACTCGGATAAAGTAATCCTTTAAACAGTTTTATAGGAGTGATGCGGGCATACGCCCAGAATGTCTAACTTAGTTTCTCAAACTGAATCTAAATTAACAATTCCAAATTCTATTAATTTGGTATCGCTTTTTGGCACCAATGATGAGAATTTAAAAAAGATTGAAGAGCTTTATTCAAGCTGTAAAATTCTCGTGCGTGGAAATCAAATTAACTTCACTGCTGATGAAGTGAACACAGCATACTTAAATCAATTATTTGCTGAATTGGTATCGATCATTAGAACTGGGCAAGCAATTTCTCCTGACCTTATCGAGAGAGTTAATGCTCTAATTAAAAGCCAATCAGAGATCAGTGCAAAAGACATGCTCACGACGAACATTTTAACAAGTCGTGGTAAGTCAATTAGAGCTAAGACTTTTAATCAAAAAAAATATGTCGACGCTATCGATAACAACACAATTGTTTTTGGAATTGGACCAGCAGGATCAGGCAAGACCTATTTAGCGGTTGCAAAGGCAGTGCAAGCCTTGGGCGAAAAAAAAGTTAATAGAATAATTTTAACTCGCCCTGCTGTAGAAGCGGGGGAAAAGTTAGGCTTTTTACCTGGAACGCTCAGCGAAAAAATTGATCCGTATCTTCGACCGCTGTACGACGCACTGCAAGACATGATCGATCCAGAAAAAATACCAAAACTTATGACAAACGGAACAATCGAAGTTGCCCCATTGGCCTATATGAGAGGACGTACACTTAACGACTCATTCATAATTTTAGATGAGGCACAAAATACTTCGGCAGAGCAAATGAAAATGTTTTTAACCAGATTAGGTTTTGGATCAAAAATGGTAGTAACCGGCGACATTACCCAGGTTGATTTGCCAACTGGCACTCGATCTGGTCTTCGTATGGTGAGAGATGTTCTAAATACTTTAGATGATCTTGCTTTTATAAATTTAACTAGCCAGGACGTAGTGCGACATAAGCTAGTTGGCAAGATTGTCGAAGCTTACGATCGATGGGATGCCTCAACTAAAGAGGCGAAATAAAATGCTTGTCGATATAGAAAATAGAAGTAGCTTCTCTTTTGATCTTCTAAAACTTGAAAAAATTGCACTTTTTGTGATGTCTGAATTAAAACTCCATCCAAAACAAGAGCTTTCACTCTCTTTAGTGAATGATGAAGAGATGGAAGAACTTCATCAGAAATGGATGAATGAGTCTGGCCCAACTGACGTAATGAGTTTTAGACTCTCTGAAATTTCGGAGTTTGATTACTCTTTAGGTGATGTCGTTATTTCTCCAAACATTGCTTATCGAGATGCTAAAGGTTTGAAAAAGGCTCCTGCTTTGCATTTGATTTTTTTATTGGTACATGGAATTTTACATTTAATTGGTTTTGATCATCAAAAATCTGCAGAGCGAAATGAAATGCAGAATCTAGAAAATGAATTAATGAAAAAAATTAATAGGGAGTTTAAGAAATGATTGAATATTTAATTTTTGCGATTGTTGCAGAGTTGTTCGCTGCCTTATTCATATTAATAAGGACAGCAATTGGCAGGATTTCATTAGTCAGAGTCGAGCAACTAAGAAAAGAAAACTTAGTTTTGATTAATAAGCTTGAACGGGTTGTGGTTGATCGTGCCAAATTTATTGCTGTCTTGCAGTTCTTGGCTTTGGCGCTGAGCAGTATCGGAGCCGTTTTGCTCGCTGTATATTTTGTATCTGTCGTTCAGGATTTAACCTTTGCTTTAGTTTTTTCAATAATTGTGGTAACTCTCTTAAGTTTTATCTTTTTAGGAGTTACTCCTGAAACACTGGGCCTACAGCACTCAGAGCGGATCGCTGTTTTTAGTGCAGGGATCATAATATTTTTAGGAAAAGTTTTTTGGCCATTAGTTCGCCTCTTAGTTTTAATCGGTAATGCAATTACTCCTGGCAAAGGCTATAAGGCTGGCCCCTTTGCCTCTGCTGAAGAATTGCGTGAATTAGTAGATCGTGCAGAGGCAGAAGATTTAATCGAAGCTCAAGAAAGAGAAATGATCCATTCGGTATTTGAATTAGGAGAAACTTACGCCAAAGAGGTCATGGTGCCTCGAACCGAAGTAGTTTGGATCGAGAAAGATAAAACTTTGCGTCAAGCCATATCTTTGGCCTTACGCTCTGGTTATTCCAGAATTCCTGTTATTGGTCAGGATGCTGACGATGTACTTGGAATTGTTTATTTGAAAGATATTTCTAGAAGAATCTTTGAAAATGCCGACGCTGAAAGAAATGAAACAGTTGAAAGTTTGATGCGTCAAGTTGTTTTTGTTCCTGATAGTAAGCCAGTCGATGAATTATTGCGTGACATGCAAGCTGCAAGGGTGCACCTAGCGGTAGTCGTTGATGAGTATGGTGGAACTGCAGGATTAATAACAATTGAAGATATCTTAGAAGAAATTGTTGGCGAAATTGCAGATGAATATGACACGCAAGCCCCAGAGATTAGCGAATTAGGCCCAGAAACATTTCGAGTTAGCAGCAGAGCACATATAGATGATGTGGCTGATCTGGTAAATCTTGATCTTTCAGGAGAAGAAGAAGGCGTAGACACTATTGGTGGACTTTTAGCTAAAAGGCTTGGAAAGGTTCCGATCCCTGGTGCAGCAATAGAAATAGAAAATTGGGAATTCACTGCAGAAAGAGCAGCAGGTCGCAGAAACCGAATTGGAACAGTTCTAATCAGAAAGTTACCTGAAGCTCAAGCTGAAGAACAAGAATAATTTGAAAGAGAATCACAAAGCAGGATTTGTTGCTTTAGTTGGCCGGCCCAACACGGGCAAGTCGACCTTAATCAATGCGATGGTCGGTGAAAAAATTGCAATCATCTCTGACAAACCGCAAACAACGCGCTCATTAATAAGAGGAATAGTCTCTAAACAAGATTACCAAATATTAATAGTTGATACCCCAGGAATTCATAAACCTAAAACAACTCTAGGCTCTCGTTTGAATGAATTAAGCAAAGAAGCCATTGGAGATGTTGATCTAATAGCTATGTGCTTTCCTGCAGATCAAAAAATTGGCCCAGGGGATCAATTCATTATGGATCAGATTAAGCACGCGAGAAAACCGGCGTTTGCTTTGGTGACAAAATCTGATCTAGTTTCTAAAAATGCTTTACTTGAAAAATTAAATGAAGTAGCTAAAGTAAGCGAAATATCTTGGACTGAAATAATCCCAATTTCTAGCGTTAGCAAAGAGAATATAAAAACTTTAGAAGAAAAAATAGTGGATTATTTACCGGATTCCCCTGCGCTTTATCCTAAAGAACTAATTACTGATCAAGATTTTGAGCGTCGAGTCTCTGAGTTGATAAGAGAGGCTGCTTTGCAAGGTCTAACGGAGGAATTGCCCCACTCTGTTGCAGTATTGATTGATGAAGTGTTTGAAGCGGATTCTAAAAAGGGTAAAATTCTTAAAATTTTTGCAAGTATTTTTGTAGAGCGCGACAGTCAAAAATCAATAATTATTGGTGCACAAGGAGCTCGATTGAAAGCAGTGGGCACCAAGGCTAGAGGTGAAATTGAAGCTATTGCCGGTCAAAAAGTATTTCTTGATTTGAGGGTAAAAGTTGCAAGCGACTGGCAGTCGGATACTAAATTGCTAAGCAAACTAGGCTTTGACCAATACAATTAAAAAATGGCCTTCTTTCGTGATCAAGCGATTGTGCTGCGCACACATAAATTAGGTGAAGCTGATCGAATCATAACTTTTCTAACTAAAAAAAATGGAAAGGTTAAAGCAGTTGCGAAGGGCGTTAGAAAAACCGCTTCACGAATTGGTTCTAGGCTTGAGCCTTTTTCACATGTTGACGTTCACTTTCATGTTGGTAGATCACTAGATATTGCGACGCAGATAGAGAGTCTGTTCCCCTATGGCTCTAGTCTTTCCCAAGACTATGAAAGCTGGTTAGCAGGTCAAATTATTTTAGAAACTGCGGAAAAGTTAGCGATAGAAGAAAAAGAGCCATTTGAGTCGCTTTATAACTTAGCTTTAGCTGCGATTAGGAGTTTGTTCAAAAAAGAACACGAAGCAAATCTAATCGTGGATGCTTTTTTGATACGCGCGATGGGTCTGGCTGGATATACACCCAGATTTGATGAATGTGCTTCATGTGGTGAAAGGCCTGAATACAATTTTTCTGTTGAGCTGGGAGGTTTAACCTGTGATAGTTGTAAGCCAGCTGGTTACTCTAGACTAAACAAATTTGAGATCGTACATTTAGTTTCATTAATAAACGGGAATTGGCAACTCGTTGAATCTACTTCAGCAAAGATAAAAAAAGACATCAGTTTGTTGATATCAAGTTATGTTCAGTGGCATTTGGAAAAAGGTATTAAATCTCTTAGAATGATCGAGCGATAGAGTAGAAATGTCAAAAACACCTAATTTTAAAAATCTAAAGATTCCTCAACACATTGCAGTGGTCATGGATGGAAACGGTCGTTGGGCTAAGCAACGAAATTTACCTAGAACTAAAGGGCACGAAGCCGGTGAAAACGCCTTGCTTGAAGCAGTGCATGGAGCTCTAGCAGCAGGTGTTAAGAATTTAAGTGCTTACGCTTTTTCGACCGAAAACTGGAAGCGATCTCCAGAAGAAGTCAAATTTTTAATGGGATTTAATCGCGAAGTAATTCATCGCCGATTAGATGAAATGCATGAATTAGGAGTAAGAATTCGTTGGGTAGGGCGTGAGCAAAAGTTATATCGCAGCGTCAAAGCTGAACTTATTCGAGCAGAAGAAAAAACTAAGAACAATAAAAAATTGACTTTATATATGTGCGTTAATTACGGAGGTAGAGCCGAGATAATTGATTCCATAAATAAATTACTTGCGGACATTAAGTCAAAAAAGATAAAAAATCAACAAATAACTGAGAAATTTTTTAAAAATTACCTAGATGAACCAAAGATGCCAGATGTTGATCTATTTTTAAGAACATCGGGGGAGCAGCGAACAAGTAATTTCTTGATTTGGCAATCTGCTTATGCAGAGATGGTGTTTTTAGAGGTACTTTGGCCAGATTTTAAAAGGGAACATCTCTATCAGGCAATTGAAATGTATTCTCAGAGGGATCGAAGATTTGGAGGGGCTAAGCCCAACTTATGACCCAAGAAATAAGAGTACCTTTTTTTAGCGATAGAGCCATCAATGATTCTGAAGAAATACTTCATGAAATTTCTCAGGTGCTCGACTCTAGACAATTAATTCTGGGCGCTAAAGTGAAAGAGTTCGAAGAGAATTTCGCTAAGTATTTACGGGCAAATTACTGCGTTTCATTAGCAAACGGAACCGACGCAATAGAAATTGCGCTTAGGGCACTGGGAGTTAATTCTGGCGATAATGTTGCTACCGTTGCGAATGCAGGTTTCTACACTTCTACAGCACTACATCAAATTGGGGCCAAACCTATCTATCTTGAAATAGATCCAAATACTTTTTTGATTTCAGTGGATGATTTTAAGGTCAAAATGCAAACTGAGCGCATCAAAGCGGTAGTTGTTACTCACCTTTATGGCCTTCCAGCCAACATCAAAGAAATTGTTGATATTGCCAAATCAAAAAATATTTCAATCATAGAAGACTGCGCGCAAGCACATGGATTAAAAATTGCTAACCAATTTGCTGGTACTTTTGGAGATATCTCAACTTTTAGTTTCTACCCCACTAAAAATTTAGGTGCTATCGGTGACGGTGGTGCGATAGTTACAAATAATGAATCATTAGCGCTATTAGCAAAAAGTCTAAGACAGTATGGTTGGCAAGAAAAATATCACGTCGATATTAATTATGGTAGAAATAGCCGACTTGATGAGATTCAAGCTGCAATTTTGAATAAAAAATTAACATCTTTGCAAAAAAATAATGATTTGCGATTAAGAGCAACTCGTAAATATTTTGAAAGTTTGAATGATTTACCAATTAGATTTTCAAGTTTGGTTCTTTCAGGGGTATCTCATTTGCTACCCATTGTTGTCAATGAAAGACAACAGCTAAGAGCTTTTTTAGATCAAGCGGGTATTCAAACTGCTATCCATTATCCGATTCCAGATCATAAACAATCCGCATATCCAAATACGGTAAATCTGCCAGTAACTGAGAAATTCTGTGATTCAGTTATTTCTCTTCCAATCTTTCCGGGTATAAGTGAAGAAGAACTGGATAATGTTTGTCTGAATATTAGGGCTTTTTATGAGAATAGATAACAGTCAAATAAGAGTGGCTGGGGTAAAGCTTTTGAGTTTGAAAAAGAACTCAGATCCGCGGGGGAATTTACTAGCTTTTGAAAACGAGCAAGAATTACCCTTTCAAGTAAAAAGAATTTTCTTAGTTAATGGAGTACCGGCAAATGAAGTTCGTGGAATTCATGCCCATCGAGAGTGTTGGCAATTCCTAATTGCAGTAGCAGGAAGCCTTACGGTTGGGTTTGATGATGGCGCTCAAGCGCAAGAGTTAATTTTGGATCGAGACGATGTAGGGCTTTTGTTGCCACCACTCACTTACGGAAGGCAGTTCAACTTTTCCCCAGATGCAGTTTTGCTGGTATTAGCTTCACATTCATATGATTTAAGTGACTACATTGATGACTACGAAGAGTTCTTAGAATTAAAGCGAAAAAACAATTAAATTAACCCCGCTTGTTCGGAGTGGCATTAAGTAGTATTGTTCTTTTATAAATTAATCTTCCAACAGCAAAAGTCCGTCGGGGAAGGCGAAACTCTTGCTAGGAGGAAGATAAGTGGATGCCCTGATTGCTGGCAAAGTGCAAAACGCCAGAGGTTTTTTGCATATGCACTCTGTGCCACGAGGTTTAATTTCTCACGTCGATTGGGCTATTTCAGCTGTTTGTGAAAATCAGGTATCACTAAATTGGGAGCCGCAACCAATTGAAGCCGGATCAATGCGTGCGAGTGCTACTTGGGTGGGTAGCGACGGGTTTGCCTCACGTTTAGTTTCATCGCTTTCAAAATGGTCAAAAATTCGAATGGATATAACTCAACAACCAACAAGCACTTCTAAAGGGGAACGTTATTCATTAACTCCAACACTTGGAGTTTATCGAGCAGTAATTGATGAATTTGGTGAAACTAATATTCCTGAATCTAGAATTCGCGCTGCACTAAAAAGAAGTGTTGAAGAAGCTGAACCAGCTGAAGTTGAAATTGCTTTTTTGTTAGGTGATCCTTGGGATGAAGAATTAGAGCCCTTTAGAAGAGCTCAGAGCGATACCAGTGTTCGTTGGTTAAATCGAACCGGTTAGTTAGTGAAAACTAAGCAAACGTTGTGCCCACCAAATCCAAATGAATTATTTAGAGCAACTTTTGCACTGTCTGATAATTTGTTTTTGTTGGGGGTAGAGACATTAACTTGAATTTCTGGATCTTGGTTTTCTAGGTTCAAGGTAAGTGGTACTTGCTTTTTAGCTAAAGCCAAAATAGTAAAGATCGATTCAGCAGCACCTGCACCGCCCAATAGATGGCCGGTAAGTGATTTGGTTGCAGTTACTAAAACTTGATCTAGATTTGAACCTAGCGCGCGACGCATTGCTCTGTATTCTGCAATATCTCCAACTGGGGTGCTTGTAGCGTGCGCATTGATATGAGCAACATCGCTAGCAACTAAATCTGCATCTACTAAAGCTTGCTGGATTGCTCTTGAGGCGCCAGCGCCTTCTGGTTCTGGGGCTGCGATGTGATAGCCATCTGCAGACATTCCAGCACCTGCTAAGTAACCATAAATTTTTGCACCACGAGCTTTAGCGTGAGTTTCATTTTCAAGAATTAAAGCTCCGGCACCTTCGCCCATCACAAAACCATCCCGCGCTAAGTCGTAAGGTCGTGATGCTCTCGTGGGCTCATCATTTCTGGTTGAAAGCGCTTTCATGGCAGCGAAGGCGCTCACTGCTAAGCGGTTTAGGCAAGCTTCTGTTCCGCCAGCGATAACTATGTCTGCTTTATTTCGCCTGATCATTTCTAGGCCGCCGGCTATTGCTTCAGCACTTGTGGCACATGCAGATACCGGAGAGTGAACTCCGGCCCGAGCACCAAATTGCAGTCCTACTGTCGCAGCAGCAGAGTTAGGCATGATCATTGGTACGGTCATGGGATTTACCCGATCAGCACCGCGATTGATCATCGTTTCGTATTGTTCAATTACGGTATTTAATCCGCCTATGCCGGTTCCGAAGTGAACACCGAGTCTTTCAAGTTCAACTTCGGGGGCTCCGGCATCTTTCCATGCCTCTTTAGCAGCAATGACTCCAAGTTGAGTACTTCGATCCATTCTGCGAGCTTGCACTCGATCTAAAATTTCAAATGGATCTTGAACAACTCTTCCCGCAATCTGAGCAGCTAAACCATTTGCCCATTCATCATTGATTTTTACAATTCCGGAGTTTCCAGCAAGGGAGTTATCCCAAGTTTCTTGAACATTAGCTCCTATTGGCGTAATGGCCCCTAAACCAGTGATCGCAACTCTCATAGCCATGCTTTACCCTCCGTATTTAATTATTTAGCTTTGATAATGAAGCTGATTGCATCTTGTACGGTGCGAAGATTCTTTACTTCTTCATCTGGGATCTTGACTCCAAATTTATCTTCAGCCGCCATTACTACTTCAACCATGCTTAATGAGTCAACTTCTAGATCATCTAAAAATGACTTATCAGCAATTACTTTGGATGCTTCAACTCCAGCAACTTCGTTGAGGATTTCAGCCAACTCTGACAAAATTTGTTCTTCTGTCATTGCTTTTCCTTTCCTTTTATATTTCAGGATTTCTGAAATATTTAAGGTATAGCGATTACCTGCCCGCTATACGATAAACCTGCACCAAATCCCATGAGTAAGGCAAGATCTCCGGATTTGACTTCTTTATTTTCAATTAAAGTTTCCAAGGCAAGCGGAATAGTTGCTGCGGTGGTGTTGCCCATTTGAATTCCATCTTTTGCAATTGCTACATGTTCAGGCAAGTTTAAAGATTTGGCAATGTGGTCAGTAATTCTCTGATTTGCTTGGTGGGGAATAAAAGCTCCAAGGTCGGATACTTTAATTCCAGCTTTCTCCAGTGCGCCATGAGCAACCTTTACCATTTCAGTGATTGCCCATCTAAAAACTTTTTGACCTTCCATCTTGAGAGAAGGAAATTCACTGGCAGTTTCAGCCTGAAAATCAGTCCAGGTCTTTGTCATGCAAATTGCTTCTGCCATAGATCCATCAGCTCCCCAGATTGGCGGGGCAATTAGAAATTCATCAGCAGCGGTTACCACAAATGCGCCCGCACCATCGCCAAACAAAAAAGCAGTTCCTCGGTCGTATTTGGATACAAAATCACTCATACGTTCGGAGCCAACGATCACAGCAACTTTTGCATCTCCCGCGAGGATTGCTTCAGACGCGGCTGCTAATCCATAACTAAATCCAGAACATGCCGCGCCTAGATCATAAGCACCTGCATGGATTGCACCAATTTTATGAGTGACTTCCATAGCTAAATTGGGCAGTTGCGCAGGATTTGTAGCTGTTGCCAAAATTAAAAGATCAACCTGCTCCGGATCTAAATTGGCAAATTTCAAGGCTTTAAGAGTTGCTAGTTTTGCCATTTCTGCAACTGTTTCTTCTTCGTTTGCAAATCTTCTATGAATAATTCCAGAGCGTTCTCTGATCCATTGATCTGAAGAGTCAATTAAAGGTGCAACTTCTTCGTTGGTGACAATTCGCTTAGGTCGATATCCTCCAACACCAACTACTTTAGTGCCGCTTGGTCTAGGGGGAGCAGTTATTTTAGTCATTGACAGTCACCCTAGTGTGTCTCAAAATAAAATCTTTTGCCAGAGGAATATCTATCAAACTTTTAATTGCAAATAGTTCGACATTTGGCATTTCACGTTTTGCAATACCTGTCAGCACGCCACCCGGCGCTAATTCCAATAAACCGGTAATCTCACGATCCATTAAGTATTTTTGACACAAGTCCCAACGGACCGGAGAATCAATCTGATTTAAAAGCAAGTTTCGTAGCTCGTTTCCGCTTGATACCGGTTTGCCGTTTTTATTTGAAAGGATCTCTACATCTGGGTCTTCAAAAGTTACATTTTCAAAGATAGGTCTTAAATTATCTTTAGCGCTTGTCATAAATTCGGTATGAAAAGCCGCACTAACATCAAGTTGTCTAACTCGTGAGCCTGGCGCGGGTGCCTCTGCTAATTTATTTAAATTTGAAATAAGACCAGCGGCTACGATTTGCCCAGCAGCATTAACATTTGCAGGAATCAAATCTAATTCTTTTAAGTAACTTATGACTGCTTCTTTATCTCCACCAAGAACTGCACTCATTCCAGTCTGTGAATTTAATGATGCAGCTTTTGCCATTGCATTACCGCGTGCGGCCACCAGCTCTAATGCGTTACTAATTGAGATCGCGCCACTTAAGTGTGCTGCGACAAATTCACCAACTGAATGGCCAGCAACAATAAGTGAGTCTGCACCAAATTCTTTTTGGTTAATTTCCAACAATTGGGCAGAAAGTAGCGAGGCAGCAACAATTAGTGGTTGAGAGATTTGAGTTTGTTTAATTTCGTCTGCTGAAGCTTCTGTGCCAAGTCGAATTAGGTCTAATCCAACAAAATTTGAATAAGAGGTTAAGAGTTCGCTAACCCTGGGATCGGTCATCCAAGGCCTAAACATTTGAGGCGATTGAGCCCCTTGACCTGGTGAAACGATTGCAAGCACGGCCTAATCCTGCCTAATTTAAGTTGCTAAATGCGGTTTTGATTCTACGAAAAGGACCTCTTTAATTTGTAGGATACCTACAATTTAGCCCTCTTTTAGCCTTCCAAGTGAAATGGCAACCTGCAAGTTGTAGCCATCTCGGGCTTTTGTTGGGGATAGCCCGATTTCCTGTTCAATTGCCTTAAATCTGTAGCGAACCGTATTTACATGGATGTGCAGACTACGGGCGGTGGCTTCCAGCGATGCTCCGCTTTCAAAAAAGGATACTAAGGTGCTTAGCCAGTCTGGATCAAGGCTTTTAATTTTCAAATAGATTTCAATTAATTCTTGTTGAGCTAGCGGGTCTGAATTGATTGCTCTTTCTGGAAGTAACTGCGAAGCAGAAATTACTCTTAGGGTTTGCGGAAAGGCAGCTTTTGCTAAAAAACCAGCGATCGCTTCTTTTGTTGAAGTTAAAACATTTCCAAAATTTTCAACAACTCGACCATAAACAATAGATCCATCTCCAAAGCGCGGTGAAAAATATCTAGCTGTGCTTTCAGGATTTTTAGAATTAGAAATTAAAGCGATTAACATATCACCCCTCACTCCAGCAATTGTTAGTAAGTCTTGATTGCGAGCTGCTCGATGAATTTCAGCAACTGTTAAAGCAGAATCTTTATTAGGTCTTTTTCCGACTAATGCAAAGATGTTTTCTACTTCACTCCAACCAAGACCAGCAGCGTTTACTTCAATTTCATTAAAGTTTTCTTCATCAATTAAGGCATCTATAATCTTAGCTTCAAGTCGAGCATCCCAAGCACTTCTTACCTCAGCAGCCCGCGCATAAGCAAGTGCGGTTGCAAAAGCAATATCTCTAGAAAATCTAAGCAACTGAACCTGTACTGCTGTTTTTTCTTTTTCATCTAGAATTTTTAGTAATTCATTTTCTACAAAAGTAAATATTTTTTGAGTCACCGAAACTATTTGCTCAAAATTGATTGCTAGTGCTAGGTCTCGAGGTGCTTCATTTTCAAAAAATGACGCAGTAGAGAACTGGTTTGGTGTTTCTTCTAGCCAATCAGCAAAAGCATTGATTCCCCGCTGAGTGATAAGTGTTAACCAAGCACGATGATCTGGATTAGTGGTTTTAAACCACGGCTCTGATTCCTCCAGTTGTTTTACAATAGAGGTAGCCCAGGTTGCTTGATTTTGCTTGATTAGAGAAGCAAGATTTGAGTTTTTAGCCAACTTTGCTCATTTACAATCTTTACAAATTCCAGAAATTTCAATTACATGATCAGTTTCGGTAAAACCATACTTCTTTGCAACAACCTCAGCTAATTTCTCAATTTCTGGTGAAGAAAATTCTTTTGTTTGACCACAAACGCTACAAAGCAAGTGATGATGATGCTCTTTGCTACAAGCGCGATAGAGGCTTTCTCCATCAACGCCAGAAATCACATCAACTAAACCACTCTGCGCCATGGATTGTAAGGTTCTATAAACGGTGGCTAGCCCCACTTTATGGTTAGATTTGCTAAGTAATTCATGAATTTCTTGTGCAGATTTAAAATTATTTAAACCCTCTAATGTATTAGCTACGGCTATTTTTTGCTTAGTTGCCCGAGTATTAGTGCTCATCCAGTTGATCCTTAATGATTATGAGCTGGCGCTACTGGTTTTTGCTTCTTTTTGAAAGGGGCAGCACTAATTGCCATTATGGCAAAAATACCTAAAGCGACCATCACAATAGTCGGGCCCGGGGGAACGTCTATGAAAAATGAGATTAGTAAACCGATCATTGATGATGTCAGACCAAGAATCGAAGCTAAGTACATTGTTGATTTAAATGAATTGGTTACCTGCTGAGCGGCCGCAACGGGAATAATCATGATGGCGCTTACGAGAAGTAATCCAACCACGCGCATTCCTACAACTACGGTGAGCGCTGAAAGAACCGCTAGCACCATGGCAGTAACTTTTACCGGTATATTTTGTACTTTTGCTATTTCTGTATCAATGCCAACAGCAAAAATATTTTGACCCCATAGCAAAATAACAACAAAAATAAAGATTGAAATTATTGCCAAATAAATTAAATCTAATCGTGATGCGGTAGTTAGTGAACCAAATAAATATGAATTTAGTGCTGCACTAGTTCCGCCTGAAGAAAGTGACGCAAAAAATACACCTCCCGCAATTCCTCCGTAAAAAACTAAAGCTAGAGCTAAATCACCGGCTGCTTTAGAGCGATCTCGGATTAATTCAATTAACACCGTTCCTAACGTGGCAGTTAGAAGTGCTAACGGAATTGGCGCCCAACCAAACAAAATAGCTAGACCAACTCCAGTTAGAGCTACGTGACCTGCCCCATCGCCTAGCAGCGCCAATCTTCTTTGAACTAAATAAGTCCCGACCAAGGGAGCAATTAAACCAATCAATAGGCTCGCAATTAATGCTCTTTGAGCAAATTCAAGGGTAAATATTTCGAAATTCATGAATTTAAACCTAAGACGGATTCAGAGATTTTTGTTTTTAATTCTTCCGAGTGATGAGATTCTGGATCTAACTCCAATGGAATTGGTAATTTACCAATGTAGGAAATATTTTTTTTAGATTTTTTATCAAGTATTACTGCACGATCAACTAATTTTGCTAATGCTCCAAGCTCGTGAGTTATCAACAAAATGGTTACCCCTGATTGTTTCAATT
>VFQT010002682.1_pt1 | contig 17680 bp, 18 predicted proteins | sample 3512381 | NCBI WGS metagenome assembly VFQT01 (sample SAMN10412376, study PRJNA504923) | tailings metagenome | isolation source: Relicate 2 Philex TSF3 active mining site | place: Philippines: Tuba, Benguet | collected 2017-08-29
CATCCCATCCCCCGCCGCTTGACGCCCCACCGCGCGGCGGGTAGGCTGCCCATGCCGCCCGCCCCGGTGTGGGGCATCACCCCGAAGGTCGGCGGACCAGAGGGACGGAGCGGGCGGCACCCTACAGCCATCGCAGGGCGCGCCAGGATGCCCCAGGACCGCGACCGGAGCGCCGGGCGGGTGTTGGGGCAGGCGGAGAGCGGCGGGCGGTTGTGGGGCAGCCTGTGGCGGCAGAGCGGGTCAACGATGCAAGGGTGTGCAAAGGGGTAGAACCGTGAGCGACTTGCACGGCCTCAGCAACGCCGAGAAGCGCAGGCGGGGTCAAGAGGACCTGCTGAACGGCATGGCTCCAACGGCGGTCGCTGAACGCTACGGCGTGGGGCGCAACACCGTCTCAGGCTGGCACACGCCGGAGATCCACGCCGAGCGCGACCGCCGCCGGGCCGAGAGCATCGCCGCCGCGCGCGCCCGCTTGGCCGAAGCGGCGACCTCGGCGATGGATGCGCTTGTGGAGGTCGCGAACGACGCGAGCGCCCCGCAAGCCGCCCGCGTGGCCGCAGCCAACAGCATCCTCGACCGCTCCGGTGTGGGCAAGGTCGACGAGATCACCGTCAGGGTCGAAGAGCAGACCGCGACCGACGTGGCCGCCGGCCTCGCCGCCATCCTGGGCCGCGCCCGCGCCGCGCTGTCCGGTGGGCTGCCCCCGGCCGCGCCCGAGCTTGCCGCCGACGCCGACGACGCCGACGACAGCCCCGAGGCCAGCCCGGACGCCGAATGACCGCGCGCGCCGACGATCCGGGCCTCATCCTCGCCGAGCTCGAAGCCGCCATCGCGGGCTACGCCGCCCGCGGCGAGCTCCCGCCCAGGGCGCTCACGGCGGCGATCCTCGACCTGCACAAGCAGCTCGAGGTCCTCGACCGGCACCGCGCCGCGCACCCGCTGGCCTATGCCCGCCTGTGGGCGCCCGAGTGCGATGTCTGCCCGCACCCCGACCCGGCAGCCCGCACGCCCCCCAAGGGCCGCCGCGGGTGGCCGATGGCCCGCAAAGCCGGGCGCATGCATGCCTGCCCCCGGTGCGGCGCCGAGCGGCTGGCCACGTCGCAGCTTTCGCTCGTGCAAGACCTGCTCTTGGGGGACTACGACGAGGCCTTCGCGCTCGGGGGCAACCGGACCGGCAAGACCGAAGCGGGCGCGCAGCTTGACGTGGCCTTCGCACAGGGGGCCAATCACCCCGACGTGCAAGCGTGGGCGCTGGCCAACAGCCTGAGCCTCACCCGCTTGCCCCGCGGGCCGTCGCTGACCTGGGCAGTGTCGCAGACCTTCGGGATGAGCTTGCAAGTCCAACGCCCCAAGCTCGACCTGTTCTTGCCCGCCGGGTCGAAGCGCCGCGGCTGGGAGAACCCGCAGGGCGAGGCCGAGGTCCGGCTGCCCCAAGGCGGCCGGATCGTGTGCAAGGCCGCCGCGCAGTCCGGCGGGGCTGAGAACGCCAAAAACCCCTTTGAAGGCGCCGCTATCGGCTTCGCGTGGGTTGATGAGGAGATCCCCAGCCCCACGGGCTACCAGTCCATCCGCGCCCGGACTACCGATCAAGACGGCTTGGTCTTCAACTCGATGACCGCCCTTTCGGGTTGGACGCCGTTTCTCATGGACCGGCTGGGCCACATGGAGCGGGGCACCCCGAAGCCCCCGCGCCTCTTCGTCGACTTCCTGCATGCGGTCGACAACCCGCACGTTTCGCGGGAGGTCGTGCTCGGCAAGTGGGCCGGCGTGCCCGAAGCCATCCGCCGCGCCCGCCTCCGCGGCGAGATCGTGGCCCTCGAAGGCTCCGTGCATCCCGACTTCCACAACGGCGCGCCCTACGTCGTCCCCGCCTTCACCGTCCCGAAAGAGTGGCCGCGCTATGGGTGTATCGACTTCGGGACACGGCACCCCTTCTGCCACTTGTGGGCAGCCTACGACGACGCAAACGACGTGCTGCACATCACCCGGGAGCACTACGTCAGGGGCCTCACCGACGCCGAGCACGCTGCGGCGATCTGGAGGGTCGAGGGCTGCCCAGACTGTCAGCCCGCCGAGTTCGGCTCGGACGCTTGGATGTCGTGGTTGGGGCGCCATTGGTCCGGTACAGGATGCCAGACCTGCCGCGGCACCGGTTTGACTGACGATGCCATCCCAAGCGCAAACCGCTGGGCCGACCCCGAAGGCCTCGCCCAGCGCGAGACCCTGAACCAGCTCTACGGCCTGCCCACCCAGCCCGCGGTCAAGGCGCGCCGGGCCAGCTTCGACAGCCTCTTCTCTCGTCTCGCCATCCATCCCAAGTTCGGGACCCCGGGCGTCGTCATCCATGACAGTTGCCCGAACCTCATCCGGGAGACCCAGCGCCTCGTCTGGCGGGGCAAGACCCGCCCCGACCACGCCGACCGCTTGGAGACCGACGGCGACGACCACGCCCACGACTGCCTGCGCTACCTCTGCCACGCGCTGCGCTACCTGCGCCCCGACCCGCCCGCCGATGAGGGCGAGGCCGGCAGGGCGAGCGGTTGACCTTGACAACACACGCGGGGTATGCTGCAGACATGCCGACCGACCCTGCCGCCCTGACCCTCGCCACGTCCACGCGCACAGGCCGCGCCCTTGCCGCAGTTGCGCGGGCGTTGGGGCTCGCCCAGCCGGTCGAGAAACCGCGGGAGTTCGTGGCCGGCGGAGACTTCGCCGCCGCTGCCCCGGTCACGAGCACCTACAGCCCAACCGTGGCCCTGTCCGGCTACCTCCACCCCGTCGTCTATGCCGCGGTCAACGCCGTGACCGACGACCTCGCGTCGCTGCCCATCGTGGTCCGCGACCCGAAGGGTGAGCCCATCCCGGGCCATTGGCTGCACAAGCTCTTCGCAAACACGGGCCTCAACCCGCGCCTTTTCCGCAAGCTCGTGATGCGCGACATCGTCCTCGTCGGGCGGTCGACCAGCGTGCTCCTGTGGTCGTCCATCGGCCGGCGCGAGCCTATCGGCGTGCGGTGGGCGCACCCCGAGCGCGTCAAGCCCATCCCCGGCGAGGACGGGACGCCCATCGGCTACGAGATCGGGCAGGACCGGGTCAAGCAATACCCGCCCGACGCGGTGCTCGCCGTGCTGTCGATGTCCTACGAGGACGGCCCCGAGATCCTCTCAGGCGTCGGCGCGACCCGCGTGCTGCACAGCGACTTGGTGGCTGACGAGGCGCTGGCCAAGAGCGCCGCGAAGACCGCAGCGTCGGGCAGACCCGCCGCCATCTACGCCCCGGCGAAGACCGACGGCGGAGGCGCGGGCGCGTGGGGAAAGCCTGTCGTCGACCGCATCCAAGCCGAGATCACCAAGCTCTTCGCAGCGCAAGCCGGCGGCGTGGCCGTCATCGGCGACCCCGGCGGTGAGTTGCGCCTGCTGGGGTGGAGCCCGAAGGAGATGGAGGCCCCCCAACAGCGGGAGTGGGCGCGGTCCATGATCACGATGGTCTTGGGTGTACCCCCGGTGCGCCTTGGCATCGACGGCGCGAACACTTGGGCGACCTCCGACGCGCAGATGACGGCCTACTGGCAACAGTTGATCGGCCGCGTGGCCCCGCTCGACGACGCGCTGACCGAGCTTGTGGCACGGATCGACGGCCCCGGCTTCACCGTGGCGCATGACTTCAGCGGCGTGCCGGCGCTGCAGGTCAGCCAAGATCAGATCCTCGCACGGGTGGCGCAGCACATCGCGAACGGCATGGACCCGCGCGCGGCCTACACCTATGAGGGCTGGGACGACGTGCCCGAGGGCGCATTCACCGCGCCGCCCGCGCCCGCCGCCCCTTCGCCGGCCGCCACGCCGGCGCCTGCCGCCCCGACCGTCGCCACCGAAGACGACACCTCCGACGACATCCCCGACGTGTCGGCCGACCTCGAAGAGCTCACCGACATGACCGCGGCCCTGTCGAGCGCGCTTGAGGTCCTCGAAGACCCCGACGCCACCGAGGCCGACCGCGCCGCGGCGCTCGCCGAGGTCAGCAGCGTGCGGGATGACCTCGCCGCGATGACCGCTGGGGAGGAGTGACGGTGCCAGCCCTGACCGACGCCGAGCGGCGCCCGACGCGGGCGATGGCCGCAGCGGCCAAGAAGGGCCTGAAGCTGCGTGCCGAGCACGGCCGCGGCGGCACAGCGGTCGGCGTCGCGCGGGCGCGGGACCTGTCCAACCGGGTCACCCTGTCGGAAGACACGATCATCAGGATGCACAGCCACTTCGAGCGCCACGCGGTCGACGCGCAGGCGCCCGGCTGGGAGAGCGAGACCGAGCCGTCCGCGGGGTGGATCGCGTGGCTTCTCTGGGGTGGCGACCCCGGCCGGCGCTGGGCCAAGGTCCGCCGGGACAAGATCATGGCCGCGCGCAAACGCAAGGCCGCCCTGCCTGCCCTTGTGCAGCGCGCCCAGACCCGCCGCCGCAGCCCGACCGCACGCGAGGCCGAGCGCATCCACGGCCGCGCCCTGAGGGACGCCACGCGCGCACTGGCGGAGGCATGGGGCGGTGCCCTGACCGCGCAGCGGGACCGGCTGATCCGCAGGCTGGCCAGCATCGACGCGGCCCGCGGCGTGCAGTCCCGGTGCCTACCCCTGCCCGGCCGACCGATGGTTCAACGGGTCATCGTGGCCGATGACGTGGCCGCGCTCTTCAGCGTGGCGACCGACGCGCTCAACCTCGCCGAAGCCGTCGGGCGCGTGGTTGAGAGCGTGGTCCGCGTCGGCTGGGGGATGTTCCGCGGGTGGCTCGGTGACATCGTGTGGGAGCCGACCCTCTCCCCCGCGCCCCGCCTCTTGGCAGAGCAGGTCACCTTCGTGACCGAGAACACCAAGCGGGAGATCGAGGCCACGCTGCTTGAAGGCATCAAAGCCGGCGAGTCGGTCGGCGACCTGCAAGAGCGCGTCCGGTCGTCGCAGTCGTTCAGCGCGGCGCGCGCCCTGACCATCGCCCGCACCGAAGCCGCGCGGGCGCTCAACGCCGGAAGCCACCAAGCCTATCAGGACGCCGCAAACATCGGTGTTTCCGTCAAGGTCGAATGGCGCCGCGCCCCGCGCGCTGTAGAGCCAGAGCGGTCGCACCGCCGCTGTCATGGCCAGCAAGTTGCGCCCGGCGGCATGTTCGTGATACCATCCGGCCAAGACACGGGCGCGACTGCGCTCTACCCCGGCGGGTTCTCCATCGCGAGGCAGGATATCAACTGCCGGTGTGCAACCCGCCCCATCGTTGAGGACTGACCATGAGCATTGCCCCCGTCATCGTCGGCCTCATCGCAGAGACCCCCGCCGCCGTGACCCGCCGGTACAACGAGCGCCGGGCCGCGGGGCAACTCGACGCCGGCGAAGCGCCGCCGATCCCCTGCTACCGGTCGCTCATGCAGCTCGAGATCGTCGAGCGCGCCGTGGGCGACACCAACGACAGCCCGCCCCGATACCCCTTCGTGATGTCGGTCGGCACCCCCGACGCGGCGCATGACGTGGTCGAACAGTCCTGGGACCTCTCCCGCTTCATGCAGAACCCCGTGGCCTTCCTGAACCACAACTCTTGGGGCCTGCCCATCGGCCGCTGGGAGAACGTCCGCGTCGAAGGCGGCGTCCTGCGCGGTGACTTCGTGCCGTCCGAGGCGCATGAGCTTGCCCGCACCGTGCGCGCCATGCTCGACGAGAAGACGCTCCGGTGCGCCTCTGTCGGCTTCGTGCCGGGACAGGTCACCGACCGCAGCAAGTACCCGACCGACGACCCGATGTACGCCCCGCGCGGCTATGTCTACCGGAACAACATGCTGATCGAGTGCTCTGTGGTCAGCGTGCCAATGCACCCCGGCGCGACGATGGAGGAGCGGGGCGCCGACCCTGCCCCTCAGACCGCCGCCGAGCCCGCGCCGGCCGCCGAGCCCCCGGTCACCAAGGGCGCGGTCGAGGACGGCCCCACCTTCGACCTCGACGCCTTCGCCGCCGCCCTGGGCGGTCTCTTCCCCGTCTCCGCTTCCTGACCCCTCCCTCCGCGCCGGGCGGTCTCCCCGGTCATCCACCCAAAGGAGGCCACGATGGCCGCAAACGTCCCCGAGCTTGAGGGCAAGCTCTCCGCTCTCGTTGGTGAGAGCATCACCCGCGCTATGGCTCCCCTGCAGGGTAGCCTCAACGACATGAAGGTCGAGAACGAGCGCCGCGCCGCTGAGGTGCAGAAGCTCGACAGCGAGATCGCCAAGCTCAAGGCGAACACCCACGCGCAGACCGTCACGATGGACGGCCCCGCGGCCAGCCTGACCCGTGAGTTCGGCAAGGGTGAAGAGCTCAACCTCTTCCCCGTGTCCCGCTCCTACACGGTCGGCGGGCAGGTCCACACCGAGATCAGCGACGGCCTCCTGACCTCGCAGCGCACCTTCGGCGAGGGCCACCTCGAGATCAAGAACCTGTGGGAGGCCGGCCTCATCCGCCTCGCCCTCCGCGGGCTCAACACCAGCCGCATGAGCGGCGGCGAGCTTCGCCGGGCCTACGCCGAGCACAACGCCGATGTCGTCGCCCGCATGAGCGACCGCGCCTACCGCCTGGGCCTCGTGGGCGACCGCGACGCCTTCCGCGCCCGCGTGTTCGGCGTCTCGTCCGGCAACGGCTCCGAGCTCATCGCCGGCGAGGTCCTCGCCCCCGAGCTGCTCCGCGTCGCCGCCGCCGCGATCATGGACAGCCCGGTCGGCCTGTTCGTGCAGAAGACCCTCAACGACAAGAACATGAAGAGCCCGCTGGGCACCGCGCGCCCCCGCCCCTACCTGCAGGGCGCGGCGACCGCTTCGGCCGCCTCGGACTTCATCCTGTCGGCGATGGGCACCTCGGCGCTGAGCTACAACGTCAAGGACATGGCCTGCGCTGTCCAGTACGACCGGAACGCCGAGGCTGACGCGATCATCGCGTTCATGCCCGAGCTGCGCGCCCAGGCGGCCGAGGCGATGGCCCTGGCCCTCTTCGACGCCATCCTCAACGGCGACACCAACGCCACCCACCAGGACAGCCTCGCCGCGTGGGCGCCCGAGGGTGTGTTCCCGGTCGCCACCCCGTCGGGCGGCTCTTCGGTCGGCGGGTCGCTCGACCACCGCCGGGCGTTCCTGGGCCTCCGCGCCCGCGCCTTCGACATCGGCGCCACGGCCAAGTACGACATGGCGAGCAGCTACACCTTCGCCAAGATCCAGGCCATGCACGGCAAGATGAGCGGCGGTGTCGGCCAGAACCCCTCGCGGGTGGCGATCTTCGCCAGCTTCGAGAACATCCTGAACCGGATCAGCACGATCACCGAGGTCGCCACCTTGGAGAAGATGGGTCCGCAGGCCACGATCCTGACCGGGCAGGTCGTCGCCATCGGCGGCAAGCCGGTGATCCGCGCGTGGCCGCTCGGCCGCACCGGGAGCGAGACGGGCGCCTTCCACACCGACGGCCTGCACAGCGCGACCGCCGGCAACAACACGAAGCAGAGCATCGTGATGGCCGACCTCGACCGCTTCGTGCTCGGCACCCGGCAGGCGCTCCGGTTGGAGGCCGACACCAACATCCTGAACAACACCGGGGTCTTGGTCGCGTCGGGCCGCTACGCCTTCGAGAGCCCGGACCACAGTTCCGCGCTGTCCTCGACCTCCACCGTCAACGTGGTCGTCGGCTACGACGCGAGCTGATGCCCTCAACCCTGCCGGCGGGCCTCACCGCCCGTCGGCAGCCGGTGCGCCCCTCTCTCCCCTTCCGAGGTGACCCATGTCCGCCCCTGTCTACCACCAGATCGACTGCCCCAAGATCGGCAGCGCCGCCGCCGGCGCGAACGAGATCGCCCGCTACGGCGTGAACACTCTGCCGTGCAAGCTCCTGATCGAGCGCGTCACCTTTGTGCCTGACACCGCCGTCACGGCCGACGCCAGCAACACCGGAACCCTGACGATCAAGGCCGGCGCGACCACCATCGCGACCCTGACCACCAACGTCGCCCAGGGTGACCTCGTGGCCGGCACGGTCTACAGCCTGACCCTCTCGGGCTCCGGTGCTGACCTCGAGATCGATCCGCTGGAGACTGTCAGCGTGACCAAGACCTACGCCAACACCGGCGCTGTGCTGTCGGGTCTCGTGTCCTTCCGCTGCAGCGAGCTCCGCTCCTGATGCCCACCGCCCCGACCGCAGCCCCCGCCGCGGCCGGGGCGCTGTCCCTGCCGGGCGCTGATGCCCCTGCAGCCGCTCCGCCGGCCGCGGGCAGCCCTGCGCCCGTCCCTGCCGTCCGGGCCGCCCCTGTGGCGCCCCGCGGCGGCCCCGCGTACCTCCACCGCGCCCTGCCGGTCACCGCCGGCCCGATGCGCGTGGGGCGGTCGGTCCTGCCCGGCGAGCCCGCCGAGCCGACCGACCCCGAGCTCACCGACGGGGGGCGCTGATGCCTGTCCTGACCGCCGCCGCCGTCCGCGCCGCTGTCCTGCCGGACCTGACCGGCACGGCAGAGGACACGCTGATCGAGAGCCTGATCGACGTGGCAGACGGCATGATCGCCGCCCACATCGGCTGCGCGCTCAACGACGCGGGGGCCTACACCCTCGCGTCGGGCACCTACACCCTGCGGCACCCTGACCTGTCGGTGGGGATGGACGGGCGCATGGTGTGGCTTGATGCGGCCAACATCACCGCGATCACGTCGATCCACAGCGACGCGCTTGAGGTCTTCGGCGCCGACACCCTCGTCGACAGCGACGACTACACACTGATCGCCCGGTCGAACGCCGTGAGGCTCAAGCCCTCGGCGACCGCGCTCGAGACCGACGACGGCGCGGTCAAGGTCGTCGCGACGGCGGGGTGGGCGACCCTGCCCGACGCGTTGGCCCACGCGGTCGCCATGCTGGTCCGACACCTCTACGACCTCCGCCGGCATCAAGGGCGGTCGTCGGTGAGCGAGGCGGGCACGTCGGTGTCTGTCCGCCCCGAGACCGTCCCCGACGCCGTGCGCCAGATCCTCGCCCCCTACCGCGTGCGGGGCCTCTGATGGCCACGATGTCGGCCGCCCAAGCCGCCGCCGCGCTGCACAAGCTCGGCGCCGAGGGCATGGGGCAGGCGGTCCGGCGTGCGCTTGCGACGGCCGCGCTGGACATGGAGGGCGGCGCGAAGCTCAACGCCGAGACCGTCTTGAACGTCCGCTCGGGCCACCTCCGCCGGTCCATCGCCGGCACTGTGCGACAGGGCGCCGACGGCCCCGAGGCTGTCGTCAGCGCAGGCGGGCGCCTCGGCGGAGCCAACGTGACCTATGCGGGGACGCATGAGTTTGGCGCGACCATCGTCCCCAAGCGGTCGCAGTACCTCCGCATCCCGCTGCCCCCAGCCCTGACCGCCGCGGGCGTCGACCGCTTCGGCGGCCCTCTGCGGCAGTCCGGCGCGGGCCTCTTCCGGCTGGCCAAGAGCAAGAAGGGGAACCTGCTCTTGATCCACAAGCCCAGCGGCATGCCGTGGTATGTGTTGAAGCGGTCGGTGACCATCCGCGCCCGCCCCTTCCTGCGCCCCGCGGGAGAGGCCACCGCCGGGCGGCTTGGGAAGTGGCTCGGCGCCGAGCTGGTCAAGGAGATGCGGTCCCGTGTCTGACGCTACCACATCCGTCGCCGACGTGATCGTGGCGATGGCCACCGTCTTCGCCACCACGTCTGGCCTGACCGCCGAGCGCGTGGTGTACGGCGCCTATGACGCCCAGCCGGTCACCGGCAAGGCCCTGACGTGGCGCCTACTCTCCACCGGGGTCAACCCAAGCCGCGGCAGCCTGACCCGCGAAGAGTACATCGTGACCTTCGAGGTGCGGTTGTGGGCGCCGTCCACCGACAGCAAGCCCTACACCCGAGACGCGACCCTCGCCGGCTTCTATGCAGACCTCCGCGCGGCGTGCTACGCTGACAAGACGAGAGGCGCCATCGTGCGAGACATCACCGTCAGCGACCTGACCCTACCCAGCTCCGCGGGCGACCTCGGCACCCCGAGCGCGTGCGGGCTGTGCGTGGTCGCTGTCCGCTGGCATTGGGGGGTCTGATGGCTTGGGCGGTCGCCACTGACGGCACCAACTACCAGTACCGGATCGCCCTGACGGTCGACACGTCCGGCGCGACCCCGGGCGGCCCCGCGGTCGTTGCGCGGGCCAATCTCGGCGCCGAGCTTGAGCACTTTTGGGCGAACGTCCAAGCCAACGGCTACGACGTGATGATCGCGACGGCGAGCGGGAACGCCATCGCACACGAGCGGGCAACGTGGACCTACGCAAGCAAGATCGCTCAGTTTGACTTCTCGGTCACCCTGAACACCGACGCCGACAGCGGCGCGATGGCTGTAGTCTACCTGTACTACACCGCGGGCGCGACCATCGCCGTTGACCCGAGCACGGCAGTCGCAGCCCACTCCGTGGACGCCTACCCCGAGCCCGGGCGGCTCATCCCCGACGGGCGCGCGGTGCTGTGGGATAGCCCCTCATGGCGCCAGAGCACTGCGTCGAACACCCCGGCGCCCCTGCAGACGGTCGGCGTCGGCGTCGGCGAGGTCCGGCACTTCTTCGTGAGCCTGGGGCCGTCCCTGCGCTACCAGACCGGGTACTCCTTCCGCGGCTTCGATGTCTTCGAGGATGTGGATTGGGTCTATGTCGAGGTGACCGGGGTTGACCCGAGCGCGCCCAACTGGATGCTCCCCGGCAACCTGCGCCTCTTTGTCGACGAGAACGGCCCCACCGTGCGGGGCTTGGTCAACGTCCAAGACGACAGCGACGGCCTTGCGACCCTCCGTGTTGGGTGGTCGTCTTCGTATTCCACCATCGAAGAGCACTATCTCAAGCTCCGCGGCCTCGCCCCGGCGATCTGACCGCACATAGGAGGCAGCATGGCAGTTCCCTACCGCGGCCAAGGCACCGGCATCATGATCGGGCTTGAGGTCACCCCCGGCACGGCGGTCAGCCGCACCCGGTCTGTCTTCGTCAACAGCTCGACGCTCACCCAGTCGGCCCGGCAGCGCGCCCCGCGTGCGCGCCTGTCGCACAGCACCGCCGGCTTTGTCAAGAGCGAGTACGTCCAGCAGGTCGACGTGGGTGGGGCGGTGACCGTCCCGGGCGCCTATAGCTCGCTGGGCCTCCTCCTCCGCGCCGCGCTCGGGACTGTCAGCGGGACCGGCCCCTTCACCTTCGCCGGGTCCGCGTCCCTGCCGTCGCTGACCATTGAGCAGATCGTCGGCACGTCGGGCCGTTCGGAGGTCTTCGCGGGGTGCAAGGTCAACACGATGACCCTGACCTCTTCGCCGGGCGCCGAGGTCCTCTTCGCCTTCGACATCATCGGCATGAGCAAAGCCGCCGACGGGTCGGCCGGGTCGCCTTCCTACGGCTCCCCGGTGGCGATGGAGCACTACGAGTGCGAAGTCACCTGGGGCGGGTCGTCGCTCGGCGTCGTCAAGAGCGTGTCCAGCGTGCTGAACAACAACCTGACCCGCCGGCGCGGGGTGGGCGACCTCAACAGCTTGGAGCCGTCAATCTCCGCGGCCCGGCGCGTCGTGACCACGCTGGTGGTCGAGAAGGACAGCTTCTCGCCCCGGTCCGCCGAGGTCGCCGACACCTTGGGCGATTTGGTCCTGACCTACACCGACACCGCAACCGGCGCGAAGACGCTGGTCTACACCATCCCCGACTGCCGGGCCAAGGTCGACGAGACCATCGGGGCCAACTTCGGGGACCTCGAGACGACAGTCACCCTGGAGAGCAACGGCGACCCGACCATCGTGCTCACCAACGGCGAGGCGTCCTATGACGTCTGACCTCCTCACCACCCTCGCAGCCGAAGGCTTCGCGACGGTCCCCGACACCATCGGCGGCCGGTCTGTCGAGTGGCGCGTGCGCCGCCTGACCCCGGCCGATGCTGCGCGGTGCGGACTGCTTGAAGGTCTGATCGGCGCCCCGGTCGCGAAGATCATCGCCGGGCAGGGCAAACCCTCGCCGGGACAGGGCGCCGCGCCGGACATCGGCGACATGCTGCCCGCGCTACTCACCGGCGCCGAGGCTGCCGCGGCCCTCGCGGTCGTCGCTGTCCGGGCAACCGACGGCGAGCCCGAAGCGTGGCAGCCCGTGCGACTTGTCGCCGACTGGCAAGGCGCGGACGGCACCCTGCCCCTCTCCGCGCTCACCGGCGGCGCCCTCGCGGCTGTGGCCATCGAAGCCCTGCGCCGGGCCACGGAGGCGGGACAGGCCGCGGTCACGTTTCTCGGCCGGCCAGCCGGGGCTCCTGTGGCAGGCTGACCAAGTGGCGCAGCGGTACGGCCAGCGCCCCTCCGCGGTCCTCGGGATATGCTGCCCTTGGGAAGCGCTGGTTATTGACTCGGCCGCTTGCACCATCGGCGCGCGCTGGGATGCTGAGCACGGCCCGCTGCCCTCCCTCGTCGCCGCGCTGACCTCTGCCCTCGGGAGCCGCTGAGATGGCCGATACCATCGAGTTCATCCTCCGAGTGCAGCAACAGCAGGCCGTGGCCGCGCTGCAAAGCGCCGCATCGGCCGCCGATGGCCTCGCCACAGCACAAGCGCAGGCGGCCAAGACCGGCGAGGGCCTGTCGGGCGCAGCCGAGGATGTGGCCGAGGCCGCGAAGGCGGAGGCAGACGCGCTCGAAGAGGCAGCGCGGGCGGCCGAGGCTGCGGCGAAGGCGGGCGCGGACAAAGGTGGCCAGCGCCCGCAAGGCGGGGGGCCTACCCCTCCGCGCACCCCTACGCCGGACCTGCCGCCCACGCCTCCGATCCCCAACCCGCGGGAGGTCGACGACTCGGCGAACGCGATCAAGAACCTGTCCGGCCGCGTGATGACGCTGCGTTACAACCTCATGGATGTAGGCCAGCAACTCGCCGGCGGGGCGAACCCGTTCATGGTTCTGCTGCAGCAAGGGCCGGAGATCGCCGGCGCACTGGGGGACGCCACCGAAGCGGCCGAGGTTTTGAAGGCATCGTTCGGCGGCATCATCACCAAGCTCGCCCCCGTCGCCGGGATGCTGGCCGGTATCGCCGTCGCAGCCGCAGCCCTCGCCACCGCGATGATCGTGCTCAAGAACGCGACCACCGACGCGGACGAAGCGCAAGGGGGTCTGTCTGCGCGCCTCGAGTCCACCGGTATCGCCGCAGCGACCGCGCAAGAGAAGATCGACGACGTGCGCAAAGCCATCGGCGCGCTGCGGGCGTCAAACAAGGACGCCGAGATCGGCCTGATGGAGCTCACCGGGCAGATCGACAAGTACGAAGCCGCCGCAAAGCGGTCGCAGATCGCGCTTGATGACGAGGTGGAGAGCAAGCGCCGCGACATCGCGCTGACCATCGAACAGCAGAAGGCGCACATCGCCGCCGTTGACGCCAAGATCAAGAACATCTCCATCCTCAATAGCCTGACCGAAGCGGAGCTCGAAGAGGCGCAGATGTCGCGGCAGACCGCGACCGAGAAGCTCGCGGCAGCCGAAGCCGACCGGGCAACCCTTGAAGACCTCTACACCTCGCGGCAGAGGATCATCGCCTCGACCGAAGAGTATGGGCGCGCCCTTGCCGAAGAGGAGGAGAAGGAGCGCAAGGCGAACAAGGCCCGGTCTGAGGCCAAGCAGCACCTATCCGAGCTCAAAGCCAAGTATGACGATCTGGTCAAGGTTCTCGACGCCTTCCAAGACCGGGAGCGGCTTGAGTCCGCGCTGTCCATCCCGGCAGACCTCATCCCCGCCGCGGCGATCCAGTCGGCGCGCGACCTCGAAGCCGCGATCAACAAGATCGCGCCGCCAAAGGACGTGCTCAACGACTATCAGCGCCTCACGATGCTTTTGGACGATGCGCAGCGGTTGGCCGCAAGCAACCCGGGCCTGCAGGGTTGGGCTGATGACCTGTCGGCGCAGGTCACGTCGGCGCTCGATGACGGCACGGCGCAGGGGATGGCAGGGCTGGCGAAGGACTTTGAGGGCTTGGCCAAGACCTTCGGCGCGATGGTTGCCGCGCAGATCCAGCGCGGCGCGCGCATCGGTGCCTCTGTCGGTGACGTGCTCGGCGGAGACATCGCCGGGGGTATTGCGAAGGCCATCCCTGCCCTCGGCGCCAAGTTCGCCGACGCCTTCGCCGGCCGGGACGGGCTTTTGGGCAAGGCTGCCGCCATCGCCGGCCCCTTGAGCGCCGGCTTCGGCGCCGCCATCGGCGGGCTGCAGGACTTGGGCACCCAAGGCGCCCGGGCGACCTCGCGGAGCCTCATGTCCGGGGTCGACGCGATCACCAAAGGGATCGGCAACCTGCCCGCGTTGATCCGCAGGTTCATCCCCGAGCTCATCGTCGCGCTCATCACCGAGCTGATCCCAGCCCTCGTTGCCGCCGTCCCGCGGCTGCTGGTCACCATCCTGATCGAGCTACCCGTCGCCATCGTCCGCGGGCTCGTGACGTGGTGGCGCGAGATCGGCGGGCTGCGGGGCATCGCCGGGTCCATCGCCGACGGCGTGCGGCAGTGGTGGACCTCGACGTGGGATCGGTTGCGGGATTGGCTGCGCGACATCTTCACCCCTGGCGACCAAGGCCGCGGGCGCAGGGTGAGCGAGACGCGGGCCGCGGAGCTTCGGGAGCTACAGGCGCAGGCGATGGCCGCAACCAGCCCCCGAGGGCGCCCGGGGCAGCCTACGGACGCGCGCACCGGACAGAGCCGCACCCGAGGCCCCCAGCCGATGGCGGCGCGCCCCGCGCCCTCCGTGGTGGTTCAGGCGGGGTCGATCCACCCCGACATGGTGCCCTCCATCCTGCGCGACATCGACCGGATGACCCGCCCGGGCGGCTTGCGGCGTGGTACGACTGTCCTCGGGGGTACCTGATGGCCTCGCGCTTCTACTGGTACGGCCGGGGCTCGGCGAAGCTGCTCACGCTCGACTGCGAGCCCGACGATCTGCAGGTCGTGCGCGAGGTCTTGGCCGACGGCGCGGCGCCCGCAGCAGGCCGCCCCGCTCGAGTGCAGTACGGCATCCGGCACCGGGTCACCGTGTCGATCCCGGCGCTGGAAGCGACCGACCGGAGCGACTTCACCGACTTGGTCGGGCACCTGCAGGCCGGCGGCGCGGTCGGCTTCGCTCGCGATCCCGACCGCGCGACGCTCGCATGGGTGACCAACCCGATCCCCGCCGGGTCGGTCGCGCTGTCCACGTCGGGCGGGTCGCAGATGCTCGCGTGGGAGCCATCGGCTGCGCTGGTCAGCGGTGACAGGCTCTTGATCCAGAGCGCGAACCCCGAGGGCAGGGTGGAGGAGGTCACCTTTGGGTCTGTGACCTCCTTCGGGGTCGTCACGCTGTCCTCAGGCGTGCGCGGGCGCTTCGACGGCACACCGGTCGCCGTCCGGCCGTGGGGTTTCTTCCCCGTGCTGACCCTCGACCCCGACGCTGATGTGACCTTCACCAGCGACCGGGAGCTCTACTATGACGTGGTGCTGCCTCTTGTGGAGCACCCCGCGCACCTCTTGGCCCTGCGCAGCGTGACGCTGGGGGGCACGTCCACGCCCCACGTCGCCCCGCTCGCGGCGTCGCTCGACCAAGCCATCGGGCTCGCGCCGGGGCCGTCCGGCACCCTCGCCGCGCGCTTCCGCACGGGGGCGACCCTCCGATGAGTTGGCCCGCCGACTTCAACGCTTGGCTCGAACAGGGGGTCATCGCCCCGGTCTTCGCTGTCGTGATCGAGGGCGCCGCGCTCGCCTTCACGACGGCAGAAGTCGCGCCTGGGAGCATCAACCCCTCGCGGCCGTGGCTTGACCTTGGGTCGATCACGTTTGGGGCCTACGGGGTCCAGCCGGTGGAATGGAGGCCCGAGTCGGGCGCGTGGGGCTTCGCGCTGGTCTGCGGCGGCGTGGGCGATGAGCGCCGGGCGGCCTGTGTTGAAGCCATCGGCCGCGGGCGCATCGTCAAGCTGAAGATGGGCCGGCAGGGCCAGTCCTTGCGCGACTTCGTGACCGTGGCATGGGGCCGGATCGCCGGCCTGCGCGACCGCGGGCAGGGGGTCTTGCAGGTCGAGGTCTGGGACGCGATCAGTGCGCTCGCTGGGCGCTTCTTCGGCGGGGCAGAGCTCCGGTCAGAGGGCGCCCTCTTCGGAGCCTACCGCGCGCCGACGACCGTGAGCGGCACGGCCTACACCGCGGGCGACACGACGCTCTACCTCGCCGGCCCGCCGCCCGATGGGGTGCGGCAGACCGGCGGGCAGGGCCTCGTCAAAGTGACCCCGGCGAGTGGGAGCCAAGCCTTCTATCTGCGCTGGACATCGGTAGCGACCGGCCCCGACCGCCTGACAGTCACCGCGGCGGGCTTCTTCGGGACCACGATGGCCAACGCTGCGATAGGGTCGGTGGTCGAGTTCGTCCCCTACATCTACGGCAGCCCTCGAGAGCTCGCGCTCAAGGTACTGACCTCGACCGGCGCCGGCACCAACGGCGCTTATGACGTACTCCCCCGAGACTGGGGCTATGCCCTGCGCGACGGCGCTGAGATCGATGTCGCCGACATCTTGAGCGTCGTCAACGATGGCCTGTCCCCCTCGTCAGGCTCCGACGTAATCGAGGTCGTCGCCGACCCCATCCCCGACGACGGCGGGCAGTGGCTCGCGGGCATCTTGGCCCCTTACGGCGCCTTCTTGACGCTGCGGCAGGGCCTCATCACGCTGCGGTCCGCGCAGGACATCCGGCCGCAGAGCCGCGCGACTGTACGCACCCAGCGCCTCGCCCTGACCGATGCGCAGACGGTGCCCGGAAGCGTGACCGTCCAGCTCGCGGAGTGGGCCAACGTCACCCCGGGGTCGGTCGCCGTGACCGACACCGCCGGCACGTCGTCGGCGGGCTCTCCCGTGCGGTCGTTCCCGAGCTACCCGCTCAAGACCTATGACGTGAGCGCTACGGGGTGGTACAACCAAACCGCCCAGCGGGACGCGGTTTTGGCGCGGGTCAAGGCGTGGGCATGGACCTTGCCCGAGGTCATCACCGCCGACTTCGTGGGGCTGTGGCATTGGCGCCTCGCGCCGGGCGACGTGGTGGAGTGGTCGGCCTTGACCGTCGGGGGGCTCTACCGCTCGACCGTCGCCGGCTACACCGCGCGCGCCGTGATGATCGTCCGTGTGCAGCCCGATCCGCTCCGTGCTACGGTGGGGCTGAACTTCGCGCCCCTGCCTGATGATGCTGCTGACCGCTGGGAGGACTGATGGCTGCCCTCGACCTGTCCGATGTGCTCTCCGCCCCGGCGACCGCCCTTGTGGGGGCATCTGTCGGCACCAACTGGCAAGAGGTCATCATCCCGACGTGGTGCACGGTGGTCACCGTCACCACGACGCACAGCGCGTACTACGCCCTCCCCACCGGGCGCGCGGGCGACACCCAGCCCGCCGATGGGAACGCGGCGAGCGGGACCGACAACAAGGTCCCGGTCCTCGTCGCGGGCTCCGAGGGCAAGTTCGCCGTCGTGATGCGGCACCCCTTCGACCGGCCCGCCGTGGTCGGCGTCACCCCGAACCGCTCGATCTTCCTCGCGGCCCAGTCGGGCACCGCCGGGATGCAGATCGAGCTCGGGGTGGGCTGATGGCCTGTCGCCGCGGCTACGTCAGCGTCGACCCGCCGGGCACCGGTGCGGCCGACCTCACCGCCCCCACCCCGCCCGCGCAGGGGCCGCCGGAGGCATCGGGCA
>VFQT010002683.1_pt1 | contig 17678 bp, 17 predicted proteins | sample 3512381 | NCBI WGS metagenome assembly VFQT01 (sample SAMN10412376, study PRJNA504923) | tailings metagenome | isolation source: Relicate 2 Philex TSF3 active mining site | place: Philippines: Tuba, Benguet | collected 2017-08-29
CCGTGCCCGACTTCTCGGCCTGGATCTGGTTCTCCATCTTCATGGCTTCGAGCACCACGACGGCCTGACCGGCCTCGACCGTGGCACCCACTTCCACGAGCACCTTCACGATGGTTCCCTGCATGGGGGCGGCCACGTCGCCGGACCCGCCGCCGCTCGCTCCGCCACTCGACGACGCGCGCGCCGGCTTCTTGGCTCCGGCCTTCGCGCCACCGGCCACGGCGACCATCGGCTGATCGGGCACCCACATCGCCACGTCGAAGCGCTTGCCGTTCACCTCGACCGTGGTGTTGCGGCGTACGAGCGGTGCCTCGCCCTCGGTCTGCGCCGGCGCGATCGGAGCCGACACGCCCGACAAGTCGAGAACTTCTTCGACCCACTTGGTGGAGTGCGTGACCGCGGCGAAATCGGGGTGACGAAGAATGGCGAGGTCGGCCGGAATCGTGGTGGCGATTCCCTCCACCACCATCTCGTCGAGGGCGCGAATGGTGCGGGCGATCGCCGTCGGACGATCCTTGCCCCAGACGATGAGCTTGCCGACCAAGTTGTCGTAGTACTGGCTGATCTCGTCGCCGGCCTCGTAACCCGAGTCGAAACGCACACCGAAACCGTCGGATGTCGACAGCTTGGTGATCGGGCCGGGGGAGGGGAGGAACTTGCCGCCGGCCGGATTCTCGGCATTGATGCGGATCTCGATGCCGTGTCCGTATCGACGGGCCGCCACCTGCTCCTGCGTCATCGGAAGCTTCTCGCCACCGGCCACGCGGATCTGCCACTCGACGAGATCGATGCCGGTGATCACCTCGGTGACCGGGTGCTCGACCTGCAGACGCGTGTTCATTTCGAGGAAGAAGAACTCGCCGTCCTGATAGATGAATTCGACCGTTCCGGCATTGAAATAGCCGACGGCGCGAGCGGCCTTGACGGCGGCCTCACCCATCGCATCTTCCACTCCATCGGGCAGGCCGGGAGCCGGAGCCTCTTCGACCAACTTCTGGTGACGACGCTGCGCCGAGCAGTCACGCGTCGAGACCCACACGTAATTGCCGTGCTGGTCGCCGACGAGTTGCACTTCCACGTGACGCGGCCAGGTGAGGTACTTCTCGACGTAGATCTCGTCGCGGCCGAAGAACGCCTTCGCCTCGCGCTGCGCCGAATCCATGGCGTCTTGAACCTCAGCCGCGCTGCGCACGACCTTCATACCGCGACCGCCACCACCGAAGGCGGCCTTGATGGCGATCGGCCAGCCGAAGTCGTCGCCGAACGTGCGAATCTCGTCGGCCGTGGTGACGAACTCGGTGGTTCCGGGAACGATCGGCGCACCACCGCGCAGGGCGGCCTTACGGCTCGATACCTTGTCGCCCATCTCACGGATCGCATCGCCAGGCGGCCCGATGAACGCCACACCCATCGCAGTGATCGCATCGGCGAAGTCGGCGTTCTCGGAGAAGAATCCGTACCCGGGGTGAACGCCGTCGGCACCGCTCTTGCGAATGGCGTCGAGAATGGCCTCGGTGTTCAGGTAACTCTCGGCGGCGGTCTGCCCGCCGAGGGCGTAGGCCTCGTCGGCCAAACGCACGTGCAGCGCGTTGCGGTCGAGTTCGGAATACACCGCCACAGTGGCGATCCCCATCTCGCGAGCGGCCCGGATCACACGAACGGCGATCTCACCGCGATTCGCGATCAGGATTTTTGTGAGGGGTTTGGGGGTCACGTTGGCCGGCACAAGTGACAATGTTGGCGCATGGAACCAGGTCACGCCACACTCGGTGACTCCGCCCCCCACGTCGTGGGCTCGTGGATCCTCCATCACGTGGCCGAGACGGGGAGCACCAACGACGACCTGTGGGCGATGGCCCAGGCGGGTGCGCCCGACCACACCGCCCTGCGGGCCGACCACCAGACCGCTGGCCGGGGTCGTCTCGACCGTCGTTGGGATGCCCCAGTCGGTGAGAATCTCCTGCTCAGCCTGCTTTTTCGTGAGGTTCCCCTCGACCCGGGCACTCTCGTGCACGCCGTGGCCGTGGCTGCGGCCGACGCCTGCCGGGGGGTCGGGGGAGTCTCGTTGGCCCTCAAATGGCCGAACGATCTGCTCGGTGCCGACGGGAGCCGCAAGGTCGCTGGAATTCTGGCGCAGGCCGGTCCGATGGTGGGATCCGGTGCGGGATCCGGGACGGGATCGACGGCGCGACCCGCCTTCGTGATCGTCGGAGTCGGGCTCAACGTCAACTGGGCGCCCGACGAGGCGACGTCGTTGTCGGACGAAGCCGGCGGCCGCCCATTCGCCGTGAGCGAGGTATGCAACGCCGTGCTCGAGAACCTCGACCGCGTGTCGTCATGGTCGTCCGCGCACTTACACGAGGAATACAAGCGCCGACTCGGAACGATCGGTCGCGAGGTGCGCGTGACGGTTCGCGCCGACGACATCGTGGAAGGCCGCGCACTCGACGTCGAATCCGACGGCCGTCTCGTCGTTCTCGATCGGTGCGGTGTGACGCATCGATTCGCGGTTGGCGACGTCGTCCACGTGCGGACAACTAGTTTCGGTTCATGACCGACGAGCGGCGCAAGAAGAAGATCGCGCCCGGTCTGAACATCTTCACCCTCGGCGCCTTCTTCGTGGTCGTCTCGGCTCTCGGCCTCTACGTCGCCACACGCCAGCAAGAAGCGAGTGTCGAACGCGTGGGCGAACTTTCCGACGTGATGGCCGACAACGACGGATCATTCGTCAATTATCTGCTCGTCGGAAGCGACACCCGCGAAGGTGCCGACCCGAACAGTCCGGACTACGGCGGAATCGGCGACACCACCGAAACCGGTGGAAATCGCAGCGACACGATCATCGTTCTCCACGTCGACAACGACCGCGGGACGGCATCGATCATGTCGATCCCGCGCGATCTCTGGGTCGACATCCCTGGCTACGGAACCGACCGTGTGAACGTCGCCTACACCCACGGTCCCGACGTGCTGGTGCAGACCGTTCAAACCGCACTCGGCGTACCCATCAATCACTACATCGAAGTCGACTTCTTCTCGTTCAAGGACATCATCGGCGCTCTCGGTGGCGTCGACCTGTGCTTCGAACATCCGACGCGCGATCTGAACACCGGTCTCTGGATCGGTGAACCCGGTTGCTACAACCTCGGTCCGGTCATGTCGCTCGCGTACGCGCGCAGTCGGTACTACGAAGTGAATCGCACGGGTGAATGGGAAGTCGACGGCAGTGCCGACCTCGGACGCGTGACGCGCCAGCAGAAGTTCTTGCAAGCCGCCGTCGTGAAGGCCGCCGAACAGATGGCCGCCAATCCGCTGAGAGCGAGCGATCTCATCAACGCGGCCGTCGGGTCGTTGCGTGTCGATCCGGGCACGAACCTCGTGGAATCAGCCGAGTTCTTGCGACCGTTGGCCGCGGGAGGGTTGGGTCGCTACACCCTTCCGACCATGCCCGACGAGATCGGCGGAAAGTCGGTGCTCGTGCTCGGGGCCGATGCGCCCGCCGTGCTCCGATACTTCGCCGGACTCGACGAACCGCCGCCCGCCAACGGCTGATTGCCGATTCGAGGTCGACCCCGACTGGCAGAATGTGGTGGCCCCGTTCCGAACGGGTCACCTCACCCCATGAAAGCCCTCATCCTCGCCGGCGGAGCCGGGACCCGGCTGCGGCCGATCACCCACACGAGCGCCAAACAGCTCGTGCCGGTGGCCAACAAGCCGATCCTGTTCTACGGCATCGAAGCCATGGTGTCGGCCGGCATCACCGAGATCGGCGTGATCGTCGGTGACACCCGCGCCGAAGTGATGGCCGCCCTCGGTGACGGGTCGGCCTTCGGTGCGCGCATCACCTTCATTCCGCAGGATGCGCCGCTCGGACTCGCGCATTGTGTGCTCATCGCCAGCGACTTCCTCGGTGACGACGACTTCGTCATGTACCTCGGCGACAATCTGCTCGAACAAGATCTGGCCGCCTTCGTGCGCGCCTTCGAGTCGGCTCGCCAGTCGGCCGAACCGCCGTCGGCCCAGATTCTTCTGAAGAAGGTTCCCGATCCGCATCGCTTCGGAATCGCCGAACTCGACGGGTCGGGCAACGTCGTGCGCTTGGTCGAGAAACCGGCCGAGCCGCCCACCGATCTCGCCCTCGTAGGCGTGTACCTGTTCGATCGCACGATCAACGATGCCGTGCGTGCCATCGCGCCGTCGGGTCGCGGTGAACTCGAGATCACCGATGCCATTCAATGGTTGGTCGACCAAGGCCAGCGCGTGCGGTGCGAACTGCTCACCGGCTGGTGGATCGACACCGGCAAACTCACTCCTCTGCTCGAAGCCAATCGACTGTTGCTCGACGTGATCGAACCGCGTATCGACGGTGACGTCGACGAGTCCTCGTCGATCGACGGACGGGTGGTCGTGGAAGCGGGCGCCGTCGTGCGCAACTCCACGTTGCGCGGGCCGCTCGTGATCGGGGCCGGAGCGACGATCACCGACAGTTTCATCGGCCCTTACAGCGCGATCGGCAACGGATGCGAAGTGGTGCACAGCGAGATCGAGCATTCAGTGATCATGGAACGAAGTCGCGTCATCGACATCCCGCGTCTCGAAGACAGCCTCATCGGCAAGGAAGCCGAAGTGATGCGCTCGGGTCGCAAGCCCCGTGCCCTACGGTTGATGATCGGCGACCACTGCCAGATCGACACGGAGTGACATGCCCACCCAAGCCGAGAGCGTCATCGAGAGCGAACTGATCGCCGGAGTGTGGGTGGTCACGCCATTGATCCATGGTGACGATCGCGGACGGTTCGTCGAGACGTATCGGCGCGAATGGATCCCAGGCGCGCGCGAGATGATCCAGACCAATCGCTCCGACAAGGCGGCCGGTGCACTGGTGGGTCTGCATTATCACCTGCACCAAGCCGATTACTGGTACGTGGTCGCGGGCACCATGCGCGTCGTGCTGCACGATCTGCGTGCGGGTGCGCCCTCCGACGGTGCCACGCAGACGATCGACCTCGATGCACGCGAGCACAAAGGCGTGTACATCCCGCCCGGAGTGGCCCACGGATTCTCGGCTCTCACCGACCTCACCATGACCTACCTGGTCGACGGTTATTACAACCCGGCCGACGAACTCGGTGTGGCGTGGGATTGCCCTGAGGTGAACGCCGACTGGGGAGTGAGCGAGCCGGTCATGTCGCAGCGCGACCGCACCAACCCGCGCCGTGCCGACATCCCCGACGCACTTCGGCCGCGCTGGCCGATGCGCACATGAAACTCTTCGTGACCGGCGCGGCCGGATTCATCGGTTCCAACTACGTGCGTTGGCTGCTCGCCAACAGCGACGACGAGATCACGATCTTCGACAAGCTCACCTACGCCGGCAACCTCGACAGCATCCGCGATCTGGTCGACGATCGCCGATGCCGATTCGTGCAAGGCGACATCTGCGACGCCGACGATGTGCTGGCCGCCATGACCGGGCACGAAGCCGTGGTTCATTTCGCCGCCGAGAGCCACGTCGACCGTTCGATCGTCGATCCGTACGCCTTCGTGCGCACGAACGCCTTCGGCACCAACGTGATGTGCGACGTCGCCCGCCAAGTGGGCGTGGAGCGTTTTCTGCACATCAGCACCGACGAGGTGTACGGATCGATCGACGAGGGTTCGTTCACCGAGACCGACCGGCTCGGGCCGCGATCGCCCTACGCCGCGTCGAAGGCATCGAGCGACCTGATCGCACTGTCGTACGTGACCACGTACGGCCTCCCGGTCGTCGTCACGCGTTGCTCCAACAATTTCGGGCCGTACCAGTTCCCCGAGAAGTTGATTCCGCTGTTCACCACCAACCTGCTCGACGGCAAGAAGGTCCCGCTCTACGGCGACGGCGGCAACGTGCGCGACTGGATCCACGTCGAAGATCACAACCGCGCCGCACACCTGGTGTTGCAGAAGGGCGCGATCGGCGAGATCTACAACATCGGGGCTCACAACGAGATCACCAACCGTGAGATCACCTATCGACTCCTCGAGTTGTGTGGACGCGACGAATCGTTCGTGCAACCGGTGGCCGACCGCCTCGGTCATGATCGCCGCTATTCGGTCACGATCGACAAGATCACCGCGCTCGGGTGGGTGATGCAGCGTTCGTTCGAGGAATCGCTCGCCGAGACCGTCGACTTCTATCGCCAGCGGCGCGACTGGTGGGAGCCCCTGAAGGCTCGCGCCGGTCTCTGACATGCGCGTCCTCGTCACCGGAGCCAACGGGCAACTCGGCCACGACGTGATGGCGTCGTGCGGTGCGGCCGGTGACGAATTGCTCGGAACCGACCTCGGTGAGCTCGACATCACCCGCCGCGATCAGGTGCACGATCTGCTGGCCGCGTGGCGACCCGACGTGGTGGTCAACTGCGCGGCGTGGACCGCCGTCGATGCGTGTGAGTCCGATCCGGAGAAGGCCAACCTGGCCAATGGTTTCGCGGTGCGTTGGGTCGCCGAGGCCTGCGATGCCATCGGCGCTCGACTCGTCCACATCAGCACCGACTACGTGTTCGACGGAACCAAAGAATCGCCGTACGTCGAGACCGACCGTCCGAATCCGCAATCGGTGTACGGCTCGTCGAAATTGATGGGGGAGCGAGAGGCACTCGAGATCGGAAGTGCCGCCACGGTCGTTCGCACCTCGTGGGTGTGCGGTGCGGTCGGATCGAACATGGTGCGGACGGTCCAGCGACTGGTGGCCGAGGGCAAGCCGATGGCTTTCGTGAACGATCAGATCGGGCATCCCACTTTCACGGCAGATCTCGCGCCGGCCTTGCGTCGACTCGCTGTCGAACACGTCTCGGGTCTCGTGCACGTGACCAATCAAGGTGCGGTGAGCTGGTACGAGTTCGTGCGCGAAGTGGTGCAGCAGTTGGGCGCCGATCCCGACATGGTGCGGCCGATCACCACGGCCGAACTCGATCCGCCCCGGCCGGCCGATCGACCGGCCAATTCGGTGCTCGACAACGCTGTTTGGCGCAGCCTTGGTTGGCCGATGACCCGCGACTTCCGTGACGCTCTGCGTGAAATGTTGGCCGGCTGACGCCGGCCGATGATCAGTGCGGTGCGCCGAACTGGCGGTCGCCGGCGTCGCCCAGACCCGGCACGATGAACGCGTTCTCGTTGAGACGCTCGTCGATCGAGGCGGTGTAGATCTTGAGGTTCGACCCCTGCTTGCGCAGGTACTCGATGCCCTCCGGTGCGGCGAGCACGCAGATGACGATGATCGGACCGGTCGCATGACGTTCGAGCAGCAACTCGATGGCATGGGCGAGAGAACCACCAGTGGCGAGCATCGGATCGAGAACGATGCACGTCCGGCCGGCCAACGTCTCGGGGAGTTTGTTCACGTAGGGCTTGGGCTGGAACGTGTGCTCGTCGCGGCTGATGCCGACGAATCCCACGTCGGCATTCGGCATGAGTTCTTGGGCCGCGTGCACGAAGCCGAGTCCGGCGCGCAGCACCGGCACCACGACGGGCTGACTCGCCAACACCTTCGCATCGGTCTCGGTGAGGGGTGTCTGAACGCGGGTGGGGACGGTGGGCAGATCGCGGGTCGCCTCGGCGAGGAGGAGCATGCCGACCCGCTCCAGTTCCTGACGGAACAGCGCGTTGGGGGTGGAGACGTCGCGGATGCGGGTGAGCGAATCTGCGATGAGGGGGTGATCGACGACGTGAACTTCGACGGACATGGCCCCATTGTCGCGCATCAGATGGCGGTGGCCCCCAACGACTGCTCGGCGCGAAGGAGGGCATAGCGAGGCTTGATGAGGCCGTCGATGATCCGAAGACGCTCGGGGAAGGGGGCGAAGGCGCTCTTGGCCGCATTGACGGTCAGCCATTCGAAGTCGTCGACGTTCCAGCCGAAGGCCTCGTTCAGTTGGCCGAACTCCTTCGACATGGAAGTGTCGCTCATGAGGCGGTTGTCGGTGTTGACCGTGACCCGGAATCGCAGGCGACGCAACATCCCGATTGGATGGTCGGCGATCGAGGCGCACACTCCGGTGTTGACGTTGCTGGTGGGGCAGAGCTCGAGGGGGATGCGACGGTCGCGCACGAAGGCGGCCAGGCGGCCCAGTTGCTCCTGGCCGGCTGGGCCGGAGATGTCGTCGACGATGCGCACGCCGTGTCCGAGACGTTCGGCCCCGCACAACTGCACCGCTTCCCAGATGCTCGGCAAGCCGAAGGCCTCACCGGCGTGGATCGTGGTGTGGAAGTTCTCGCGTTGCACGTGATTGAAGGCTTCGAGGTGACGGGTGGGCGGGTGGCCCGCCTCGGCGCCGGCGATGTCGAAGCCCACCACACCGCGGTCGCGCCAACGTACGGCCAGCTCGGCGATCTCGAGACTGCGGGCCGCAGTGCGCATGGCCGAACAGATGGCGTAAATCGTGAGATCGGTGCCGGCCGATCCGCGCTCGAAGCCGGTGATGATCGACTGCATCACCTCGTCGAGGGTGAGACCCTTCTCGGTGCACAACTCGGGAGCCATACGCACCTCGGCGTACACCACACCGTCGTTGGCGAGGTCTTGTGCGCATTCGAAGGCGACACGCTCGATCGAGTCCCGGTCTTGCATCACGCCGACGGTGTGGGCGAAGGTTTCGAGATAGAGCACGAGATCGTTGCGCTTGGCGCCACGATGGAACCACTTCGCCAGATCGGCGAGATCGGTCGTGGGGAGGTTCTTGTAGCCGTATTCACTGGCCAGTTCGATCACCGTGGCCGGTCGCAGGCCGCCGTCGAGATGATCGTGCAACAGGACCTTCGGATACTTCACGAAGGGTGCGTACGAGGTTTCCATGGCCCAAGCGTAACGGTGAGTCGGCGAATCCGGATTTCGCCGTACCCTGTGAGCCATGACACTTCCCGAGCGACGAGTCGACTCCCACGACGCCAGCGTGCTGGCCCGCCTCACCGTCCTCGGCAGCACCGTCCGTGAAGCCATCGAGCATGTCGAAGTCTTCCCGGCTCCGGCCGACGTGACGATCGTCCGCTTCTCGACCGATGAACTCGGCTCGATCTGTCCGGTGACGAGCCAGCCCGACCTGTCGACCCTCGTCATCGAATACGAGCCGCTCGAGTGGTGCATCGAGTCGAAGAGTCTCAAGCTCTACTTGTGGGGCTTCCGCGATCGTGCGGTGTTCGCCGAAGCACTGGCCGCCGAGATCGCCCGCGAGATCATGACCACTGCGAATCCGAAGCGCGTGACCGTGACCCTCACGCAGCGTCCGCGCGGTGGGATCGAAGTGCAGGCCGTCGCCCGTCTGGGTGGTTGATTCCTAGCGATACTGGTGGCAGATCAGCACGAAACACGTGACGTTTTTGCCACCAGAAGCACCAAGGTCAGTGGGAGTCGCCGGGGCGGTAGGGCTGGCCGGCATGGGCAGGCGGACGCAACTGCTGACGCGCCCCCGCCAACACGATCACCGTCACGATGTACGGCGTGGCCGCCACGAACTCCGACGGAACTTCGTCGATCACGTTGTAGGCGAGCACCAGACACACCGCAGCCGCGAGTGCACCGGTCGCGATCACGGTGCGTTTGCGCCACACCATGTAGACCGCGAGCAGAGCCAAGGCCACCGCGAACACCACCAACAATGCCGGCACGTTCTTCTCGGCGCGGAACTTGAGGGCGGTCGGGAAGCCGAACAGCAACGCCCCGCGGAACACACCCCACGGCTGCCAGTTTCCGAAAATCGTGGTCGCCAATCCGATGTATCCCTGACCGCCGGTCTGGCCTTGGCGATAGGTGCTCGTGAACACCGACGACAGATACGCCCCGCCGAACGCCGCGAGCGCCCCGCTCACCGCCATCGCCTGATACCGCAGTCGGGTGATGTTGACGCCGAGACTCTCACCGGCCTGCGGTGACTCGCCGCTCGAACGCAGACGCAAACCGAAACGCGTCTTCCAGAGGATCCAGACCGACAACGGAACGATCGCCACGGCCACCACGGTCGGGAGATAGAGGTCGCTCGTGAGACCGCGCGCCAATCCGGCGAGATCGGGGATCAACGGCCAGTCCTTCTTCTTCTCGAACCAACTCAAGATGTCGGGCGTGTCCCACGAACCGATGGGTCCACCACTCAAGAACGGCATGTCGAACTCGCCGTATCCACCCTTGCCCGTCGGTGACTGACTCTCGCCGCCACCTGCCTGCCCCTTGAAGAAGATGATCGACAGATACTCGGTCGCGCCAGCAGCCAAAGTGTTGATCGCGATGCCCGAGACCACGTGGTCGACGTTGAAGCGAACGGTCGCCAGAGCGTGCAGCAGACCGACCAGACAGCCGGCGACGATCGCCATGGCGATACCGGCCCACGACCCGTACTTCCATGCGCCGTAGCCGCCGCACCACGTGCCGACGATCATCATGCCTTCGATGCCGATGTTGACGATTCCCGCCCGCTCGGCCCACAAACCGGCCAGGCCGGCCAACAGGATCGGTGTCGCCACGCGCAACGTGGACGAGATGGTGCCCGACGACGTGATGTCGTCGGCATCGGTGATGATGCGCACGATCGACAGGACGAGCAAGCCGCCCAGCCAGATGATCATCGTGCGACGCGCAGTCGAGAGCGACTTCCAGTAGCCCGGCGTCGTGGCGGTGTCGGTGAGGGTCGCGCTCATGCCGTTGCCTCCGCCAACTGACGCTCGGCTTCGAGCTGAGCGGCCGCCTTGCGTTGGATACGTCGGTCGTCCCACCGCTTCACGGCCTCGTTGATGACCACCACCGCCAGCACGATGATGCCGGTCATGATCGTCGTGATCTCCTTGGGAATGTCCTCGAGTTGCAGACGTCCCGATGCTTCACCGAGGAAGCCGAAGAGCATGGCCGAGAAGAAGATGCCGAGCGGATGGTTGCGTCCGAGGAGGGCGACGGCGATGCCGTTGAAGCCCTGCTGCTCGGCCAAGTTGTTCTGGTAGGCGTGCACGTCGCCGAGAAGGGCGCGCATGCCCACCAGACCGGCGAAGGCACCCGAAATCAACATCGAGATGAGAATCATCTTCTTGGGATTCACACCGGTCGCTCGGGCCGCACCGGCATTACCGCCCGAGGCGCGCAGACGGAAGCCGAACTTCGTCTTCCAGATGAGCACCCAGAACACGACGAGCACGAGAACGGCGATGATGAGCATGCCGTTGAGTCGTCGATCGACGAGATCGGGCATCCACGCACTGGTGGGCAGATCCTTCGTCTTCACGAGCAGGCTCTCGGTCGCACTCTCGACGCGGAAGAAGTCGTCGAAGGCCCACGCGACCATGGCGAGGGCGATGAAGTTGAGCATGATCGTCGAGATCACTTCGTTGACGCCGCGCTTCACCTTCAGATAACCAGCGATACCGGACCAGATCGCACCGGCACCCATGGCGACGACGAGGCAGAACGTGACGTGCAGAATCGGTGGGAGATCGACCGCGGCACCGAGCACCGCAGTGGTGAGAAGAGCGACCCGCATCTGTCCCTCGACACCGATGTTGAACAGGTTCATCTTGAACCCGATGGCCACCGCGGCGGCCGAGATCATGAGGGGTGTCGCACGGTTGGCCATTCCCTGCAACACACGGGTGTCGCCGGCCGCACCGAACAAGGTGCTGAACGCCTTCACGGGATCCTTGCCGGTGGCGAGGAGGATGATCGCCGAGATCACCAGTGCCACACCGACGGCGAGAATCGAACTGGCGGCGGTCACGGCCGCCCGTTGCCAGCGGGCACTCTTCATCGTGCGGCTCCTTGCATCTCGCCGGTCATGTACGAACCGAGCTTCTCGGGGGTCACGTCGCGCGGGTTCAGTTCGGCAGTCACCCGACCGTCGAACATCACGAGAATGCGATCGGACATACCGATCAGTTCTTCGAGGTCGGCCGACACCAGCAACACGCCCAGCCCGTTGTCGCGAGCATGGCGGAGTTCTTCCCAGATGGCGGCCTGTGCGCCCACGTCGACTCCGCGCGTGGGATGGGCGGCGAGCAACACCTTCGGGTGGGTCGACATCTCGCGGCCGACGACCAGCTTCTGCTGGTTTCCGCCCGACAGAGCGAAGGCCGGCACCTGCGCGCTCGGAGTGCGCACGCCGAATCGTTCGATGATCGCGCGGGCATCCGCTTCGGCCTTGCGACGCACGACGAACGGGCCGGCGGTGAGTGTCTCGTCCTGCTCGCGTCCGAGCATCGTGTTCTCCCACAACGGGGCATCGAGCAAGAGGCCCTCACGATGGCGATCGAACGGGATGTACGACAAGCCAGACGTGATGCGCACCTTGGTCTCGTCGTTCGAACGATCGATGCCGTCGATCTGCACCGTGCCGCGAACGGTGGGCACGAGTCCGAGGATCGCTTCGCACAACTCGAACTGGCCGTTGCCTTCCACGCCGGCGATACCGACGACCTCGGCCTCGTGCACGACCAGCGACACGTCCTCGAGAGCCAACTTGGCTCCGGCGATCTTTCCGGCGACGTCGAGGCCGGACACGTTGAGAACCTCGCGAGAGCCCACGCTCGTGGTGCGACCCGACGGATTGGGCAGATCGCTACCCACCATCATCTCGGCCAGGCCGCGTCGGTCGACCTGTGACGGTGTGGTGCTGCCCACGGTGGTGCCCTGGCGGATCACGGTGATCTCGTCGCAGTAGGTGAGCACCTCGTCGAGTTTGTGCGAGATGAAGATCACGGTTCGACCCTCGGCCACCAATCGCTTCAGGGTGGCGAACAATTCGTCGACTTCCTGGGGGACCAGCACGGCCGTGGGTTCGTCGAGGATGAGAATGCTGGCCCCGCGGTACAGGACCTTCAGGATCTCGACGCGTTGGCGCTGACCGACACCGAGTTCACCCACCATGGTGTCGGGATCGAACTCGACACCGATGGTGCGAGCGAGTTCGGTGATGCGAGAGCGGGCCTCGTCGAACTTGATGCGGCCCCGCCCGCCGATCGGTTCGTCGCCCAGGATGATGTTCTCGAGGATCGTGAGGTTGTCGGCCAACTTGAAGTGCTGGTGCACCATGCCGATGCCGACGGCGATGGCGTCGGTGGGAGAGCGGAACGACACTTCGTTGCCGTTCACGACGATGCGTCCTTCATCGGGCTGATGCATGCCGTACAGCGTCTTCATGAGGGTCGACTTGCCGGCCCCGTTCTCGCCGACGATGGCGTGGATCGTTCCCGGTCGCACTCTCAATCCGACGTCGTAGTTGGCGACGACACCGGGGAAACGCTTGGTGATTCCGATGAGTTCGACGGCCAGTCCATCGCTCGCACCCGTGATGCTCATGATCCCCCTCGTAACTCATCCAGTTATAGCAGAGCGCCCGGGTCATCGACCCGGGCGCTCCACACGTCCGCGAGGGACGTCAGGTTGTGTGTGGATCAGGGAGCCGTCGGAACGGTGATCTCACCGGCGACGATCTGAGCCTTCAACTCGTCGAGCTGAGCCGCGATGTCATCGACGTATCCACCCGAGGTGGAGTAGCCGACGCCGTCGTTGCTGAGGTCGAACACCTTGATGCCACCAGCGGTGTCACCTTCACAGGCAGCCTTCATGGTCTCGAACACCGCAACATCGACGCGCTTCAGCATCGAGGTGAGGATGTGAGCCTTCTGGTCCTCGCTGCCAGCCGTGAGGTACTGGTCGCTGTCGACACCGATGGCCCACTTGCCGGCCTCGACGGCCGCTTCGATGGTGCCCGCACCCGAACCGCCAGCGGCGGTGTAGATGATGTCGGCGCCGTCGGCGTACCAGCCCGAAGCGATTTCCTTGGCGCCTGCGACGTTGCCCCATGCGGAGTTGTCACCGGCTGGTCCGAGGTACTTCGACTCGACGACGATGTCGGGGTTGATGTACTTCGCACCGGCGATGTAACCGGCCTCGAACTTCTTGATGAGGTCGATCTCCTGACCACCGATGAAGCCGATCTTGCCCGACTCGCTCTTCAGAGCAGCAGCGGCGCCCACGAGGAACGAACCCTGCTCTTCGGCGAACACGAGGCTGCGAACGTTGGCCGCCTCGACGACCGAGTCGACGATTCCGAAGGTCACGTCGGGATTTGCCGCGGCGATCTCGCCCATCGGGTCGGTGAACATGAAGCCCACACCCACGATGACCTTGGCGCCACCTTCGACCAACAGTTCGAGGTTGGCCTTGCGGTCCTCGTCGACGTTGGCTTCGAGTTCCTTGACTTCGATGCCGAGCTCGGCGGTGGCGCGTGACGCGCCTTCGCCGGCCGAATCGTTGAACGTTCCGTCACCACGACCGCCGGTGTCGAATGCGACACCACCGGTGAGGTCACACGAACCGCCCGCGGGGGCCTCCGATGCTGCCGGAGCCTGGGTGTCGGACGAACCACTGTCGTCTCCACCACAGGCGGCAACGACGAGACCGAGAGCAGCCAGCGGAGCCAGCAGCAGTCTTGACTTGCGCATATGTGTTGTTTCCTCCCCTAGAACGCCTGAACGGGGGTGTCCAGGCGAGTGGATGGAACAACCCTACTCGCACGTCATCACTGGGTTCGTCCGCGCTCCTGGATTTTCGCCCTGCGTGCGGCCACTTTTTCGGGGGAGAACTGGCTGCGGCGCCACGCCGCCCCGTCGCGAGCCTCGGTCGTCCAGCCCTCGGTGTCGGCGTGGATCTCGCGATACGTCCGACGAATCTGACGCACGCCGTCCTGTTCGTTGCCGATGATGTCGAGGGCGAGGCGACGGGTGAACGGCATCAACTCGGCGTGCGGAACGACGTGATTCACCAGACCGACTGCGAGAGCTTCGTCGGCGAGCATGAAGTTGCCGGTGAAGCTCATCTCGCGGGCCCGACGAACACCGATCGCCTGCGGCAGCAGAACCGTGAGACCCCAACCCGGCATCACACCCACGCGCGCGTGCGTGTCTCCGAACTTGGCGTTCTCGGACGCGATGAGGAAATCGCAGTTGAGGGCCAACTCGAATCCGCCGGTGATGGCCACTCCGTTGACCGCACCGATGAGCGGCTTGTCGACCATCGGGAACGGACCGCGCACGCCGTCGGCGTTGGGTCGACCGTCGGCCCCCGAGCCCGAGCCGAGATTGTCGGCCGACGATCCGAGTTCTTTCAGATCGAGTCCGGCGCAGAACGCGGGATCGGTGCCGGTGAGAACGATCACGTCGACGTCGTCGCGATCGTTGGCCTCGCGCATGCGTTGCGGAAGGAGGCGCAGGACTTCGCTCGACAACGCGTTGCGCGAGTCGGGGCGATTGAGAGTGATGGTGGCGATGCGCTCGCTGACCTCGAACAGGACGACGCTCTGGGAATCGGCTGACATGCGACGTGTCTAGTCGCTGAGGCGTCAGTTCTCCGGGTCGGCCGGCAGGAACGTGTACCCGACATCCCCCAGCTTCACGAGCATCGCCGCGACCCATCCGCCCAGTGCGCCGAAATGTTCGTCGAGAGATGCATTGGCGCCGTCGGCGAGGGCCGATTCGCCCAGTTCGTACGATCCTTCGAACGTCGCTTCCACGGCGTGTTCGACGGCGACCTCGCCGCTGTCGCCGTCGAGATGTGTGGCCTCGACGGTGACGCTCGCGCGCTCGAGACGCGATTCGCCGATGAGCGGGCTGTGCGTGGGAAGCACCGCAGTGACCTTGGTGAGATCGGGGGCGTCGGCGACGCGCTGGATGCGGAGCACGATCTCCATGTCGATGGCCGGCTGCTCGTCGATCTGCTCGTCGACGTACCACCGGCGATAGGCGGTCTGACTCCACGACGGCCACTCGAAGGTCACGTGCGCCAGCACACGTGGCGGTTGGCCTTCGCCGGGGAGCCCGTAACTCGTCTCCCACGTCACGTCGCCGAGCATCACGTCGACCTGGAAATGTTCCTCGAAGGCCTGTCGCTCGAGGAATGCCCGTTCGAACGCGTCGCGCAACGCGCCGATCACATCGGTGAACACGTGGTCGAGCACGAGACGACGCTACATCGGGACGCGAACCTCCGGAAGCGTCACATCCGACGTTCGTATCGCCACTGCGCTCCGCCGAAACCGTCGAGCATCACGAGACGATTGCGCGGTCCGATCGCGTCGGCATCACCGCTCTCGTATCCGGTGTCGCCGTTCCAGAGCAGGACGGCCGTCCCGTCCGACAGCTTCGCCGGGCGAGTCACGTAGGCCGGCGGCTCGGCGCGTCCGGCCCACACGTGCGACGGATGTTCGCACTCGGCCAATTCGTGCAGGGTCACGATGGTCGGCGGAGCCATGGGTAGTCCGGCGGCCAGGGCGGCGTCAGGGGCCATCCACCGATGATCGACGATCTCGTGCTGGTCGATGCGCACGTCGTCTCCGGCCCACGGGGCGACGAAGAACCAGGTGGTGAAACGCACCGGTGCCATGAGTGGCGGGGTCCAGTGACTCCACGTGACGAGGCTCTCGCGGGCGACCTCGACTCCGACCTCTTCGCGGGCCTCACGAACCGCCGCCGATGCGGCACACGCCAGCTCGGAGTCGCCAGCATCGGTGTCGTCGACCCGTCCACCCGGGAACACCCACATTCCCGCGAATGCTCCGACCTCGCTGCGCTTCAACATGAGCACGTCGAGGCCACACGACGACGAGGTCGACTCGCGTGCGAGGATCACGGTCGCGGCGGGACGGCTCTTGGCCGCCGTGCCGTCGTCACGAGGTTCGACTCCCGATCGGTCTCCTGCGGCCACGTCATCGACTGTACGGCGTGGGAGACTCAGGGCGTGACGTCATCCTCCGAATCTCTCGTACTCCTCGACGTGGCCGACGGCGTGGCCACCATCACTCTCAACAATCCGGCCGAGCGCAACACGCTCACGGCACCGATGGTGGCCGAGATCGTCGCCGCCATGGATCGCATCGAGAACGACGACGCCATCGGTGCGATCGTGGTGACCGGCACCGCACCGGCCTTCTGCGCCGGCGCGAACCTCGGGAATCTGCGCGAGAGCACGGCAGAAAGTCTCGGCAACATCTACGAAGGCTTCCTGCGCATCGCGCGCAGCGACCTGCCGACCATCGCCGCGGTCAACGGCGCCGCCGTCGGAGCGGGAATGAATCTGGCACTCGGATGCGACGTGCGCATCGCGGCGCGACGCGCCAAGTTCGACACTCGGTTCTTGCAGATCGGAATCCACCCGGGTGGCGGGCACACGTGGATGCTTCGCCGGCTCGCCGGGCCCCAGACGACGATGGCCACGGTGGTGTTCGGCGAGATCGTCGACGGCGCCGAGGCCGAACGGCTCGGCATCGTCCATCGTTGTGTGGACGACGACGCGCTTCTGGCCACGGCGCACGAGATGGCGGCGCGGGCCGCATCGGCCCCGCGCGAACTCGTGATCGCCACCAAGAAGACGATTCGTGACATGGCCGACGTGAGCATGCATCCCGATGCGGTGAAGCGTGAGCTCGATCCACAACTCTGGAGCACACGTCAGCCCTGGTTCGCCGAACGTCTGACCGCGCTGCAGTCGAAAATCTCGGGCAAGTCCAAGTAACGGGACGCGGGCCGGGACGAAAGTCCCGAGGAGTCGGCGTGACTCTCGAGATGGTCTTGACACCCGAGATCAGAGGAGTACGGTTCGCAACAAGGGGAGGCTTTTCAACGGAACCTGTGAAAGGGGGACCGATGAGCAAGCGTCATCGCACCGAGGAGGC
>VFQT010002684.1_pt1 | contig 17677 bp, 15 predicted proteins | sample 3512381 | NCBI WGS metagenome assembly VFQT01 (sample SAMN10412376, study PRJNA504923) | tailings metagenome | isolation source: Relicate 2 Philex TSF3 active mining site | place: Philippines: Tuba, Benguet | collected 2017-08-29
TTGCAGATTCTGACAATTTTTGCTCTAACCCCAGTTTTTGGATTACTAAGCGCTGCATTTGCCTTATTAATAGTTGTGAGCTCACAAGCAATCCTCACGCAATTTGTAGTACTTAGGCTCGCGCCTGAACTGAAACTAACCTTTTTACCTTTAATTTATTTTGCTATTTTGTCAGTAACTGCTACTTTAATTTTAATTTAGTATCTTTTTTTGCAACAGCATTTTTAACTCTATATTCACCAATGGCAAGTACCATCAGCCAAAGAAATACAAATAGATAGAAATTAAAAATACCTCGATCCGCCGTCCTATTACTTAGGAATGGAACATAGTGAAACATAGATACATAGATTGATGATGACATTAGAAATGTAGTTGTAAAACCAAGAGATAATGCATAATTATTTTTAAGAGCTCTAATTGAAAGCCAGATAGTTGCCACAAAAAGTATTAGGTATGAAAATAACCCTAGGTAGCCGGCCTCAACAAAAGATAATAAAAACATATTTTCAGGGTGGCGTAATCTTGAAAACCAACCTTCGCTGACACAAAATCCTTGAGGAAACGCGGCGTCAACACCTACTCCAAAAGGAATAAATTGATCTGATTTTTCTATTACACAAGACCATAAAGTCGTGCGCCCATTTAAGGTAGCCCAATCTTCATTTCCGCGACTCATTCCTATTGGAATAGAAAGAAATGGTGCCCCCACTCCAACTAAAATCGCAAAGCCGGTAGCTAAAGACGCACGTAAGTAATTAAAAGTTTTATGTTGAATTAGAAAAACTAGAGTTAAAATTACTGCTAGAAATATTGAAGTACGTGTCGCTGCTAGCACTAATGTCACCAACGATGTCGCCACAATTACAATCGATTGCCAAATTCGATTCTTAGCTAGCAAATTATTTAGACCAACTAGATATGTCATAACTGCAGCAGTTGAAAGTGCAAAAGCGTTAAAAAACAATCCAGTAGGTCTATTACCATCAGACGCAATTGACTCTCTAACATTTATTTGAGCAACTGGCAGAAATTCAAGAATCTGCAAAATTGAGATTGCAAAAGATGAAACAGCTAGGACTAGAACAATCGAGTTTAAGTGTTTTTCAGTCAAAATAGAATCTTGATTAGAAATCCATAAAATATACGGAGCAATAAAAATAATTAAAAAAGTCAACCCCAGTGCAGTTTTCAAGTCATCATTTAAAAACATTGCAATATATAAAGCCAACATAGGTAAAGAAAATATAAAAGGAATTAGCAAACTCTCTACCTTTACTGCTTTGTTGTAAAGAACCAACTGGATAGCTAAAAAGATTGCCAGGACCAAGGTTGAAACCCCAACAACTGCCAAATAAATATCCATACTCAAACCGATGCCGCCTCGATTGGGATTTCTGGTGAGTAAAAATGTGCCGATAACTAAATGCTGCAAAAGAACGAATGTCCATAAACTAAAAGCTGGCGTTGAAACTGACAAGAATTTACGCATGGTGTCTAGGTTACTAATTAACCTTGCTAGATTAACTAACCATGCAGCCAGCCAAGATTTATTTTGAACTAATGCAAGATTTGGTTGAGTGGACAAAAAGCAATTGCCCACAAGCCGAGGTACCGATCTCAGCTTTGGTTTTAGATGAAAATAACCAAGAGGTTGCCAGATCTTTTAATTCAAGAATACTCACAAATAATCCAATCGGGCATGCTGAAATTTTGGCACTAGCGGCAGCGGGCCAAAAGAAAAATAATTGGCGGTTAGATAACTGCACCTTGCTGGTAACTATCGAACCTTGTGCCATGTGTGCAGGGGCCATACTGCAAAGTCGAATTTCCAGATTAGTTTTTGGTGCCTTTGAACCTAAAACTGGGGCAATCCATTCAACTGCCGAATTTTTACGCACTGCTAACCCGCCAGTCGAAGTTATAAGCGGCGTGCTAGCTAAAGAGTGTCATACATTAGTTGCTGACTGGTTTGCAAAAAATCACCGATAAGGTTGGTCTGTGGAAATTTCTGAACTTAAGATCTCTGGTTCTTGGTTAATTAGTCATAAAAAATTTGATGACGCCCGAGGATTTTTCTACGAATCTTTTAAAGCAAATATGTTAGAAAATGAATTAAAAAGAAAATTTCCAATCGCTCAGGCAAATACTTCTGTGAGTAAAAAAGGTTCGGTTCGCGGCATTCATTACGCACTAGTCCCCCCGAGTCAAGCAAAATATGTTCAATGCCTTCAAGGTGAGATAAGAGATTTTGTAATCGATATTCGAATTGGTTCGCCCACATTCGGTCAGTATGACTTTATTGATTTAAAAGGTGATCAACCTCAAGCGGTCTTTATCGAAGAAGGATTAGCTCATGCTTTTGTCGCATTAAGTGATGAAACGCTCGTTGCTTATTTAGTTTCAGCGCCATATAACCCAGAGCGCGAAAAAGGTATCAACCCACTTGATGAGGATTTAAAAATTGATTGGGTTTTGCCAAATTTAGAAATTTCTGAAAAAGATAAAATTGCACCGTCTTTAAAAGACGCGCAAGCTAACGGATTACTCCCGAAATATAAAGATTGCAAAAATTTTATTACAACTTTAGCGCTCTAGTAAGCGCCTTCGCCTCGAAATACCGCAGCTACAGTTCTTAGCATGATGAGAAAATCTAATGTTAAAGACCAATTTTCAACATAATAAAGATCAAGACGAACTGCATCTTCCCAATCCAATTCTGATCGGCCAGAAACCTGCCATAATCCAGTAAGCCCAGGCTTAACCAATAATCTTCGTTTTTCTGCCGATTCATATTGCTCAACTTCTTCGGCTAAGGGAGGCCTTGGACCAACCAAACTCATTTCGCCTTTAAATACATTTATTAATTGTGGGAGTTCATCGATGGACCAGCGCCTTAAAAACCTTCCTGGTTTGGTAATTCTTGGATCATTAGGGTCTTTTGCCAAACGCAAATCTTTACCTGTTTGTTGCATAATTTCATCACGCATTTGGTGCGCACCAACCAACATGGTTCTAAATTTATAAACTCCAAAAATTTTATTCTCTTGTCGTACACGATTTTGAACATAAAACACAGGGCCTCGATCAAAAATTTTAATTATTGCTCCAATAATTAAAAAGATTGGAGAAAGTACTACTAGCCCTACAACAGAACCAAATATGTCTACCAAGCGTTTGGTAAACCTTGCTGGACCTGAAAAAGTTGGTTGTTCAACATGCAGTAAGGGCAAACCTTCTACATTGCTGACCTTTAGACGCGGCCCAGCTATTTCAGTTACGGCTGGGGCTACCACTAAGCGAATTTGAGAATCCTCCAGTGCCCAGCCAAGTTTTCGTAAATCAAATGCTGAAACATCTGCAGATTGTGACACCAAAATTACATCACAATTCTCGACCTCTGCTTGTTTAGCTACTTTGCTTGAATCAAAATTATTAAAGTCATCAACCTTGATACGACTTACTATTTTTAGCCCTGAATAAATAGCTGAATTCAGTCTCTGTTCAACGTGATCTTGAAAGCTACCTTGGATCAATAAAACTCTCGATAAATATCTACCTTGCTCCCGAGCACGACTTAAAATTTTTCTTAAAGTTCTTCGGCCGAGAAATAAGAAAATAACCCCTAGAAAAAATGTAATTGCTACAAACCACCGTGAAATTTCGAGTTTAAAAATATAAGAAAGAATTGCTAAAAACGCAAAAGATGAAAAACTAGCAGTGAGAACTCTTCGGTATTCATCAGCACCAAAGCCCAAAATCGAGATTTCTCGACTTTGAAAAAATTGCAAACTAATTAACCAACTTGCAAAAATTAATGCGGCATAAATGAGTACGGTAACTTCGAAACTACTGATTCCATCTGACCAAAAATTTTGATATCTACTAATGATGCCAATAACTATTGCTAAAAAAATTAAAAGCGTATCTACTACCCACAGCCGAAGTTGTAGGGTGTTTTTCCATTCACTGGTAGGGCCAGTGCCTCGTTTAGTTTCTTGCATCAGCTTTCAAGCCTAATCTAATGCCACGAATTCTCTCTTTACCGCTTACAAAATCTAACTTTAAAAATAATTTCAATGCCCCAATAAAGTTTCGTTTTATTACAGCTAGCAAAAACCACTTATTGACTTTTTTTGCAAATTTAACGCTATTTCGACTTCGCAGCAAAGCGCTTGGCCCATTTGGATTTTGCGATACCTCTACTGGCACATGGATCAATTTAAACTTATTTTTAATAGCGCGATAACAAAAATCTACATCTTCGAAATACATAAAGTAAGTTTCATCAAATCCATTAATAGTCTTGAATGCTTGACTAGAAATAGCTAGGCATGATCCATCTGCCCAATATTTCTTTTTTGTATTTGCTTTTCTATTCAAATAAATTCTGCCAGTGAGAAAATTTAAACTTCCACCTTTTGAAAAAACATTATTTGTCTTGCGATTAAGCATTGTGGGATAAGCTATAGAAGATTGTTTACTTAATTCATCAATTAATTTTTTAGTTGCATCTAAATCATGAAGCCTAACATCTTGTGAAAATAAAATAATATTTTCAAAACCGCTCTGAATTGCTTTTTTAATTGCTGTATTTGCTGCAGTACCAAATCCTTTATTTTCAGCTAGAGTAGTAATTTCAAAGTTTGATTTATTTTTTATTTGCACTGGCTTAACCGAATTGTTATCACATATAAAAATTCTTTCAGGTTTAGAATTTTGAAGAGATAAATCTTCTACTAATAACTCAAGTGACTGTGGGTCGTTGAAATATACGATGCATGCTGCCCATTTTTGGGAGATTTCAACCATAGGCATAAGTCTTTCTCATCGCTTTTGCTGTGCTCAGACTATGTTCTAAGCCATGGGCCAAAATACTTGGTTTGACGCTCGCTCATGGAGTAAGCCGTATATCACTGGTTGGGAACGCTATGCCATTGAAATCGGTCGCAGGCTCTTATCTCAAGGTGCAATTGAAGCTTGGGAGCCAAAAGTTGACAATAAAATTAGGCTACTTAAAAGTGATCTCGATGCCTACAAAGCCAGTAATGAATTTCTGATTGCGCATTTTCCAACTTATCCACCGATAAAAAAAGCTAAAGCTACTAAACAAATTTTTACACTTCACGACTTAACCTGGTGGAGGTTCCCAGAAACTGCTTCGCTGCTTGGTAAAACTTATTATCGAAGAAGCGCCCAAAAAGCTGTTAAAGAATCTGAAGCCATTATCGTCCCCAGTAGAGCCATTGCTCGAGAAATTATAGAGGAATTTAAACTTAATGAAAATTTAGTTCATGTTATTCAACATGGAAACTCTTTACCAAACAAAAATATAAAAGCATTTAGTTCTTCAAGGCCGTATTTTCTTTCGATCGGAACCATTGAACCGAGAAAAAATCTAGAAACTTATGCAAGAGCTATAGAAAAAAGTGGTCTCAAAAAAACCCATGATTTCATTCATGTAGGCAGAGATGCCTGGGGATCTTTACCAAAAGAATTCAAAAGAATTAAAGCAGACCAAGATGCAGAGCTAGCGGCACTTGTAAAGGGCGCAGTTGCATTAGTAATGCCTTCAATTTATGAAGGTTTTGGCTTGCCGATGTTGGAAGCTCATGCACTTGGCACACCTGTGATTGCTAACAATATTGAAGCACTAAAAGAGTTGCAATTAAAAGAAGATCTAATGATTGACTGCAGAGTGATAGATGAATTCGCTGAAGTTTTAAGAACGACAGCAAAAGATCCAAAAAAGTTATCTGAAACTTCAATTGCTCAAAGTCAATTATTGAATTGGGATCTTGCAGCAAGACAACATCAACAACTTTATGAGTCTTTAAAATGAAATCTTTAAGGATCAGCTCGGTTGAAATTGATTTAATAACCCCCATAGAAGCGCTTGAGCAAATAAAAAGTTTTTTATCAAGTAACAAAACCAACTTTGTTCTTACTCCAAATGCTGGGCAATTAACTACTTACCGAAATGATCCGGATTTAAGATCATTTTTAAGTAACTCACAATTAAGGCTGATTGATGGCTGGCCATTGGCTTTGGCTGCCACTATTGCTGAAGGAAAGACTTGCAATCGAGTGACCGGTAGCGATTTATTACCTAAATTATTTGAAAATCTCGCCCCAGATACGCGAGTTGGAATAATTGGTGGAGCAAGTCGCTTTGAAACTGAAGCCAAACTAAAAGCGCTTTATCCAAATTTAAATCTGACTTTAGTAAATGATGAAGAGTTTTTAACTGATGAGCAGAATGCAAAAAAGATTTCAGAGCTTTGTAAGGATCATCAAATCAATCTTCTAGTTCTAGGTTTAGGGCACCCTAAGCAAGAATTATTGGCGTCAAAATTAGTTAAGTACTCTGTAGATTCACTAAAAGTAGTTTTATGTTTTGGAGCAAGCGTTGACTTCATAGTTGGTAAACAAAAAAGAGCCCCTAAATTGTTACAAAAAATTGGTCTAGAGTGGTTATATCGATTGATTACAAATCCAAAAAGATTTTTAAGAAGATATTTAAACGCAATCTGGCCCTCGTTGGTTTTAATTACTAGTGCCTTAAGAATTAGATTTTTCTAAATTAATTCTTTTTTGCAAATAGGCGCTGAAGTACCCCTGATATTTTTCTTGTAATTCAGGCCTCATCCAATCTCTTCCGGTAACTACGCCTCTACAATCTTTGGTCTTACATTCACATTTAAATTCATCATAAGCATCACTATCACTCATCGCATAGTCGTAAGTTATTTCTTCACCAAGTTGAATATTTCTTCTAGCAACTACCACAGTTGAACCCATCAGCCCACAATTTGGATCACAAGAATGATTGATTTGATCACCCGGCTCGGGTGTTTCCCCTGAAATTAGATACAAGTCATCAGCTATTTGAATTGATCTTGAAATACGTTCTGCTGAAAAGTTTGAAAGATCTGATTTTTTTACTACATAACCACCAAAGCTGGCAACTAATTCACCGCGCGCAATAGGTGAAATTGCAAAACTGCCCCACCCCTTTTTTTCAGTTGCTCTTGCTTGCGCTTTTGGGCTTAACCAGTTGTGTAACAACCTCACCTCGCTACTTAGGGAAGGTAATCATTCCATCTATAAATCTGTAGGCCTTAAATCGACCTGCTACTAGGCTGAGGTTTGTGATTAATCCGGAAATTTTAAGAAAAACCCCTGAGTTGGTACGCCAGTCCCAAAAAGCTCGTGGGGAGGCGGTCACCTGGGTAGATGAATTTGTTGAACAGGACGCCCGCTGGCGCTCAGTCACGGTTAAAACGGATGAATTAAAGAGTGAACAAAAAAATCTAGGTAAACAAATAGGTATAGCCAAAAATTCTGGTGACACAAAAACGTTGGAAGCGTTAACAAATCGTGGTACTGAAATTGCGAAACAAATTGATGATCTCGCAACAGAATTAGAGGATTCAAAACAAAAGAGTGAAGCAGCCTTAAGAAATATTTCAAATTTGGTAGATCCGGTAGTGCCGATTGGCACAGAAGCAGACTTTAAAGTTTTAGAAACATATGGTACTCCTAAAGATTTTGTTGCAGAAAATATTGCCATACAGGATCATGTCGAAATTGGAAAAAATTTAAATTTAATTGATATCGAACGTGGAGCGAAAGTTTCAGGATCTCGGTTTTATTATCTAGTAAATGATGGTGCATTACTTGAATTAGCGCTAGTAAATTTTGCAATGGATGTTGCAAGAGAGTTTGGCTTCTCACCAGTTATTCCACCCGCACTTGTAAAACCACAAGCTATGGAAGGCACCGGATTTTTAGGGCAAGCTGCGGAAAATGTTTATCACATTGAAGCAGATGATATGTACTTGGTTGGCACTAGCGAAGTCCCGTTAGCAGCAATGCATATGGATGAAATTCTTGAACCAAAAAATTTACCGATAAGATACGCCGGCTACTCCCCTTGTTATCGCCGAGAAGCAGGATCACATGGTCGAGATACGCGTGGAATATTTAGAGTTCACTGGTTCGATAAAGTTGAAATGTTTGTTTTCACCAAAATTGAAGATGCTGCAATGGAACATGAGCGGCTCTTAGAGGTTGAAAAAACTGTATTAAAAAGATTAGAGATTCCTTTTAGGGTGATCGATGTGGCATCTGGTGATTTAGGAAGCAGTGCCAGCCGAAAATTTGATTGTGAAGCATGGATTCCCTCTATGAATGAATACCGAGAATTAACCTCTACTTCAAATTGCACTGAGTATCAGTCACGTCGTTTAAAAATTAGAACTAGAGATGAAAACAATAAAACTCAATATGTCGCGACACTTAATGGCACGCTAATTGCCATGACCCGCACAATCGTGGCTTTGTTAGAAAATCATCAAAATAAATCAGGTGGGGTAAATATTCCAAAGGCACTACAGCCCTATCTACAAAACCGAACCAGCTTCGAACCAAAAAATTAAACCTTTAAAGGCCACCGTACGATTTACTCGGTGGCGTGTCCGAGCGGCCAAAGGAGCACGCCTCGAAAGCGTGTGAGGGCGAAAGTTCTCCGTGGGTTCAAATCCCACCGCCACCGCCATACTTTTTTATTCCCGCGGAGGATGCGGGATTCGAACCCGCGAGGGCTTGCACCCAACACGCTTTCCAAGCGTGCGCCATAGGCCACTAGGCGAATCCTCCGTGGACGAGCCTACCGAGATCAAAATGAAAGAGTTCACCCTCTTACGCTTATAGATAACTCCTCGTGCGATAACGCCTGCATCTCTACCCCAGGGTTGAAAAACAGCAAGGTCCGATGCAATTAGCGTTAGGTGCGCGAGGAGCCTTTTCTTGAATTAGCTCGATGATTTTTTTCAGTTATCGCTGCAATGATAATTAAGATAAAAGTAGTCCCAATTAAAACTAAAACTACATTTTCTATTGTTCTTGGAAATACAAACACTACCAATAAACTTGCAACAATAGATCCGACCCAAAGCATTATTGAAACACTGGTATCTTCGCGTGCGATTCTTCCGTAAAGTAATACTTGTAGAATTGCAAATAAAGTTCCTTCAAGCGCAAATAACCAAACATCTTGATATAAAATTGCATAGTTACTACCACCAATTGCATTTACTACAAATTCTGAGCCAAAAAAACCTAAAAGTATATAGAGCAGACCAATACCGCTTGTTCCGAGTAATGCGAGCCTTAAAACAGAAGAGTCATTTTTACCCATTCTGGGGAATAAGACCACAGTAACCGCTTGGGGTAAAAAGAAAGCAACTTTTGCTACTAACATTCCAACCGAATAGATACCAGAATCCTCAGCAGACAAAACTACTCTCGCTAGCAGTACGTCGACATTAACTAAAACATACAAAGCTAATAGAGCTTGGGTAGCTTTTACTAAACCCGAATACTCATGATTAATTCTCTTAGACTTTATAAACTTTCTGTGACTTCCGAGAATAAAGTGACCAACAAATGCGCTTCCTAGCATGCCAAAGAAAAATGAGTAGGCAACTACTTCTAATGCGGGATTTGCTAACAAACCAACAATCGCAAATATGCTTCTACCCAGACCTAAAACTATATATATTCCAGCTAATCTAAAGAAGAATTCATTACCTTGGGCAATACCAGCTTGCGCACTTATAAAAACAAACGGCGCCAAACTTGCTAAAGCTAAAAATAAAATCCAGTATTCAATATTAAATAGATAAGACAGCGGATAAGAGAGAATTGCAACGCCTACTAAAACAATTAACGACACTTCCAAGGCAAACTTTAAAAGTGAGCCATAACTCTTCATTGTTGCTACTCGGCGAGCAATTAGAGCTTGCATGCCTAACGCTACGGTGGTGCCAATTTGAATGGAATTCAAAATTGCGCCAAAAGCACCAAAAGAAGCTTGATCTAAAGTTCTTGCCGCAACCACACTGGTTACATAAGCCAACCCTTGAGGAACAGCTAAGCCAATTCCCACCACAACTACGCCTTGAATTAAGCGACGTTTTTCGGCTGGGGTTGTAGTCACGTCTCCATCTTCCTCTTTTGCCGTCGGGGTGGCGGGATTTGAACCCACGACCTCTTCGTCCCGAACGAAGCGCGCTACCAAACTGCGCCACACCCCGGCCAACCCGTGCGAGTCTAGGCTGTCTCTCATGGCTTTAGCGCTCTACCGTAGATACCGCCCAGACCGACTAGACAAAGTTATTGGGCAAGAACACGTAACAATTCCTTTAGCCCGCGCTATTGATTCGAATCAAGTGCACCATGCTTATTTATTTTCAGGCCCCCGCGGTTGCGGCAAGACAAGCACCGCGCGAATTTTGGCGAGAAGTCTAAATTGCGAAAAAGGGCCCACGTCAAACCCTTGCGGCAAATGTGAATCATGCCAAGCGCTCGCCCCAGGTGGAGTTGGCACTGTAGATATTGTCGAAATTGATGCTGCTACTCATCGCGGAGTTGATGATGCTCGGGATTTAAGAGAGCGTGCCGCTTATGCCCCGATCGCAGGTAAGTACAAGATCTACATAATTGATGAAGCTCATCAATTAACCACCGATGCCAATAATGCTTTACTCAAACTTGTTGAAGAACCCCCAGCACATTTGCGCTTTATATTTGCAACTACTGAGCCAGAAAAAATGCTTTCAACCATTCGTTCAAGAACTCATCAATACAACTTTCGCTTAGTTTCAAAAGAAGTGCTCGCAAAACATATGTTAGAAATTTGTGAAAAAGAAAACATTAAAGTAGAGCCAAATGCGCTTTTGGCTATTGCCCAAGCAAGCGGCGGTAGCGTGAGAGATGCTTTGAGTTTGCTTGGGCAACTAAGTGCCGGGGTAGATGAAAAAGGATTAACTGAAGAGTTTGTTACCTGGGCATTAGGCCTTACGCCTTCAAATCTATTGAGCGATCTAAATCAAGCATTAATGACACAAAACCTTGCAGAAGCGATGAGAGTCGTCCACGAAGCGTGCGCCCAAGGTATCGAACCTCATAGGTTTTTAGCCGATTTTCTAGAATTTCTTGGCGCAAAATTAAGAGAGCCAACGACTTTGGCTGATTTAACTTTAGTAAAAAAGCTCTCTGAAGCAGCTACTTCGATCTCCAATTCAATTACTACGTTGCGCTCTTCAACCAACCCGGAATTAGCACTTGATTTGTCAATTGCTCGATTGTTTGTTCATAATATTCCTAGCGCACCAGTTGCTGCACCAACTGCACCAGCTAAGCCACTAAAAACCACACCGCAAAAAGTTGAGTCTAAAAAAACAACATCGGTATCTGATTTAGAGGATGTAAAAGTTCGCTGGAGCGATGTCCTGCAGGAGCTCGGTAGAGTTAGTCGAGTTTCCTGGTTAGTTTTTTTTGGGTCAGAAGTTCAAGCACTTAACGTAAATGAAATAACTATTGGTATTTCAGATTCAGCAAAGCTCTTACAGGCACAAGATGCAAAGCACTTAGATAATTTGAAAAAAGTTTTAAAAACTGCTCTTGGACTAGATCTGGTTATCACCCCCGTAGCAAAAGATAAATCTCAAATTAAAGAAGATTTACCTACCCTGGAAGACAAAGCCTTAAGCGAGAAAACTGGTGCTGATCTTTTGATAGAAAAACTTGGTGCAAAAAAAATAGATGAATTTGATGAAGGTGAAAAATAGGTGTACCAGGGTGCGCTAGCAGATTTGATTGATGCTTTAAACAAACTGCCAGGAATTGGTCCAAAAAGTGCTCAACGTTTGGCTTTCTACTTATTGCAAACCAACCAAGAAGAAGTAGAAAATCTCGCTAATATATTGCTTCAGGTCAAATCCAAAGTTCAATCATGCGCAACTTGTGGAACGGTTTCTGAAACAAAAATTTGTAATATCTGCGCTGATACTAAGCGAGATGATTCAATTATTTGCGTAGTTGAAGAAGTAAAAGATATTTCTGCTTTAGAAAAAACTCGAGAATTCAAAGGTAGATATCACGTTTTAGGTGGTGCCATTAGCCCAATTGATGGGATTGGCCCAGATCAATTAAGGATTAAGGAATTAGTACAACGACTACAAAAAGACATTGTCAAAGAAATAATTTTGGCAACAAATCCAAATCTTGAGGGTGAAGCAACTGCTTCATACTTAACTAGAGTCCTTGAACCAAGTGGTGTGCTAGTTACCCGTTTAGCGAGCGGATTACCTGTTGGTGGCGAGCTTGAATATGCCGATGAAGTGACTTTAGGAAGGGCTTTAACTGGTAGAAGACGGGTGTCTAGCTAGATTTACCTGTTTTCTAGAATGTAGTTCCCAATCCAAAAGGTAATTTGTGGCGCTAATTGTTCAAAAATACGGCGGCTCTTCGGTAGCAGATGCCGAGAGCATTAAAAGAGTCGCGCGCCGAATTGTTGAAACTAAAAAACTAGGTAACGATGTGGTGGTAGTTGTTTCTGCCATGGGAGACACTACTGATGAATTAATTGATTTAGCTGAGCAAGTTTCTCCAAATCCGCCTGGCAGAGAATTAGATATGTTGCTCACTGCTGGTGAAAGAATTTCAATGGCAGTTTTAGCAATGGCAATTTCAGATTTAGGTTTTGAGGCTCGCTCATATACCGGATCTCAAGCTGGATTAATAACTGATTCAACTCACGGAAAAGCCAGAATCATTGATGTAACTCCTGGTCGCATTACTCAAGCACTTGCCGACAATGCCATTCCAATTGTTGCGGGATTTCAAGGTGTATCACAGGACACCAAAGACATTACGACTCTAGGCAGAGGTGGATCTGACACCACTGCTGTTGCTTTAGCTGCTGCATTGAAGGCAGAAGTTTGCGAAATTTTTACAGATGTAGATGGAATCTTTACTGCAGACCCACGGATCGTTAAGCGAGCTCATAAATTGAATCAAGTCGCATATGAAGAAGTTTTAGAACTAGCGGCAAATGGGGCAAAAATTTTGCACTCGCGCTGTGTGGAATATGCAAGAAGATTCAATGTACCAATTCATGTTCGATCCAGTTTCAATCAAAATGAAGGAAGTTGGGTAATTAGTCAAAAAGCAAAGGATGCAACCATGGAACAACCAATCATTTCTGGGGTAGCTCACGATTTAGCAGATGCCAAGCTTACTTTGGTTGCGGTACCTGATAAACCTGGAATTGCCGCAACAATATTTGAAACTGTTGCATCAAACGGTGTAAACGTAGACATGATTGTGCAAAATATTGCTGCATCTGACACAAACAAAACTGATGTTACGTTCACTCTTCCTAAAACAGATGGCAAAAAAGCATTAGCTGCTATCGAGAGTATTAAAGACCAAATTCAATATCAAGATTTAATTTTGGATGAAGATATTGCAAAAATCTCACTAGTAGGTGCAGGAATGAAATCACACCCGGGAGTTTCTGCAAATTTCTTTCGCGCCTTAGCTAAGGCTGGAGTAAATATTGAGATGATCTCTACTTCAGAAATCAGAATTTCAGTTGTTACTAGAGCGCAAGATGCTGTTAAAGCAGTTCAAGCCATCCATAGCGCTTTTGATTTAGATGCTGAAACTGAAGCTACAGTGCATGCAGGAACGGGTCGATAAAAATGGGAAAACCAAGTCTGGCAATCGTCGGTGCTACTGGAGCGGTTGGTTCAGTAATGATCGATTTAATCAATGAAAGAGCCGATATTTGGGGCGAAATTCATTTACTTGCCTCGGCAAGAAGCGCTGGTAAAAAATTAACAGTCCGAGGAAAAGAACTAACTGTAAAAGAAATCAGCCCTGAAAACTTTGAAAATATTGATGTTGCAGTCTTCGATGTGCCAGATGAAGTTAGCGCCGAGTGGGGGCCGGTTGCCGCAAGTAAAGGTGTTGTTGTGGTTGATAACTCTGCAGCATTTCGAATGGATAACCAAGTACCTTTAGTGGTGCCTGAAGTAAATGCTGAACAAATTAATAATCGCCCTAAAGGAATTATTGCGAACCCTAATTGCACCACACTTTCAATGATTGTTGCACTTGGTGCCTTAAATCAAAAATACAAGGTAAAAGAATTAGTAGTAGCTTCTTATCAAGCAGCATCTGGTGCAGGTGTCAGCGGAATTGAAACTCTACAAAAACAACTGGTCGAGGTTGCTGGTAAAGATTTAGGTTCAAGGGCAAAAGATGTACATGAAAATATTTCTGAATTGGGGCCGTTTCCAGCCCCATTAGCACTAAATGTTGTTCCTTGGGCTGGATCGCTAAAAGATGATGACTTCACAAGCGAAGAATTAAAGGTTCAAAATGAATCTCGAAAAATTCTAGGTTTGCCTAACTTGCGAGTAACTGCTACTTGCGTGCGTGTGCCAGTAGTAACAACTCACTCACTTGCCGTGCATGCAGTTTTTGAAGAAGCGATTAATCCAAATGAGGCAAGAGAATTACTCCAAAAATCACCAGGTGTTTCAGTAATGGATGATCCAAAAAACAAAATATTCCCAACTCCTGCTGCAGTGGTAGGAACTGATGCCACATGGGTAGGAAGAATTAGACAAAATCCTGAAAACCCTCACTCTTTAGAGTTTTTTGTCTGTGGAGATAACTTGCGAAAGGGTGCCGCGCTAAACACTCTGCAAATTGCCGAGCATTTCGTCGCTAATAACTTCTAGGCTAAAGCAATGACTAAACCAAAAGTAAGTGTGGTTTTGGTTAATTACCGTGGAGTTGAAGACACACTCAACGCGATAGACAGTATTTCACAGTGTGAATGGGATTCATCAAAATTAGAAATTATCGTCGTCGATAATGCTTCTGGCGATAATTCGCTTGAAAAGTTAAGCGCTCTTAAAAATAAGATTAAATTAATCTCTAGTGAAAGCAATCTTGGTTTTGCCGGTGGGGTAAACCGCGGAGTTAAGGAAGCTACTGGAGACATAGTTGCTTTACTAAATAATGATGCACGCGCTGATAAAAATTGGATTTTGGCCGCAGTTGAAAAATTAAACGCTGATCAGGAAACTGCCGCAATTGCCTGCAAAGTCTTGAATTGGGATGGAACAAAAATTGACTTTGTGGATGGATCTCTTACTTGGTATGGCATGGGTTATAAGCGTGAAGCAGAAAAGCCAGTAAATGAAGTCATCGACTATGAACGGGATGTCTTGTTTGCTACCGGCTCTGCCATGTTTATCAAGAAAGCAATTTTTGACGAAGTCGGCGGCTTTGATGAAAACTTTTTCATGTTTTATGAAGATGTTGATTTAGGTTGGCGCTTAAATCTTTTTGGTTATAAAGTTAAATACGTTCCTACCTCTATTGCCTATCATAAGCACCACGCATCGATAGAAAAATTTGGTAGATATCACGAGCATTACTTATTAGAAAGAAACGCGCTACTTTCACTTTATAAAAATTACGAAGCAATGAATTTAGATTCAGTTTTACCAGCTGCTATGGCGCTGAGTGTAAGAAGATCTCTTAGTAGGGGCAATTTTGATTCAGAATTGTTAGAGCTGACAAATAAAAACCGAGACGCAAATCAATCCATTGACACTAATAAAGAAGCGCTCACCGGTACTTTGGCTATTGATTCATTTATTTCGCTACTTCCCAAAATGCAAGTAGCGCGGGATTTTGTACAAGCAAAGCGAAGACGAACTGACGCAGAATTGCTCAATCTATTTAGAGAGGCGATGGAGCCGGCTTATCCATGGCCTAATTATTTAGATGGTTATCAAAAAATTGTTAATGCCTTCAATATAGAGCAAAATTTCAAACGAGAAAAGAAGCGTGTTCTAGTAGTAACTGGTGAGCCACTTGGTGAAAATTTGGCTGGGCCGGCTATCCGAGCGTTAGAAATTGCCAAAGCCCTAACTGGTGAATTTGAATGCTTACTTGCTAGTACTAAAGCTAATGACTTAAAGCACCCTGAAGTTGCCACCATAAGCACAAGACATCGCAGTTTAAAAAAGCTGGTTACCTGGGCTGACATTATTGTTTTTCAAGGTTTGCTCATTTCAGAAAATCCTTGGATCGCAGATACTGAAAAAATCCTAATTGCTGATTTATATGATCCGTTCCATCTTGAAGTACTTGAGCAAAAGAAAAAATCTTCAATTTCGCTAAGGCTTCGTGGAAGCCGCGATACAACAGATGCCTTGAACAGACAATTAAGGCGAGCTGACTTTTTTATTTGTGCATCAGAACGTCAAAGAAATTTTTGGCTAGGGCAACTTGCTGCTGAGGGAAGAATTAACCCTTTTACTTATGACGCAAACAATGATTTATCTCGTTTAATTGAGATTGTTCCATTTGGAGTAAGTGATAAAAAATTAGAGGATTCTGAAGATCCAATTAGAGCAATTTACCCAAGTATCAAAAAAACCGACACAATTGCACTTTGGTCTGGTGGAGTTTACGACTGGCTTGATCCGCTAACCATTGTCAAAGCTATTAAAAAATTAAATAAGCCTGAATTAAAACTAGTCTTTATGGGGCTTTCTCACCCAAATAAAGAAGTGCCAGAAATGAAAATGGTGAAAGAGCTAAAGGCGCTTTCCGATTCGCTAGAACTTACAAATAAAAATGTATTTTTTATCGACAAGTGGGTTAATTATCAAGAACGCGGTAACTTTTTAGCTGCTGCTGATTTTGGCGTTAATGCTCATCTATCCCACATTGAAACCACTTTTAGTTTTAGAACAAGAATTTTGGATCATTTCTGGGCGGGTCTTGCCACCATCACCACAAAGGGTGATGCGCTAGCAGACTTAATCGAACAAAATTCAGCAGGAATAGTTGTAGATGTCGCCGATGTCTCAGCTTGGGCGAATGCCTTTGATAATTTATTAACCGATATCAACTTGCGAAAAAAGCTCGCCGAAAATGCGAAAGAATTAGCTAAAGATTTTTATTGGAATAAAGCTTTAATGCCGCTGGTTAAGTTCATTCGAACCGCTACCCCAGCGCCTGATCGAATTTTAATGCCTGATCTTTTAGGTGAGAGAAGATTTAGTAATCCTTATTTAGCAAGCTTTCCGCGCTTGGCGGAATCAAACTTAATTACGGCTGCAGCGCTACTAAAAGATAAAGGACTTAAAGCATTTTTTAAGAAGGTAGCTAAAAAAATACTTAGACGCGCTTAAGGCAATTTTTGATAATTTGTTAACACTTCTTCAACATCACCAAGAGAATGAAGTGCACCGTGATCTAATAAGACTGCAGAATCGCAAAAATCCCTAACGTTTTGTGCACTATGTGTCACCAAAATAATGCTTCTACCTTCGGATTGCATCTGCTTTATTTTCGAAAAACATTTTTGCTGAAAAGGCTCATCTCCGACTGCCAAGACTTCATCAACAAGTAACAATTCTGGATCTGTGTGAATAGCTATTGCAAATCCCAAGCGTGCATACATGCCACTTGAATAAAATTTAACAGGAGTATCAATAAATTCTTCTATTCCTGAAAAATCTATTATTGAATCAAGTTCTTTTTGTGTTTGCTTTTTGGTTCTGCCTAAAATTGCTGAATTAAGAAAAATATTTTCTCTACCTGTCATATCAGGTTGAAACCCAGCTCCAAGTTCTAATAGAGCGGCAGTGGCAACTGGGCGCGTAACATACCCCTCACTTGGAGTTAAAACTCCGCTGATGATTTTTAAAAGTGTACTTTTACCAGAACCGTTCCTGCCGATTAATCCAACAGTTGAGCCTGGGGCAACATCAAAAGTTATGTGTCGTAAAGC
>VFQT010002685.1_pt1 | contig 17675 bp, 10 predicted proteins | sample 3512381 | NCBI WGS metagenome assembly VFQT01 (sample SAMN10412376, study PRJNA504923) | tailings metagenome | isolation source: Relicate 2 Philex TSF3 active mining site | place: Philippines: Tuba, Benguet | collected 2017-08-29
GAGTCGACCACGATGCCCTTCATGCACGGATCGCCCGAGTCGCGGATCGTGCGGATGAGCAGGTCGCCCTCGGTGTAGAGCGCGCAGGGGCCGCTGGTCTTGGCGGTGCGGGCCTGCATCGCTTCCCAGAGCCGCGTGAGGTACGCCGCGTCGCGCTTGAGTTCGGAGTGGGAGCGCTCGTAGCCCGCGGTGCGCATGATGAAGCCGAAGCCCTCGGGCAGCTCGAGGCTGTCGAGCATGCGGCGCATCGAGCGACGCTCATCCTCGTCCTCGACCTTGCGCGAGACGCCCACGCGGCCCATGTCGGGCATCATCACGAGCAGGCGCCCCGGAATGCTGATGTAACTCGTCAGCGTCGGCCCCTTGGAGCCGATGCCCTCCTTGATGACCTGGACCGTGATCTCCTGGCCCTTCTTGAGCGCGTCCTGGATCAGCGGGCGCTCGCGGCGCGGGATCTTCTTGCCGACGCGCTCCGTCCGCTCCTTGCCGGGGAAGTACTTGGGGTGCAGGTCGCTGATGTGCAGGAACCCGCTGGCGCCCTCGCCGAAGTCGACGAAGGCCGCCTGGATCGCCGGCTCGATGTTCAGCACGCGGCCCTTGTAGATGTTGCCCACGTGCGTGGCCGTGGCCGTGCGTTCGGCGAAGTACGCCTGGAGCACGTTCTCCTCGAGGATGCCGATGCGGCACTCGTCAGGCGTGTCGTTGACGATCATCACCTGCGGCTTGGCCGAGGACTTGGAGCGTCCGTGGCGATGGGTCGAGCGCTCGGTGCGGTCGGCGGCTTCGCTGACGGCAGCCATGCTCTTCTCGGCGGCCTCGTCGTGGCCGTCGTCGTGTTCATCGTGGTGCTCGTCGTCGGCAGCGACGACCTGGGCCGCATCGTCCATCAGGTTGGTGGGCGGCGTCACCGGCTCGATCGGCAGAAGTTCGGCATCGCCATCGTCGCCCGCCGACGGCGTGCGCAGGTCCTCGGTCGGGGGTTGAGCGTCGATCCGTTCGACCACGCGCTCGATCGCTTCGGGATCGGGTTCGATCGGCTCGTCGTCGCCCGCATCGGTCAGGTCGACGACCGCGCCTTCGGCGCCGTGCCCGGCGTCATGATGTTGGTGGCCGCCTTCGTCGCCGTGCGACGAGATGGCGTGGTGCGCTTGACCTGCTTCGGCCTGCGAGGCCGCCGGCGTGTGGCCTTCAGCGGCCGAGTCGTCGTTCGACGCTGCGTGCGACTCTGCGTTCTTGTCTGCCATGGATGAATCCTGCCGCGATGTCGCGGCCAGCATGGCAGTCGGGATGATGCGCTCCCTGGGATCCGCACGGTGCGGATGGGTCACCATGATCATGGCGCGCCGCGTACGCCTGGTGCGCACGAAGCGGGTGATCGTTGTTGGTGCCGTTCAAGGTGTTCATCGTCGCCGTCTGCCCGCGCCGCCCGCACGCCCGGGCGCTGTCCTGCCGCGGGCCATGGGCCCGGGGGTCTTCAGCGGGGGGCGGCGCGAGGGGCGCCTGTTCCGTTGCGTCGACCGTCAGCCGTCGAGGTTCACGGCGTCGGGGTCGACCTTTCGAAGTTCGTCCCGCAGGTACGAAAGCACCTGCCTGTCCGAGTCGAACGAGCCCACCTTCCTCGCGATGAGCTCGCAGTGTTCGATCGTGGTCGCGCGCACGACCCGCTTGACGGCGGGAATCTGCGCGGGAGCCATCGAGAGTGTACGGAAGCCGAACCCCAGCAGCAAGCAGGTGAAGAGGGGCTCCCCGGCGAGCTCGCCGCACAGGCTGCAGTCGATTCCGGCGTTCGCAGCGGCCCTGACGCTGGCCTTGATCAGCGTCAGGACGGCCGGATTGGCCCCGTTGTAGAGCGGGGCGACCCGTTCGTTGCCGCGGTCGACGGCCAACGTGTACTGGATCAGGTCATTGGTCCCCACGCTGAAGAAGGCGCTCTCGGTGGCCAGGGTGCGGGCCATCAGCGCCGCGCTGGGCACCTCGATCATGATCCCGATCTGCAGGCTGCGGTCGTACCGGATGCCTTCCTCGTCCAGATCCTCGCACAGGTCATGGACCATCATGCGCGTCTGGCGAAGTTCCATGACGTTGCTGACCAGGGGCAGCATGACCTTGATCGGCCCCAGCGCGCTGGCACGCAGCAGCGCACGGAGCTGCGTGCGGAAGAGGGCAGGGTTCTGCAGGCAGAAGCGAATGCTGCGCAAGCCAAGGAAGGGGTTGCGCTCGGGCTCGTCCAAGTGCTCCTGCGTGTACTTGTCGGCCCCCAAGTCGAGCGTGCGGATGACCAACGTGCGGCCGGCGCACAGTTCCACGGCGCGGGCGTAGGCGCGGTAGTGCTCTTCCTCGGTCGGCACGCGCGGGCTCGTGAGGTACAGGAACTCAGTTCGGTACAGACCGACGCCACTGCCGCCGTTGGCGAGCACCGCTGTGATTTCATCGGGAAACTCAATGTTTCCAAGCAGGTTGATGGCCGTGCCGTCGCGGGTCACGCTGGGCAGATCGGCGCCTTCGCGCAGCGCGCCGCGCCTGGCCTCGCTGCGATGGGCGAGCGCGCGATAGTGCGCGAGCACGCTCTCGTCTGGCCGGACGACGAGCTGCCCCGCATCGCCGTCGACGATCACAAGGTCCCCATCTTCGACCTGCACGGTGGCGTCCTTGCAGCCCACGACCGCCGGCATCGCCAATGCTCTGGCGATGATGCTGGTGTGGCCTGTGAGGCCGCCGGCATCGGTGGCGAACGCGACGACCTTGGCGCGATGGAACTCTGCGGTCTGGCTTGGGGTCAGTTCGTGCGCGATCACCACCGCCGGTCCACCGAGATCCTTGAGCCGCTTGCCGCTGGCGCCGATGAGCTTGCTCACCACGCGTCGCTCAAGGTCCACCACGTCGCCCGCGCGCTCCTGGAACATGGGGTCCGGGAGGGCACGAAGGCGATCGGCAAACTTCACGAAGTTCTCGCTGGCGGCGTACTCGGCGCACACCTGCTCGCGCTCGATGTCGGCCACGATCGCGCCGACGAGGGAACGGTCCTTGAGCAGGCCAAGGTGGAAGTCGAAGATCGCCGCGGCCTCGCGCCCCATGGTGGCAGCGCTCGCATCACGAAGCTCGGTCAGTTCGGCGGAGCTTTCGGCCAGCGCGGCTTCCAGTCGGGCCCGTTCCTCGGCAACCTCCTCGGGGGCGACCTGGCGGAAACTGACTTGGCTCAGGCTTTCGGCCACGATCACCGCCGTGCCGATGGCGATTCCCGGACTGGCAGCGATGCCTCGAATGGCGTTCATGTCGGCTCCTGATGCGGTCTCCGAGCCTCGAGGCGCCGGCCTCGATCCAAGGGAGACGGTCTGGCGAGCGCGCAACCCTAGCAGCGGGAAGGGGATCTGTCGATGCGAGGCGGTCCCGGCGCACGATCTGGGTTCACGGCGGATTGAAACGCGCGGAGATTCCCGAACGTTTGGGGGTGGGAGGCGCTTGCTGGCAACGGATCCGGTGATAGATTCCGCATCACTGATGGGCCGCGCGCTGTTTCGGTGCGCCCGACGAACCTCTCGCCCGCACCTCCCTGCGGGCGCATAGGGAAAGGGACGGCCGCGGCCCATGGGGGCCGCGGCTCATTTTTGCCCTTCGTGCATCAACCTGATGGGCGGATCAACCTGATCGGCGCCGCTGGACATCTCACTCGAGATGCGTCCAGGATTGCTTCGATGCCGACCGGCGGGTGCCTCAGTTCCCGTCCTTGACCTCGTACTCGGCGTCGATCACGTCGTCGCCCTTCTTGCCCTGCGGCTGCGCGCCGCCGGCCTGGTCCTTGGTCGACTCATAGACGACCTTGCCCAGTTCCATCGAAGCATCGTTGAGCTGCTTCATGGCGGCTTCGATCGCGGCGCGGTCCTCGCCCTTCACGCGTTCGCGCAGGTTGGAGACCGCTGACTCCACCGACGCGCGGGTCTCGGCGCTGACCTTGGTTCCGTGTTCGGCGAGCGCCTTCTCGGTGGCGTAGCAGACCTGTTCCGCCTGGTTCTTCAGGTCGACGAGTTCGCGACGCGCCTTGTCCTCGGCGGCGTGGGCCTCGGCTTCCTTGGCCATGCGCTCGACTTCATCCTTGCTCAGGCCGCTGGAACCCGTGATCTTGATCTCCTGCGCCTTGCCGGTCGACTTGTCGGTCGCCTTCACATTGAGGATGCCGTTGGCATCGATGTTGAACTCGACCTCGACCTGCGGCACGCCGCGGGGAGCGCTGGCGATCCCGGTGAGATCGAAGCGGCCCAGGCTGCGGTTGTCCTGGGCGAACTGGCGCTCGCCCTGCAAGACGTGGATGGTCACGCTGGTCTGGTTGTCGGCCGCGGTGGAGAAGACTTCCTTCTTGGCGGTCGGGATCGTGGTGTTGCGCGCGATGAGCGTGGTCATGACGCCACCGAGCGTCTCGACGCCGAGCGAGAGCGGCGTGACGTCGAGCAGGAGCACGTCCTTCACCTCGCCCTGCAGCACGCCGCCCTGGATCGCCGCACCGATCGCCACCACTTCGTCGGGGTTGATCGACAGGTCGAGCTTGTCGGTGCGGAAGATCTCCTTGGCCATCTGCTGCACGCGCGGGATGCGGATGGAGCCACCGACCATGACGACTTCCTGGATGTCGCCGGCCGAGAGCTTGGCATCCTTCAGGCACTGCTCGCACGGCGTGCGCAGCCGGTCGAAGAGATCGCCGCAGAGGCTCTCGAACGTGGCGCGCGTGACGGTGCACTGCAGGTGCTTGGGGCCGTGCTGGTCGGCCGTGATGAACGGCAGGTTGACCGAGGTCTCCATGGCGCTCGAGAGCTCGATCTTCGCCTTCTCAGCCGCTTCCTTCAGGCGCTGCAGGGCCATCGGATCCTTGCGGACGTCGATGCCTTCCTTCTTGCGGAAGTCATCGGCGATGAAGTCGATCAGGCGCTGGTCGAAGTCATCGCCGCCAAGGTGGCCGTCGCCGTTGCTGGCGAGCACCTCGAAGACGCCATCGCCCACATCAAGCACGGAGATGTCGAACGTACCGCCGCCGAGGTCGAAGACCGCGATGCGCGCGTTCTTCTTCTTCTCGAGGCCGTAGGCGAGAGCGGCGGCGGTCGGTTCATTGATGATGCGCTCGACCTTCAGGCCGGCGATCTCGCCCGCATCCTTGGTCGCCTGGCGCTGACTGTCGTTGAAGTAGGCCGGCACGGTGATGACCGCACGCTCGACCTTTTCGCCCAGGTAGTCCTCGGCGATCTTCTTCAGTTCCTGCAGCACCATCGCGCTGATCTCGGGCGGGGTGTAGTGCTTGCCGCGGATGTCGACCTTGACCAGGTCATCGGCGCCGCCGAGCACGGAGTAGGGGACGGTCTTCTGCTCGCCCTGGACTTCGCCCGCGCGGCGACCCATGAAGCGCTTGATGCTGAAGACGGTGTTCTTGGGGTTGGTGACCTGCTGGTGGCGGGCGGGCTGGCCGACGAGGCGCTCGCCCTTCTCGGTGAAGCCGACGACGGACGGAGTGGTGCGGTTGCCGCTGGCGTTGATGAGCACCTTGGGCTGGCCGCCTTCCATGATGGCGACGACGCTGTTGGTGGTGCCGAGGTCAATGCCGATGATCTTGCCGGTGGACATGGTTGGTGTTCCTTCTGCGCTGTCGGGGTTGCCGCGAGCGCGACCCTCCTATGCAACAGCCGTGCCAATCGGGCGCGACCCTCAATGAGTCCGGTAACTTAAAGTCGAGCACTGCCATCCGGGCCCCGTCGCGTGGCCCGGGTTGCCGATCGTTCCGGGCCTGCGGGAACTGCTCAGGCCACCCCGGGGATGGTGCTGCACGACCCACCTATGCTCCGCCCAATGCCCTCCACATCGCTCTTGGAAGCCGCCCTGCGCGCCGTGAGCGCGAGCGTTCGGGCCATCGCGCTGGTCACCCAGCATCCGCTTGGCCGCGTGCCCTGCATCAAGCCGGATGGCTCGCCCGTGACCGCAGGGGACGTGGCAGCGCAAGCGGCCGCGGCCATCGTCCTGCGCCGCGAGCTTGGGCTCGCCGGTGTGGTGGGCGAGGAATCGCCGACCAGCCTTGAAGGCCCCGACGCCACAGCCATGCGTGATCTGGCGAGCACGGCCGTGGCGGGCGCGGTTGGTGGCTTCGACGGCGATCCGCTCGATGCCTTGGCGTGGAAGGCGCCCGCCGATGCTCGCGCGGGCTTCTGGACGCTCGATCCGATCGACGGCACGAAGGGCTACCGAAGCAGCCGCCACTATGCGGTGTGCCTGGCCCATGTGGATGCGCAGGGCGTCTCGCATGGTGTGCTTGGATTGCCCACGCTCGTGGAGTCCATGGACTTGTCCCGCATCGGCGAGCCGCCCGGCGTCCTGATCGCCGCGACGCGTGGCGGCGGATCCTGGCTGCACGATCCTGCCACGTTGGCACCACGGCGCCGGGTGCAGCGCAGCCCCATGCAGGGTGCGCTCCGGCTGCTCAACAGCGTCGAGCCCGGCGGGCGCACGGCGCGTGCCGCTGCGGTCGTCGAGTCGCTCGGTCGCCCATGGGAAACGATCGCGGTGGATTCGCAGCTGAAGTACGCGCTGGTCGCGCTTGGCGTTGGCGACTGCATCGTCCGAGTCCCGGGCAGCGTTCCGCGTGCTGAGCATGGTTGGGATCACGCGGCCGGGGTGCTCATCGCGACTGAGGCGGGCGCGGCGGCCAGCGACGCCGACGGGCGCGCCTTGGACTTCACGCTCGGCGAGGACCTGACAGCCAACGAGGGCATCATCGTCTGTGATCCAAGCGTGCACGCAGCGTTGGTGGACAGCGTGCGAGCACAACGCGCGGCCGCGCGTGCCTGATCAGGTGGCGGCCAAGGCATGGCTGTTCGGGCGGCTCATGGACGATCGGGGATGATGACTGCTGCGTTTCGATGGCTTGCCGTGATCTTCGCCAGCGCTGCCACGCTGCTCGTGTTGGCGTGGACAGGTGGTTGCGTCCTCAACGATCGATGGGCGTGGTCCCAGTGGCTGTGGTGGATCCCTGCGCCGGTGGCCCTGCTCGGTGCGTTGCTCTGGTTCGTGTCGGCTCGGTTGCTCGCACCGGGCAACCTCCGTCGATGGTGGACGGTCGGCGCAGGCGCGGCATTGGTGATCACCGCCGCTGCAACGATGCGCTCGTTCTCGCTGGTCAGTCGTGCCCACAGTCCGAACGCCCTGCACCTTGTCTGTTGGAACGCGCGCTGGCCCGGCGAACAGGCTCGCGCGAGTGCGACCGCGCTCGCTCCGTGGGCCGGGCGCGTGATGATCATCTCCAACCCCGGACGCATGGCCGAGCACGCCTCGATGTGGATGCGCGAAGGCGAGCGCATGGCCGAGGCGGGCACCTTCCTGCTCACCGGTCCGGTGCGGGTGATCGAAGCCCGGCCGGTCGTCCAGGGTGACGACGGCTTTGCCACGTTGTTCCGTTTCGAGGCGCCCGGCACCGGCGCGACGAGCGTGCTGGCGATCGATCTGCCGTCGAGCCCATTTCGGCCCCGGCACGCCGCACTGGCCCGCTTTGCAGCCCAGGTGCGCGCGAGCATCGACCTGCGAACCGTCGACCTGGTCGTGGGGGACTTCAACTGCACGCGCGACAGCGCCAGCGTTCACGATTCGTTCCCGGGCTTTCACGATGCATGGTCTGCGGCCGGTCAGGGATGGGGAGCGAGCTGGCCTCGGGAGACGCCGCTGCTGCACATCGATCTCGCGCTGGCGTCGGATCGCATCAGGATCGAGCGGTGCGAGCTGCTTGATCCGGGCGTGGGCCACCACCGGATCAACGCGATCTCGTGCGCGCGGCCGAATCGCTGACCGGTTCGTCGGCGCTGGCACGGGCGAGCCTGCTCCCTCGCCGTGTCAGCGAGAGCGGGCGATGCACCTGACTCCGGCGGGCTTCATTGGGTCGAGAGATCGGCCCAGAACTCGTCGTACCACGCTGAGAGTTGAGCGCCACCCATGACGAAGGACTCACGCGCCGTCGTGAGCCGCGCGCCCTCGTCGTACCACCAGCTCGTGGAGCCGTCGGCGTGGAGCGCGCAGCATCCGCAGGTGTGGTTCACATCGGCGACCTCGCGCATGCCGTCTGCCACGATGGCCGCGCGCGGATTCATCCACAGGCGTCGGACCGTGCCGCGCACCCGATCGATGTCGCCGCAGTACTGGTAGTTGATCGTGATCTTCTGCGCACCGCCGGCGTTCCAGGCGGACTCGTAGCGCTCGAAGGTGTGCTCGCCGTGGTGGCTCGGGCAGTACAGCGTGCGTGGCAGCACGTAGTTCATCGGGCCAGCCAGGATGCCAAGGCCATCCCACCGCGATCCTTCTTCGTTCTGGAAGATCTGTTCGGTTCCCAGGCCCGGCGGGAGCGGATCAGCGATGACCACATTGGCCGACATCATCTCTGACGGCAAGCCAGAACCGCGCGAGTACACCGTCTCGGGCAGGCGATCCTCGTAACTCGATCCATACATCGCGACCGCCAGGCCGATCTGATGGAGGTTGGCGCTGCACTCGATGCGATTGGCTTGATCGCGCGCGGCACGCACGGCGGGCATCAAGAGGCCGAGCAACAACGCGGTGATGCCGATCGTGACCAGCAGTTCGATCAACGTGAACGCGCGCGCGGACGGAGCGATGGCTCCGCACCCACGAGTTCGGCAAGGCCCAGACTGTCGCAAGGACGGTGCTGGCATTGGGGCCTCCGGCCGTTATAGGCCGCCCTTCGCCACCCTCCGCGATGCGTGGACTATGTCACGGTTGCGCAAAAGCGCGAAAGTTTTTCTCCAACTATTTGCGCAACCCATTGGCGGTGGCACCATCCGTCCAGAGTGGAGAAAGACGCCGACCCGCCCGATGGGGGAGGTGCCACGGAGTCAAGGTCGTCGATCGCGACGATCCGAAGTTGGATCCACCCCTCCGGTGGATTGAAGTGGGTAGCGCCTGGCCTGTCCGGGCAGGAAGAGGGAAAAGATGACCGACATTGACCAGCTGCTGATGCAGCGCGTTGCTCAGGCGGACGAAAAGGCCGTCTTGGAGCTCTACGATCGATTCGGAGCCTTGGTCTACAAGAGCTGTCTGACCACCCTGCGCGTTCGCGCCGAGGCTGAAGACGCTTCACAGGACGTCTTTGTGCAGATCTGGCGGACCGCCGACAAGTACGACCCGCAGCGCGCCAAGCTGGTGACGTGGGTCATGCTGATCACCCGCCGCTGCCTGATCGACCGCCTGCGTCGCAAGAAGGTGCGGCCGACCATGGCGGGTCTGACGCCTGAGATGGCCAACGAAGTCCGCGATGACTCCTCGCAGGAGCCGGCGCCGAGCGACCTGTCGCCTGACATGCGCCGCCGTCTGGCCGATCTGCCCGAGCAGCAGCGCGTCGTCATCGAGCGCGTGTACATGCAGGGTTACAGCCTTCGCGAAGTCTCGGAACAGACCGGTCTGCCGCTGGGCACCGTGAAGAGCGCCCTCAGCCGCGGACTGCAACGGCTCCGCGACCGATATGGAATTGATCGCGCAATCGGGTGATTGCTGCCTCTTGATGGAACAGGCCTGCGTATAGACAGGCGAAGAAAGCTGGGTTGGGCGGCCGATTCCTCGGCCGGGAACGAAGAGGACAAGCGTGCTGTGCCATGCCGGCGCACACGAGGGAGTTGTGTCCATGACCGTGCCACCGACCCGCGACGAATTGCTCGAACTCGCTGAACTCGATGCTCTGGGGGCTCTCGAACCCGCCGAACAGGCCCGGTTCGAACGAGGCCTGCGCGAGGCATCGCCTTCGCTTCGCGCGGAACTCCATGCCATCCAGGATGCAACGGTGCTTGATCCGATCGGCCTGTGCGATGAGGAGCCCGAGGCTGGCCTCAAGTACAAGGTCATGGCGCGCATTGCCGACGCTGTGACCGAGAGCGAGTCCGAACTCGCCCCGATCGCCTCCATCGGTCGGCCTGCAGTTCCGCAGCGCACGGCGCCGATCGCGGCCCCGATGGCTGTCTCCGCGGCTCTGACCGCGCCTGTCGCGCCTGTTGCGATCGCCCCAGTCGTCTCGGTCTCCGCCCCTCGCGACGCCGATGTGCTCGAGCGCGTGAGCCAGGCCGCGGAACAGTCCGAGCTTGAGCGGCTTCGTTCCATGCTGGATCGCGCCCGCAGCCATGGCTACATGCTTCGTGCCGCGTGCATCGCGCTGGCCTCGTGCCTGGTGGTTGCCGGATACGCGCTCGCGCGGCAGGACAGCTATGCCAAGCAGGTCACGCTCGCGGCGATCTCGGCATCCTCGCGCGAGGACCTGAAGGCTCTGCTGGGTCCGACCATCGAGCCTTTCCTTCGCGACGGTGTTCCATCTACCGCGCTGACGGGTGCTGCGCCAACATCGACTGGCGGGGTGATGCTGTGGTTCGACCCTGCTACTGGCAAGGCGTTCCTTGCGATGGTCGGACTCGACGCTTCCCGCACCTTTGAACTCGTGGCGCGTGATGCGGCCCAGGGCTCGGCAGCGAGCGTGGTTGCCTCTGGCGTGAAGGCCCATGGACCGCTCTCAGGGATGTTGCTTGAGCGTGTGGCCAACGTGGCTGGCCAGGTGATTGAACTGCGCGACCCGAACACGGGAACGGTGCTGTACCGCGGTCAACTTCGCTGAGTGTCCGGCAGCAGCGGCCGCTTCGGAAGCGGGCGGGGCATCGCGCTCGGCAGCAGCGCCAGGCTGCTCAAGGGCGGTGTCAGCTCGCCCGGCGAAGCCACTCGTCTTCCAGTTCCGACAATCGCGCCTGCAGCGAGGATCGCTCCTCGTTCAGGCGCTTGACCTTGTCGCCGTCGCGGTAGATCGCTGGATCGGCCAGATCGGCATCGAGGGCTTCCATGCGATCGGTCGCCTTGGCGATCTCGGCGTTGAGCTTCTCATCCGAGAGCTTGGAGTGGGCGCCCTTCGGCGCAGGCGACTTCGTCGCCGGCGCGGCTTTCGCTGGCTGCACGGGGGCGGCGGCCGCTTTCGCAGGGGCAGTTGATGGTGAGGGCGACGACGTCGTGGTTGCGGGAGCGGCTGCCTGCGCAGCCTTGCGGCGGTCCCGCTCGGCGTCGGCGCGGCGGCGCGATTCGGCTTCCTTCGCGCGCTCGGTGCGCTTGGCTTCCCATTCGGAGTAGCGGCCCGGGAAGAACTCGACGTGGCCTTCGCCATCAAAGGCGATCAACCGGTCGCAGGTCGTTTCGAGCAGCGCGCGGTCGTGGCTGATGAGCAGCAGCGCGCCGTCGTAGCCGCCATGCTCCGAGCGGGGGGCGAGCGACTGCTCGAGCCGCTCGGCACTGGGGATGTCGAGGTGGTTCGTCGGTTCGTCGAGGACGAGGATGTTGTTCGCGCCGGCGACCAGGCCCGCGATGACCGCGCGCGTGCGCTCGCCGCCCGAGAGCGCGCCCAGCGGCTTCTCCTGCGCCTCGCCGCTGAAGAGGAACGCGCCCGCGAGGTTGCGCGCTTCCTGCTCGTTGAGCTTCATGCCGTTCGATCGCGGCGGCACCGCTTGCTGCAGGTACTGCCAGACCGTGAGTGAACCATCGAGGTGATCGTGGGTCTGGCGGAACCAGCCGCTGCGCAGGCGCGGGGCGCGCTTGATCTCGCCGCCATCGGGCTCGAGCTCCCCGAGGAGGATCTTCACCAGCGTGCTCTTGCCGCACCCGTTGGGCCCGATGATCCCGATGCGCTCGCCGGGCTTGATGAGGACATCGAGCCCCTTGAAGAGGGTGCGGGCGCCGTAGGACTTTCCCAGTCCATGCGCCTCGATGGCGCGGTCGCCCAGCTCGGGTGCCCGCGGCAGGTCGATGTCCATCGCGTCGAGTTCCATGGGCCGCTCGACGAGTTCGCTTTCCTTGTAGCGCTCAAGCCGCGTGGCGCGGCCGCGGGCTTGCTTGGCGCGCTGCCCGGCCTTGTAGCGAAGGATGTATTCCGTCTCGGCGCGGATGCGGTCCTGCTGCTTCTCGTGCACGCGGGCCTGCAGCTCCATGCGCTCGCGGCGCAGGTTCACGAAGTCGGCGTAGTTGCCCGGATACTCGTGGATCACGCCTTGGTCGATCTCGACGATGCGGTGCACCACGCGATCGAGCAGCCACCGGTCGTGGCTCACCACGAGCACGGCACCCTTGAACTCGTCCGCGAGGAAGTCCTCGAGCCAGCGGCGGCCATCGATGTCGAGGTGGTTCGTTGGCTCATCAAGCATGAGCAGGTCGGGCTGCTCGAGCAGGAGCTTGGCGAGGCCCAGGCGCGCACGCTGCCCGCCGCTGAGCGAGGTCACCGGCGTGGAGAACTGCGCGTCGACGAAGTTCAGGCCGTGCAGCACGGCATCGACCTTGTGGTCGGTCGCGTGGCCGCCGAGCCGATCGAACTCCGACTCCAGCAGGACCTGCCGTGCCATGAGCCGATCGAGTTCGGCATCCTGTGCGGTGGCCATGCCTTCGAAGACCTCGTCGAGTTCCTTCTGGATCTCGTCGAGCCTGCCGAACGCGGCGGCCGCCGCGCTGCGCAGCGTGTGCGACGGATCGAGCTTGGGCTCCTGTTCGAGGTAGCCGATGCGGATGCCGCGCTGCAGGCCGACGCTGCCGTGATCAGGCTGGATCTTGCCCGCGATGATCTTCAGCAGCGTGCTCTTGCCGCAGCCGTTGCGGCCGACGAGACCGATCTTCTGGCCTTCGTCGACGCCAAGCACCACATCGTCAAGGAGGATGTTGACGCCGTGTCCGAAGCGGACGTGGTTGACCGTGACCAGGCTCATCGGGGCGGGGAGTGTAGGGGTGCTACATTCGGAGCGTGACCAGCCCGACGATGCAGGACGCCGCAAAGGCCCGTCGCGACCGCGCGACGCGACTTCGGCGCATGCTGATCATGCCGGTCCTGGTCCTGGGGATCGGACTCTGGCTGAGCGATGCCTACGGCGGCCGCAAGGTCGACCAACAGCGCTTTGCGGCCTCGCGCGTGCGCGAGCTCGCCACCCAGTACTGGACCAAGCGCATCGTGAGTCCCGGCACGCTGCCGACGACCGCTTCCATCGCCCCGATCGACCCCACGCTGGCCGCGTGGTTGGTGGCGCGCTGGGATGCCGCGGCCCCGGCACAGGGTGGCGGAACGATCGTGGTCGAGCCGATCGAGGCGGCGCCCGCCGCGGTGGCGGACGCCACCGTCACGCTGCGGGTGGTCTTCCCGGGCGACCGACCGATCGAACTCGACGCAGCCGTCGTCGATGGCATCGTGCACGTGCTCGCGGTGCGTGAGTCGACCGTCGCCACAGCGCCCGAGGGCGCGCCGCCGTTGCCGGGCACGGCACCAATGGGATCAACCACGGAGCCTTGACGCATGCAGGTCTGGATCAACGGTCAGTTCCACGATGCCAACGCCGCCACGGTCGGCTTCTTCGACGCGGGCTTCCAGCACGGCGTGGGGCTCTTCGAGACCCTTCGTGCGCGCGATGGGAAGGTCTTCCGGCCGCTGGCGCATCTGGAGCGCCTGCGTTCGAGCGCCGTGGCCCTGCACCTGGTCGAGCGATTGAACATCGAGGCGATCGCCGACGCCATCGACGCCACGCTTGAACGCAACGGGCTTCGCGATGCGCGGGTCCGCATCACGCTGACCGGCGGTGATCTGAACATGCTTGCACGAGCGCGTGAGGGCGGTGCGGCCGAAGCGATGCACCCGACGATCGCGATCGTCGCGCAGCCGCCCACGCCCTATCCCGAGGCGATGTTCACCGAGGGCGTGCGCGTGATGGTGGCCGAGGGGCGCATGAACCCTTGGGATCCGATGGCCGGCCACAAGACGCTCTCCTACTGGCCGCGCCTGCTCGCGCTGCAGCAGGCGGCCGCGCACGGCTGCGGCGAGGCGCTCTGGTTCGACGTGGCCAATGCGTTGGCGTGCGGCTGCGTGAGCAACGCCTTCATCGTCAAGGACGGCATCGTGCGCACGCCGGTGGCGCGCGGCGATAGCGAGCCGTCGCCCATCCCCAGTGCCGTACTGCCCGGGATCACGCGTGCCTTCGTGATCGAGGCGGCCCGCGCGCGCGGGATGGAGGTGCGGATCGAGCGCGTGTCCGTCGATGACATCCTGGGCGCCGATGAGTGCTTCCTGACCAACGCATCGTGGGGCGTGCTCCCGGTGACCCGGCTCGAGCAGGAGGCGATCGGGCGCGGCGAGCCCGGGGACGTGGCGGCCACCCTGCGCGAGGCGTGGATCGAGGCCGGAACGGGCTGATGCCGCCGTTCGGTGCATGCACCCGCGGGCGGTACATTCGGGGCCGGAGAACGATGCATGGACGCGACCGCTCCATCCCATGAACCCGCGCCGGGTGGCTTCGTCCACCTGCACCTGCACAGCGAATACTCGCTGCTCGATGGTGGCAATCGACTGGAGCGTCTGGTCAAGCGCGTGAAGGAACTGGGCATGGATGCTGTGGCGGTCACCGACCACGGCAACCTGCACGGAGCGGGCGAGTTCTACGCAGCGGCGAAGACTGCCGGCATCAAGCCGATCCTGGGGATCGAGGCGTACGTCGCTCCCGACCGCGACGGGCTGGCCGGGGATCGCCGCGACCGCACCAACGTGAAGGGCAACGATGGTGGATTTCACCTCGTGCTGCTGGCCGAGACGCAGGCGGGATGGCGCAACCTGATGCGGCTCTCCTCGGATGCCTTCGAGCACGGCTTCTACTACAAGCCGCGCATGGACAAGTCGACCCTCGCGCAGTGGAACGAGGGGCTCATCGCGATCAACGGTCACCTCGGGTCGAGCCTGGCGGAGTACCTGGAGCAGTTCGTGCTGACGAACGAGCGCCGCTGGTGGGACCGTGCCGTCGCGGAGGCGCGGTGGCACGCGGCGACCTTCGGGCCCAACGAGCGCGGAGAGCCGCGCTTCTACGTCGAGCTGCAGCGGCACAACGCCGAGCAGGAACGCATCAATCCCTTGCTGCGCAAGCTCGCACGCGAGCTCGGCCTGCCGATGGTCTGCGACAACGATGCGCACTTCATGCGTGCCGAGGACCACGATGTGCACGACACGCTGTGCTGCATCTCGATGGGCAAGAACAAGGACGATCCCGACCGGTACCACTATCCCGAGTCGCTCTACGTGAAGAGCCCGGCCGAGATGCACGCGCTGTTCCCGGAGGATCCGGAAGCGCTGGCCAACACGGTACGGATCGCCGCCCGCTGCAACGTCACGCTGCCCAAGGGCGAGAATCATGCGCCGGTGGTGGACATCTCCGGCCCGGCGTCGGTGCCCGAGTACCGTGGCGGCGACCTGACGGAATGGTTCAAGGCGTATTGCGCGCAGTTCGAGCTGCGGCCGGCGGGCGGCGCTGATCGCGCCACGCTGAAGGCTGGATGCGACCGCGCGCTGCGCAACCTCTGCGAGGCGGGGCTCGTGTGGCGCTACGGCCCTGACAAGGGCGGGCCGCAGGTCCGTGACCGCCTTGAGCGCGAGCTCAAGGTGCTTTCGGACAAGTTCATCAGTCCGTACTTCCTCATCGTGTGGGACTTCGTGAACTGGGCGCGCCAGCACGGGATCCCGGCGCTCGCGCGTGGGTCGGGCGTGGGCACGATGACCGGCTACGTGCTCGGACTGTCCAACGCGTGCCCTGAACGGTACGGCCTGCTCTTCGAGCGCTTCACCGATCCCGACCGCACCGAGTACCCCGACATCGACATCGACATCTGCCAGGATGGCCGCGGGCGCGTGATCGAGTACGTGCGTCAGAAGTATCGCCACGTGGCGCAGATCATCACCTTCGGCCGGCTCAAGGCGAAGGCGGCGATCAAGGACGTCGCGCGCGTGATGGGGCTGCCGCCTGCCGAGGGGCAGCGCCTGGCGAACCTGATCCCCGACAAGCTCGACATCACGATCGAGGAGGCGCTCGCGCAGGAACCCCGGCTGGCCGAGGAGTCCTCGCGCGATCCCTTGATCCGTCGCGTGCTGGTGCAGGCGCAGGCGCTCGAGGACCACGCACGCAATGCGGGGATCCACGCGGCCGGCGTGGTCATCGCCACGCAGCCGCTCGAGTCGATCGTGCCGCTGGGCCGTGCCGCTGGATCGGGCCAGGAAATCGTGACGCAGTGGGATGCGCCGACCTGCGAGAAGGCGGGCCTGCTCAAGATGGACTTCCTTGGCCTGCGCACGCTCTCGACGATCGAGCGCGCCAAGGCCAACATCCGCGACTCGCTCACGCCCGAGGCGATCCTGCGCGCCGTCGGCCGCACGTCGGCCGATGGTGGAGCCGATCCGCTTGACCTTGACCGGATCCGGCTCGATGACCAGCGCGTGCTCGCGCTCTTCCGCCGCGGCGAGACCAGCGGCATCTTCCAGTTCGAATCAGGCGGCATGCGACGGCTGCTGGTCGACATGCAGCCTGACCGCATCGAGGACCTGATCGCGGCCAATGCGCTGTTCCGCCCCGGTCCGATGGACCTGATTCCTGACTACAACGCGCGCAAGAACGGGCGCCAGCCCGTGCCGCAGGTGCACGAGGTGGTGGACCGCTTCACGGCCGAGACCTACGGGATCATGGTCTACCAGGAGCAGGTGATGCAGGTGCTGCACCACCTCGGTGGGATCCCGCTTCGCGAGGCGTACTCGATCATCAAGGCGATCTCGAAGAAGAAGCAGGACGTGATCAACGGAGCGCGCGCCGCGTTCGTGAAGGGCGCGGGCGAGCGCGGCATGGATGCGCAGCGGGCTGACGGGCTGTTCGACCTGATCCTGCGCTTCGCGGGCTACGGCTTCAACAAGAGCCACTCTAGCGGCTACGCGATCGTGGCCTACCAGACGGCGTACCTGAAGACCTACTTCCCCGCCCAGTACATGTCGGCCGTGCTGAGCTTCGAAAGCCAGGCCCGCAAGATCGAGGAGTGGTCGGTCTACCTTGACGAGTGCCGCCGCGCGCCGTGGCCTGATCACGATGCCGCGCGCCCGCACGTTGGCATCGAGGTGCGGCCGCCGGATCTGAACCTGTCGCAGCAGGACTTCGCGGTGGTCTTCGGTGCCGGCGAGCCCCGCGATGCCTGCCACGGCCACATCCGCTTCGGCTTGCAGGCGATCAAGGGCGCCGGTGAATCGGCGATCCGAGCGATCCTGAAGGCGCGCGAGGCCGGCCCGTTCCGCGATCTCTTCGACTTCTGCGAGCGCTGCGACCTGCGCTCGGTGAACAAGGCCACGCTCGAGGCGCTCGTGAAGGCGGGCGCGTTCGATGGCCTGCACGGGCTCGATGCCCGCGCGAGCCTGGCGGCGAGCATCGAGGAAGCCATGCGCAGCGGACAGCGCGCGGCGAGCGATGCGGCGAGCGGGCAGGGGGCGCTCTTTGGCGGCTTTGACGAGGCGCCGGCGGCCAGCGGTGGCGGCACGGCGGGCGCGCTGCGCAAGGTCGCCGCCTGGGATCGGCTGACCACGCTGCGGTTCGAGAAGGAAGCGCTCGGCTTCCACGCCAGCGGCCACCCGCTCGATGCGTGGAAGCACGTGATCGGTTCGATGTGCTCCTGCGACATTGCAGGGGTCGGCTCGCGTGCGGCCGAAGAACCCGTGGTGGTGGGCGGGCTGCTCACGCGCGTGCGCCAAGTGGTGACGCAGAAGGGCAAGGACCCTGGGCGCAAGATGGCCGTGATCGCGATCGAGGATGCTGCCGGAAGCATGGAGTGCGTGCTCTTCCCCGATCAGTACGCGCGCTTCG
>VFQT010002686.1_pt1 | contig 17675 bp, 15 predicted proteins | sample 3512381 | NCBI WGS metagenome assembly VFQT01 (sample SAMN10412376, study PRJNA504923) | tailings metagenome | isolation source: Relicate 2 Philex TSF3 active mining site | place: Philippines: Tuba, Benguet | collected 2017-08-29
GAGGCCGGCCGTGAGCCAGGTGCGGTCGCCAAGGGGGGCAAGCGCGAGGTCGAGGGAGACGAGGTGACCCGAGAGAGCTTCGACGCCATCGTTGCGTTTGTCCCACACGAGGGACATGCGTGTCTCCTGAGCGAGCGTGGTCGCGGGTGGCGCGATATCGGCAGCGGCGAGGCCGTTGGGGTCGAAGGTGTCGAGACCGACGCCGAGATCGTAGCGAAGGCGCGGCTCGAGGTCGAAGAAAAGCCCGGTGTCGAGCAGGACACGGAGCCCGAGCCCGAGCGCCGCGGTCCGCCAGTGGAATCCATGGTGGAGCGCCTCGTCGAAGCTCGCGGTCAAGCGCAGGTCACCCGTCCGCCCGAGCGCGTGGGGTCTGAGCCACTCCACTTTGCCAGAGCCATAGAGCCCGAGGGGCTCGTCGACTTCGCCGCGCCATCTCGCACCATAGCCGACATAGCCCTCGAGGACGAGGTGATGGAACTCGCCAAGAGCGTTGCGCAGGGTGAGTCGGGTCCCGACGAAGGGGTCGACGCGCTCGAGGTCGATGTTTGCGCCGACCCTCACCTGTCCCTGGGTCGAAGGGGATTCGACGACCTCGATCTCGAGGTCGACGGCCGCGTCGAGCTTCCTCGGGACGAGGCGACCCTCGTCATCGATTTGCTCGGTTTTCAAGATACCTCCGGTATCCGGAGGGAGCCAGCTCTCCCAGGGCACCGCGCCTGTCTCGAATTCGGTGCCGACATCGGCCCGGATACGGGCGGTGGCAAAGGCGCCGAGGTCCATCAGGTCGAGTTCGCGCTTGCGCAACGTGTGGAGGTCGACGGCGTCGCCTGGCCGAAGGCCGACGCGGGACTTCAGGGATTCCTCGGAAATCGAGTGATTCCCCTTGACCGTTACCTTTCCGACGACCGACTTCGGCCCCGCGTCTACATAGAACACCCAGCGGATATCCTTCGCCTGACGGTCGACAAAGGTGCGCGAATAGACTTCGGCGCGCAGGTGGCCCGCGCTGCGGAGGACATCGGCGAGCTCATGGCGGACGACCCTCCAGGTCGCGACATCGACGGGGTCACCGGGCCCAAATGGGACCTTTGCGTTCAGCTTGGCGGCAAAGTCCTCCGGGGCTCCTTCGAGTTCGACGGAGGTCAGCGGGTAACGCTTACCTTCATGAATCGTCCAGCGCACGGTAGCGTTTGATTCGCGCGCGTCGAAGCTGACCTCGGCCTTGTCGACGACCACATCGAAGAAGCCGAAGTTCTGCCAGTAGGCCGTGATGCGACGACGGTCTTCAGCGAGACGGTAGGGGTTGTAGGGTTGGCCGGGAATGAGCGGAGCGGCGGCGCGGACCGAAAGCAACACCTTGAGAGGGGTCGGGTCGACCGAGAGCCCTTCGTCGAATATCACCTCTTCTACTGCGAAGGAGGTCTCGCCTGGCAGGGTCGGCTTCACGAAAGGTGAACAGGCGGAACCCATCATGACGACGAGGCTCGCGAAGACAAGCGGGGCGCAGCGGCGCAAGGGCAGAGACCTCGGTGGATTCGGATCTTCGAGAGAGACCACGATAGGGCGTTGAAGCCAGCCCCCCGGCGGGTCGAAAATGACCTGGGGCGCTTGGAGCTGGTCGGAGCGATTGTGCGACGAGCACAGGAGAACGTCCAGAAGGCTATCGGCTTTTTAGGGACGACGCGGGTGCAGGGCCTGACAAGTCCTTACCGAGAGCCTGATTTGTGGCTTTGCCGGCGCGAAATGCCCGGCTGCGCCACCTGAAGTCACCTCGGGACTCATCGTGCCGGGTCGAGCGAGATCGGGACTATTGCGCCCGTGCGCATGTGCCCGTAGACTGAGAACGGTTATCAGGGAGGAGAGTTGACACTTCGGCGCCACAGGACTCAGGAAGAGCTCGCATTCGGCTCCGGTTCAGGGAGATCCCCATGACGGCCGAGCTCGAAAACGCCTGGTTTTCTCTCTTCAGGTCGAACAGGCGGGACGTCAACGTCGCGCGTGCGCTCGCCCGGCTCGAGCGTGCACAAGAAGCGGCAGGCACCGCGACCTTCGATGACGCCTTCTACGAAGCGCGATTTCACACGACGAGACTCGACCCCGCTCCGGCCCTCGCTCTCGCCGAACGCGAACTCTCCGAAGGTGTCGCAACACCGTCCCACCAGAGCCGCGCACGTCTCCTCACAGGAGTCGCGCACGCGCGCCTCGGTCGCCTTCCGCAAGCCCTCGTAATCTATTCCGATTGCGAACGAGAGGCACGTGAACTCAGCGACACCCACCTCCTCCTCAGGACCCTCACTGAAGCCGGTCGCGGCGCCTCTATCCGGGGTGAGTCCAATATCGCCCTCGGCCTCATACAGGAAGCCCTCGATCTCGCCACCTCGCGTGAAGACCTCCAGGCCCAGGCAGAAAACCTCCTGACCCTCGGCTTCTTCTTCGGCGAGAAAGACGAACCCGAGCCCTATATCCGCCACACACGCGCCGCCCTCGCGCTCTTCGAGGTCATCGACGAGCCGCTTGGCAAGGCCATGAGCCACTGCAACATCGCAGGCGGCCTCTCCCGCCTCGAACGCTTCGACGAGGCGCGTACGCACTACGCCCGCTCGCGCGAACTCGCGAACGAACACGGGCTCGAGTTTGTCCTCGCCCTCTGTCTCGCAGGCGAAGGGGGCATCCACTGCCGGACGGGCGACCTCGAGCGCGGACGCGACTGCTACCTCGAGAGCAACGCGCTCATGCAGAAGCTCGGGCGCACCTTCCAGGTCGTCCGCCACCTCCATCTGCTCGGCTCCTATTTCCTCCTCGCCGAGCGCCACGAAGATGCCAGGCGATATCTCGAGGAAGCCGCCGTCACGGGCCGGGCACACTCCTTCCGCAGCACCCTCGGTCAGACCCTCGACCAGCTCTCCCAGACCATGGAGAAGCTCGGCGATCTCGAGGCGGCGCTCCGCTACCTGCGCGAGCGCTGTGAGGTGCAACAGGTCGACTTCGAGGGCGCTCTCGCCTCCAAGGTGGAGCTCCTGAACCAGCGCCACCAGCTCGAGATCGCGCGTCGAGAGGCAGAGCGCGGGCGACTCGGAAACGAGGAACTCAGACGGGTGAACGCACAGCTCGTCGAAGCCCTCGCACGCCAGCAGGAGCTGCAGGACGAGCTCAAGCGCCTCTCGGAAACCGACCCCCTGACCGGCCTGTCGAATCGCCGCCACCTGCGAGCCACACTCGACCGCGAACTTATCAGAATCACACGCATGTTCCGACCACTCACGATCCTGCTCCTCGACGTGGACCGCTTCAAGCTCGTCAATGATGGCCACGGTCATGCCGTCGGCGACGAGGTCCTCGTCGAGCTTGCACGTCGACTCCGCGCGGTCACTCGTGAAGCCGACTCGGTCGGTCGCTGGGGCGGAGAGGAGTTCTGCATCGCGCTTCACGACACGGACCTCCTCATGTCGCGCCGCCCAGCCGAGGCGGTCCTCGAGGCGGTGCGTGCGACGCCGTTCGCGACCCGCGCTGGGCCAGTCTCCGTCACGGTGAGTATCGGCGTGGCGAGCCTGTCCATCGACCGATTCGACGTCGACGAGCTCATGAGCGAGGCGGACTCAGCGCTGTACCTCGCGAAGTCCCGCGGCCGAAACCGTATCGTCTACAGCGGTGAGGAAGTGTCCCATTTCCGTTGACCCGGGGCCACGCGTGTCGACGACGCCATCTTCCAAAGCGTCGGGTTCGTGGTGGCGGCAAAGGGCGCGAGTGCCTATGATGTGGATGCTGGGTGCGCTGGTCGCGAGCCCGCTGAACGCCCGAGGTGACCCGATGCAACCGCTCTCGCCCTATTCCCACGACGATCGCCTGCGCTGGCGCAAGCTCCTCCTCGCCAAGGGAGGCGAGGTCAGTAAGAAGCTCGAGGACCTGCTCGCGGGCAAGGATGTGAAACTCTCGGAGATCGAGCTGCGCATGACCGCAGACGAGAAGGAGCCGAAGGAAAAGCGCCTAAGACGCTTCCTCGACCTCTTGATGGCGCGGCTCAAGGTCGTTGACCACCCGCGTTTCGGCTTCGACATGGACACGGGTGCATTCCTGCCAGTGCCCGTCCTCGACGAGATGCCATGGATCGAGGTCGAGCCGAAGTGAAGCGCTCAGCCCTCATCGCCATGGCGCTGTCGGCCTGTGCGACTGCGCCACGGCCGAGCGAGAGCCCGGTGAGCCCCATCGAGCGGGACGGAATCACCGCGTGGTTTGCAATCCATGCGAAGTGCGAAGCGGTGTCGCCGACCCTTGGGGTCTCTGCGACCCTGCGCGAGGGCGAGGCGTCACCCTGGAAGACGGGCGAACAGGGCAAGTGGTGCGTCGTTGGTACGAGAGCTGGTCTTGCACACCTGCGACTCGACTCGGTCACCGCTCGCAGCTCGTTGGCGCTGAATGCCGGGGCCGTCTCGTTCTACGTTGCCGACATGCGCTGGAGCTACACGGTCTTCGAAGCTGGCGAGGAGGTCTTCAACCTCGAGAGCCACGTCGGCGAACCTGCCATCACAGGTGATGCCCTCCGCGCAGGCCGCGTCCTCGGAATCGACTCCGAGCGACTCGAGTCGACGCTCGGACAGGCCCGAGACCTGAAGCGTTTCGGCAACTTCTGTAAAGAGCTCGGGCTCGAGGGCTTCGGGGCCGACGACAACGGCACGCTTCTGTTTCTCGGCGCGCCCGAAGTCATCCGCGTCGAGGAGAAGGTCAACCCGGAGCGCACGCTGTCCCGCATCCCGCCTGGGACCTGGGCGGCCCTCCCTCCCCTTGGCGTCATCCTCGTCAAGGGCGTCGAGCCACGGACGAAGGACGACGTAACCGAGCTCCACTATCTCATCGTGAGCGGCATGTCGGCGATGGAACTCCCGGTCGTCCGTGCAGAAAAAATGGGCATGAGACCACTCGTGAAGGAGGAGGAGGCGCGGGCAATCCTGAAGCGACTCGACGAGGGATTCGAAGCCCCGCCAAAAGACTACGACGCCTCGAGGGTGAAGGGGTGGCTCGACGCCTTGAAGGCCGGGGCCCTAGAAGGCATCGCCGAGGTCTACGGGACCCTGTGCGCCCTCTCTGGCGAGCGGAAGCTCTACCAGGTGGAGAGCGGTCTCCTCGGGACGAGCCTCGAGTGGCTCAGCGCCGAGACAGCAGTGGTCCTCGGGAAGACGAACGAGGAGATGGAGAAGATGCTGACCGGGCTATGCGACTGAGCTCACGCGGCCCGCTTGAGGCGGCGGGTCCCGAGGTCTAGCAAGCGGCGGGCATAGCGATTCATCGCGTCGGCGAGCTGCTCGAAGCTATCGAGAACGTAGAGAATTGGCTGGTAGTGGTGGATCTCGAAGGGCGTTTCGCAGACGCGATCGAGGTCGAAGGGACGACGCTCGACGTCAGGTGAATTCAGGGCGTAGTGGCCCTCGCCTTCGCTCGAGATGAGGCCCGAACCGTAGAGCTTCAGGCGGCCATCCTCCTGGATGAGACCGAACTCGACGGTGAACCAGAAGAGCCGCGCGAGGCGCTCGGTGTGGTCGGGATCGTCGGTCGTGAGCGCCGCCTTGCCGTAGGTCTGCAGGAACTCGGCGAAGCTCGGGTCGGTGTGCAGGGGGACGTGACCGAAGACGTCGTGGATGATGTCGGGCTCGGGCAGGTATTCCATTTGCGCCTTCGGCCGCACCGTGATGGTCGTCGGGAATTGGCGCTGCGCGAGGAAGGCAAAGAAGCAGCGCGCCGGAATGTAGCCAGGGACGGCATGGGAGGACCAGCCGGTCATCGCGCTGAGGTGGGCGTTGACGTCCGAGAGGCGCGGGACCTCGTCGCGTGAGAGCGCGATCGCTTCGGCCCCGCGGAGGAAGACGCGCGAACCCGAGTGCGCGAGCTGTGCCATGCGCTTGTCGAAGATGATGCGCCAGACCTCGTGGTCCTCGGGCGTGTAGCGCTCCCAACGCTGCGCGATCTTCATCCGGTCGAGGTCGATATCGGAGGCCGGGACATGGGCGAGGAAATCGGCCGCCGCGAGAGCGCGACGGGCCTCCTCCGAGTCGATGACGGCTGAGCGCAGGGCGCCTTTGCCGTAGACGCTCGCAGGTGCGGACTCGTTCGATGTAGCCATGTGAACCTCCATCTCAGTCCCGGATAGCAGAGGCGCCCGCCCATGTCACGCACACCGACATGTGAGTCAGATCGCGGAGAGCCGCAATCTGAGCCAGCGAGCGAATGGAGGAGAGTCCGTGAATCGCGTCATTCCGAAATAACGCAATGCGTCATGGTTGGGGATGGCGAGAATGAATGGCGACTCAAAGGTCACGCTCTGCAACGGTGCGAATCAGTTCAGGTACGTCCCGATCGATGAGGTCGCCATGTGAGACGATGAGACGGCAGAGGGCGGGGTCCGCGATCCTGAGGAGGTGTGCCTTGAACGCGCGTTTGTCCGAGACTCCGAGGAGTTTCATGATGCGCGTCACCTTCGGCCCACCCGTCGAGCCAAGGAGCCTCATGATGAAGCCCGAAAACCCGGGCTGATGCGGCAACGCAAAGATGGCGTCGTTGAGAATGAGGGTCTTCGACCCATCTGTGTGGCTGACGGTAAGAGCCATCTCGCCGATTTTGATACCGTCGAGGACCTCACCCGCGACCCCGAGGCCCGAGGGGATGAGCTCTGGACCACCGTCGACCTTGAGGGCAAGTTCAACCTTGGGTCGCGCTCGCGGTGCCGCGATGACGATGAGGTCCGGGTAGCGCATTTTGAAGGCAAAAGCGTCGAGGCGATGAAAGCCATTGGGGACGACCAGAAAGGCGGGCTTTCCCCATGCCTCGAGCCGCGCCATCGAAGAGGCGTCGAGGGCGATGGCGTTGTGGATGATGAGCCGACCATCGGACAGCCGTATCACGGCCATCCGTCGACCAAGTGCCATCTTCGGGAGCGAACCGGTGACCTCGATGAGATTTTCCGCGAGCTCGCGCGGTGGGTCGTGCGGCAGGACGGTCCAGGTCGTATTCCACTTTGGCTTTGCCATCGAGGCCTCGCTGTTTGGCGTCTGTATGAATTGCACCGCAATTCCAAGACGCTGCGTTGTCTCAACAGACCATGGACCATCGAGGCCTGCAAGGCTTACACTCTGACTTGATGGTCGCGAGGTCCCGCTTTTGTGCCGCTGGTCATGGCGTGTTTGCGTCAGACGCCGACCTCTGTCTCGAGTGCGGGGACCGCCTCGTTGATAACCGCGTGGGGCTCGTGATTGGGGACTACACCTGCGAACGGCTCATCGGCCGGGGCGGTATGTCATCGACCGTATGGGAGGCGAGCGGCGACGAGGCAGACAAGGTCGCGGTCAAGGTCATCGAAGGCGACCTCGAGTCCCCCGAAGCGAGGCGCCTCGTGCAATCGGCGTCCATCCTCTATGGGCTCAACCACCCGAACATCGCCCGTATCTTCAGCTACGGCGAGACGGACGAGGGCGAAGCCTTCATCGCGATGGAGCTGCTCTCGGGCAAAAGTCTTCTCTCGGTCCTTCAGCACCGCGGGGCCCTCGCCCAGAAACCCGCTCTCCACGTCATCCGCGAACTGCTCTCGGCCCTCGCCTTCGTCCACGAACGGCACATCATCCATCGCGACGTGAAACCCGCGAACCTCTACCTCACACCGCGCGGCGGTGCCCCCTGGGAGGTCAGGCTCATCGACTTCGGCATCGCCAAACAAACCCGGGAGCGCGTCCCCGATCTGCTCGAGCTCGACGACGACCCGGGCGCGTTCGGCCCCATCATCGGCACCCCCGAGTACATGGCACCCGAGCAGGTGCTCGGCCATGGCGCCGACCCGCGCTCGGACCTCTACGCAGCCGGCGTCGTCCTCTACCGGCTCATCTCCGGCAACCTCCCCTTCTCGGGGCCTCAGCGCCGCGTCATCTACGAGCGCCACCTGCGGGAGTCGGCGCCGCCGCTCTTGTCGGCCCTCGGCGAACCCTTGCCAGATGGCCTCATTGAAGTCGTTTCCCAGGCGCTCGCGAAAAACCCGCGGGACCGCATCCAGTCCGCCGCGGCGTTCCTCGACGCTCTCGAGCCGCTCTGACTCTTCAAGCTTATCGCTTGAATTTATATACTTACGACAAAATTTCGGCCAGCCAGAAAAAGCGCGGAACCTTTTCATCGAGCTGCTGTCATCCGTCCCCGAGAATGCGGCGCTCACGAGAGCACGCAGGTCACGGGTACACGCTCGACCTCCCGATTGAAGGCGTGACCCGGATCCCACTCGACCACCGCGGCGAGGGCGCAGGCCCTTCGTCTGCCTTTTCCGACAGGAGCCCCCATGCGCACTGGACTCGTCATCGCCCTTCTCGGCGCCGTGGCCTACACCCTCGGCAGCACCGTCTTCCCGTGGCAGACCTTTGCGGTCGCTGGCCTCAGCGCGAGCGCCATCGAACTCGGCGCAGGTGGAATCCTTGCGCTGCTCGCCGCGCTCTCGGTCGGCACACTCGCCGTCTTCGGGCTTGCCACAGGCCGACGCGCCATGGCCTCGAGCGCAGGCGTCGGCCTCTCGCTCTTGACCCTCGCCTGGGTCCTCCTGAGCCGTATCGACCCGGCGCAATCTTTCGAGCTCATGGCGGGCGAAGACTTCGCGGGCAACCTCGGTTTCGGGGTCGGGCTCGTCGGCGGCCTGCTGATGTTCGGGGGCTCGCTCATGGTGCGGCTCACCCTGCCCACCTGGGACACCTCGAATCCGAGCGTGCGCGTCCTCGCGTTGCGGCATGGCGAGGTCCTCGCCGAGCGCGTGATCTACGAACCGCAGACGGTCTCGCTGCGCGAGCTTGCGAAGGTCTCGGGCGAGGTCGTTGTGACCCGCGAGGGCGACGTGACCGTCAGGGCGAGGGGCTCGGTCTCGCGCAACGGCGAGCGCGTCGCGGGTGTCGGCGAGGCGACCCATGCGAGGGTGCTCGGCGGTGATCGCCTCATCATCACGGGTGACCTCATGGACGACGCGAACACAGAAATCCATGTCCACCACCTTGCCCCGCTCCCTGGTCACACGCCGACCGCGCTGCTGGCGAAGTCGGAGATCTGGGCCTTTGGCGCCATGACGCTGCTCCTTGGCACGGGAGCGCTTGCGGCCCCGATCCTCGCCTGGACGGCCGAACCCCAACGCGAAGGTCTCATGTGCGAGGCAGGCCGGTGTGCGGGCGTGACACCCGCCCCTGTCGAGACGAAGGTCGACGTGACCGAGATGGAGCCACCCGAACCGGTGGCCGATGAACCCGCAGAGACCTCGTCGAAGGCCGCGGGCGGTCCAGAGGGGCGCTTTGGCGACGAACGCATCACGGAGCCGACGGTCTCGAAGGTTCCAAGGGTCGACGGACCGCTCGTCCAGAAAGTCGACCCGCGCAAGGTCGGCGTGCTCGCGCTCGTCGGGGAAGCCCGCCTCGCGGATTCGACGGCGCTCGCCGAGGTGCTGAACGGTGATGTCGGCGCGACGAGCGCGAAGCTCTCGGCGGCGATGAACGGAAGCGACAGCGAGCTCGTCCTCGGGCCGGGTACCAATGGTCTGTCCTTTCAGGGAGATGGCGACGGCGGGCCGGGAGATAGCGCTGGGCGCATCATGTCACAGGGCGACATCGACACGGGCGGACCGGGCATCAAGACGAACCTTGGCAACCCGAACAAGCGAAGGGTCGGCGACCTCACCATGGGTGCACCGATTGCGAAAGGGTTCTGCAAACAGAGCGCGATCGCGTCGGTCGTCAATCGCCGCAAGGCCGCCATCCGCGCGTGCTACGAGAAGAGTCTCCAGGTTCGCGGCAACCTCCAGGGCAAGGTGAGCGTGCGCTGGACCATTGGCCTCGATGGCAAGGTTGAAAATGCATCAGCAACGAGCGACACCCTTGGGGACGCGGCGACGACCCAGTGCATCCTCGGCAGGATCCGCCAAATGAACTTCGAGAAACCCGAAGGCGGGATGTGTGTCGTCCAGTGGCCCTTCGTGTTCTCGAATCACTGAGTGAGGTCTCGAAGTCGAGATGACTTGATAGTCAAGCATCTCGATTTTCGACATTGATGACGAGAGCGAGCTCGCTGTCCATGATGGGCAAGACGGTCGCCGAGGGCGCGAGCCAGGCGACCTCCGCGCGTCTCACACCTCCGAGCGCGCTCTCCAACGCGCGGATGGGGTGCCGCTCGAGGGCGTCCTGGTCGAGGGCGATGATGATGGCCTCGCGCGTCGCGGCCGAGGTGGCGCGGGAGATGAGACGCCTCAGTCTGCCGAAGCGAATGGCGTCGCTTTTCAGGGACTGGCCATCGACGAGGCAGCCGATGGCCACGACCACCTCTGCCGAGGGGAGAGGAACGTCCGAGAGGATGTCGAAGGCCTCGAGGTGGACTCGGGGCTCGAGACCCTGTCCGCGCAAGAGGAGCCCCGGGTCGCGTTCGAGTCCCAGATATCGGACCTCGACCTTGCCGAGGAGATAGCGGCCGAGGTCGCCTAGTCCCGCGCCGAGGTCGAGGACCCGGTCTCCTTCGCGAAAGAATCGGGCGACGAACTCGAAGCGCGCGCACTGCGCCTCGAGGCTCTCCCAGCCGACCGCGCGGGCCCGGTCTGGATGCCCCTTGAGCTCGCCGTAGTAGTCGTTCACCACCTCGCTACCCCTCTTTTCGAATCGTCGCTTAAGGCCTCGAAGTTTTTTTTGCCATCCGGGAACCAAAGACGTCCCCTGGTCGTATATACTGCGTTGCGCAGCCCAGGTCGCGCACGCCGTCTTTTGCCGAGTCGGTCCCGACCGCCTCCAACCCACTGGAGCCCACGCCATGAAGTTGTTCGCCCGCATCGCCTTCGCCGGGGCCATCGCCCTCAGCCCGACTCTTGCCACGGTGGCCCCTGCCATCGCCTGCGGAAATTCCTATCGGTATGAGCTCGACCCGAAGACGAACATGCTCGTCAAGGCCGAGGAGGCCCTCCAGGAAGGTGACTACGCCCAGGCCTGGAAACTTGCGACGGGCGCCACTGGCGCGGTCGGCAAGACCGTCGAGGGCGTCGGCAAAGAGCCGCGCAACAACGCCGCCTCCATCGCCTCACTCCGTGCGCGTACCCTGCGCGTGACCTCGATTGCGGCGATCCGCACCGGCGGCAAAGTGTCCAATTCGGCGACTCCCGAGAAGGTCGTCACCTGGGCAGTCGACCAGCTCCGCGTCCTCATCGAGCGCGAATCTGGCAACCCTTATCTGCGCGCCCGCCTCGCTGAGGGGCTCGCGCTGAAGGCCGATGGCGCGGAGGAAGCCCTTGGTATTCTCAAGGACCTCGCGGACAACGACATGATGCCTGACGCGCAGGCGTGGCTTCTCTACGCGCAGCTCACGAAGGTCGACAAGGAGCGTGAGCGCGCCCTCGAGCAGTGCACCCTGCGGGCTAACTCGCCGAGCTTCTGCAAGCTGAAAGGCCCCGACGAGGGCTGAACAGCCGATGCTTCTTGCGCTTGCCGCCTGGCTGTCCGTGTCAGCGCCCTCGCCTGATGGCCGGGCGCTTTCGCTTTTCTATGAGTGCAACCGCTGTCATTCGGGGCCGGCCCTCGAAAAGCCAGCGCCGGACAAGGATTGTGTCGGCTGTCATGCGGCGATCGAGGCTGGCACCTTCGAGGCGCCGAAAGACGTCCTTGCGCATTGGCAAGAGCGCATCGTGGACCTCATCGAGGTCCCATCGCTCTCCGGCATGGAGCGGCTCCGCCGGGACTGGGTGCGCAGCTTCCTGATGCGACCGCACGACCTTCGCCCGGGGCTCAGCGCGACGATGCCGAGGATGGCGATCGGCACCGAACAGGCGGACGCACTCGCGCGCTGGCTCGTGCCTGAAACACCTGCGGCGACGTACGACCCTTGGCTCGCATGGCCCTCTCGGGGAAGGAGAGTCATGGAACGCAAGGGCTGCATGACGTGTCATGCGATGGATGGGGTGACGCCACCCATCGCGCCCGCGCCTGTGGCCGGGCTTGACTCGAGAGCACTCGCTCGAGGCCTGACGCTCGCCCCCGATTTGCGCCATGTCCGAGAGCGCTTTCGCGAGGACAGACTCGTCGATTGGCTGATGGACCCAGCGAAGCTCAAGCCCCAGACACCGATGCCGAAGCTCGGCCTGACTCGCATGGAGGCCGAAGACGTCGCGGCCTTTCTCCTCGAGACGCCTCTCGGCCCACCGACCATTCGCCCCATTCCCGAACGCCTGCCCGTGTTGACGCGACGTGTCGCCTTCGAGGAGGTGCGAGAGCGGGTCTTCCACAAGGTCTGTTGGCACTGTCATTCAGAGGCCGACCTCGCACTCGGCGATGGCGGACCGGGCAACACCGGCGGCTTCGGTTTCGGACCGAAGGGCCTCAACCTGCGGGACTACGCATCGATCACCGCGGGAAGCATCGGCCCGGACGGAAAGAGGAGGAGCGTCTTCAAGAAGCTCGAGGACGGGCCACTCGTGGGCACGCCGCGGCTGCTTGCACACATGCTCGCGCGCCAGGTCGAGGAGGCGGGCGGTGAGGTGCCCGGGATTCCTGGCATGCCCCTCGGATTGCCTTCCTTTCCGCCCGAGGACATCCAGCTCGTGGAAAGTTGGATTGCCCAGGGCAGACCTGAGTAGTCCCAGGTTGCATGAGAATCAAAGATTCTTGAAATTCGCATATCTCGAGATTCGAGATTCTCGAGTAACGAGAATTATGGAGCGAGGAGGTTTTCGCCGCGGGCCTTCGCTTCGAAGAAGCAGACCAACCCCCATACGGTGAGCCACAGGAAGATTCCCGTGGTGACGACAAGGTGGAGAATGCTCGAGAGCGCGGGGAGTCCGACGATGCCCTGTACGACGGGGATGGCGAGCGCTGCGATGAAGAACACCGAGCCGAAACGAGCGACCTCCGCGAGGTCGGCATTCTCCTTTTTCAGGAACACGTTCATCACGACGAGGACGATGAGAGCGATGAAAGCGAGACAGAGAACGAGTCCGACGATGCCGGAAAGGACGCCGAGCAGGCCGCCGCCGATCTGGGTGAAAATCGCAACGAGTGGGATCCCGCCACCGAGAGGTACGACGAGACCGAGGCCGAGGCCGATGAGCCCGGAGAGGAGCAGCGTCCAGTAAAGCTGTGAGAAGCCGTTTCGCGCCCAGAGGAAGAGGCCGGTAATGGCCGAGGCGAGGCCGATGAGGCCGAGGCCCGAGGCCCAGAAGAGGTGGCTTCCTCCAGCGGCAAAGGACCACAGGACGCCGAGTGTTCCGGCTCCGGCAGTGATGATGAAGAGAAGGTTTGGCTTGAGCTGGTCTTTCAGCCCCGGCACGAAGCTCAGCACCGTGAAGCCGAGGCCGGCGAGGAGAGGCCACAAAGTCATGCCGAAGGCATCCCACGACATCATCGGTCCACTCCAGGGGAGGAACCACTGGACGAGCAGGGCCACGCCAAAGACGAGCATGAAGGTTTTCGACTGCTCGGGCTCGAAGAACGAGTGGAGCTTCGGAACGAAGGGGAGCTCGGGGAGTGGGAACATCTTGCGTTCTCCTTGGCGTGATGGCCTGCGCATAGACAACACCAGGACTCCCGCGGCGTCAAGGTAACCCCCTCATCCGCAATGGTCCGCAATGGTCGGGCGAGGTGCACGGAGGAGGGTCGATGGCGGGCGGCTGGTATGAGACGCTGTCTGTGGGGGAAACGCTCGGAGGCTCTCCCACCGAGCGTCGAGTCAGGCTATCTTCGGAAATGGGAAGCTTGGAGGTCGATGTGCGGAATCTCGCTGTTCTGTGTGCAGGAATCGCTACTGCGATGATGGTCTCGCCCCCCGAGGTGAACGCGACCCTCGCGCGCCCTTACAGCCTGAGAGAGCTTGTCTTTTCGGCGGATGCCATCACCGGAGGTGTCATCGTCGACCAGGAGACGCTCTGGGATGGCGGCGAACTCTACACGATAAGCTGGCTCGCGGCTGACAGGCATTGGCTTGGGGACGAGTCGCTCATCGCCATTCGACAGCTCGGTGGGGTAGCGGACGGGCTCGAACGCAAGGTCGCAGGGATAGGTCGACTCGCGCTCGGAGACCACATCATCGCCTTCACGCGCACGGACGGGGCCTTTCACTACCTCATCGGGCTCGGCCAGGGGGCCTATCATCTCGACCCACAGGGCCTCAGTCGACGAGACCTGCCCGAGCTCGCTGCCGCACAAGGTCCAGTGGCCCCTCGTGCCCCAGATGGTCTCCAACGTTCGCGTTTCGAGGCCGAGCTCGTCCGTTTGCTGAATGAGAGGAGCCCCCGATGAAGCGCTCCGCCCTGCTCTTTGCTGCACTCCTTTCGCTTTTTTCGGCAAGCTCGTCGAAGGCCTTCATCGTCCTCAAGAACTGGGAGGGAGCGACGTACCGCTGGGCCTCTCCGAATGTCACCTGGACGATATCGACGACGGTCATGGACGACGTATCGTTCCAGTCGCTGCAGACCGCGCTGAACGCGGCCTTCACGACCTGGGAAAACGTCGCGTGCACGCGCCTCGACTTCACCTATGGCGGTCAAAAAGCACAGGACCCGGGCAACGGCATCCACTTCACGTTCAAGTCGACGTCGTGGGATGCCTCGGTCGCGGACGCGCTTGCCTACTCCGTCAGTGACGTCCGCGCAGACGGCACCATCACGAGCAACGACATCGTCTTCAACGCCTTCGACTACGAGTGGACGACAAACGGGGCCAACGATCGCAACGATGTTCAGGGGGTGGCAACCCATGAGATCGGCCACTCCTTCGGACTCGACCACACCCGCGTACGCGCCGCGACCATGTTCTACGCGGGTGGGGACAGGGAGCTATCGTCGCTCGACGACGATGACATCCACGGGGCTTGTTTCCTCTACCCGACGACGCCTTTTGTGTCGGGTGAATCGTGCGACGAGTGCGAGGAAGGGAGTAACTGCGGGGTTGGGACCTGCTTCGACTGGGAGGTCGACGGTCACGCCTTCTGCGGCAATCCGTGCGATGCGGACTTCAACTGCGAGCATGGTCTCACGTGCTTCGAAATCGAGGGGTACGACGAGCCGATGTGCTTGCCCGACAACGACTTCGACGGGCAGATCGACGACTGTCACGTCGCGGGTCGGGTCGCACGCCTCGGCGACTATTGCTACGGTGACGACGTGTGCGGCTCTCAGCAGTGCCTTGTCTGGGGTGACGACGCCGAGCAGACCTACTGCACCGAGAGCTGCAACCCCGACAATCTCGCATCTTGCGGTGCAGGATATGCGTGCTTTCCGCCGGGCTTCTGTGTGAAGGCGGGCGAAGAGACAAACGGGTCACCATGTGAGCGCGATGACGAGTGTCGGTCGGCGTTCTGCTTCTTCTTCGTCGCGAACGAGGGGACCTGCACGACGCTGTGCGAGACCCGAGAGGACTGCCCTGGGCGCGGTCAATGCGATCAGGGGCAGGTCTGCGTGCCGCCAGGAGAGGCTGGGATTGGAACCCCTTGCACCTCTCCGCATGAGTGTCGCGGCACCTATTGCGAGGATGGGCTCTGCACGGCGAGGTGCGATGCGGGCTGTCCCGGTGGAACGAGTTGCGTCGGCGGGTTTTGCGTCGGAGCCGAGGAGGGTCTCCCATGTGGAACCCAGGACCGCTGTCCGGAGGGACTCGTGTGTACAGGAGACAAGACGTGCCAAAAGACCTGCGACGCGCTCACCGACGCAGGCTGCGAGAATGGGCAGGTGTGCACGTGGCGCATGCAGGGGACGCGGGTCTCGGGTCTGTGCGTGCCTGCGACTGGCGGTCGGAAGGTCGGCGAGAGCTGCGCAGACGATGCGTGTGAAGCCGACCTCTTGTGCCAGGTGGTCGATGGCTTCGAAGTGTGCGCCCGCGACTGCCGGGTCGACAGTGGCTTTGGGTGTCTCGATGGCGAACAATGCGTCGAGCTCGTGCCCGAGGTGGCGAACGACGGGCCGCGTGGCGTGTGTGTACCGAAGCCGTCTCCTTCTCCAGAGGTGGATGGCGACGCATCGCTTCCGACCGAGCTTGACGCGGGCCCCGTCCCGGGGGCGGATACCGCCGCACCGTCAGCGAAGAAAGATGAAGGTTGCTCGGGCGGTGCGCTAGGAGCGTGGTCGCTCGTCGCCCTCGTGGGGATGCTGCGAGTTCGTCGATGGACGAGCGATTGTCCGAAGGCGGGCTCGTGTGTAGGGTCGCAGCCATGAGCGACGCCCACGAACCGAAGGTCATCGTCTACACCAGCGCTCTCTGCACCTATTGCCACGCAGCGAAGCGACTCCTGCAAAAGCTCGGCATAGCCTTCCGCGAGGTGGACCTGACTCATGACCAAGGGCTGCGCGAGCGCCTCTCGGCCGAGAACGGCAACTACCGCACCGTGCCCATGATCTTCGTCGAGGGTCGTTTCATCGGGGGATACACGGACCTCTCCGCGCTCGAACGGCAGGGAGGGATTGCACACCTGAGGCCGACGGGCTGAGGTTGCGACATCAGGAGCTCGCCCTTCTGATAAGGTGAGGACCGCCAGGTCAGAGCAGGTCGAGGACGCCCCGAGAGCGCGGTCAGTTGCAGCCCGTCACGAGCTCGATGGTGTCGAGGTAGGTGCCCTCGAACGGGGCGTCGGGCGCATCGAAGGAGTCGAAGACGAAGCGGACCTGCAGGGACTGACCGGCGAACTCGCTGAGCGGCACCTTGATGCGCTCCCAGGCGCCTGCCGTCGTCCCGTCGCCGAAGGACTTCGACGACCAGAGGGGGAAGAGCGCGCCGTCGCGGAGCGCGAGCACCTGGAACACGTCGAGGTACTTACCGACGCGTGTCGCCTTGTAGAGGTCGAACTCGAGGACGGTGTCGCCACCCTTTGGGATTTCGAGAATGCGCGTCGTCGCCGAGCTCTTGACGCGGCTATCATTGCTGTAGGTCTGGCTCACGGGGTCGCCGCAATAGAGGCCGAACTCACCGCTCGTGGCGCGCGTCCGATCGGTCCTCCAGAAGAGGCCGGTTTCGAAGTTATCGGTGACATAGAGCCCCTGCAGAGACTCCTTGTCGAAGTCGGCGATGACCTTTTCGGCCGCCTCGCAACAGCCCGTGCTCGCGTCGCCGATATGGCTGCACACCGCGTCTGCCTCGCAGCGGTCGGTTGTGCAAGGCTCGTCGTCGTTGCAATCGGCGTCAGTGAGACATGCGTCGGGGTTCTTGTGATGGACGCAGCTCGCGCCCTCGCAGACGTCGAGCGTCCGCGGGTCCCCATCGTCACAATCGGCATCCTCGACGCAGCAGTCCTCGGGCGCCCCGATGAGAGAACATGGGCTCGGTTCGCAGAGCTCTGCGTCGTCGCCGCAGACATCCCCGTCCGCCGAGGCGATATCGCCGACCATCGCGTCGTCGAGCTGGGTAATCCTCATCCGGTCGTCGTCGCCACACGCCCCGAGCGCGACACCGCTCAACAGTGCAGCCCAACTCCATCGCTCTGCCAGTTTCACGACCGCACGCTTGTTCATGATGCACCTCTGGCTTTCCGCCGCAACGACGCCAAGTCCACCGACCCACACGTCGCGTGACTTATTCAAGCGAACCTTCAGTCTCGCGAGAGAGTCGTGATAATAGCACGTAAATATTGGCGTTTAACGAGAAGATGCTTCGTCCTTGCCGGCGATCCACCACTCGGGTAAGCCGACCGGGTGAGCGCGCCGACCCTCGAGTCCGTCCTGCTTG
>VFQT010002687.1_pt1 | contig 17656 bp, 22 predicted proteins | sample 3512381 | NCBI WGS metagenome assembly VFQT01 (sample SAMN10412376, study PRJNA504923) | tailings metagenome | isolation source: Relicate 2 Philex TSF3 active mining site | place: Philippines: Tuba, Benguet | collected 2017-08-29
GCGATCACCTGCAGGTGACGGTGGTCTCCACCGCCTTCGACGGCCTGAGCCGCGTGAAGCAGCACCAGCTCGTGTACGGAGCCCTGCGCAGTGAACTGGCCAGCGAGGCCATTCACGCCCTGGCTCTGCAGACCTCCACTCCCACCGCCTGATCCATGGAAGCCTCCACCAAGCAACGCATCGAACAGCTGATCGGCAGCAGCCCGGTGTTCGTGTTCATGAAGGGCAGCAAGTTGATGCCCCAGTGCGGCTTCAGCAACAACGTGGTGCAGATCCTCAACGCCCTGGCGGTGCCGTTTGAAACCTTCGACGTGCTCTCCGACATGGAGATCCGCCAGGGCATCAAGGAGTATTCCGACTGGCCCACGATCCCCCAGGTGTATGTGAACGGTGAGTTCATGGGCGGATCGGACATCCTGATCGAGATGTACAACTCCGGCGAGCTGCGCGAAAAGCTGGCTGTGGCTCTGGCTTGAGGCCGCGCCAGGGGCCGGATCAGTTCCGGCCCGTTTCGTAGAGGGTGCTCATGTCATCGCCGGGGCCGATGAAGCTGGAGGGGTCCATGATCCATCGATCCACCAGTTCTTCCAGGCGCCGCTGGGTGAGCGCATCGAGCACAGCGGTTTTGCGCAGGGCGTGCAGGTAGCCGTCGGCGTAGAGGCGCAGCTCCGCGGGGCTGTGGTAGCGGCTGGCCAGCGACTGGCAGGCGTCACACAGCGACTGGAAGTGGCGGATGGCGTCGGGGTGTTGCAGAGCGGTCATGAGCGGACCGGGTGGGACAGCTGGCAAGGCATCGCCTGATACCACTCTGGCCAGGAAAACAGGGATAGCGTAGGCAGAACCATGGAGAAGCAGGTGGAATCCTCCGCTGTCGGCTCCACAACCAGCGCCCTCGCTGCTACACCCAACGGTGCCGAGACGACCCTGAAGCGAGTGTTGGTGGTTGATCCCCACCCAACGCTGCGCACCGTGCTGGCCCAGAGGCTGCGTCAGGACGGCTACCTGGCTGCCGCCGTGGCCAGCGCCGCAGAAGCCGTGGCCCTCTGCGACGACCTCACGCCCGATCTGCTGGTGGCGGCGGAACTGCTGGAAGAAACCACGGCGTTGAAGCTGGCCGCTCAGCTGCGCTGCCCCGTGATGGTGCTCACCGCGCGCTCGGGCTCAGAGCCGGTGGTGGCCCTGCTCGATGCCGGCGCCGACGATGTGTTGCGCAAGCCCTTCGGCTTGGAGGAACTGGCCGCCCGCAGCCGCTCCTTGCTCCGCCGCAGCCGCAGTGGCCTGCAGGAGCGCGTGTGTGTGGGGCCGCTGGAGGTGCACCTGCTGCTGCGCCAGGTGACGCTGCGCGATCAGCCGGTGGAGCTCAGCCCCCGGGAGTTTGCGCTGTTGTGCGCCCTGTTGATGCCTCCCGGCGTGGTGCGCAACCGCAGCGAACTGCTGCGCATGGCCTGGCCCCCGTTCAGCGGTGGGCCCCGCTCGGTGGACACCCAGGTGCTCACCCTGCGCCGCAAGCTCGAGCAGGCCGGCCTGGGCGAGGGCGGCGGCATCGAAACCGTGCGGCAGCAGGGCTACCGCTTCAGCCTGGATACGATCCCGGCAGATTCAGGAACTCCCGATCCCAACCGCGCCGCTCTGCCGGCGTTGTCCTGATCAGTGCTGCAGCTGTAGCAGGCCGGTGAGCGCTTCGCCTGCCAGGCCCAGAACGCAGAGGATTGCCAGTAGCTGGTAGGTCCAGGGGGGGCTGATCCGGCCGATGGAGCTGGTGTCTAAGCCACTGTGTTGGCTGAAGAGGCTCAGGAAATTCTCGAAGGCTTGCACCCGCTGGGGGAGCAGGTAGGCCGAGCCATCTGCCGTTCGCACATAAAACACGCGCCCGCCCTGGCTGGTGGCCACGGGGGTCAGACCGCTGATCTGATCCCAGTTGAGCTGCCAGCCGCGGCGCAGCAGCCAGTGGCACCAGGCTGGATGGCCCACGCGGATGCCACTCTCATTGAGCTCCACTTGTTCGCTCACCAGGGCCAGGATCACGGCCAGCCCAACCGGCATGGCTGCCCACAGCCACGGCTGAAGTTCCGTGGGAGCCAGCAGGGGCAGCGGCAACACCAGCACCAGATAGAGGCTGATCAGTGTGAAGCGGATCAGCGGCGCCATCGGGTAGCGGTTGGGCGTCATCGATCCTCAGGCGAGCCGGGCAGGGGTTCGAGCAGCTCTGAGGGCTGGTAGCGCCCGCCGAACACATCCTGCTCGCGGCCTTTCCAGAACTCCCCCAGCCGCATCAGATCGGCGTGGGCTTCCTGGAGTTTGTCCATGTACTCCTGCGGATCCATGGAGGCGCGCTCCTCCTTCAGCTTGGTGAGCCGCAGCAGCTGCAGCATCCAGGGCTTACTCAGCTCGCCCCGCTGCTCGAGGTAGCGGGCCAGTTCAACGGAGCTGAGGTTGGCATCGCCGGGTGTGGAGGCGGCCATGAAGCTCTGGGCGCAGATGAGCTGAAACCCTATGGGGATCCAGCCGGCGGCTGCGGGTTCGGATCTCCGTGCCGGGCTGGCCTGGGAATCAGGCCAATAGCTGAGTGAGCAAGGGATCTTGCTCGTCGCTGAATGGATTGACCACCCGCACCCCTCGCCAGCTCAGGCCTGGGTGCAGATCTTCGGTGAGGAGAAGGCGAGCTCCGCTTTCGGCGGCCACGTTCAGCACCAAGGCATCCCAGCTGCTCAGTTGATGGGCGACACACAGGTCCATCGCTCCGCTCCAGGCAGAGGTTGTGGTGTTCTCCACCTCGTAGGCATCCATCCAGCTCAGCACGCTGTTCTGCGCTTGCTCGCGCGACCGGCCTGCTTTGCCTGTCAGAACGCGAAAGAGTTCCCCCAGGCATTGCACGGGGATCACCAGATCGGCGGCGAGTGCCTGATGCAGCAGCTCGCGGCTGGCGGAGACGCGTTTGCTGTCACCCACGCCTTCGGCGTAGACGAGAACGTGAGTATCAAGAGCTGCGCGCATCAGTCGTACAGCTCATCGCGCGTCCAGGTGCGCGACTGATCGCTCATGGGTTCAAGGTTCAGTCGCTTCAGCAGCGTTGTTCGGCTCTGGCGTTTCTCACGGCTCTGGTTCTGGGCCGGCGCCAGGGTTGCGACGGGGCGGCCATGGGAGAGGACCGTGAACGACTCCCCTTGGGCTACCTGACGCAGCAGCTTGGAGAAGGAGCGGTTGGCGTCAGCGGCATTGACGTTGATCACGCTCTTGTAGTGACTTTCACTACTTTAATGCCGTTTCTGGGTGGCGCTGCCTAGGCCGGCAGGGCCCAGGGGTTGAGCCCCAGATCGGCGCCGATGCGGTGGGCGCAGGCGAAGCCGCTGAAGGCCACGGCGTTGAGGCCCTGGCCGGGGAAGCAGGAATCACCCACGCAATAAAGGTGGTTCACGCCGGTGCGGTTGAAGGGCATCGGCAGCAGGCCCGGAAGCCGCAGGGCTGGGATGGGCCCGTAGCTGCCGCCCATGCGGCCGAGGAAGCGGCGGTGGGTGCGCGGCGTGCCGATTTCCTGGTGGCGGATCGCGCCGCCCAGCCCCGGCAGGATTGCTTCGAGCCGCTGGATCAGCCGGGCGGCATCGGCGGCCTTTTTGGCCTTGTACTCCGCGGGGCTGAGCTGCGTCCAGAGCTTGATGTCGCTGGGGGTGAAGGAGTGCACGATGTGCCGGCCTTCCGGTGCCAGGGAGGGATCAAGCAGCGTGGGGATCGACACGAAGATCACCCCCTGTTCGCTTTCCATCTCGGCCCAGTTTTCAAGCAGCAGGTGATGGCAGTGGAAGCCCTCGGGGATCACCGCTGCATCCACACCGAGGTGGAGTGAGAGAAACGAAGGAGAGGGCCTGTAGCGGCGGCGCCAGGTGCTCTCGGCTCGGGGGGTGTGGGCGGCATCCACGAGGGCAGCGGATCGTGGGCGCTGCACGTCGGCGCTTTCCTGCTCGGTTTCAAACGTGTCCCAGCGGGTGGCGTTGCTCACCACGCGGCGGGCGCGGATCTCCTCGCCATCGGCCAGCCGCACGCCCACGGCCTCGCCGTTCTCGATCAGTACCTGGGTGACGCGGGCCTTGTAGCGGATCGCGCCGCCATGGCTCTCCAGGCCGGCCACCAGCTTCTCGGCGATCACCCCCACGCCTCCCTTGGGGTAGTTGATGCCGCCGGCATGGCGATCGGAGAACACCATCCCCGCATTGATCATCGGCGTGAGATCGGCGGGCATCACGCTCCAGCAGAAGCACTCCATGTCGATGAAGCGGAGCAGCTGCTCATCCTTGATGTGCTGCCTGGCCACATCCCCCACGTTGAAGGGCAGCCAGCGGGCGAGGCCCAGGCAGGCCAGGGGCGCGCGGAAGAACACCTTGGCCAGATAGGCCGGATCCTCGAGCGAGAGCAGCGGCATCGCATCGAGGCAGTTGAACACCTGCCAGCAGGTGTCGTAGAAGGCGCGGATGCCCTTGGCCTCGTGGGGGAACAGCGCCGAGAGCCGGGCGATGAAGGCCTCGTAGTCGCGGTCCACCGCCACGTTGAGCCCGCCGGGCAGGTGGTATTCGAGCTGGGCGGGGTCGGGCACCGTGTCGCAGTGTTGCCCCACATCCGCCAGGGCGCGGGTGAGCAGGTTGGTGTGGCCCTTCTCGCCGAAGCCGAAGATCATCGAGGCACCCACATCAAAGGTGTAGCCCTCGCGCCGGAAGCTTCCTCCCGAGCCACCCGGGATCAGGTAGCGCTCCAGCACCAAGGTTTTTGCTCCCTTGGCAGCCAGCTGCGAGGCCGTGACCAGGCCGCCGATGCCCGAGCCGATCACGATCACATCCCAGGTGGGGGCAGGGGTTGTGGTCACCGGGGCGCGCGGGCGGGATGGGGCGACCCTAGGAGCCGGCCGCTCGGAAGATCGTGGTTGAATCGCTTGATCGCAGGGAATCGATGGCGGTTGTGTCCGGTCGCGGGGCTGCCGTGATCACGCCCTATTGCACTGAATCCCTGCCGGTGTTGGAGCGCTGCCATCAGAGCTGCGCCAGCCAGACGATGCCGGTCCGGCACGTGATGGTGGCCGACGGTGAAGCCCGTTGTGAGATCGATGGCTGGGATTGCGATCACCTGGTGCTGCCGCACCGCCACGCTGACAACGGCAACACACCGCGCTGCCTGGGTGCGATCTCCGCCATCAACCGCGGTTATTGGCCGATCCTGATGCTCGATGCCGACAACTGGTTTGAGCCGCAGCATGTGGCCCTCGCCCTGGAGCTGAAACGCCGTCAGCCCACGGCCGATGTGCTGGTGATGGGGCGGCGGGTGGTGTTGCCGGATGGAACCGAGGTGCCCGGAGTGCCTGAGGAGGATGCGCTGCGGATCCACGCCGACACGTCTTGTTTTGTGTTCTATCCCCGCAGCTTTCGGGTCCTGGCGCTCTGGGGAATGATGCCCCCCTATCTCGGCCCGGTATGCGATCGCTTCGTGTTCACCGCGGTGCAGCAGATGGGGTTGCAGCTCGCCTGGTGTGAGCAGCCCACTGTTGTGTTCACCGCTCACTACAGCTGGGCCTACCAGGCGCTGAACCGCGAGCCACCGGCCGATGTGCATGACATCGACTGGGATCAGATCAAGGCCCGTTTCGACGCCGGAGAGGTGTTTGCGCGCACGGGCATCGAGAGTTGGATCGTGGAGTTAGGGCAGTGAGGCGATGCTGGCCAGTGCCCGATCCCGGTAGGCGCCATAGCGCCGGCGCTTGTCGCGGATGCGCTCAGGCAGGTCGGGCAAGAGGCCGAAGTTGGGGGGCATCGGCTGGAACTTTTCGCTGGGGGCTTCGGCGATGAAGTGGGTGAGGGCGCCGATCATCGAGGTGGCGGGCAGCTGCAGCGGCTCCTGGCCACGGGCCAGCCGGGCGGCGTTGGTGCCGGCTAGCCAACCCCCGGCCACGGCGGCCGCATAGCCCTCGGTGCCGGTGATCTGGCCGGCGGCCAGCAGCGTGGAGCGCTGGCGGAACTGCAGGGTGGGATCAAGCAGCTGCGGGGCTTCGAGGAAGGTGTTGCGGTGCATCACGCCGAAGCGCACGAATTCGGCGTTCTCCAGCCCCGGAATCATCCGCAGCACCCGTTTCTGCTCCCCCCATTTGAGGTTCGTCTGGAAGCCCACCAGGTTCCAAAGGCGGCCGTCCTTGTCTTCCTGGCGCAGTTGCACCACGGCGTAGGCACGGTTGGCCCGCCTCACATCGCGGTCGTTGACATCGCCCCAGCGCGGATCCCACAGGCCGATCGGCTTGAGCGGGCCGTAGCGCATCGTGTCTTCGCCGCGGCGGGCGAGCTCCTCGATCGGCAGGCAGCCCTCGAAGAAGGTGGCGTTCTCTTTTTCGAAATCCTTGAGTTCGGCTTGTTCAGCGGCCAGCAGCGCCTCGCGGAAGGCGAGGAACTGCTCCTTGTTCATCGGGCAGTTGATGTAGTCGGCGTCGCCCTTGTCGTAGCGGGAGGCGCGGAAGGCCACCGAGAGATCGATGCTCTCGCCCTCCACGATCGGGCTGGCGGCATCAAAGAAGTGGCAATCGGCCCGGCCGGTGAAGGCGCGCAGCTGCTCGGCCAGGGGCTCACTGGTGAGCGGACCGGTGGCCAGCACGGTGATCTGCTCGGGGCCGGGCAGCTCGGTTTGCTCGCGGCGCTCAACGGTCACCAGCGGGTGATGCTCCAGGGCTTCGGTGAGGGCGGCGCTGTAGCGGCCGCGGTCCACCGCCAGGGCACCACCGGCGGGTACGGCATGGCGGTCGGCGGTGCCGATCACCAGGGAACCCAGGCGGCGCAGCTCTTCTTGCAGCAGGCCGGCGGCGCGGTCGCTGCTGAGCGCCCCGAAGCTGTTGCTGCACACCAGCTCGGCGAATTCACTGCTGTGGTGAGCCGGTGAGCGACGCACGGGCCGCATCTCCACCAGCCGCACCGGCACCCCGGCGCTGGCGATCTGCCAGGCGGCTTCAGTGCCGGCCAGGCCAGCGCCGATCACCAACACCTCTGCGCTGTTCGTCTGCACCGCTGCGCCGCACCGTGGGTTCACCCTACGGGGCAACTGCGGCAGCAGTTGACGCTCCTCTTGGGCTGATCAGGTTGCGGGGGAAGGATCTGCATCCCTCGCATGAAGCGATCTGCGGTGCTGCTGCTTGGCTCAGCCCTTGGGATGCGGCTGAAGCCATGAAAAAGCCCCCGACCATCGGGGGCTTGGGCAGAAATCTTGGCCCTCGAATCAAGACGAGGTGCTGATCGTGATCAGCCGTTAGCCCGCTTGAGCATCATTTGCAGCTGACCAACCGCGGCGCGGCCGATGTTGAACACAGCCCAGCCAGCGGCCAGCGCGATCGGGGTCACAACGAGCAGAAGCCGGGCGTCCATGGCTTGGGGTTAAAGATGTGCGTGATCTGATCTTACGGACCATCCCCAGGCACCCGAGCCCGCTCCGGGGCAGTTGACTGAATTCGCAGCAATTGGGCCTGCCGTTCAGCCCTCCAGCCGGAAGCCGGGATCGCTGGAGCGGCCGGCGTGGGCCATCGCCAGTTGGCGGTAGCGGCGGGCGTGTTCGCGCTGCTCAGTCAGCTGCTCATCGCTCAGTTCCCGCTTCACCTGGGCCGGTGCACCCATCACCAGCGCCCGCGGTGGAACGTTCTTGGTGACCACCGATCCAGCGGCCACCAGCGCACCGGCTCCCACGGTGACGCCGTTGAGAACGATGGCGCCAATGCCGACCAGGCAGCCGTCCTCCAGGGTGGCGCCGTGCACCACTGCTCGGTGGCCAATGGTCACGTCGGCGCCGATGGTCACGGGTTGGCCGGGGTCGCCGTGCAGCACGGCTCCGTCTTGCACGTTGCTGCCTTCACCGATGCAGATGGCGCAGACATCGCCGCGGGCCACGGCCGTGGGCCAGAGGCTTGCTCCGGCTGCCAGTTGCACATCGCCGATCAGCACAGCCGAGTCGGCCACCCAGGCATCGGGATGAACCGTGGGCTGAGGCCAGGGCAGATCAGGCATGACAAGCGGGCGGCCAGGGGCACGAGCCCGCCATTCTCAGCGCGGTTGGAAGCCGGGCCCTCCGGGTGATACGTTCACTGGGTGCCCGCGAGGGCCACCCCCGAACCTGGTTCTCCAGATCCGGGCGGGTCGTTAGCTCAGCGGTAGAGCACTCGGCTTTTAACCGATTGGTCCTGAGTTCGAATCTCAGACGACCCATTTTGAGACTCGCCTTTGCCTGGCTGGGTTTTGCCAGTGCTGGCAAGCGTTTTCAGGCTACTGGCAGGGTTCTGAGCCAGGCCGGACTGAGACCGCGAAAGGCTTGCGAAAGCGCTAATTGCGCCAAATGTTTGGGGGTTTCCCCCAAACACCCCCAAACATCGCGGAACCCCTTGGGGCGCCGTGAGACCGATCGGCCAGCGGCTGGGGAACTCTCCCCATAAAGCCTTTGAGCCATGACACAGGCCAACAGCGCTCTGAGCCACGCCAACGGTGTGTTGCGCGCCCATCACCTGCCCTTCCGGCTGCGGGTGGGGCACAACAGCCGTTGGGTGAGCGTGTACGAAAACCTGCCGGGCCGGCGGGTGCGGGAACGGGCCGTGCGCGGCTGCTCCTGTCAGGACGACCAGGCGATCGAGGCCCTCTGCTTCCAGCTGGTGAGCGAGGCCCGCAAGCAGCCCGACGCCAACCTGGAGCAGCTGCTCAGCTCCCAGGCGGGTGATGCAGACGCGCCATCCGCCCACCTGGCCCCTTGCTGGCCCGAGATCTGCGAGGCCGTGGTGGCCTTCCAGCGCCGCCAGGGCGTGAACATGAACCTGGTGGGGCCGTTCAAGGGGCAGGGCTATTTCTGCCTGCTTCCCGGCGATCGCGCTGCCCGCGAATCGGATGTGCGCCGCTTTGCGCTGCATACCGGCGACAGCTTGCGGGCCCACCTGGCGGATCCGCTCGAGCCCCTGGTGCCGGTGGCGACGCATCGCCAGGGGTTCCGCCAGAAGCGAGAGGTGGTGTCGCTATTGCGGCGCGCTGGTTTTGGTGCGATAGCTCCCGAATCCCTGAGCGAGGAGCTCAAGGGGATGGTGAACCGCAAGAAGGTGGCGCTCCTGCAGGCGGGGGAATCACGCCGGCGGATCCCCACCACCGAGGCGATTCAGGAGTGGCTGGATCTGGTGATGGAGGACGACCCGCTGTGGGGCTGGGCGTTCGCGATGGTGGCGACCTATGGGCTCAGGCCCCACGAGGTGTGGCACATCGAAGGCCTGCCGGATGAGAACGGGCTGATCACGATCGGCGTGGCAGCGCGCCATATCAAGGTGACCAAGACGGGCTTCCGCGCCGCCGTGCCGCTGCCGGTGGAGTGGGTGGAGCGCTATCAGCTGGGCGGGGCGAATGGAGAGAAGCGGCTGGAGGAGCTGCGCCAGCGCCATGTGCCCAAGTTCGTCAATGAAGACGGCCAGCCGTTTGATCCCGAACGCGATCTGGTGAAGCGCTGCGATAACAACGAGCGGCTTGGCGCTGTGTGCTGCCACAAGCTGCGCAGCTCGGATGCCAGGGCGGAGTTCGAGCTGCCCCACAAGCTTTATGCCTGGGTGGAGACAGCTCCCGCGCAAGGGAAGAAGAAAGCGCAGAAACGCAAGGAGCGCTGCGTGCCTTATGACCTGCGCCACGCCTATGCGATCCGTGCCCGGGAGACAACGACCTGGAACTACGCCGATGTAGCGGCAGTGATGGGCCATAGCCCGGAGGTACACCGCCGCACGTATTTAAGTGAGATCAGCGGTGAGCAGACCAAGGCGTCAGTTGTCCGCCGGCTGCTGAACGGAGGCGGTGAGGTCGCTGCCTGTTGAGTTGAGCGGCGCAGCGCTCCGGCTGCCACAACTGATCAGAACGCGGGCAGCAGGGGTTCATCCGAACCCAGTGCTGCCCTTCTCGTAGGACCCCGCTCTGGCTCCAGCGACGCAGGGAGGAGCGGCTGACGCTGAGACGAGTGCAGAGCTCAGGAGTGCTCAGCCAGGTGAGGTGTTGTTCCCCCATCAGCTGATCCTCCCGAGAGCCAGCTCGCACCGTTGGCGGTGCCAGAGCAGATGGGAACGGGCGCTCGTGGGGTTCTTGGCCACCAAGTGGCGCCCGTCTTTGAGGAGCCCTGAGCGGCGGATGGCGAACAGCGTGGAGCGGCTGATCGCCAGGTGCGCGCAGAGCTCGGCGGTAGTGAGCCAGAGGGTGTCGCTCATGGGCAGCGATGCAAGGAACGCTGCGGCCAGAGCCGGCAGCAGTGGAGGCTACCGGCGGCGTTTTGGGGAATCAGAACTCCTCTTCCCAGAGCCCCATGCGCTCCAGCCAGGCGTCGGACTGCTCAAAGCTCCAGCCGTGATCGCTCTCGAGCACATCGGCGATGGCGAACATCAGATCAAAGGAGCGGCCGTCGTAACCGCCCCGGGTGATGGCGGTCCGCTGCAGGGCATTAGCGAGCTGCAGGAGTTCGAGCTCAGCCAGCCAGTCGCCCTGCTCAAAGGCGGCGAGGGCGTGGTCTTGCTGCTGTGGCGGGAGCTCGGTGGTTGGACAGGTCAGCGCCGCGGAAGGCCCCGAGGCTGCAGCTGGCCTGAACCAGCTGACCATCGGCAGCAGGGAGGGCAGAAAGGGGAGACAGAAACGAAAGAAGGCGAGCAAAAGGAATCGCGTGAGGCCCTGAAGGGTTCCGACATCGACCCATCGCTGCTAGTACTGGTGTACGCATAGAGGGGTGTGATGGCTCTGTCTCGATCCAGGGCAAAGCGCTCAGGGATGGCTGTGGCACAGGGCGACTGCGAGGCCTGGCCCTATCTCGATCAGGGCGTGCTGCGTCCGAGCCGTAGCCGCAAGGTCTGCATGACCTGCCACTGGTTCAGGCACCACGCCGGGCCGGAATGCATCCCCGTGCTCACCTGCCAGCTGCACCAGGGCTTGATTGCCCAGGGCGAGCACCTGATCCGCCGCTGCCAGGGCTGGACGGACGACATGGTGCGCCAACGGGGTTGGGCACCGGAGGTGGGCTGAGGCTGGGCCCTGTGCACGTCAGTCAGCGCAAAACCAAAATCCCGGCTTGCCCGACCGAGGGCTGGCTGAGCGATGGCCGGCGGGTGCTGCACTTCAATCCGGTGGTGTGGGACCGGTGGCAGCAGGAGCTTGAGGTGACCAGCGGCCAGGTGTTTCCCGATGGCTCGCCGCCCTTGCTGCAGAGCAGGGCTCGACTCAGCCGCGAGGAGGCTGTGTCGCTGTGGAAGAAGCGCTGCGCAGAGGGCTGGAAGCGGTGTGCGCCGAAGTGGAGGCCGCCCAAGCTCCCATCACACTGAGCGCACCAATATCAAGCGTTCTGGTCATCTTCTGTCGGAGTGGGCTTGGCTGCTGACTGGATGATCGGTACGTCACCCCGAAGCCTGAGCAGACGATCCAGTTGATCCTGAAGGATCTGAACGTGTGAGCGCAAAGAGCTGAGTTCACTGTCGAGCGTGCCGCGCATTCGGGCGAAGGTCTGTTCCATCCTTTGGATGCGCTGTTCGAGCTCGACCTGATCAGCTTGTTCAATGAAGGGCCGGCTTCTAGGTATCATTTCGCCGCGACGATCAAGCGTCCATTCTCGACTTTGAACTTTTCGGATAAATCGGGGTAGTAACTGTAAAACTAGATGCTCATCACTTGCGGTTGAGTTTGGTGCCTTAAAGACACTTCGGAAGATCTCTGTGTCGTACAGCCAACTCTCGTGTTCTTTGGAAACCCACACCACGGCGTCACCAGTTGGTAATTCACAGAGCCGAAATGGCGAGACCCCAGCAATGGGCTTGAGAAGCACCCCTTGATCCTCAGTCTGGTTCAGCTCCGCCGGAGACTCATAGGCTCTGAGTGCCTCTGGATTCCTGCGAATGAGTCGCGTCAGGAGCAGCTCGTCTGCAGGCCATAGATGGCGCTGGGGTGGTGAGCTTTCCTCGAGGATTGGTATTGATGGGTTGAGCTGTGCCTGTAGTTCACTGACGAGATGCTCCAGCTTGATCAGTCGCTCGAAAGGCGTGGGTTCGCTGGTCATGATGCGCTTTTCTCCTCTCGGGTGAATCTCAACTCAATGCGACGTCGGTCGGCTCGATCTTTGGTGTCTGCTGGGGAATATTTCCCATCGGTGGCAATCAGACTGCCTGCTGAATAAGGCCTGACAGTCACGTTTTCAATGCCTTGAGCAGCGAGCTGCGCCTTGAGGTAATTCGACACCGCCAGGGCCCTCAGCAAGCCAAGGTCTGTGTTGGAACCGGATTGGTAGCCCTTCAGGTTCGGTGAACTAGCAGCCTTTGGTAAAAGCAGATCAAGATTGCTGCTTCCTGGTGATGGCTGGCCATCGGTGTGGCCCACGACCTCAACGATGTCAATCCTGTACTTTTTGATTTGCTCCTGAATCCACGGGAGCTTGCTGTCAAGAGCTGCTTTGAACTGTGGGGTAAGTTGATAGCTTCCTGTTCCGAATCGGAAGGACTCTTTCTCGGTCAGCGGAAGAAAGGGCGGCTTCTCATTATTCGCCCGAGCCAAAGCCGCTACTGCAATGGTCAGCAACAGAACAAGCAGACTGTTGCTCAGTAGATCTGTGTAACCAATCCAGTAATTCGTCTCACCCTCGCGACCTCTTCGTTTCGATCGTGCCATCAGGATTCACCTCCTTGCCCCCACAGGGGGCGCCTGCTTGATTCAGCAGATTGTTGGTCCAATCGGGCCTTCAGTGTCTCAAGTTGCTGGACCAGATCTGCGGTGAGCTGTTGGGCTTGACTCATGGGAGCGCCAAGTTGTCCCAGGGCTTCACGTTGGATGGTGATTGCTTGGCTGAGGTCAGTGCTGAGGCTTGTGTTGATCGAACTGATCAGCTCCTGGGCTTTGTCGGCTAATTCTCGAATCTTGACTTCATCCTCATTACGGCCGCTGATGGCCACTTGGATGAATTGACGCCGCAGCGAGTCCAGTTGGTTGACGTTAGTGTTCCAGTGATCCAGAGCTGTTTCCAGAGATTTGGCAAAGACTTGGCATGTTTCAGAAGCCGAGGAATCAACAGCCAATCGGTCTCGTACTGATTCGGCAACCTCGATAGAGAGCTTTCGATCACGCATGACCTCGAGCCGTGTCTCCTTCAGTTGCTTCGCTGCAACAGCGGTGACCTCCACACCCTCTCCTAAGCGCTGCGAAGAAGTCTGAAGTTGCACAACGCCCGCATTCATTTGCTGAGTTGCAAGACGGCATGTTTCAAGCTCAGTCTCGGCCGATTTAGCTAAAAGCTGCCATTGCGACTGCATTAGGAGGAGAGCATCTCTCACCTCCTGCATGCGTGCACTCAGTCCTTCACTGCTTGCCGTCACCCGTTCCTTGGTCTCAAGGAGGCCTGAGACTGATTCGCGCAGTGCCTCTGGGAACTTGCTCTGTTGAAAGGCACGTGCAGCCATGACGAAGTCTTGCCCGCTTTCGTTCAGATTGCTTGCTACCGCAGAGAGTTGACGGGTTGCCTGTTGGGCCTCGACCGCGATTGTTGTACTTAAGTTGAACATACTGGCGAGCTTCTCAGCAAATGCCGCCTGCATTGCTTGCTCTACCGAGAGTGAGATTGCCGTTGGTAAATGCTTTGCCGTTTCGTTGAGCCCATCAATCGATTTCTTTAGAGGCGTCATCAGCTTGTCGCCAAGCTCCTGGGGAAGAACCGTTTCGAGCCAGCTGCTCAGAAGCGATTCACACCGTTCAAGGCAGGTTCTGGCACCGGAGAGCTGAGATGTAATGAGGACGATAAGGCTGAGTAGCAAGCCGATCAGACTCGTTTGAAAGGCTGTACCCATAGGCGCAACAATTGCCGACAGGGCTTCCATCGTGTCTTGCGTCGTTGCACCTGAGGTAAGAGCGCCGGAAATCTGATTAAGCCCTACAGTTAGACCCCAGAATGTGCCAAGTAGTCCAAGGGAAATCAGGATTCCAGGGGCCTGGTGGATCCAGCTATGCGCAGATGCGGCGGTCACCTCGCGTCCAAAGATACGCAGTGAAAGCCGTTCAATTTCTCCTGCACTGAATTCAGCTGTATCGATATTATCCACATGAGATAAGAGGGCGATATATCTCTCTCGGATTTCCCGAAGACGAGGTTGCTTCGCAGCCTGCAGGCTGGACTGCAATGTGCTTGGGTCGTATTTATGCATCTCGATCAGCTGGCGGCTAATCGGGCGAATTAAGGCATTGAGAGCACTGGTCAGGTAGGTCGCCGCACCAGCAACGGCAATCATCAGCAGAAGCAGGATGACCTTGGCCACCTCGATTGACAGATCAGCTTGCGTCAAGCATGCCTCCGTGACGTTTATGGCTAATCTGAGCCTACTCGTCTGTGCAGTGAGTTGTCATGGATGATATAGACAGACTTATCGAGACCGTTCGCTTTCTGACGGCCAGTACCAGGAAGCTCAGCGACTCCTTTCAGGACTCTGAGGCCCGGGTGCGTCGTGGCTTTTCTGACGTAGGCGGCGATGTTGAGGAGCTTGAGCGGCGTCTCGCCGCAATCGAGGCCCAGCTGCTTGGGATTAGCGACTTGTCTCTTTCTCTTCAGCGAGAGCGCGCTCCAGAGCTCCCTCTTGTTGATACAACCGCTGATCGGGTGATACCTGCTCTGAACCTCCCGCTTGAGACGATTCTCGATGTCTATGTCAGTGCGCCTGTCCTGTTGGAACCTTTCTCAAGGCCATGCGCACTATCAGCAAGGACGTTGAACGATCAAACAGACTCAGTTGAGCTTGAGGTCACAGCGCATGCCATGACATGGGTCATAGAGACTGCTGATTTGGGTTGGCTTCTCATACCCCGGCCTGGGATGCTTGAGAGGACACACCAACTGCAAACTCTTAGCCGTTTATTTGTGATTAACGGTGGAGAGAACCTCCCGGCCACACTTCAGCTTCTGCGGCCAGCGGTTCTGGAATCGGTTGTCTTGGGCCAGAAGTGGCAGCTCGTTGAGCCTGGCATTCTTGATGCCAGGCCAGATCCAACAAAAGTCTCCTTTGGGGAGAGGCTCATCAAGATTGAAGACAGGCTTGCGGCCCTAGAGCAAAGTGGGGACTCCTGAATCAGCCAGGGACTGAGATCACTCCTTGGGCAATGACATTCCATTCGCCACTTTCTTCCTTTACTTCAGCGGGCTTTTTGACGACGGGTTTTGAGAGGATCTCACGTTCATAGTCGAAGATTCCCTTCTGAGGCTGATTCATGCTGAAGCTATCGAGTGTCTGTGCTGTGGGGAAGAGCCAGTACCGCCCCTCGCAGCTGACGACCATGTAGCTTCCGCCTCCTTGAACCGCCTCAAGCTTGGTGGCTTGGCCGCTGCTTCCTCTAAGCAGAGAGTCCTCACACTCGCTGGTGATGTTCAGCTCCTTGAACTGCAGTTGTCTGAGGGCCTGCCTATCACCACGATCAATTGCATCTTGGTATTGTCGTGAAACCTGTTCGTATGGCTCAGGTGGTGGAGCTGGCGGTTCTTCAATAGACGAGAAGTCGTTTACAGGTTGGTGTTGGCTTGGCTGCTCAGCGCCCAACCACGGAACGGAACCCAAGGGGGGAAATAGAGTGGTTTCCTGTGCGGATCTCTCTGGCTCGCCGGAGGTCTGCAGCTCCTGTCGCAAAGTCTCCAACGGTCTAGCGTTCTCGGCTTCCGATCCAGAGTTCTTTTCTTTGATCTCTGAAATATCCTGAGAGTGTTTTGAAAGTATTTGTGTCTTTGCGTGTAGCTCTCTTCTGATATATTCAAGTTCTACTTTTAGCGTTGAGATCTCATTAGAAGTGCTATCAGCCTGAGCAGTTGAGAGTGCGGCTCTACCAAGCTGATCTGGAAGGTTATTCACCTGCTTCTGGAGCTCATGCAAATTCTTCCTCAGCTCAGAAATCCGGGAGCTGAGCTGCTTTCCCGCTGATTGCCGCTTGGTCCTCTCTATTACTAGAAAGATGAGTGACAGCAGGCTGAGCAGTATCGCGATGCCAGGAAGGATGAATTCCATGAGAGCCTCCTTAGTAGCGCTCGGCCCATTCGCGCGAGAGAACGCGAGAAAGGGCTTTCAACCCTGTGATGAAGGGTGGTTCCGGCTCCAGGTCGTTGAACTCCTTGTCGAGACGCTCAAGGCAGGCCTTGCGAATCTCGGTCTCGATCTCTGACCAAAGCCTGGTGGGTGAAGTCAGCTTCCCTATGGGCAAGAGACTGGTTAGTTGCAGCTTCCTGATGGCTTCGTCGTAGTTGGTGATAAAACGTTTGAGCTCATCTGTGCTGGCCAGCTCGTAGGCCTTCACTGTGCCTTCTTCGGGCTCTGTCACGCGGTCAAGTGCATCGTATGTCTTGCTATTGATGGTGAGATTCTCACCGGCAAACATTCGGTCCTTGCGAGGATCAAATATTCCCGTGAGCTTGACCCCCTTGCTGATCAGACCGCACGCCGTCTCGTCCTTGAACGCATCGGAGAGTGTGGTGGTTGCGCTGCTGCTACTGGATTCCGCAAAACCTGCACTCATGGCCTGGATTGCTTCCATGAGCTCATCACTGTCGCAACCCTTGGAGAAGCTTCCACTTTCGTCAAGCCAATTCATAAAGCGTGCTCCATTGCCGCCCATATAAACAGGCATTGCTGCTTGCTTCCGGAGAGATCCTTCTTTCTGGAGTCCTCTCAGTATTAGCCCCAGGTAGTGATAGACGCCAGCAAAGCTGATGCCCAATAGGCTGACGAACTCAACAAGCTGCTTCTCCTGCTGGGCGCGCAGCATCGGAAGTCGATCTTTTAGCAATACACCTGTTTCATAGCGCAAGCAGTTGTCAAACCAGCTATTGAAGTTGGGATCCTGCCTGAGCTTGGCCTCATCATTGCCGATATCTCCAGCTGAACCGGCGCTGAAAAGAAGGCGAATAAAAGCTGGCTTAAGCTGCATCACTCTTGTGCAGATGTCCCTACCCGCGAATGGAATGGAGACCTGGTGGAGCAGCGTATTGTCTTGCCAAATACTCACGTCTGTTGTGCCGCCACCAACGTCGAGACAGGCCGTATGAACCATCGGGCGATTCAGATAGTTGCCAAAATAACTGGCAAATGCAATCGCCTCTGTCTGAAGGCCGCCCTCGCCACTATCCTCAATGAATTGGTGCTTTATCCCTGTGACTGAGTTTAATTCAGCGCAGAGATCAGTCCAGCACTTGCGGTAACTCCTGGCCTCGTTTCGCGAGAATGCGCTGGGGTATGAAACAGACCAGTCGACCTGCGTTGCCCCAGCCGCTGCTGCATTGCTGCTGATCACTAAAGCGATTTCCTTGAGGAATGGTTCTTGATACCAGCTCTCTTTCCACTTAAAGCCAGTGTGGACACCATTGCCCCGCATCGATAGTGCGTTTGAGCTTGGCCACTGGATTCGAGCCTGGTGATAGATCTGAGGAACTACGAGCTTTTCTGCTTGCCATCCATAGGTATTGAGGGCTGTTGACGTTGGCGGATTCTCACCCTTCGGAAGGACGTCTTCAGGGATGAAGAACCTGGTCAGCAAGTTGAGTTGGTATTCTTTCTGCGCCAACGTCAGTGGCACAACTCTGGTCTCCAGTGGCCTCCTACTTGCTCCTGAGCCGTCGTTCACAAAGAAATTCGTGAACGACGTTCCGAAATCAATGC
>VFQT010002688.1_pt1 | contig 17655 bp, 21 predicted proteins | sample 3512381 | NCBI WGS metagenome assembly VFQT01 (sample SAMN10412376, study PRJNA504923) | tailings metagenome | isolation source: Relicate 2 Philex TSF3 active mining site | place: Philippines: Tuba, Benguet | collected 2017-08-29
TGATGGGGACCCGGACCCGATAAGCGCGGGGACCATGGGAGAAGCCGCACTGTGGGGCGGATCGAGCATGGTGGTGGGAATGGCGGCGAACCCGCATGGAGCCCACTAGGCCGGCCGTCATATGGACCGGCTGCATGCCGAAGTACTGCGCATGTCAGGCAGGGGCGTGTCGGCATTTTCGGGGGCCGACACGCCCATCCGTGAATATGATGATGAGATACACGTAGCTCCTTTTTGCTCGCATCTGTGGAGCGATTCCGGTAGCGATTGCCCGACGGTCGATGTCTGGCTAGGCAGTGAACATTAACGGAACGCAACCAGGGTAAGAAGAAAATATGGCAGCAGTGCAGCAAAGTTTGTTCGAAGACATTACCGTTGAGAACGAAGAGTTCCTGAAAAGCCAGCTGATCACTTACATCGGAAACAAACGGACTTTGCTCCCATTCATTGAGATTGGGATCAGCGAGGCAACGGCGAAGCTTGGCAAAGAACGAATAGATTTTCTTGATCTTTTTTCAGGCTCCGGCGTGGTTGCACGGATGGCCCGTAAATATTCTCGAGTTTTACACTGCAATGATCTCGAGCTTTACAGCCACGTTTTCAATTCTTGCTATCAAGCAAACGCAGAAGCTGTGGACAAAGCAGCACTTGCGGACGAGCTAGAGCGTGTCAGGCTGCAAGTGCAGGAGACATTCGCGCCGGGATTCATTGCCGAGCTATATGCGCCGCAGGACGACGATAACATCCAGCGTGGAGAGCGCGTTTTCTACACCCGGCGCAATGCAACATTCCTTGACACCTTTTGCCGTGTCCTAGCCGCGACGCCCATAGAGTTGCGCCCATTCGTCCTTGCGCCGGTTCTGGCGCAGGCATCCATGTACGCGAACACATCCGGCGTTTTTAAAGGCTTCTACAAGAACAAAAATGGGGTCGGCCAGTTCGGTGGCACAGCTAAGAATGCTCTCACCCGAATCAAGCGGAACATCGAGATTCAAGCCCCTGTGTTCAGTAACTTTTCCTGTGAGACTCACCTGCACAACGCCGATGCGAACGCCTTAGTGCGTGACTTGGATCCAGTGGACGTTGCCTACTTCGACCCACCCTATAATCAGCATCCGTATGGCTCGAACTACTTTATGCTAAACTTGCTTTGCGACTACCAACGTCCGCGTGAAATCAGCAACGTTTCTGGCATTCCCACTGACTGGAATCGGTCACTGTACAATAAGAGACAGCACGCTGAAGCAGCCCTTTTTGATGCTGTGGAAAATGTGAAGGCAAAATTCGTTCTCATTTCATACAACTCGGAGGGATTCGTTGCACACGACCGTTTCCTATCAGAGCTGGTTAGCCTCGGCGAAGTTAGTGTGATGGACACGAAATATAATACGTTTAGGGGCTGTCGAAACCTGTCTGGGCGCGATATCCATGTCACCGAAAACTTGTATCTGATCGATAAAAGGTAGGTAGACATGGCAAAAAAGGACGATCTTCGGGTTCAAAGAGCGAATACCGTGATCAACAATCGCTCCAAGGGTCAGGAAAAGGCCATGGTGCGAGCTTTGCTCACTGTGGTCGATGAGTTGAACGCCAAGTTCCCGGGTATCCAGCTACACCATGTCACCGAATGGAAACTCAAAGATGTGGTTTCGAAGCTCCGCGAGAGTTTCCCACAAGTGGATTTTCATTACTTCTTCGATTCGTCAGCGATGCGACCCGACGGTGGCATTCTCTCAATTGTGAGCAAGACGGGCGAAACTCACCCAATCCTTATCGCCGAGAAAAAGAACCAAGGCACCAACGACCTGCGCGCGCTTGAAGGCTTAACGAAGCAGGCCAAAGGCAATGCGATTGAGCGCCTTGGAAAGAACGTCATCGGTTTCCGTACAGCGATGAAGACAGAGTCGATCTTCCCGTTTGTGTGTTTCGGTGACGGCTGCGACTTCGCCGATGACTCCTCCATCTTGGATCGAGTGGTGACCATTGCGCAATTTGGCAAATTGAACGTCGAGCATCTGCACAACCAAGGATCAAACAACGAGTTCGATCGAGGGACTTTCTACTTTCGGGTTGGGGAGTGGACTGAGCAGGAGATGGCGGATTTGTCGTTTAAGATCGCCGAGAAGAGCGTTTTTTACTACTTCTCAAAGTATGGCGAGGATGCTTTTCGATAGGCTTCCGCTTCAGATGGGAAACCGGTCACACCGGAACGCTGGTCATCGCGGGATGAACTCGCTGAAGAAAGCTGGACTTAAGCATTCTTCTAACGCTCTCATTTCCATGGCTCAGCCCGAGCGCACGGCGCATATCTTCGATGTTGGAGATTGCCTTGCCATTCTTTCCCGTATCCCCAGCAATTCGGTTCAACTAATAATCTGCGACCCGCCCTACAACATCCTGTTGGCTGATTGGGATGACCACGCAGATTATATTGGCTGGGCCAGCCAGTGGTTGGTGGAGGCCGAGCGAGTTTTATCACCGACAGGCAACATAGCAATTTTCGGGGGCCTGCAATATCAGGGAGAGGCAGGTTCCGGCGACCTGCTATCCATTCTATCTCATATGCGAACGCACAGCACCATGCTGCTCGCGAACCTCATTATTTGGAACTACCCGAACGGCATGAGCGCCCAGCGGTTCTTCGCCAATCGCCACGAGGAGATTGCATGGTTCGCCAAGACTAAGAAGTATTACTTCGACCTTGACGCTGTTCGCGAGCCATATGATGATGCCACCAAGGCGGCCTACTTGAAGGACAAGCGACTGAACCCTGCCTCAGTTGAAAAAGGACGCAACCCCACAAATGTATGGCGTATTGGCCGGCTCAACGGAAACTCACTTGAGCGCGTCGGACACCCAACACAAAAACCTATAGCGGTTATTGAACGACTAGTACGCTCCCTCTCATATCCCGGCTCTACTGTACTTGATTTCTTTGCGGGCAGTGGTGTGACTGCACGCGTTGCAATTAAGGAGGGGCGAAATAGCATCTGCACCGATGCTGAACCAGTTTTCCGAGATTACATGGAGAGGCAACTTCGTTTCCTTCAGGAAGACGACCTGCTCAATAATGTTCGGCAGTATGAGGTCATCGAAGGGATAGAGAATCTCGATAGGGCTTTTACCGAGCTTATCGAATCCGCGCCCTAGCCGTCTTCCGGAACACCACGCTGCCGATACCGGTCAGCGCGAGTACGACGGTCAGGACGTCCGCCTGCGTCAGCCCCTCGGGCAAGATCCCGAGCGCCGCGGCCACCCCCCACAGGCTACCGATGACACCGGTCCAGATGGCCTTGGACGCCCACCAGGGTTTCAGTTCTTCCATGTCATTTCTCCACAAAAAAGCCCGCGAAAGTCGCGGGCGGACAGGTTTGGTGATGATGTTGGCCGATCAGGCCTCGTTGGTGGACAGGACGCCGTTGGCCGCGAGCTGGACCGGCTTCGCGCTTGCAGGCGCCTTGCGGTAGGCTGGCCGGCGAATGGCAATGCAGCGGTCCCGGGCGATCCGGGTGATGGTCACGCCGTCGGACTGGTTGCCGCCGAGCACGTGGAAGGCGCCGTAGTCCTCGCCGACATAGAGCCCGACATGACCGGAGCCCTGGGCCCGGCGGAACACCAGCACATCGCCCAGCTGTGCCCGATCGGCGTCTTTCCCGAACTTCGCCCAGTTGCGCGCCCAGAGCGGGCCTTCCACAACCGGCCGGCCCGCGCGCTTGGCAACCACGGCCATGAATAGACCGCACCAGGGGATGGCATCGTCGTTGTAGACCTTGGCAAGGCCAGTCTCCTTCGCCCAGCCGAGGATCACAGGATTGTCGGCCGGTCCGGCCACCTCGAAGGTGCCGTAGAGCTTGCGGGCCTCTTCCAGCATCCGGGGAAGCGGGCGCAGGTCATCGATCCAGCCATAGGCCGGTGGCAGCGGTTTCATGGATGTCTCCCGGGAGTTTAGCGGCCGGACAGGCCTTTGATGGTGGCGTAGAGGACGGCGAGCGCGGTCGCGAAGGTCGACAGCCACTTGACGAACCGGACCATGCCGGTCGCGGTGTTCCAGGCCTCGAGCAGGTCCTTCAGTTCCTTACGGACCGCCTTCAGATCCTCCTGCATGGCCTCGAGGTCGGCCCGGATCAGGGCAATCTCCACCGCCGGATCGCGATCAGGGTTGGGAGCCATCAGCGCAGCCTCCCGACGATGGTGATGTCGCCCGCGGCCACGCCGAGCGCATGCCTGGCCGGCAGATCGAAGTCCGTCTGCCGCTGCCGGGCGCCAGTCGCATAATGCACAAACAGCGCCTTGCGATCGAGCTCAGCCGGCCCGGTCAGAACCTCGAAGTGGTACTGCACACCGGGCGTCCGACGGAACTTCTGCACCACGCAGCACAGCGTGAAATCGTCGTGGAAGCGCCGGGTGAACTCCCCGGCCGGAAGATAGCCGCCGCCGTTCTCGACATTGTGGAAGCCAGGCGTCCAGCGCTGGGTAATCGGCCCCTTCGGCCCTTCGAAGACGTAATCGGCCCACCCGTTGATGGCGACGGACACATGCTCGCACAGGGTCCATTCCACACCGGCATCGTACATCTCGGCGATGGTGGGATTCAGCTTCGGGGCCACGAACTCAAGCATCGGCCAGAGCCGCCAGGAGTTGGCCGCCCGGCGGAAGGTGAAGCCGTTTTTGAATAACCCGTAGTTGATGTCGAGGTCGTCGTTGATCGGGATCACCTCGTCGGCAACCGTGGGCCGGCGATCTGCCTGCATCTCTTTTCCCCTTAGCTGACCGTCACCGAGACGACTTCGCGCACGACGTGGCTGCCCGATTGGCCGCCCGAGGTGCCGATCGCGGCGCCACCCTGCGTGGCGGAGAGGTTGAAGGTGTCGGTCGCGGCGTTGATGACGAAGTAGGTGGTGTTGGCGAGAATCCCGGTCGGCAGCGCGCCGCTGGTCGTGAACTGGACCCGTTTGCCGTTGGTGAGCCCGTGCCCTGTCGCGGTCACCGTCGCCGGGCTGGCGATGGTGATTGTCGCGGCGCGCGGCAGCATGCTCGCAAACGGGTTGCCGCTCAGCGCACCGAAAGCCTGGTAGGACGTGATCGGGTTCTTGTAGCCGTAGCGGGTGCCGGATCCGGAGCCGGTGAAGCTGATCGCCGCGCCGCCCGGAGTGGCCGCGATCTTGAAAGCGCTGGCGCTCACCACCGACTGCACGAAGTAGATGGTGAACGCAGTGATCCCGGTGGGCATGCCGCCGCTGCAATAGAACTGGACCGGATCGCCCACGGCGAGACCGTGCGAGGTCCAGTTGATGTTGTTGGTCGGCGACGGGCTGAACGTGATTCCGGTGACGTTGGTGAGCCAGGCGATCGAACCGGCACTCAGGGTGAAGAGCGTGCCGTTGATGCGCAGGCGCTGCGGGACCGGCGTGGCATTGTAGCCATCGAGGCCGATCAGCGTGCGCGAGGTCGCGGCGTAGATGTCATATTCATGCATGATCGCCCGGATGGTGCGGCCCTGCCACGCGGCGGGGGTGAAGTTGCCGCCTGCAAGATATGAGAAGTAGCCTCCGTCGGCGCCGTACTGCTCGACCGCGCTGTATTTGTCGGCCCATTGGTAATAGCTGACCGGAAGGGCGACCTGCTGGCCGCCGCTGCCGGCGCCCAGAAGGGACATGAGGACGCCGGCCATCAGTTGAGGCCCGCCCCGGTGATGACCCAGGTGGTTGCTGCGACCTTGACCAGCGTCGCCAGCCCATAGCCATCAAGCGTGCGGCTGCCGGTATTGGCAGTGCCGGCCTGGCGCAGCGTGTCGGTGGTGATCGAAATCGTCTGGGCCGCGGCGCTGTCATTGTAGATGACGATGGTCGCTCCGATCGGAAACGCGACCGAGGCATTGGCCGGGATAACGATCCCGCCGGTGGTGATGCTGATGTGCTTGCCATTGTCGGTCAGCGCCAGGGTATAGGCGGCCGTCCTGCTGTTCTGGGGCACGCCCCGGAAGCCGACGCTGCCGGTCGCAATCGTGCCGCTATCGCTGACGGTCGAGGCCGCATTGAAGGTGCCGCCATTGATTGCCGGGCTGGTCAGCGTCTTGTTGGTGAGGGTCTGCGTATCGGTCGTACCGACCACTACGCCAGAAGGCACGGCTTTGCCGGCCCAGGAGGTCAGCGTCACATTATACGCCTGGACGTCGGTGCCGATGGCAAGGCCAAGGTTGGTGCGCGCCGTCGCCGCATCCGGGGCGCCGGTGCCGCCACTGGCGATGCCGATGGAGCCGGTGAGCTTGGCGGCAGAGAGCGAGGTGATCCACGCAGGATCGGCATAGCTGCCAGTGGCCAGCAGCGCGTTCGTACCCTGCGATGGTGCGGCGAGACCCACAGTCCAGGCTGCGATCGTGCCGCCGCCGCCGGTCATGCCGACATTGACGACGAGCGCGCCGGTTCCGCTGGTGTAGGCCGTGATCTGGCCATGCATCCAGTTGGCGGGCGTGGCCGTGCTGGTGATCGTCACCCACTGGCCAACGACGAAGGCCTTGCCGGTCTGGACTGTCAGCGACTTCGAGCCGGTGCCGATGGCAAGACTGGTCGTGCTGGTGGCATTGGTGCCCGGCGCGTTTATGGCGGTCGCCGCACTGGCCGCCGCGCTCGCGGCATAGCCGTTGGTCTCGGTGGCGAGCGCATTGGCCTGGGTGACGAAGGTCGGCAGCGCGCCGAGGAAGGATTCGGCGCGCACGTTGAAGTTCGCCGCATCCGTCCGGGACGGCGGCGTCGGCAGATCTGTGATGGGCATGGGAGCTCCCTCGGGGGGTTTACGTCAGGCCCTCGATGGTCAGGCTGCAGTAGCTGACGGTCGGGTAGGCAAGGTCGATCGAGAACTCCTTGTAGAAGCCGTAGACAGTCAGGCTTTCGAAGGTCTCGGAGCCGATCCAGAGGACCGGCGTGGCGCGGAGCGCGGCAAGGTTGCGATGAATGTCGTCGACCGCATCGGTCTGCATGACGACGCGGGCGGTCATGCGCTTGGCAAAGGCGCGCTCGACCACGGAGATGACGCCGAACTGGTCGGCTTCCTTGCGGCTGTAATCGATGATGCCGATGTCGACGCCGTGCTCGGTTTCGCCCAGCGAAAGCTGACGTCCCAGCAGCAGCGACCCGCACGACACGATGTCGGTCGGATTATCGCGGGTGATGGTGACAGTAACGACACCATTGGCGTAGACCGGCACGTCGAGGAACAGCAGCGTCGACTTGCGGCCGATCGGCTCGAAGAACCACGAGAACCAGTTGTCGATGGCATTGCCGCCGAGGTTGAAGCTCTGCGTGCTGGTGTAGTTGGTGACGCCATCAACGGTCAGCGTGACGGTGGCGCTTTCGGCATCGGTGTCGATCAGCGCCACGGCATCGACCGCACCCGGCGCCAGCACAGCCTGGAGTGACGCCGCCCGGGTGCTGGCCGTGCCCACCCGCGCATCGAACATCGCCCAGCGGTTGGTGGGGCCAAGGTCGAGCCACTTGGTCGGATCAGTGGCCGGGTTGATCCCGGTCGATGCCGCCAGCGCCTCGTAGCGCCGGTGGGTCGAGGCGAGGATCACCCGGTTGCCGGTCACATAGGCCGTGCCGGCACTCCAGGTCGGATGGTCATTTTCGGGCACGGTGCTGCTGGTCAGCATGGCGTCGGTGATCGTGACGGGCCGCAGCAGTTTCATGCCGCATTCCTCGTCGACAGGGCGTCGCCGTCCGGAGTCACCCGCTCGAGGATCCGGGCGGTCTTGGTAGTGCCCGAGGCAATGGCGGCCGAAGCAATCCGCTGTTCACCGCGCAGGTCGGCAACTTCCTGCCGCAGAGCTCGCAGCTCATCGAGCAGCGCCGACTGGTCATCATTGGCCGGAATGGTCGCCGTGCCCATCTGGTTGGCGGCGAACTGGTCCCACCAGCCGGGTGCGCTGGATACGGTCGCAGTCGTTTCTGCATCGACACCGGTGCCGGCAGCCCGTGCGATGATCGCCAGCGTCTGCTCGAGGCTGGCGGCCGTCAGGCCCTGCAGCCGCGCCAGATCTTCGGACGAGCGGGCAGTTTCGGCAGCCTGCGACAGCAGCGCCTGGCTGAGACCCGGCAGCGCCTTCGCCGCCTCCTGGTCACCACTGCGGGCCAGCATGGAGGCATTGTTGAACTTCGCCAGCGCCTCGGCATAGCTGCCGGCCTTCGTACCCATCACGCCCCGGATCCGCTCGATCTCGGCAATCAGCGCGTCGGTGATCGCTGCCCAGGCCGAGCGCAGCTTCTCGGCGGCACTTGCTGCCGCTTCGGCTGCCTGCCGTTGATCTTCGAGCGCCCAGATCTGCTGCTGCAGCGCGCGGTTGGACGCGTCGAGCTGGGCGAGATCGAGCGCGCGCAGCGCCGCGGTATCACCCTGCAGTTCGAAGAGGCGACGTTCGAGCGATGCGCGTTCGTCGGCGATAGCTGCCGCACTGGCCGCATCCTGGGCCGCGCCCACCAGGTCGGCGAAGGCTGGGGCGAGCTGGATCAGGGCGACATAGGCCGCCCGTCCGGCCTCGGTGGTGAGGTCCTGGGCTTCGACCAGCGCCCGGAAGCCCGCGATGCTGTCGGGCATGGCGAGACCCATGCTGGCGAGCGCAGAGGTCATCTGCGCCGCGCGCGCGGCAGCCTGTTCGGTGCTGGTGTAATAGAGCGCAAAATACTCGGCCGTAGCCGCAGTCATGTCGCTGACCGTGCCGAACAGTTCGACCAGATCCATCGACGCCGCGATCGTCAGGTGGGTGGCGCGGCCGAGCATGGTCATGGACTGGGTGACCGCCTCGACACTGGAGGCAACGCGGATCAGGGTCTCGAAATAACCTTCGCCAACCTTCTGGAACTGGTCGAGGCCGGCAATGGCGTAGCGGGCCAGATTGTCGGCCGCCGCGCCGAATACGGCTGCCAGCTTCTCCTGGATCTGTGCGCCGGTCAGGCCCTTGAGGTTGATCTTGCCGATGTTGACGACAAAGGTGTCGAGCCGGGCCTGCACCTCGTCCAGCGACAGGCCCAGCGGGCCGGCAGCGGCCGAGATGGCATCGTAGAAGCCGGTGAAAATCAGGCTGAACTGACGCTCCAGTTCAGCACTCGCCTCGGAATATTGCGTGCTGTAGCGGGTGCTGGTCGTGATCCCGAGGAACTTCTTCTTTTTCTGGATGTCGGTGTAATACTGGCCCTGGAAGCCTCCGGACATGATGCCGCCGAGCGACTGGGCACCGCCATAAATGCCCTGACCGACGACGCTGGTCTTGGTGCCGAACAGCGAGCCGATCAGCTTGCCGATCGCGCCCACGACACCGCCGAGAATGCCGCCGATCACCGGGATCTTGTCGAGGACGGAACCCACCTTCTGCATCGCCCCGCCCAGAATGGCGGTGACGCCGGTCGGCTTGAACCCGGTCTGCACCCCGGCAGCGAGGTCCTCGGCGCCATTGGTGCGGATGATGAGGTTGGTGAGACCGCCGATATTGGCCTCGATGCTACGCAGTGACGCCAGCATGGCTGCTGAATAGCGCATGGTCAGCGTGTCGACCTCGCGCAGGTGGTCGATGGCCTTGGCGATGCTCTCGGACTTCGCTTCCGCATCGCCGAACACCGTGCCGGTGCCCTCATTGGCAGGGTCCAGCTTCTGTCCGCCACCGCCAAACGCCCCGCCGATCGCGACGCCAAGAGAGGCAATCACCCCGGCCGTGACTGCGCCGGCAGCAATGTTGAGCGGGAACGGCAGCGAGCGGATCGCGTTCACGACCGCCTCGACCGCCTTGATGCCCGTGGTGATGATCGAGTTGCCCTGTTCGACACCGGCGCGCGCCGTATCGGAGGCAGCCATGGCGGTATCGGAGGCGACCTTGGCCGTCGTCTGTGCGCCGATCAGACCGATCTTCACCGCGGCATTCTTGATCGCAACGGCCAGTTCATAGGCCCGGAAAGCCTTCTCGGCAGCTTCCAGCGCCTGGAAGCCCTTCGAGCCCGCCTTGAAGAAGCCCTTCGCGGCGCTCGCGAGGTTGCCGTAGTGGTTGATCTCGGCCGCCGCCTGCGCAGTGCGCGCAGCAGCATACTGGAACGATGCCCGGCCATATTCGCGCTCGGCCTCGGCAATCCGCCGGGTGGCGGCCTCCTGGTCCGCGGCATAGCGGGCAAACTCGGCCGCAACCGCCCCGATCGCACCACCGACACTGCCGAAGGCTTCGGCCATGCCTTGCGCGGCGGTCTGGGTCTGGTCGGCCATTTCCTGGAGCGTATCGAGATACTGCTCCTGTTCCTTCAGGCCAAAATCATGCTCGATCAGCTGGGTGCGCGCGGCACGATAGCGTTCCCAGGCCTCGACCCCGCGCTCGAGCACGATCTGCTCGCGTTCGGCCTCGAGATTGGCCAGCGCCTGCGCGCGGGCCGACTGGCCCAGCAGCGAGACCTGAAGTTCGAGCGGTGCGACCGTCTGGCGCAGAAATTCGGAGGTAGCGAAGGCGCGGGTCGCCTGTTCCCATGCCTCGCCGGCTTCGAGAATGGCGATGCGCGCTTCATCGGTCGGGGCTTTGAGCGCCGCCATGGCGACTTCCATCCGCTTGATCTCGATCGGGGTCTTACCGATCTTCGCGGCTTCCATGGCGAGAGCGGCGGCGAATTCCTGCGCAGCCTGCAGGGCGCGCTCGGCTTCGCTTTCTTCGCGGCTGTTGCGGCCAGTTCCGGCGCGGCCCGCCCGGTCCGAACGATCAGCGCGGATCCCTGCAGCGTCGGCGGCGAGCCGATCGCGGGCCGCCTGCAGGGTGTTCTCGCGCCACTGGGCGGAGAACGCATCCATCATGCCCATGGCGTCGCCAAAGGCCGAGGTGAACTCGTCGCGCACCGTCGCGCCCATGCGAGCAGTCGAGCCGGCAAAACTGTTCTCCATGCGCGGCAGGGCAACCGTCTCGATCTGGCTGATGGTGGCAAGGCCGACCCGGTCGAGCACCGGATTGACCCAGCTGGCCAGCCAGTTGAGCGCGGCAATCGCCTTGTTGGCGAGATACTCGATCCCGCTGATGGCAAGATTGGCGGCACCAACGGCGGCCTCACCGATCACGCCGGGGAGCGCCTGCCAGACGGTGCGGATCGCACTGAACCCGCCGACCCAGCCGGCATAGATCACCGCGATGCTGATCTTGCCGACCTCGAGCACCTTCTGGAACGCCCAGACGGCCCAGTCCTTGAGGCTGGAGAATACCGGGCCGAGGTTGAGCCCGTCGCTGATCGTGCGCCACAGCCCGCGCATGACATCGCCGGCAGTCACGCCGACCGGGCCCAGCTTCTCCATCTCTTTGGCGGTGAGGCCAAGGCTCTGGGCATAGCGGTCGAGTTCGCCCGACTGCTTGACGCTCGACTGGAACATCTTGAACGCGCCGAAGGCGATCCCGGCCGCCGCTGCAGCGGCCAGCAGGTAGGGATTGGTGAGCGCGGCAGCCGCTGCGCTGGCGGCAAGCCCCAACACCGCCCGCGCCATGCCGCCGATGCCTACACCGGCCTGCATCGCGATCTGGCCGATCTGCGAACCCTGCTGCATGAACACGGTCATCGGCTTCTGGCCCGAGGCCAGGCTCACCACCACGTCGTTCAGCTGGTAGATGAGGTTCTGCATCTGGTGACCGGCAAGCTTTGCCGAACCGCCCATCCGGGTGATGCCGCGCGTGCCGACGGCCTCGATGGCCCGGTCTGCCCGGCCGGCGGTCGCCGCGATATCGTTCATCGTGCCGCCCACGGTCCGCTTCATGTCGGCCATCTCCTTCTGGAGACGGGCGATGTTGGTGATCATCTCGATCTCGAGGGTGCCGGCTTTCATGGGGCATCCTCCTTCGAACGGATCAGGGACCGGAAGGCCTGGGTGACCTTGCGGGAAATGGTGGCGCGGTTGTGGTCGTCGGCCTGTGTCGTCCAGGGCGCCGGGCAATCGGGTTCGCGCGCATTCTGGCTTTCGGTGACAAACTCGACCGACAGGCGGCGGAGCAGCCGGCAGAGCCAGGGCGCAAGCTCCATGCCCATGCACGACTGCCAATGGGCGATGGTGCCCCACGATAGCGGCACCGCGCCCATGGCGCCGGGCTCGGATGCGCCGATGTCCATCAGGGTGTCGATGATCCATGGCGTACGGATCGGCGGCATGTCGGGGACGATGCCGTCCGCCGTCATGCGCTGGAGGCGGGTCTGCGGGTCGGGATCTTCCGTTGCCTTGCCCGCGGACTGACGCTGCTTCGGCGCGGTGCCGAGCCAGGCCAGCTGCCGAACGTAAAGGCTCAGCTCGCGGCCGAGCTCGTCGTAAAATTTGCCCAGTCATTGATGTGCGCTGAGACCTGGGCCGCGATGAAGCCGATCGAGGGGTCCTCATAGGCCTTGCGGAACAGGGCGGCGCCTTCCAGCCCTTCGGCCGGCGGATAGGTGAAGTGGTTGAAGCTGACCGTGCAAGCGGCGAGGAACTCGGCCTGTTCGGCAAGCTTTTCCTCTGCCGTCTGGTCCATCTTTCCCCGCTTCTTGATCTTGTCGACCAGCAGGTTCTGCTGGCGCGACTGGGCGCGCTGATAGACCTTGGTGCCCGGGCCATAGACGGTGATCGAGAGGCGCTGGCCCTTGTCGTCGTACAGCGGGGCGTCATCGCCGCCGACCAGTTCGACGGTCGAGGTTTCGGTCGCGGCAAGCTTGGTAATGTCAAACATGAATGGTCTCCGTCAGGTGCGTGGCAGGGATCAGGGAGCCAGAACTTCAACCACGCCGACACCGGCGGAATTGGTCGTCAGTTCCAGCGTCACGGTGGCGGTGGTGATCTGGTCGACCGAGCCGACGTTCACCTTGAAACTCATGACCTGGGCCTGGAAATAGTACTTGTCGCCGTTCTGGGTGGTCACGAGGAAGCTGTGATCGCTGTCCGAGGTTGAGGCCGATTTCAGCAGAATCTGGCCAGCATCGTCGGTATCGAGACCGAGCTGGATGGTCATCGTGCCCTGGTTGAAGCTGCCCTTCTTCTTGACGACGCCGCGGCTGCCGACCGGATTGAAGGTGACGAGGTTGTACTCCCGGCCGAACTCGCCGAGGTCCGATACCTCGCCGACCAGCGTCATGGTCAGCGCATTGTAGCCGGTGGGGTCGAAGGTCGCAGGGGTGGAAGCCGACACCTTCAACGTGGTGCCGGCGGAAGTCCGAACGGTCATGGCAGTGGTTCCTTATTGAAGGTGAGGCCTCAGCGCGCCTCGTTGAATGAGACGCGGAAATCCTGCGTCTGCATGTGGATGCCGGTCTCCTCGTCGAGGAAATCAGGACCGGCGGAGTCGGTGTGAACGGTGACGTCGGTGAGCCCGTCGATTGCGGGCATCTGGTCGGCCGCTGCCGCCCGGACCGCGCGGATAATGGCCTTGGCGGCCGGATAGCTGGCGGCGAGCACCGTGACCTGCACCCGCTCGCTCACCCTGCGGTTCGGACCCGGGGCGGCGATATTGCGGTCGGTGCTGCTGACCGACATGAGCGAGATCGCCGGGAGCGAGGTGCCCTGCGGCAGCATTCCAGCGACAATCCGCACCGCAGGGACGAGGGCCGTCACGCCGGTGTCAGCCACCAGGAGCGAACGGACCACAATGACCCCGTTCATTCGTCATCGACCTCGAGGCTGGGCGCCTTCAGGTTTCCAATCTGGACCCGGTGCGCGATGTAAGCGCCCATGGCGTTGACGGCTTCCTCGGCCTTCTGGTCCAGCGCCGGACGCAGGAACGGCTTGGCCGCATGGCCCGGATTCATGATGACTGGACCGACAAAGTTCTCGCCGATCTTCAGGCTGCCACGCTTCACCATCTTGTTGATCGTGCCGATGCTGGCCTTGCGGGGGCCACGGCGAGTATTGCGCACGGGCCGGTCCGCATCAGCGACGCTGATCAGGTGCGGCGCAACGCCATATTCGATGAACAGGCCGAGATAGGAGCCCGACCCGCGCAGCTTGACGTAGGAACTGAGCCGGCTGCCGGCCGTCCGCGTGCCGATCCCGATCGCCTTCTTGAGCTGGCCGGTGCGGACCGGAACATTGGCCTTGGCCTGCTGCTGGATCACCTTGGCCCCGGCACGCAGCCCGCCGCGGATGACGTTGCGTTCGAAGTTCTTGGGCAGTTCGTCGAGCATGCGCAGCAGTTCAGGGCCACCCTTGAGCCGGATAGTCATGGCGCGGCTCCTTCGCTGCTGTGCTGCTCGACAATGAGCTCGATGCCTTCGCGGCGGCCCAGCTCGGCCGGGCCCGACACGATCTGCAGGACGCGGGTCCCGATGATCACGCGCATATCCGGGGTGATCTCTGCGAAATGCCGCATCCGGATACGCGCCGGGCGGTTGGCGATGACAATGCTGTCGGCCAGGCGCTCGGCCCGGCTCGGCAGGACGTCCTGCACCTCGGCCCAGACCGTGGCGAATTCCACCCAAGCGACGGTCTCCGTCCCATAGAGGGGATCAGGGGTGACGATCTTGCGCTCGATCCGGATCCGGGTGTCGAGCCTGGAGGCTAGACCCATCGCGCGGCCAGCTGGTTGACGAGGGTATCGAAGGCGAGACAGGTCGCCCCCTCGCGGTTTTCGAACAGGGAGGCCGTCTTCACAAGGATTGCGGCCCGGGCGATCGCAAGATCGGAATGACCTTCGGCAAATCCGGCCGACAGGGTGATGGTGATCTGGCCGTCGGGTGCCAGCGTGGGCCATGATGTGCCGGCAGCTGGCCGAATGCGCACGAAGCCATGACGTGCTCGGGCAACATAAGCAGCCTCGGGCAAAGTGACCGTCAAACCGCCGGTTGCAGTGTAGGTGATGGCCGCAATCGTCACCGGCCGGACCGGAACGGTGATTTCATCGGGCCACTCCTCCAGCACCATGGCGAGGGTCTGCTCGCACAGCCGCAGATCGGCGAGCCGCTCGAGTTCAGCCTGGGCGGCATCGAGATGGACAGCCAGCAGCATGTCCTCGTCATGGGCGTCGAGACGCAGCTGCTGGCGCGCTTCTTCCAGTGTCACCGCGCGCGTGGTTGGAGCGGTGACGACCGTGATCATTTCGTGCGGGTCCGCGCCGGCTTTGGCGCGTCAGGCTGTTCCTCGACCAGCTCGGCCAAGCCGCGCTGGCGAAGGATTTCGCCGTCATTGTCCGCGATCTCGAAGGTCTGCCCGGCCAGAATGATATCGGGACCGACCGCGCTGACATGCAGCGTATCGAGGGCTTTCATCAGCATGGTGCTGTCTCCCAAAAGGACGAATGGGGCCGACCGGTCAGCCGGCCCCATCCAGATTAGGGTGCAGTGGAGGCCGTGATGGCGGCGGCGAATGCACCCTTCACAAAGGCTTCCGGACGGTAGACCGCGAGCGCGAGACGCTCTTCGGCAAGGATCGTGACCAGGTTCTTGCGGAAGTTCTGGTCATCCTCGGTCGAGATCTCGACCCGGGCATCCCAGCGATCGAAGATCTGCGCGCCCAGCTGGAACGCACCGGTCAGGAAATTGCCCTGCGCAATCGCCTGGGTGGCCACGATCGGCATACCCCACAGCGTCGGCGCAAGGCCGCCCTGCGGATTGCCGATGAGGTAGCTGCCGGTCGTTTCCTTGAGCAGCTCGATGCTGGCCCAGTCGGAGGGGTGCAGCACTGCGCCGGTCGTCGGCAGTTCCGCCAGCGCTGACTTCAGCACTGCAAGGCGCAGGACGTCGATCCTCGTCACCGGAGCAGGGATGGTGATCGGCGCGGTGTAGGCGGTCGCCTGCGTGTAGATGCCGTTCAGGTCCGTGCCGGTGCCAGCCCCATTCAGCAGCTGGTTTTCCTCGACCAGTGCCAGGCCGTAGCGCAGGCGCCCGTCGATATAGGACTGGAGCATCGGCACATCGTCGAGGATCTGGCGGGTTGCCAGAACCCAGTGGGCGATGGTGGTGACGCTGCTGGTCGCGATGTCGAACTTGATATCGGACTGCGGCTTCAGCGCACCGGTCGTTTCTGCCACCGTCGCCGCCGCATTGGTGAAGCCCGTTTCCTTCACATACTGGACCGAAGTGCTGACGGTGCGGCCCGGGGTCAGCAGATCGCGGACCGTCAGGCGGCGCTGTCCGGGCACAATCATGCCCGGAAGTCGGTCGGGGACAATCAGGTCGCCGGCCGAGCCCATGGCATCGGTGGTCAGGCCCGAGATGATCGCCTTCACCTCGACACTGGCGCGGCCGCGCGAGACCTTGGATTCCAGGAAGGACTTGATCTCCTCGGACGCGACGACCTGCTGCCCGATCGACTGGTGGGCGTTCTGGTCATCCGGTCCCTTGCGGGCGATCTTCTGTTCCAGCTCGTCGAGCCGGGCCTTGGCCTCGTTCATGCCGAGCAGGGCTTCGTCCGCCAGCTGCTTGGTGGCAGCGGACAGGTCCTCGCCCTTGGCGGCCTTGCCGAGCGCCTCGTCGGCGATGGCTTTGACCTGGTCGACCTTGGCGTCGAACGCGGCTTTCACTTCGCCGGCAAGCTGCTCGGCGGTCTTGGGTTCAGTCATGGGATGCTCCGTGATGGAAAGGGGAGTTCAGCCGCGAACCTGCGCGGCGAGCGCTGCAATGAAATCAGCGGGATCACTGCCGGACTCACTCCGGAGCAGCGGGGTCAGGCCTTTGCCCGCGATTGCGGTGGCCTGGCTTTTCGAGAACCCTGCCTCGCGCAGGAAATCCTCAAACTGGGAAAGGCTCGGCAGCTGGCCGGCCGCGATCAGAGATTTGACGCTGGTGATCAGCGCCTTCTCGTTCATCGGAATCGTGACGAGGCTGACCTCGTGGAGCGCGACCTCGACCAGGTGGCGGGCCTTGCCGACCATGCGGTCGCGGATCGCGCGGTAGCCGATCGACAGGCCGCCGATGGCGCCGTCTTTGACCAGGCCATGGGCCTCGCGGCCCGTGGTGGTCGACATCGAGAAGCGGCCTTTGACCAGCAGACCATCGCTGGTTTCCTGAAAGTGGGTCCAGACGCCCGCTGGGCGCTTCTGGTCATGGTACATCAGCATTGGCACGGACTTGCGGCCGGCGATCGATGCAGTGATGGCGCCGGGCAGGATGACGTCGCCGCCATGGTCGAGATTGCCGTAGCCGGCAGCCAGGCCCTCGATATGGCCGTCATCATCGAGCGCCTTGGCGTCGAGGGTGAAGTCGAGTTCGTTCAATTGGGTTCTCCCGGTGCCGGTGTCACCGGCAGCGCAAGGCCTGCCTGCGTGATCGGTACGTTCTGCATCTGCATGCGAGGCACATCGCCGCCTTCGACCGGCGGCAGGTTTTCTAGGGCACGGACCTCGTTGATGGTCATGACGCCGTTGGTCAGCATCTGCTGATAGAAGGAGGCGCGTGCGGCACTGTCGCCTCGCAGCAGGCCTTCGAGGTTGAACTCGATGGTGATGCCGGCGAGCCGGTCAGCGACGGACAGCAGCTGCTTTTCCAGCGCCTGTTCGATGCGTTTGAGGCGCCGGCGCAGCGTGAATTTCTGGAACCCAAGCGTCTGCTGTTCGAGCCCGGTGCCCCAGCTGGTGGTTTTCTCGGTGTGACCGACCATGAACGGCGGCACGCCGAAGAACCGGCAGACCTCCTCGACCGAGAAAGCCCGGCTCTGCAGCATCTGCGCATCTTCCGGGCTGATCGAGAGCTGGACCCAGTCCATGCC
>VFQT010002689.1_pt1 | contig 17655 bp, 14 predicted proteins | sample 3512381 | NCBI WGS metagenome assembly VFQT01 (sample SAMN10412376, study PRJNA504923) | tailings metagenome | isolation source: Relicate 2 Philex TSF3 active mining site | place: Philippines: Tuba, Benguet | collected 2017-08-29
ACCTCCTCGCGCTCGCGACCCGCCATGACGCCGACCTTACCGTCGTCGGACCCGAAGCTCCGCTCGCCGCGGGCATCGTCGACCGCTTCGAGTCCGCCTATCGCCGCATCTTCGGGCCGACCCGCAAGGCGGCCGAGCTCGAGAGCTCCAAGGCGTTCTCCAAGAGCTTCATGCTGCGCCACCAAATCCCCACCGCACAAGGCCGAGCCTTTGCCTCCTATCACGAGGCCCGCGCCGCCCTCGCCGTCCACCCCCTGCCCGTCGTTATCAAGGCCTCTGGCCTCGCCTCTGGCAAGGGCGTCTTCATCTGCCACGAGCGCGACCACGCCGAGGACGTCCTCTGGCGCATGATGGAGGTCGGCGACCTCGGCCCCGCAGGTCGCGAGGTCGTCCTCGAAGCCTGCCTCGAGGGGCCCGAGGTCTCCATTCTTGCGATCACCGACGGCGAACATCTCCATGTGTTGCCTCCCGTCCGCGACCACAAGCGCCTCCGCGACCAGGACCTCGGCCCGAACACGGGCGGTATGGGCGCCTTTACGCCTGTCCCCGATTGTGACGCCGCGACAGTCGACCTCATCCGCGAGACCATCCTCGAGCCCGCTGTCTCGGGGCTCCTCTCCGAGCGCCGCCGCTTCGTCGGCGTCCTCTACGCGGGCGTCATCCTCACCGCCGACGGGCCACGCTGCCTCGAGTTCAACGTCCGCTTCGGCGACCCCGAGGCTGAGGTCCTCCTGCCGCTCATCGAGACCGACCTCTACGACCTCTTCGATGCCGCCATTGACCACCGCCTTCACGAGGTCCCTCTCATGTTGTCGACCGACGCCTGCGCCGCGGTCGTCATCGCCGCCGAGGGCTACCCCGGGCGCATCACGCATGGCACCTCCGTCCCGTCCGTCGAACACCTCCCTCCGTACTCCGAAGTCTACGGCGGCGCGGTCGAGCGTCTCAGCTCTGGACTCATGGCCATCGGCGGCCGCGTCCTGACCGTCGTCGGTCGGGGGCTCGACCTGCCGCTCGCGCTCGAGCGTGCGTACGCTGCGGTCGATGTCTTGAAATTCGAGGGATGTCAATATCGATCCGATATCGGAATTTCGTTGCGATATTCGCCCGCGCCAAAACCCTCTGCCTATGCTATCGCAGGGGTCGACATCGACGCCGCCCACGCGACGATTTCAGGTCTTAGGCCAGCCATCGAATCGACTTACAACGCCCACGTGCTCTCGAAATTCGGTGCCTTCGCGGGGCTCTTTTCCGCGCGTGCCCTCTCGAAACTCGAAGACCCCGTCCTTGTCGCCTCGACTGATGGCGTCGGGACGAAGGCGCTTCTCGCCCGTGCGCTTCTCCGCTTCGACACCCTCGGGCTCGACCTCGTCCACCCTTGTGTCAACGACATCCTCGTCATGGGTGGTCGTCCGCTCTTCTTCCTCGATCAGCTCGCGTCCTCGCGCCTCGAGCCCGCCCACGCGACCGCCCTCGTGACCAGCATCGCCCAGGCCTGTCGCGCCCTCGGCATCGCGCTCCTCGGCGGCGAGACGGCTGAGATGCCAAATGTCTTCCATGAAGGGGCCTTCGACCTCTCGGGAACCATCGTCGGGGTCGTCGACCGAGCCCGCATCCTCGATGGCCGAAGGATCACCCGCGACCACCGCGTCTACGGACTCCCGTCCTCAGGACTTCACACCAACGGCTACTCGCTCGCGAGAAGGGCGCTCGAAGGACTCCCCCTCGATAGCATCCCCTCCGGCTTCGAGCTCTCTCTCGGCGAGACCCTGCTGAAACCCCATCGCGCCTATCTCTCGGAAATCGAGTTACTCTGGAATCGAGGTATTTTTCCGAGTGGGCTCGTCCACATCACGGGAGGCGGCTTCCTCGATAATCCGCCCCGCATCCTGCCCGACGGTCTCTCCCTCGAGCTCGACCTGTCGCGGGTGCCGCGTCCGCCAATCTTCCGCCTCATCGCCCAGCGCGCTGAGGTGACTGAACTCGAGCTCCGCCGCGTCTTCAACCTCGGCGTCGGACTCCTCGTCCTCCTCTCACCCGACGACGTCGAATCCGCCCTCGAGGCGCTCCCCGAACTCGCGAACTTTGGCGAGCTCGGGCGTGTCGTCCCGACCCCCCATCACGGGTCTCGCATCATCTTCCGCGACCTCCGCTGAACCCTGGAAAGGTATCCATGACCGACAAGACCCGCATCGTCGTCCTCGCCTCGGGCCGCGGCACGAACCTCCAGGCGCTGCTCGATGCGATCCGCAAAGACAACCTCCTAGCGAGCGTCATCGCTGTCATCTCGCACACTCCGACCGCCCTCGCCCTCGAGCGCGCCCGTCGCGCCGGCATTCCCGCGCATTTCGTGGCGCCCCCGAGAAAGCTCGAAAATCGAGAGGAATGGGATGCCCATCTCGCCGACCTCATCGAGCCGATGGCGCCAGACCTTATCTTGATGCTCGGCTGGATGAAGGTCCTCGGCAGGGGGTTTCTCGACCGATTTCCGCACCCACACAGGCCAGGCGAGGCTCGCGTCTTGAACCTCCACCCCGCGTTACCGGGGGAGCTCCCGGGGACCGACGCCATCCTGCGCGCGTGGGAAGAAGCCGAAGAAGGGACGCGTACGAAGACCGGCGTCATGGTCCATGTCGCAACAGCGACCGTCGACGAAGGGCGAGTCCTGTGTTCCGAAGTCGTCGAGATCGACCCTCGTATGAGCTTCGAGGACCTCGAGACCCGTGTCCATGCGGCCGAACATCGCCTTGTTTTAGAAGCCGTGCGCGCCTTTCGACGAGGATGAGGAGTGAGCCGTCCTGAATTGGACTAGAAGCGCCTCGAGCTGCGGCAAGATGTCGCCGCACATCGAGAATGTGGCTTTGGCGCCGGCTTTCGGCTAGTCTCCTAGCCCGGAGGCTCCGATGCGTATTTCCCTCACTGTCGCTTTGTCGCTCCTTCTCGTGGCCTGCGGGGATGGTTCGAAGAAGCTCCCCGTCGGCTCGACCTGCGCCATCTCTGAAGAGTGCAGCACCGGTCTCTGTGTCGCGGGCGAGTGCCTCGACCCGAAGGGGGATGACGATGGCGACGGGCTTATCAACGAGCTCGAGGCATCTCAGGGGTCGAACCCAAAACTCGCCGACAGCGACGGTGATGGCGAGTCGGACCCGGTCGAGTATGACGGCGCGCGCGCCATCGACACCGACGGGGACGGCGTCATCGATGCCCTAGAGAGCCAGTCGAGCGACCGCGATTACGACTGCCTGACCGACGAGCTCGACCGCTATGACGAAAAAAGCGATGGCGCGAGCTCTGACCGCATCGCCGAGCTCTGCTTCGCACAGGGTGTGTGCGCCGCCGAGGGGGCGACCCTCGCGGTGATGTGCCGGGAAGGGCTCGATACGCCCGCCTGCGAATACGCCGATGTGCCAGGGTTCGAGACCGACGAGACGAGCTGCGACACGCTCGACAACGACTGCGACGGTCAGACGGACGAGGGGTGTGATTCACTTGCCGAGGGGCTCATCGGCCACTGGCGCCTCGACGGGGATGGTCTCGACAGCGGACCGAACGCCGACCACGGCACTGTCACGGGAGCCACCCCGGCGCCTGACCGCTTCGGGGTGGAGGGACAGGCCATGCGCTTCTCCGAGCTCGGTGACCGCATCATCGTGCGCGCCACGGAACACCCGACGGGAGAGGTCAGCGCGACCTACACGATCTGGGTCCGCCCCGACCGTGGTCACGTTTTCGACACGCTCGGTGTCTTCTCGTTCGGGGAGGTCTTTGCGCAAAACAAGAGAAGCGGCCTCGTCCTGCTACCGGGTCGGGGCTGCGCGCTTTACGTCGGCGAGAGCAATGACGTGAAATCTGACAGGGCCTGTCTACCAGGCGGTCATTGGTCTTTTCTCGTCCTCGTCAAGACCGGTAGAAAGGTCGACTTTTATTGGGACGGTCGCCTTGTCAGCACAGCGAATACGGGAGAGGGGCAGAACCTCGAGCAGACCGACCTCGCCATCGGTCTCTCCAAGTCCTCAGACTCCGAGGTCTTCGAGCAGTTCTACGGTGTCCTCGACGACTTCCGGGTGTACGGACGCGCCCTCACCACGGATGAGATTCAGCGACTTTATCGCGAAAATGACATTGCCGATGTCGGTAGCAAGAATCGCCCCGCTCAGCACTGCCTCCATGTCCGCGATGCGGCGGGCGTGAAGGCCGATGGCAAGCAATGGGTCGATGTGGACGGTGATGGCGAGGAGGCGCCCTTCGAGGTCGTCTGCGACATGACCACGGACGGCGGTGGCTGGACCCTCGCCTGGGTCTATGGATTTACCAATTTCGACAATTTCCAGGACCCGACCAATGCGGTGACGCCTCGCCCCGATTGGCCCGCGCCGGCGGCGGATGTGGCGGTCTCAACGACACCTCCAACGGGCGTAGGAGGTCCGGGTGCGATCCCCTGGCGGAAATGGCGGGAATTTGGAAATTCTTTTCTCGTGGCCTCCGATCTCACCGACTGGATCGCCTGCGACCCGGGTGAGGGAAGCCTCACCCATGGACTCTCTGGATGGGCGAATTGCCGGTCCGTGAAGGAGGTCACCGCGAGTTGCGACGGGGTCGTGCCCAATGGCGTCTACTTCGACTCGACCGGTCCCCAGCTCGTCGGACCGAGCCTCTTCTTCTACTTTGATGGCGCGAAGACCGACCGGTGGCCGACCCACGACCCGTGCGGTCTCAACAGCACCAATCAAGTGCCGAACCCCGCGCGCAGAGGCGGGGCGGTCCTGCTCAGACCGACCGACGCTCCCATCCATTGGCCGCGCCAGTGTAACGCCTATCAGGGCGTATCGCGCAGCAATGGTCAGCGCGTCATCGACCCCGATGGGGTCGGAGGGCGGGCGCCGTTTGTCGCAGAGTGCCGCTTCGACATCGAGCGTGGAGGCTGGACGCGACTGTCCGAGGACGTCTTGACGGCGATGGGCGACCGCGGGGACGAGCCGCGAGAGTTCCTCTACGAGAAGGATAACGCCTTCTATCGCTCGCCGGTCACCCGCGCGACTTGGGGTTCGAGCTTCACCGAGGTCACCGGACTCTGGTGGTTTTCGGCGCGGTCCGGAGATGGTGCCTTCCGATGCGCAGGCGGTGCGAACGGCGATTACGGTGTTGGATGCGGCAACGGTTTTGCCGTCGACCTGCCCGACGAGAAGGTGTTGCCCTCTTTGGATGGGGGCGGTTTTGATGCCGACGCGGGCACCGCGACTGTATGTGAAGGGAATACCGACGTCCTCGGGACCGCCGAGACCTGCGAGGAGGACGTCTCCCTGTGGGTGCGAGCGCGGTCTTGCATGACCGACGAGGGTAGCCTTCTCGGTGATGGGGGCTTTGACGAGCTCGCTGCGGCCGCCGAAATTGGCGAGCCCTGGAACTCTCCCTGTTGGTGGGCGTTCGGTCCGACGGCTGCGCTCGACCGATTCACGCTCGACATGAACGAGGTGAGACCGGGCGGAAGAGCTCCCTCTCTGCGCGCGGAAAATCCAACCGTTGGCAATCCCGTCTATGCCCTGAACGTCGTCCATCGCCAGGTCAGCGTCGTCGCGGGTCGGACCTACACCTTCAGCTTCTGGGCCAAAGCCTCGGCGCGCCGCTCCATTCGAGTGTTCGTCCAGCCGACGACCTTCGATGATCACGCCTTCTACGAGGACGTCACCATCGAGCCCGAGTGGCGCGAGTACAAACTCGATTTCGCTCCGAGACGCACGTTCTGGGACACCCAGCTCGATTTCCAGCTCGCCGAGAGTTCGACCGAGACCGTGTGGCTCGACGACATCCGCCTTGAAGACATGGGGCCATCACCATGTGGTCCATCTCCCGACGGCAACCTCGTCGGCAATGGCTCGTTCACGACCGGACGCACCTGCTGGGGGTTCTTCAATAGCCGCCTGGACCAGCTCTCGAGCTTCCGCGTCGACCCGGCCGGAGGCCCTGCTGGAGAGCCCGCTGGCTTCGTCGAGGTTCATGGTCCCGTCACCGAGGTATGGCATAGCTACCTCGTCCAGCGAGGCATTCAACTCGATAGAGGTTATCGCTACCGCCTGAGCTTCAAGGCGAGGGCTTCCTTCGAGACACGGGTCTACATGAACCTGAGCCGGTGGGACCTCGGTCTGCGCCCATGGCTCGATACCGAATATCCGGTTGGCACCCAGTGGCGCACCTATTCCTTCGATTTTCACTCCACAGAATCGACTCCTCAGGATGGGGCCCGGTTGGAATTTCTGCTTGGAAAGCTCGGTGTAGGTCGCTTCTGGGTCACAGATATCCGCCTCGAGAGGCTCGAGGCGACGCCATGTGGAGCACTCACGGGGCTCAGCAACGCCGACTGGAGCCTCGGGCTCACCTGCTGGGAGTTCGAGTGGCACTGGCCCGAGCTCGATCTCTACGCAGGCTTCGACCCACTCGAAGGCGGCGCCCTCGACGCCGCGATCTCTGACAACGAGGGGGCATTCGACTACACCGCGCGGCTCGTCCAGAAAGGAATCCAGCTCACGGCCGGAAACGGCTATGCGCTCGAGTTCCGATCGAAAGGACAGGCCGCCCGCCGCGGCTATACCAACCTTCAGGAGTGGCCCGTCCTGCACATGAATCGACCGCTTTATTTCGGTACCGAATGGAAAAAGCACGAGGTCGCATTCATCCAACCTGCCGTCATCGGGCCCGCAGGAGCGAAGCTCGAGATAGGTTTTGGCGGGCCTCTCGCGACGGGTTCCACGTGGTTCGACGATGTCGTGCTGCGCGATTTCGGACCAAGTCCATGTGCAAAAAATGGTTCGAATATCCTCGCAAATGGCACATTCGAAAAGAGTCATCTCTGTTGGGAGGTCAACGGTGCGTCGGATGCGACCCGCTTCGAGGCTATCTCCGACTTCTCCATCTTCAGGAGCTCAGCCCCGTCGATGCGCTTCGACTTCGAGGTGCTGCAGAACCCGCAGTTTGTCGGATTCACCCAGCGAGGACTCACGCTCACCGCGGGCCTCACCTATGAAATTCGATTCTCGATCAGATCCAATGTCAGTACCATGGCATCTTTCTCCGTCCATGATGAGGTCCACGGAAACCTCAGCTGGAATCAATTCAATGTCGGACTCGACTGGATCACCTACACCTTCCAGTTCCGTCCCACCTCCACGACCGCCGGGCGTGTCTTTGCAGAGCTGCAGTATCAGCAGCCAACCTCTGCCACGCTCTGGCTCGATGACGTGAGCATCGTTCCAGTATCGCCGTGAATTTTAATACCCGAGTGGCGAGGGATTATCGTCCCTCTCCGTCGACTTGTGAAATCCCTGTGAAGAGGGATGAGTCTGAATAACGCGCTGCGTCATGCCGTCGGGCGTGGGTGTGGAGCCCCCCACTGAATCCCCACAATGATTTCCGACCGATGAGGAGACCTGACATGACGCGCTTTTTTCCCCTCGCTATTTTTGGCCTCGGTTCTCTTGCGATGTCAGCCTGCGGAGAGTCTGCCTCCAGGGATGTATTTTTCACGTCGGTGGCGGCGCCCGTCCGCAACGTCGTCATCAAGAACGCCGACGGTCGCGTAAACCTCCGGTCTGGGCGCCCCGGAAGTCACATCGAAGGTCGCATGGCGGTCCTCGCGACGGGCTTCGATACAGCCGTGCTCGCGCAGGCAGCCCTCGAAAACGTCGCGCTTATCGAGTCGGGTCAAGCGTCTGACCTCGTCCTCGAGGTCAAGGCCCCCGATGCCTCGGGCTGGGCTGGATACGACGTTGGTCTCGAGCTGGTCGTGCCCGCCGATGTCGCCGTGACGGTGCTCGCTGGTGACGACCCCGTGACGGTCTCGGACCTCGGGGTCGAACGGGTCGAGACCCGCGGTGGGGCTATCACTCTCTCGCACACGGCGGGTAACGCGTTCATCGCTGCGAACGGCGGAAGCGTCGATGTCACCCTCCACGAGGGCGACCTCACGGTCGAGACCATCGGTGCACCTGTCGAGCTCGCGCGTGTCTACGGAGAAGTTCAGGTGAATGCTCAAAATTCATCAATTATCGCGGATATCGTCCCACCACCTGGTGGCGACATTCGAATCATGACCTCGAACGCTCCCATTGACGTCTCGGTGCCCTCGCGCTTCGATGCATCTTTCCTGGGCGTCACCACCGCTCCGGGCCTCATCGAGATCAACGCCCTGGACTTCTTCCCATCGCCCGCGGCTCCGGGTGTGCTTGCTGGCGAGCTCGGGGTGGGCGCTGGCTATGTGGGCTCGGTCGAATTACGAACGACGAGGGCCGATATCACGCTTGAAGGGCGCTGATTTCGACGGACGCATGCTGCTCGGTTCGACAGCCTGAAGGCGCTCCCTCACCATTGCGATTGCGCGATGGAGCTCGAGTGACTCGCTCAACGTTCGAGCGGAAAACAGAGACTGAAGGTCGCTCCTCGCCCCGAGGCTGATGGGGATGAAGACGACAGCGAGCCCATTTCAAGTCGTCCGCCAAGCTGTCTCGACAGCGCGGTGGCAATCGTCATTCCGAGAGAGCTGCGTAACGATGGTGTCGGGGGAAGACCAGGTCCCTCGTCGCTGACGGAGAAGGCTACCTCGTTCGGGCTTGGCCGCAAAAGAGAGAGGGTCACCCGGCAGCGTCCGTCGGGTGATCGACCGTACTTGAACGCATTGGTGAGAAGTTCGTTCGCCAGGAGTCCAGCGGGGATCGCCTGCTCGATAGTGAGGTCGACGGGGACCATATCGAAGCGGATTTCCCCGTCCGGGCAGAGACTATTGCGGAGCTCGAGTGACAAGGTCTCGAGGTAGCTCGCGATTTCGACGTGGGCGAGGTCGTCGCTGCCGTAGAGCATCTCGTGGACGAGGGCCATCGAACGGACGCGGCCGGCACTCTCGAGAAGGGCGCGTTCAGCGCCTACCGAGACTCCTTCCGATTGCATCGACAACAGGCTCGAGACGATTTGCAGATTGTTTTTCACACGATGATGGACCTCTTTCAACAGCACCTCGCGCTCGGCGAGGTTGGTCGAGGTCTTCGCGAGTGCGGTCTCGAGCGCTTTCTCGGCGCGTCGGTGAGCAGTGATGTCGCGGGCAGACATGAGGGCGCCACAGCCGTCGGGGACGATGAATGCTCGAAGAGGGCGGCGAATCGTCTTTGAGCATCGAGTTCGACCGTGAGATCGGCGACGCGTCGGCGAGCCTCTGCGAGCGCTCGCATCTGCAGCGTCGCCTCGGTCAGGAGGCGGATATTTGCGACCCATAGGCGCCGCGCGTCGGTGTCGATGCGTGCGATGACGAGCTCGAGGAACTCGCCCCTGCGCGGATTCACGATGAGAGGGAGGTCGTCGTTCGAGGGGGGCCAGAGCGCCTCGGTCGAGTCATTGCGAGACAATAGTGCGTCGAGTGGGGCTCCAAGCAGACCTTCAGAGGTGCCGAGCATGATAGCAAAGGCGCTGTTGTGCTCAATCACGTGCCCTTCGTCCGAGAGGAGTGCGAGTCCGTCGCGGCTCCCTTCGACCATGGCTCGAAGAAGAGGCAGGTGGCCAATGGAGGCCTTGAGTTCGTACTCGAGCCTCCTCACCTCCCGCTTGAGGGCGCGGACCTCGTCCATCAAGCACAGCCCGGGCCTGGGGCGGCCGGCGTGATGGCGCTGTCGACGAAGCGTGCAACTGTGGCTTTGTCCTGGAGGCCGAGGTGGACAAGTCCCGTGGGCGAGAACATCACCGGGATGCGATCCACATGTTGTTTCCACCAGCTCGTCAGACGTTCCAGTTCGAGGGTTTCGGCGTCGGGTTCGACGTCGGGGAAGCGAGCCTTTTCGGCCTCGATCATCAGGGGGTCACAGAGTGGGACCCCGTCGATCCAGTAGCCCCGAAAGAGGCGTCTGCGAAGGTCGGCCGCGACGTCGGGGGCATCGACTTCGACCGCGTTCTGAAGGAGCAGTGCTGGCCTCGAGTTGCACCAGTAGGCGGGGCGTTTGACGCCGACCTCGGGTGCTCGACGGCCGACATCGTCGACTTCGAGCGCAAGCTGCCTCGCGTCTGAACCCAGATTTTCCCCCGAGACAGGCAGTTCGGGGCGGTGCTCGATACCGACCCAACGGACTTTCCCACTCACACCGAGCTCACTCAACCACTCGTTCAGGGTGAAGCAGTATGGGCAGTTGAAATCCGAGAACACGATCGTGCGACCAGTGAGGAGCGGCGGTGTCGGGATGGGGGCACCCATAAGCCATATCTGTAGCAGAATGGCAGCTGGCCCGCCAGTGTGGGCGCGTTTGTCGGCATAGCGGTCTCGACGTCCCCATATCCCCGGTCGCCTCGGCGGTCGGGGCAGTGCGTCCCAACCCACATGAGGGGATGGCAAGGTTTGAAGGTTGGCATCGACGAGGCCTTGCATCCTGGCGCGGCAATGCACTATCGGCGGACTCGGAGCCGTTCATGAAAGTCCCTGTCCTCGTCCTGCATGCCCCTGGCACGAACCGCGACCGCGAAGCCGCCGAGGCCTTCTCGTGCGCCGGAGCAAACGTCGACATCGTTGCGCTCGGCGGCCTGCTCGAGGCCCCGTCGAGGGTCTCGAATTATCGCCTCATCTGCCTGCCGGGGGGCTTCTCTTTTGGCGATGCGCTCGGTTCGGGGCGGATGCTGGGCCTTGTCCTTGCGCGCGGCCTCTCCGACATGCTTGCTGCCCATGTCGCGCGGGGGCGGCCAGTCCTCGGCATCTGCAACGGCTTTCAGGCGCTCCTCAAAGGTGGCTTCATCGCTGGCGCCCCACCGCGCGTGACCCTCACCCGGAACCTCTCAGGCCACTTCGAGTGCCGCGAGGTGCTGCTCGAGCCGACCTCCCACCCGTCGCCCTGGCTCTCGCTCCTCGACAGGCCCATCCGCTGTCCGGTCGCACACGCGGAAGGTCGGCTCTCAGGCGACCTCGGCCTTATTGGTGCCCAGGCCGCCCTCCGATACGTCCCGACGAGCGGGGCCCCCGACGGCTACCCGGGAAACCCGAACGGCAGCCCCGAGAACATCGCCGGGCTTTTCGACCAGACCGGCCTCGTCCTGGGCCTCATGCCGCATCCAGAGAATCATATTCACGCTTACCAGCATTCAGGCCGCTCTAGAGAACACGAAGGCGACGGGCTTGCTCTTTTCAGGGCCGGGGTTGCGCTCGCGTCCGCGGTCTGAGGTGACTAGGCCGCGAGCAGCCCGAATTCGCGGCCAAAGGTAAGCACGCAGGTCTGGAAGCGTCACCGAACTCGCGGCATGCCCCCTTGCGGTCAACCCCATCCTCCTTGCGTGTCCTAGCGTTCAGAAATGAAAGGGGGTGCGCATGGGCGCGAGTTTCATTTTTCGGACCTCTCCCATGGTTGACCTCTGACGTGGCCGGTCGCAGCCTGTGTCTCCTTTCTGGTCAGGAGCCCCGATGCGCCCGAAGCCAACCGTTGCTCTCCTCTTCATCGCGTCCCTCTCCGCCTGCCATGACGAGGTGGTCGTAGACGATGCCTGTGGCGAACCCGCATATGGCGGAAAGGCCACCGACGAGGCCTGGCTCACGATCCTCGATGGCTACGACCTCGCGAAGCCCAGTGCGGACGCCGCGACCCTCGTGTCGCCGACGAACGACGCTGTCCTTACTGGAGACCCAGAAGCCATCGTCTGGACGACCCCTCTCGACAGCGCGATGCTCCCTCCCGGGGGCTACACTGAACCGTCATTCATTGACCAGACGGCAGCCGTCTTCGCGGCCCTCTTCACCTCTCCCGCCCGCGCCCATCTTCCTCCGGTCAACGGAGACATCCACTATCTCGAGCTGAAAGTTCCAGGCGAGTCCTGCGCCATCCGTGCGCTCACGACCGATGAGACCTGGACCCCGACCGACGAGGCGTGGGAGCTCATGCGAGGGAAGGGGCCCATCACGCTGACCCTGACGAGCGCCTTTCTCGCGAACAATCGCATCACCGAGGGCCCCTTCCGGGTGACCTCGCGCTTCGAGGTCGAATGAGTCGCCTCGTCCCGCATCGAGGTCGCAGGCTGTCCCTTCTCTCCCTGCTCCTCATTGCCTGTGACGCGCCTGTTTCGCCGACCCTCGTCTTCGAGTCGGACCTCGCCTTCCCCGAGCGCGAGACCATCCCGACCCCCGTGGGCGACCTCGCCCTCATCACCAACAACTACGACGACACGCTGAGCTACATCGACCTCGGCCTCACCCCTCCAGCCGAGATCGCGCGCCTCCCCGTCGGCCTGAACCCGGTCGAGCGCGAGGGCCCTCATCACGTCACGGTGAGCCCCGACGGCCTCGCCTGGGTCGGCATCTCGAACTTCGTCCCAAACAGCGGCAGCGGCCCCCATGGCGCGCATGGCACTGGCCAATCCCCCGGTCACGCCCTCCTCATCCGCGTCTCCGACGGGGTCGAGCTCGCGAGCGTGAGAGTCGACCGAAACCCGGGCGACATTCGCCTCACCCCCGACGGGCGCCGCGTCCTCGTCTCCCACTTCGACCTCCTGCGCATCACCGACAACACCGGGGGCGACTTCGACAGCCGGCTCGCCATCATCGACGTTAAGACCCGCACGCGCGAGGCGCTCGTCCCCGTCTGCCCCGCGGCCCATGGCGTCGCCATCTCACCCGACTCGAAGACCGCCTACATCGCCTGCTGGGACGACCGCGTCGCGAAGGTCGACCTCGGCTCCCCCGACCATCCTGTCGAGACGACCCCAGTCCTGCCGATTCCCGGGACCCTCGCCGAGCCGGAGTGCCAGCCCTACGCGCTCACGCTATCACGCGATGGAAAGACCCTCTGGGTCGGCTGCCTCGCGAGCGGTGAGCTCCGCGGCTTCGACACCACCACGATGACCCCCATCGCCGGCTATGACCTCGGCGGTGCCGCGCTCTTCGGGACCGAGCTCGACGATGGCCGCTTCGCCATCCCTGTCCAGGTCCCGGACGCGCTCGCCTTCTTCGACCCCTCCGAGCCGCTCTCGCCGCCGACCCTCGTCCCCCTCGACCCCTCCGCCTGCGTCCTTCCCCATGTGGTCGCCGTCCGGAAGGACAAGCTCCTCCTCGTCTGCGAAGGAGACCGCGTCGCGCCGGGGTCCTTCGTCATTCTCGACTACGAGGGGAAGGTCGAACGCGTCATCCCCGTCGGTCTCTACCCCGACGACCTCGCCATTGTCCCAAAGGCCCGCGCGGCAGGTGCTCCTTGAAGCGCCTCCTCGTCGTCGCCCTGCTCGCTGGCTGCGAGGCCGCGCCAGTGGAAATCGACGCCGCCCTGCGCGGGGCCGAGCTCTTCGCGGCCCCTTCGTTCTCGCCGAGCGAGTTCAACGTCTTTTCCTGTGCGACCTGTCACGAGGTGAGCCCGGAGTCCCCCACCGCGGGCCCCTCCGAACGCGGCTTCGTCGCGTCCAACCTCTATGGGGTCACTGAAAGGCCGCGCTGGTTCGGTGGAGGGAAGGTCTCCCTCTACGAGGCGGTCGACTTCTGCTACGTCTACTTCATGCGTGGTTTCCCGAGCCTCGACCCCGCGAGTCCAGAGACTCGCTCGATTTACGAGTATCTCGATAATCAAAGCGACGGTCAATCTCGCGAAACCCGGCCGATGACGGTGGTCGAGCACATCTCGGACCCCGGCCCGGGTGACCCAGCTGCTGGTGAGGCGGTTTGGACCGAGTCCTGTGCGCCTTGCCACGGAGAGGCGTACACCGGCCTCGGACGCCTCGGACCGACCATCTCTGTCGTCCCCGAGGCGAGCCTCGAGTTCGCGCGCGACAATAGTGTCCCGGTCCGCCTCGTCATCGCCGAGAAGGTCCGCCACGGACAATTCTTCGGCGTTGGCGGCAATATGCCCTTCTATCCGCTCGAGCGGCTCTCCGACGAGGCGCTCTCTGACCTGCTGGAGTATCTCGCCCCATGAGGTGCCTCTTTCTACTGCTCCTCGCGCCTGTCTCGGCTGCATTGGGGAACTCGGCGTTCGCCCACGGCACCATCCCGACCTGTGTCTCGCTCGGCTGGAGACCGTCTGGCCAGCTCTTCGTCGGCACCAACTTCGGCGGACTCGAACTTCGCGCTGAGGCCGGACTCGAATTCACCTGCGAGCTCGCCGTCACAGGCACGCAGCAGGCCCTCGACATCTGGGTCCCTCTCCCGTCAGGGCGCATCGCGGCGGTCTCGACCACGAGTGGAGCGACCTTTGGAATCTATCGTTCGGACGAGGCAGGCTGTCTCTTTGGCGTGTTCCCGGGGACCGAAGACCTCCTCGTCACAGACCTCGTCGCGGTCGGTGAGACCCTCTACGCTACGGGCACGGAGTCTACTGCACGGCTCGTCGCGAGCTCCCCTTCCGGCCTCGAGGTTCTGCACGAGGCGGAAGCTCAGCAGGCGACTGGCGTCCGGGTCGACGGCGACCACGTCGTCGCAGCCTTTGTCGACGACAGCGCACGCATCGTCCACCTCGTCCACCGCGAGGGAGACACGAAGGCTGTTTTCGACCACCCCCTCGAGGCGGGCTCGACCTTGAGACCGCTCGGCTTCTCGGGGGCTCAGAATCGCCGCGTGTGGTTCGTCGAGCGCCGTGAGGACGATGACCGCGTCCTGTCGAGCACTGATTTCGGAAAGACCCTCGAGGTCGTCGCGAGCCTCACTGGTCGGGTCGCAGGCTTTGCCTCGAAGGGTGACGAGGTCTTTCTGCAGAGTCCCCAGCTCGGCGTTCTGACGCTCAAAGGCGGCACTTTCGAGCCCATCAGTGGCAGCCCCCATGGGAGCGCGCTCGCCTTCGACGCGGCGGGCGATCTCTACGCCTGCGGGGTCCCATGGCAGGACAGGATGGCGGTCGGCAAGAGCCGGGATGGCGTGACCTTCGAGGCGGTCGTGCCGATCTACGACGACCTTCGCGGGGCCGTGTCCTGCCCTGACGCGCCCGAGGTGACCACAACCTGCGACGAGGAGCTCGCCTTCATCCGCGGCTATTACGGTTTTGCGCCCCCCTCCGAGGAAGACGTTGAGGGTGGGCCAGAACTCGCCGAGGTCATCGAGGGCGTCGAGCTTGCCGAGCCAGCAGTCGTTGGGGAAGAACTCGCCTCCCGCAGGGACGATGGCTGTGGCGGGGCGCCCTCTGCGGGACTCTTCAGCCTTATGGCGATCGGATATCGATGGCGTCGTCGAGCAAGTTCCTTTTGGATGGGTGACTGAAATCCACAAAAGGCGAGTAATTCGATTTTCGAGTCTCTTGAAATTTCAGGTTTCAGGTGCTTCCCATGCCATCGCTGCGGCCGCCGGTGACTGCGAGAAAGCGGTCCTCGAGGCGCTGACCTTCTTCGATGGTGCGCGGAATCAGCCCGAGGGCGCTCGCTTTGCCGAGAATGGCGGCGACGACGGCGTCCTTGTCCTGTCCCTCGCCGAGGTCGAAGTGGATTTCGAGGCCACCCTGCTTGTCCGCTTCGACCGACGTGACTTCCCGGACTGCGCGGATGGATGCAATGAGCGAGGCGTCGGCCGACTTGTTGAAGAGGATGCGCACCGTGTGACCACCGCCGAGGAACTCGCGCATGGAGCCCGCCTTGACGAGGCGTCCCTTGTCGAGGATGGCGACATGGTCACAGAGCTGCTGGAGTTCGGCGAGGTTGTGCGAACTCACGACGACGGTGCGATTGCCGCTGTGGTCCCGGATGAGCTTGCGGATATTGGCGGCATTTTCAGGGTCGAGTCCCGAGGTGGGCTCGTCGAGAAAGACGACCTCGGGGCTCCCAAGGAAGGCCTGGGCGATGGCTAGGCGTTTGCCCATGCCATGAGAGAGCTGGCGTGCGCGCTGTTTCGCCTTGTCGGCGAGCCCGACGAGGTCGAGGGCTTTCAGTGCGGCAACCTGGGCCGCTTTGTCGTCGAGGCCCTGGAGGCGGCAGAAGAGCTCGATTTGCTCGATGATCGGCACATGACCGAGGAATTGTGCGTCTTGGGGCAGCAGTGAAAAGCGGCCCCGGAGCGTGCTGATGTGGGTTGCGACGTCGACGCCGAGGACGTCGATCGTTCCCGAGGTTGGCCTCAGTACTCCGGACGCGATCGAGAACAGTGTCGTCTTGCCAGCGCCGTTCGGCCCGATGAGCGCGAAGACAGTGCCCACGGGGATGTCGAAAGAAACCGAATCGAGGGCACGGGTCTTGCCGAAGGTCTTGGTGACCTCGCGAATTCGAACTGCAGCGTGGGTAGACATCAGAGGTCCCTCGTCCTGAAGGTGCGTGCACCGAGCCAGAGAAAAAGCCCCGAGAAGGCGAGCATGACGAGTACGGCAAGGAGGACCGAGCCGACGTCGGGGTGAAGCAGGTCATAGCGCCAACCCGCTGGGGTCAGGCGGTCGAGCCAAGCGTCGCCATCGCCGCGGATGGCGTTCTGGGTGAGATTGATGAAGATGCCGACGAAGCCGACAAGGAGGAGGTTTAGGACGAGAGATACACCAGCCGAGTCGTTCGCGGCGCTCACCCAGGCTGAAAGACAGAGGTATGGCAGAGTGGTGACGAGCATCGCGAGCCATCCGTGAAGGGCCCACAGGAGCAGATCGCCAACGCCATAGACCTTCACCGTAATGAGTACGATGAAGGCGAAGGAGATCGCGAGTAGTAGCTCGGCGATCGCTGTGAACATGAAAGCGCCGATGAGGCGTGACAGGAAAATGTTGATGCGCTCCGTCCGGAAGAGGAGATACCGCAGACTCCTGGCGCCGATATCGCCCGCGGTCTGATTGAATCCAGCAAGCACACTGAGGAACGGGACGAAACCGAGAAAGACCACCAAGATGGCGCTCAAGAGGGCAGGCCGGGCCTCGACGAGGAAGTTGACCCGTGGATCGAAGTCACCCGTCGCGTCTATCCACCAGCTCATGACGGGACGCACGACGTCCATCGCCTGCGACAGGACCGACGCGTTGTTGATGTCACCGACCTTCGAGACCAATCGCAGCGGCTCCATGAGTGTCGCGGCGATGCCGAGTCCCCCGAAGAGGGCGAAGACGATGAAGGTGATCCCCGAGCCGCTCCGCATTGCATTGCGCGCAGTCGAGCGGGCGAGGATGCGTATGTGACCCCAGTGCAGATGTTCATGCATGGCCATGGTCCGGGCGAAGGATTATCCGGTTGAAAATCTGATGCGACTTATGAAGAAAGGGCCAACATCGCGCCGAATTGTGTCGGTCATGAGGTCAGCCCTGTCTTGCACGACGCTTGCGAGGGTCCTGCGGGTGATGCAGGAGAGGAGCCTCAGGCGTTGACGAAGTCGTCCTTGAAGGTCGAGTTGAGGAGGAAGAGCGTGAGGACGGGGTAGACGAGCCCGATGATCGTGCCAGCGCCGAAGCCCGTGCCGAGCACGAAGGCGCTGAAGAGGGAGCTCGCGATGGAGATGATGCCGTAGAGGGAGCCCATCTTCTGCCCCATACCCTTCTTCAGGCCGAGGTAGCCGATACCAGAGACGATGAGAAGGACGACGGACACCGCCGAGAGTGCGACGCCAGCCCAGATCATGCCCATGCTCGGGCCGTGTGACGTCACGTCACCACCGAGCTGTTCGGCTGCATCGACCATCTGGCTCGCCGTGCTCGTGAGGGCGAAGAGAGCCATGACGCCAAGGGCGCCTAGCAGGCTGCTGAAAAAGTCGCACCCTTCTCACGAAGGGGGATCGACATGGTC
>VFQT010002690.1_pt1 | contig 17646 bp, 20 predicted proteins | sample 3512381 | NCBI WGS metagenome assembly VFQT01 (sample SAMN10412376, study PRJNA504923) | tailings metagenome | isolation source: Relicate 2 Philex TSF3 active mining site | place: Philippines: Tuba, Benguet | collected 2017-08-29
GTCGCGCCATCGAGCGCTCCCGGGGTTGCCGGATCAGGAATTTGCTTGACGCAGACCACAATGTTCATGCCTCCATTGTTACCCCGCACGGTACGAAGCGCCCAACCCGACACCCTGAAATTGGGGTTTGTGCGCTTGTAAACTTGGGCACCTTGCGAATTCTTCTCATCGTCAATTCGTTCGCCTCCTCGGTGACCCCCAAAAACACGGTCCTGGTCCACCAGCACCTGGCACGCAACCACGACGTGCAGGTGGTCGAGACCAACGAGCGGGGTCACGCCACGCGCTTTGCCCAGGATGCGGCCGCCCGCGGGCTCGATGCCGTGGTCGCCTTCGGCGGCGACGGCACCTTGAACGAGGTGGCAACCGGTCTTGCGGGCAGCAACACCGCACTCGCCATGCTCCCTGGCGGGTCGACCAACGTCTTCGTGCGCACGCTCGGGATCGCCAACGACCCGATGGTCGCCCTCACCCAACTCGAGGGGGCAATCGAGCGCAACGAGATCGAGCGCGTCAGCCTCGGTAAGGCCAACGGTCGCTACTTCTGCTTCCATGCCGGCATCGGTTACGACGCCGCGGTCGTCGAGCAAGTCGAGCGTCGGTCGTCGTTCAAGCGTTTGATCGGCCAGCCACTGTTTGCCTATGCGGCCATTCAACAGTGGTTCGTCGGGTACAGCCGCAAGTTCCCACATTTCACGATGGATGTCGATGGACGAAAGATTCCGAACGGGTTCTTCAGCGTCGTGTTGAACACGAACCCCTACACCTACGTGAGCAAGTACCCGATCCATCTGTCGAATGCGGCATCGCTCGAAAAGAAGCTCGTCGCCGTCACGTTCCGCAAGATGACCACTCCGCTCATCCTGCGCACGTTGTATTCAGCGCTCCGTCGCGGGGGCCTTCGCCCGTCGAGTGGCATCGACATTGCCACCGACGTTGACCGCGTGAAGTTCACCTTCCCCGCGCCGTTCCCCTACCAGCTGGACGGCGACTACATAGGTGAGACGACGACGCTCGAAATCGAGCACTGCGACGAGGCACTCCTGCTCGTTCGCCCGCGCGGCGAGTTCTAGAACCCGGCGATTCTCAGCGCGACGTCGGGGACGTTCGTGCAGATGCCGTCGATTCCCCACTCGATCAATTCCGCCATTCGCGCGGGGTCGTCACACGTCCAGGTGTTGACCGCGAGTCCGTGTGCGTGCATCACCTCGACGGTCTCTCGGGTGAGGGTCTTCACATACGGGTGCAGCGCCTGGTGTCCGGAGGCCACGAGATCCTTGGCGAGTGAGGCTGCGTCCTCGACGTCGACCACGAGATACGCGGTCGGGAGATCGGCCCACAGCCGTGCGGTCTCCTCGATCGTCTCTCGCCAGAATGACGACACGAGCCATTGGTCGGGTGCGCCGCGGCGGCGCAACAACTCGACGGTGTCGCGGGTGATCGATTCAGATACATCGAAGTCGGGCTCGCTCGGGTCGTTCTTAATCTCCACGTTGACCCACATGCCCGCACATGCATCGAGGGCTTGATCGAGGGTTGGAATGTGGCCTGGGAGGTCTCCGAGTGATCGTGAGTTCAGTGGCGTGCCGTCGTCCAGAACGGGATTGTGATGCACGATGAGTTCACCGGAGCCACAACGGCGCACGTCGAGTTCGACCGCGTGAGCACCCATGCGTCGAGCTTCGGCAAATGCCATCAATGTGTTTTCACGTTCGGCCTTGGATGCGCCTCGATGGGCCATGATCTGCGGTCGCACTGCGGTTCCGTGCGGCAACCAACGGGCAGATGTCACACTCGCAGGGTAGCGGTGGACGCGTCACGGAATTGTCAGAAAAAGTTTGCAGCAACCCCTTGTAACCGACGAAGTCCCCGCCTATCGTGACGGCGTCTTAGCCACCATCGTCAATCGGGGGATTGTCGTGTCGATACTTGCCACCAGCCTTGCTCTTGGATCCGCCGACTACGAATGGCGCAAGCAGGCTCTCTGCAGGGACACCGACCCAGAGTTGTTCTTCCCCATCGGCACGACCGGCCAAGCGCTGTTGCAGATCAGCGAAGCCAAGAACGTGTGTCGCGAGTGCACCGTGAAGAAGGAATGCCTCGACTTCGCAATCGAGACCAACCAGGACTGTGGCATCTGGGGTGGAACCTCCGAAGACGAGCGACGACAGATTCGTCGCCAGATGGCTGCCGAGCGCCGCGCGGCCCGCGCCACCGCCTGAGTTTCTAGGAAGCGTCCACCGGGACGCGCAGGTCAACGACCGTGCCACGAGCGGCGCTGAGTGTCTCGAGCCCGATCTCCTTGGCGTCTTCATCACGCGCAGCACGCATCTGAATCGTGCCGGCGAGTTCGGTCGTCACGAGTGTGCGCACGATGGACAGTCCGAGTCCGGTCGCGGTTGCGAAGTTGAAGTCTGGTGAGAGTACCTCACCGTCGTTGCTCACTCGCACGTAGAGCGCGTCGTCGTCGTGCGTGAGCTGCACGAGCACGCGACCGCCCGCGCTTCCCTCGGGGAACCCGTGGTCGACGGCATTCTGCAACAACTCGAGGATGACGACCGACAGCGGCGTCGCCACGGTGGCGGGCAGACGCGCGCCGTCGCCCTTGACTTCGAAGCGCACGGGTCGATCCTTGGACTGCAGTCCTTCCTCGACGAGGCGCATCAGTGGGCGAACGATCTCGATGAAGGCGATGTCCTCACCAGGTTCGCGTGACAAGGTCTCGTGCACGAGGGCGATCGTGCGGATGCGGCGCACGGATTCGCTGACCGCTTCCTTGGCCTCGTCCGAGGTGAGGCGACGGGCTTGCAGTCGCAGCAGGCTCGAGATCGTCTGCAGGTTGTTCTTCACGCGGTGGTGGATCTCACGAATCGTCGCGTCCTTGGTGAGGAGCAGTCGATCGCGACGACGAAGTTCGGACACGTCGCGCAGGAGCAACACCCCGCCCGTTACTTCGACGACCCCTCCCACCTGTTTGAGGAGTGGAATGGAACGAATCAAGAGTGTGACCTCGGCGGTCTGTTCGACTTCCTCGATCACCGGCTCGCGACGTTCGAATGAATGACGCGCGACGCTCTCGGCGACTCCGAGTTCGGCAAGCGTCTGCCCGACTGCGTTCGTGCTCACGCCGACGCGATGGAGCGCAGAGACCGCGTTCGGTGACGCGTAACGAACGCGCGTCGTCGCATCGAGCACGACGGCACCGTCGCCCACGCGCGGAGCAACGCCAGCATCCGCCACTCCACTGGCGAAGGGATAGAGGCCGGCAGCCACCATCTCGGAAAGTCGCGTGAAGATGTCGGCATACGTGCTCTCGAGCTGACCGGGGCGGCGGGCATTGTCGGTCACCCACTCGCGAGTGAGGATCGCGATGATCGTGCCGTTGAAGCGCACCGGAATGGCGAGCATGTTCGCCGGGCCACCGATGGCCTGCACGAAGATCTCCCCGGTGACGATCTCGCCCTCGGCAAGACAGCGATCGAGCACGAGACATTCACTTTCGCTCGCCCACGAATTGACGTAGTCGGCTTGATACAAGGTCTGGCCGGTGGCGGCACGTACTTGGGCGGAGGTCATCCACTTCCCCGACGCGTCGCGCAGGTACAGGAGCATGTCGGCGAAGGAGAAGTCTGCGAGCATTCCCCACTCGGACACGAGCGTTGCGAGGTGATCGATCGCCTCGTCGTCGAGGTTCGTGTGTTCGTTGGCGAGTTCGACGAGGGTCGGCATACGGTCCCCCCAGTCTGCCCTACGTGCGCGTGACGCCTCGACCGAGGTCGACGAGGGAGTCCACGTCGGAGATGTCGTTGCCTCGCAGACCCGAGATCCACACCGCTGCCCCGAGGGGCGCGAGTGCTCCCCGCAACTGCTCGAGCCTGCGCTCCTGGGTGCTCGACACCGCATCGATTGCGCCAACCCGCTCGAGTACTCCCGCCATCACCCGCTGCACGTCCGCGGGCCGTGCGCCGGCAACCAGAGTCGTCAAGTCACGCACGACTGCGGAGTCCTCGGTGACCACGCCGAGTCGATCGGCGGCATCGCGGGCCGCAGACACGACCGCGCTGTCGATCACGCGATTGGCCACCACGCCACGCAACCCGAACTTGCGCTTGGTGAGTTCGGCGAGCAAGAACTGCGCCTCATACAACGGTGCGGTCTCGAGCGTGGTGACGACGACGAAGGCGGTGTGCTCGTCCTGCAGCGTGCGCTCAACGTCGGTTGCCCGCGTGACGAATCCCGACTCCATCAAACGCAACAACGTGAAGAACTCGGTGATGTCTCCAAGGAAACGCTGGCCGAGGATGCGGTCTGCGACCTGGAAGAACGGTCGGGACGCAAGTGAGAGCACCCCGGTCGAGGTGGCGGTCGTTAGCAATTTCAAGAGCCGCGATCCGAAGAACTCCCGCATTCGACGCGGTGCATCGAGGACGTCGAGGGCGTTGCGCGACGGCGGCGTATCGACGACGATCACGTCGTAGTTGCCCGAGGTGAACTCCGCATACAGCCGCTCCATCGCGATGTAGTCGTGCGAGTGCACGAATCGTTCCGTCAAGTTTCGGTAGAGCGGGTTGGCGAGCACGCGGTCGCGAATCTCCGGTGTCGGTGCGTGGCGATCGATGAGCGCGTCCCAGCTCACCTTGGTATCGATCATCGCCACGTGCAACGAGCCTCGACCGGCGTGTGCGGCCAGATCGACGCGCACGGGATCGTTGCCGATGCCACTCAAACCGAGCGCATCTGCAAGTCGCCGCGCGGGATCGACGGTGAGGACGAGCACTCGTGCGTCGCGAGACGTCGCAAGCGCGGTGCCGAGCGCCGCCGCCATCGTCGTCTTGCCCACACCGCCACTGCCACACACGACGACGAGCGAGGAATCGCCGATCAACTGCTCTGCCCCGTTCATGTCAGTTCCTCGGCAAGTGAGTGAGCGAGTGCCTCGTTGATCTTCTTGCTGGCGACCCGCAGGTCGGCCACGACGGTGAGGGGAACATGGTGTTCCTTGAGATACGCCGCAAGCATCGCAAGATGTTCTTCAGCGGATTCACGACGCTCCGCGGACAACGTCGCGACCGCGCCAACCGCACGGACGTCACGCGCGAGTGACGTTTCACTCGAGGCGAGCGCAGCGAGGATCTCACGCAGAATGCGGCGGTCAACCGGGCTCGCGACGTCGTCGTACACACGGTTGGCGACCACGCCGGCGACCGGCACCTTCGTCGTCTCGGTCAGCGTGTCGATGAGCGACATCGTCTCGATGACGGGCATCTCCTCTGGCGTCGTAACGACAACAACGCCCGTGGTGTGCGCGTCGTGTAAGAGCTCTTGCATCCAGCGGGTCTGGTCGCGAATGATGCCGACCTGCACCAGTCGCGCGAGTGATGCGGGTGCATCCACTTGAGCGACGATGTGCCCCGTTGCTTCGGCATCGACGATGACGACGTCGTAGTGACGCTCCCGCACTTCCCAGCACAGCTTCCCGACCGCGAGAATCTCCTTCACTCCGGGTGCGGCTTGCGCCACGAAGTCGAACATCTTGGCGAGTGGGCCGATGCTCGTGATGAACGGGATGCGCACGAAGAGTTTCAGGTATTCCCGCAGTGCATCCTCGGTGTTCATCGCCATCGCGAACAGGTTCGGAGAAACCTCGCGCGGCGAAAAGGTGAGTTCGGATTGATTCAACGTCTGGGCGAGAGCGCCTTTGGCGTCCATCTCCACCACGAGGGTGCGCTTGCCCTCGCCTGCCGCGACTCGTGCGAGTGCGCCAGCGATGCTCGACTTGCCGACCCCGCCCTTGCCCGTGACGAACAGCAGGCGGCGGTCGATGAGCCGCGGTGTGGTCAGCTTCCGAAGCCCAGCTTGCGTGCGCCTTCTGGCGCGCCGAATTCGACGTAGGCCACCTTGGCGCTCGGTACGACCACTTCGCGACCCTTGTCGTCGGTGATCGACAACATTTCGGACTTGCCGTTCAACGCCGCCGTGATCGCCTCGCGCGCCTTGGCGACGAGCGCGTCACTCGACACCTCGACCATCAACTCGCGAGCAACTTGGGTGATTCCGATGCGGATTTCCATGACGACGTCCTTTGCGTAGGTGACCGTGAGGCTAATTGACCTTGAGTGCCGCGCTGAATACCTTCTTCGGCTTCATCTCGACGGCGATCTTGTGTGCCAGGTTGGCGAAGGCCTTGCCGACTTCGCTGTCTGGTGCAACGGCTGCGATCGGCTTGCCGTCGTCGCCACCTTCGCGCAGCGCAGTCATGAGCGGAATCTGGGCGAGCAGCGGCACTTTCAGTTCATCGGCGAGCAACTGGCCGCCACCCGATCCGAACAGTTCGTACTTCTTGCCGTCATCGCCGGTGAACCACGACATGTTCTCGATGATGCCGCGCACCGGCAAGTTGACCTTGGCTGCCATCGCAGCGGAGAGTCGCGCCACCTTCTGGGCAGCCTCTTGCGGCGTCGTCACGACGAGCACTTCTGCGCGCGGGAGGTACTGACTCAAGCTGAGTGCGATGTCGCCGGTTCCCGGCGGCATGTCGACGAGCAGGAAATCGGGCTCGTCCCAGTACACGTCGGTAAGGAACTGCTCGAGCGCTTTGTGCAACATCGGTCCACGCCACACGACGGCCTGGCCCTCGGGCACGAAGTAGCCGATCGAGATGCAGCGCACGCCCCACGCCGCCGGTGGCAACAACATGTTGTCAATCACGACGGGGTCGCGATCGGTGCCGAGCATGCGCGGGATCGAATAGCCGTAGATGTCGGCGTCCACGATGCCGACCTTGTAACCGGCGTTGGCGAGTGCGACTGCGAGGTTGGTCGTCACGCTGCTCTTGCCGACACCACCCTTGCCCGACGACACGAGGATCGCACGGGTCTTCGAGCCTGGCTTGGCGAAGGGAATCTCGCGGCCCTCCGCGTGACCGTGTGCTTGTCCCGAGCCCGCGGTTGCGGCCGGGTTGCCATGCAACATCTCGCGCACCTTGGCGCGCTCGGCATCGTTCATCACGCCGAAGTTCAGGTTCACGTCCGACACTCCCGGCAGCGCACGCAGCGCGCCATTCACGCGGTTCGTGATCTCGTTGCGCAACGGGCAACCGGCGACGGTGAGCACGACGGTGAGGCCGACGACGCCCGACGGTGCGACGACGACGTCGCGCACCATTCCGAGGTCCACGATCGAGCGATGGAGCTCGGGGTCCTCGACGGGACGCAAGGCGTCAATGATGTTGTCGGTGGTGGGGGTAGACATTGAGGGCTCCAATAATTTCCACTATGGCCATAGGTAGAATACCGATGTGCCGAGCAAGACCGCCAACCTCACCTCGGGTTCTTTCACCGCCACGGTCTCTGCCATCACGTCCGCCTTCGGCGATCCCACACGGCGCGCGGTCTATCTGTTCGCCCGTGAGCGTGAGACTGGTGTCACCGCAGCCCAGGTCGCCGAGAAGTTCGACGTGCATCCCAACGTCGCGCGTCATCACCTCGACAAGCTCGCCGCCGGCGGCTATCTCGAGATCAGCGTGGAGAAAGTCGGTGGCCAGGGCGCTGGTCGACCCTCCAAGCACTACAAGGCCGTTGCCGATGCCCAGCTCGAGTTCCCCGTGCGCAGCGATGACCTCGTGCTCACGTTGCTCGGCAAGACGCTCGCCGCACTCCCCCCGGACAAGGCCGCGCAGATGGCCGAAGAAGTTGGCCAGCAGTACGGCAAGGCGATGGCCGCAGGCCTCCAGGGCGACGATCTCACCGCAGGTCATCGTTCGTTGCGCTCTGCATTGCAGGCCGTCGCCGATGCGCTCACCGCACATGGATTCGCTGCCCACACCGATCAGCGCAGCAATCAGTTGCGCATCGTCAACAACCACTGCCCCTTCGGCGAAGTGGCGATCGAGCATCCCGTGATCTGCGCGGTCGACCGTGGCATGGTCAAGGGAATGTTGAGTGCGATCTACGGTGACACGAGTCCGTCGCTGTCAGCGTCGTTGCCGAAGGGTGACACCTTCTGCGCGACCGAAGTCTGAGTCGCTCAGTCTCCCCAGAACCGCTGTTCGAGGAACGGGTCGCCATACATGTGGTAACCGTTCTGTTCCCAGAAGCCCGGAGCATCCGTCTGGCGCACCTCGATTCCGCGCAACCACTTCGGTGACTTCCAGAAATACAAGTTCGGCACGAGCAACCGCACCGGACCACCGTGGATCGGCTCGATCGGTTGTGAGTCGTATTCGTACACGACGAGCGACTCATCGCGCATCGCATCGGCGAGCGGCAGGTTCGCCGTATAGCCATACTCCGCGTGGCCCATCACGAACCCTGCGCCGTCTTTCACCCCGGCACGCTCGAGCAGGTCGCGCACGCGCACGCCCTTCCACACGGTGTCGAACTTCGACCACTTGGTCACGCAGTGGATGTCGGTCGTGAGTGTCACCGACGGCAGCGCGGTGAGTTCCTCGAAGCTCAACGTGAACGGTGAGTGAACCTCACCGAAAATCTTCATGTCCCACTCGCCCGGTGCATAGGTCGGAACATCACCGACGTGCAACACGGGAAAGCGTTCCGTGAGGTATTGACCCGGTGGCAGACGCGAATCGTCGTACCCCATCTTGGTGACATTTTCGCGATTGCGATCAAAGAAGCCCATCGCTCACCAGTTTGTCAAACGACACCGTTAGATTCATGACCGATGTCGATCTTTCTCGTGCGCCACGCAAAGGCCGGCAAGCGCAGCCAATGGGACAACGACGATTCGTTGCGACCGCTCGATGAGGTCGGCCGTCGCCAGGCTCTCGCACTCGCTGATCGCCTGAGCGAATACAACCCGGTGGCGCTCGTGTCGTCACCCGCGGTGCGTTGTCGCGAGACCCTCGAACCACTCGCCGAACGCTGTGGTCTCGTCGTCGCAAGTGAGCCCAAGTTGTACGAGGAACTCCCCTACGAAATCGCCCTCGACTACGTGCTCGGCGTCGCCGATCGCACGGTGCTATGCAGCCACGGCGACGTCATCCCCGCCATCCTCGATGCACTCGTGCGCCGTGGGATGACGATCGAGGGAATGCGCGACACGCGCAAGGCCTCGGTGTGGGTGCTGCACAAAGACGGCGATGACTTCACGAGCGCCGAGGTGTGGGCGCCCCCGTCACTCGCCTAACGCGGCGTCGACCTCAGCCCTGATCGAGTCGACGAATCCGGCGACTTCGGCCGGCGGATCATTCGCCTCGCACACTTCGAGTGCGTCCCGCGCACCTTGGGCGTCGCCTGCAAACCGGAACTTGACGATGCCCATGAAGCAATGCGCGTCCGCATAGTTGGGATCGATCTCGATCGCGCGTTGCAGTCCCTCGAGGGACGTGGCGACAGCAAGCAACTTCACGTCGTCGGCAGCTTCGCGTGCGACGAGAGCGACGAGCCACGAGCGATACGTGAGCGCCTCGACGTTGTCGGGGTTCAGCTCCAACACCTGCGAATACAACTCAATCGACTGCTGCGGATCGGAGAAGTTCAGCTGACGAGCCTGCGACAACAGCGATGCCGTCGAGTCCTCGATGCCACCCGACGAGCTCTGACCAGGGAGTCGCTGACCCGCGGAGTTGGCGACGAACCAGCCGACACCGACCGCCACGATGACGAGGCCGGCGATGACGACCACTCGTCGACGCGATGGTGGCGAGGTGTCGGTGCTCACTTGCTCGCGACGCCAATGCACGAAGAGGAAACCCAGTCCCGCGACGCCGAGGATGCCAAGCGTGACGGGAAGGATCCAGATCACGGCATCGAGACCGTCCGAGCGCGGAACGAGCAACACCGAACTGCCGAAGCGGTCCTCGATGTAGGCGATGATCTCGTCATCAGTGCGCTGCGCACTCGATACTTGGCGAGCGATCTCCGCACGCACCGACTCCGCCGCAGGCGCCCGCGAGACGTAGATGCTCTCTCCCTGACACGTCGGACACGCGAGGCGCTTGGAGATCGCATCGATGCGGTCCTGCTGCGTGCGCGGACCTGACGTGCGCGTCGAGCCGACCACGAGAAACACGACCGCCACGACTGCAGCCACGACCCACAGGACTCGGCGTGCGGACTTCGTCACGATTGGCCCTGCAGCATGGCGAGTTGTTCATCGAGGAGACCTTCGGTCAACTTGCCGGCGATGCGCAGGCGCACGAATCCGTTCGGGTCGACGATCCACGTCTCGGGAACCCGCGCCACACCGAAGGCAACCGCGATCGTGCCGTTGTCATCGCGCAACTTCGGCCAGGATCCCCCGTGCTCATCGAAGTAGGCCTTCACCGCACCGTCGGAGTCATCGTTGATCACCGTGTACAGCTCGGCCGGCTGGGCACTCTTCGCTTGAGCGTCAGCAAAGGCGAGCAACTCTGGATGCTCGGCACGACACGGCACGCACGTCGAGTTGAAGAAGTTCAACACCACCCAGCTCCCCTTGCGCCGCGCAAGGTCGAAGGTCTCGTCTTCGATCGTCGTCGTCACGACTGCTGGCGCGGGATTTCCGAGGAGTGGTGAATTTGCATCGGTCTGCGACTCGGGACTGGCAACCACCAGCACGACGATGAACGCAACTGCAAGGATCGCCGCAACGAGCGCGATCTTCGGAGCGAACTTGCGCGACTCACTCACGACTCGTCATCTTCCTCGCGTCGGCGAGACGGAACGAGCGCAAGCAGCGTGCCGAGTGCCATCACGCCACCGGCGATCCACAACCACAGGATCATCGGCTTCACGAACACCTTGATCGTCGCCTTGCCGGAATCCTGGCGCACGGGAGGCTCGAGGGTGAGATAGACGTCGCGGGCGAATCCCGTGCGCACACTCGGGGTGCCGACGTTCATGCCGATCTTGGTGAACTTGGTGATCGCCGGCGCATACGGCTTGCCGCCATCGACCGAAACGAGGGCCTTCACACTCGTCGCGCGATCGGTCTGCACCTCGACGACGTCGACCAACTCGAAGGTGTAACCCGAGAAGGTCGCGGTCTTGCCGACTTCAAGCGAGAGCTCCTGGCTGTGGGTGAAGCTGTTCGACGCGGCGAGTGCGACAGCGATCAGGATCACCCCGAGGTGCACGATCATTCCACCGTTCGAACGACCGACGAGACCGAGCAACTTGTGTCGTCGCACGGACAACGCGAGATGACGGAGTGCGGAGCCCGCAGCGAATCCACCGAGGGCAAACGTCGACAGCGGCCAGATTCCCGTCGCGCCGAGGAACACCGCAAGAACGAGCGACCCAACGCCGATCCACGCAGGCCACAACAAACGCTTGGAGAGCGTCTCTGCCGACGTGCGTCGCCACGGCAACACGGGTGCGATCGCCATGATCGTGAGCATCGCGAGTCCGATCGGAATGGTCAGGCGATCGAAGAACGGTTCACCGACGACGAGCGTGCGGTCTTGCAACGCCTCCACCACGAGTGGGAACACCGTGCCGAGGAGCACGACGAAGGCGAAGAGGCTGAAGAGCAAGTTGTTGGCGAGGAACGCACCCTCACGGGAGATCGGCGTCTCAATTGCGCCTGGTGCATGCAACATGTCGCCGCGCCAGCCGATGAGTGCGATCGACACGATGACGATCACAGCGAAGAACGTGAGCAGCCAGGGACCGATCGAACTTTCGGAGAACGCGTGCACGCTGTTCAGCACACCCGAGCGAGTGAGGAAAGTGCCGAGGATGGTCAGGCTGAACGTGGCGACGAGGAGCGACAGGTTCCAGACGCGCAGCATTCCCCTACGTTCCTGCACGAGTACCGAGTGGATGTAAGCCGTCGCGGTGATCCACGGCATGAGCGAGGCATTCTCGACCGGGTCCCACGCCCACACGCCGCTCCAGCCGAGCACCTCGTAACTCCACCAGCTGCCGAGGATGATGCCGAAGGTGAGGAACCCGAAGGCGAACAGCGTCCAGCGACGGGTGGCAAGTAGCCAACCCTCCCCGAGTCGACCGGTGACCAGTGCGGCGATGGCGAATGCGAACGGCACCGTCATTCCGACGTATCCGAGATACAAAAGTGGCGGGTGGAACATCACGAGGATGTGGTTCTGCAACAACGGATTCGGACCAGGACCATCGAGCACACCGGGTGGTCCCTCGACGAACGGATTCGCCGGTCCGAAGGACAATACGAAGAAAAACAGCGAGACGATGAACATCACCGCGAGTGCGACCTGTGACAACGCATCCTCGCGGTGATTGCGCACCCAAAACGCGACGGCTCCCGTGTAGCCGGCGAGGATCACGACCCACATCAGGATCGAACCTTCAAGCGCGCTCCACACCGCGGCGAAGTTGTAGAGCGCTGGCGTCGACCAGCTCCCCACCTTCTGCACGTAGGCGAGCGAGAAGTCACGCGTGATCATCGCCCACTCCATCGCAGCGAACGCACCTGCCGCCGCAACCACGACCAGGAACGCGAAACGCGGAATCAGCTTGGAGACGTTCTTGTCACCAGTGCGAGCAGCAGTGATCGAGGCGAGTGCGCCGAAGAGAGCAGCCACTACTCCGACGAGGAGAAATCCGCGCCCGATTGGGCCACTTAGCCCGTCTGCTGCGAACACGCCTTGGCCTCCGCATCGGTCACTCGGTCACCGTTCTCAGCCATGTATTCATTCGAATGGCGCACTTCGATGCGATTCGCCTCGAAGGTGTCCCCAACAAGACGTCCGTGAGCGACGACGGGGATGCACTCCTGAAAGATGCCACCCGGGTCGCCGTCATAGACGACCTTGATCGTGGCGTTGTTGAAACTCAGGCTGAACGACGTCGAGCCAGCGGCCGACTCGAGCGAACCTTCATCCACGGTGCCCTGAATACGAATGCGACGATCGGCTTCGCAACCCTCGCGCACCCCCACCTCGTCGGCGTTGCAGTAGTAGTCGATGGCACTCGTGAGGAACTGCGAGACGATCACGCCACCGGCGACGACGATCGCGACCAGCACCGCAATTGCAGTCCACGTCGTCTTGCGCTTGCGTGGAGCGAGCGGTGCGTTGTCCGCAGACGTGCGTGGGGTCAGGTCCACGGCTTGTCCTCGTCGCTCACTTCCCGCGCGAGCTCTTTGCCCGCCCTCCACGTCCGCATCGCGAGCAGGATCAATGCAGCGAACGTGATTGCATACGACGCGGAGATGAAACCGATGTCTTCCACGATCAGTTCCCTCCGCCGGTTCGCTGGGCGATTGCGACGTCGAGCTTGCGCGACTCGACGATGTCACGCATCGCAAGCACGCGCTGGCGGTGCATCACAAGCCATGAGAACGTCGCGGTGAACGCGACCACGCCGACGAGCAGCGTGAACAGCATCAGTCCGTCCATCTTCACGTCGCCATCGGTGCTGAGCACGCTTGCACGCTGGTGCAACGAGCGCCACAACACGACACTGAAGTGCACGAGCGGAATCTCGAGCACGGCGAGCAGCGCGAGGATCGCACTGCGCTTGGCGCGCTGGTGATGCGTGCCGCCGAGACCCCGCACCGCGAGATAACCGAGATAGGTGACGAAGAGAAACGACGTGGTCGTGAGTCGTGGGTCCCACTGCCAGAACGTGCCCCACGTGAGTCGGCCCCACAGGCTTCCGCTCACGAGCGTGATGCCCATGAACACGACCCCGACCTCGGCCGAGGCGCCCGCCACGCGATCGAATCCGAGCGAGCGGCGACGCGAGAGGAGATACGACGCGGACGCGACTGCGGTCGTGATGAAGGCGAGGTATGCCACCCACGCAGATGGCACGTGCACGTACATGATGCGCACCGATTCACCCTGCGTCACTTCGGGCGGCGTGGCGACGAGACCACCGAAGAGCACCCACGCGAGCGAGGCGATCGCGATCAGCCCGATCAGTCGGGTCGTGGGCGTACCAACACCCTTGGATGCCTGCGTCACGGGGGAAAAAGACATGGCGCTCAATCATTCCTCAATCAGGGACGGAAAGGACAACAGACCCGCTATGGCAAACGCCACGGCGAACACGAACAACAGCCCAACCCACGGCCAACCCTCGCCCACACGGGCTCCGGCGGTTCCGTAAGCCGATTCGGTGGCCCGTGCCGCCCCGATCACGACCGGCGCCACGACGGGCAAGACAAGCAGCGGGAGCAGCGTCTCGCGGCCCTTCGACAGCGCGGCAAGGCCCCCGTACAGCACGCCGACGAATGCCAGACCCGCGGTCGCGCACACCACGATCGCCACGAGCAGAACCGCAGATTCGAAGGTAAGCGAGACGTGATACAGCAACAGCGACAGCGCGATCAACACGACGTTGAGGACGAGCAACTGCAGGAACAGCGCGACGCTCTTGCCGACGTACACACCGCGCATGTCGAGACCAGCCGTCCTCATTGCATCGAGCGCACCGTCCTCGGTGTCGACGAGGAATGACCGTGCAATCACGACGAACATCGACAGCACCGTCGCCATCCAGGCGAGTCCACTTGCCGCACGCTGCAGGAGATCATCACCGTCGAGTGCGAATGCGAACATCACCATGACGAGCGCGGCGAAGGGCAACACCTGGTTGACGAGCACGCGACCGCGCCACTCCACCTTGAGGTCCTTGCGCGCGATCATCCGCGCGATGCCGAGAACGTTCACTCGCTTCACGAGCCGACCGTCCGACCTGTCACGAGCGAGATCGTCGAATGCGCGAACTTGGCAACACGATCGATGTCGTGCGAGGCGACGATGATCGTCGCTCCAGCACGCGATGCATCACCGAGCACCGCATCCAGATCGGCTCTCGACTGTTCGTCCAAACCCGAATGCGGTTCATCCAACAGCCACAGCTCGGCACGACGTACGACGAGTGACGCGAGCGCAACCCGTCGACGCTGTCCTGCCGACAACCGCGACACGAGTGAGGAACTCAGTTCGCGACCGAGGCGCATGCGATCGAGTGCATCATCGACGTCGCAACTGGTCGCACCGACGCATCGTGCCCAGAACTCGACGTTGTCTTTCGCCGTGAGCTCGAGGAACAATCCGTTGCGATGCGAGAGCATGCCGATGCGCGCACGCACCGACTGGCGATCCGACGCGACGTCGTGCCCGAGCACCCGTGCTGATCCGCGCTCGATCGGCATCAGACCCGCGATCGTGCGCAACAGCGTCGACTTGCCCGCGCCGTTTTCTCCGCGCACGAGGACGATCTGGCCGGACTCGACCCGCGCCGAGACCCCGGCAAGTGCCGGATAACCGTCGTAGGTGACGACGACGTCTGAGAATTCGACGACGCTCATGACCCGGTGAACTTCGGCTTTCGCTTCTCTGCAAAAGCGGCCCTGCCTTCGGTGACGTCGTTGCTGTCGAGTGCACGCTTACGAGCGGCGATGACGAGCTCATCAATCGTTGGCTGTCCCGCACTCGACTCGAGCGCAAGTTTGTGGCCAAATTGCGTGAGCGGAGCAAGTGCTGCAATCTCACTCGCCCACTCGAGTGCATCTTCGAGTGTTCCGAGTCGATGAATCGACCCGATCCGGTGTAGCGATTCAGCGTCATAGGTCGCAGCGGTGAGCAACATGTTGCGCGCCACCGGCCAGGAGAACTCCCGCACGAGTCGCTCGATCGTCCAGTGGTTCACGACGAGACCGAGACGGGCTGCGGGAATGCCGATCGTTGCAGTCGGTGACGCCACACGCACGTCGCAGGCCGCCACGAGTTGGGCTCCGGCACCGAGTGCGTGCCCGTTCACGTAGGCAACGGTGACGAACTTCGGGGCGACGAACGAGGTGAGCACACCGTGGAGTGCGTTCTGGAAGTCGTCTTCCTTCACTCCGGCGAGGTCGGCGCCTGCACTGAACGAGGGGGCAATGCCGGTGAGGAGGATCACGCGGATCGACTTGTCCTTTGCTTCGGCGAACGCCGCTTCGAATGCTCGCAGCATCTCGAGGTTCACCGCGTTTCGTCGTGAAGGTCGCGTCATCGTCAACACCATCACTTCGGAGCGCACCTCCACGCCCAACGGTGATTCGACGGATGCGCCCTCTACCATGAGATTTCAGGCTATGACCTCCACCCCATCTGAGTCCGATCCAGTTCGCCAACGACGAGCGGTGATCGCCCGTTGGACGGCTCGTGCGAACCGTGCGGGCTATGGGGCGTTCGGCGTCTCGATTGCCGCCGTGGCATATGGTCTCGTCGCCGACTTCTCGCCACTCATCGGTCGACTCGCAACCGGTGGCCTCATCGTCGGATCGATCCTGCTCGCACCTGCAATCGTGCTCGGCTATGCGATCAAGGCGGCCGAACGCGACGACCGCGAACGTGGCATCTGAAGCGACCTTCGATTCCGAGGGCCTCCGCGTTCGACTGAGTGCACTCGCGTGCGCAGCCGCGTTTTCACGACCGACACTCGCGTTTGGTCGCAGCGAAATCCTGCACGTGTCGATGGCGACGACGAACGAAGTTGCCCGTGAGATTCGCTGGAAACTCGCTGGGACCGCGCTCAGTCGCAGGCGTGCACTCGGCTGGTTCAGCTGGATCGATCACCCGCGACGATTTGCCTGGGTATGGCTGACACCGAACCGACAGCTCGTGCGCCTCGAAACTTCGCGTACGCGACCGGGCATGCTGGCACTTCCGCTCGATTGGTTCGATGAAGAATCTCGCGCATCGATTCAGTCGAGCTTGACGAACCCGCGATAACCGGGCGTGAAGCCGGCGCGCACGAGTGCGGCGCGCACGGCATCGACCACGACGTCTTCGTCGTTGATCGAATTTCCGTTCACCTTGCGGATCTCCAGCCGTGACATGCGTCCGTCCTTCGTCGCGCTTTCGAGAGCCTCGATCCAACCGAGGCGCTCGAGTGCCGCGTCGAACACCACGAGATGACAACTGCGCGCATCGAACCACACGAGTGGATCGCCCGCTTCGATGACGACGAGCGCTCCCGCACTGCGGGACGGTCTGCCGGTGGTCGTCGGCCAGTCCATCGTCGAGCCGTACGGTTGGGCTGGGTCGGTCGCAGACAACACGATCGGTTCGGGCACGCGATCGGGATGCAGGTCTGCATCCACCGTCTCGCGCTCGGCACGCAAGCGATCGACGGCTCCGGGCAGTGCGAACTGTGCGGCACCGAGTCCCTCGACGAAATAGCCACGGCGAACCGTTCCACGCTCCTCCAACATCTTGAGCACGCCGTAGACACCAGCGAATCCGCCGCGCGTCGATTCGCCCAGCACGGCCTCACGCGTGAGCACTCCGTAGCGCTCGAGCAGTTGCATGACCGTGGCATGCAACGACTCCGTCGGGGACACTTCCGTCGTCAAGTCCGAGACGAGGCTCCATCGCCCGGCACCCGCGGGTGGTCCGATGCGCGACACGGTCCCGACTCGCGAACGCATCAGTCGCGCTCCGGATCGCCGACCCATACGTGTGTAGGTTGCGCCCCGCGAGTCATTGCGTGTCGCCGGCTTCGATGACAACAGTGCGCGCAACGGCGCAAGCGAATCGTTCGTCACCTCGCCAGCCCACACGAGGTCCCACAACGCAGTCAGCAACTCGGTGTCGTTGGCTTGTGGTGCAGCCTCACGTAGCTGGGTGAAGAAACGCGCGCCGCGTTCGGCAAGCATCGTGCGAATCGCGTCGTGGATCTCACCAGTTGGTCGCTCGAGTTCCTCCACCGAGGCGCGAAGGAGCGGAAGTTG
>VFQT010002693.1_pt1 | contig 17630 bp, 17 predicted proteins | sample 3512381 | NCBI WGS metagenome assembly VFQT01 (sample SAMN10412376, study PRJNA504923) | tailings metagenome | isolation source: Relicate 2 Philex TSF3 active mining site | place: Philippines: Tuba, Benguet | collected 2017-08-29
GCAGTCGGGCCGAAGACCATTTCTGGGAATCCCGCCTAGACGGCGAGATCGATGCTCTGCTTCAGAACAACGACGAGGGCAGCCTCAATGCTGCCCTGGATCGTTTGGCCGACCGCGAGTCGCGCGCCTACGAAGAACTGGCCGACGCTATCGAAGGCCGTGTCGAGCATGTCTTGGTGCGCAGCTCCGATGGTCAGCGCGATGTCTTGCTGTTTGCCGCTCCAGTCTTGGCCTGGTCACGCATGCCCCTGCCCACCCGGGTCTTGGGCGCCAAAATCACAGAAGACCTGCGTCAGGCCTTGAAGGCCCATGTCTTTGCCGATGACACCGATGTTGTGCTGGCAGACTATTTTTTCTCGCCAGATCAACTGCCGGAGAGCTTTGGCGAGACTGCAGAGTTCCGCACCAGTCTGATGTCCCACCTGTCCGATGGCCGACTCCCAGTCGACACCGGCTCGCTAAACGAAACCGCTCAGTTTCTGGCCGACCAGCGCTACATCTTGGGTGTCGTCGCCGGGCCAGCCGGTCAGGCCCTGTTCAAGTGGCAAGAGGGTATGGTCAACCGCGAAGAGGTTCATGCCGCCTGGAACCAGGCGGTCGAGAAAAGCCTGGGCGAGTTGCTGCCGGCCTGTGGCTTTGAGCCCATGCTGCCGCGGGCCTATTACGTGGCCTGTCGCGATGCCGACCGCGCGGCTCGTCCCTTTAGCATCTCGGCCTCAGTGGCTTTCCTGTGTACCACGCTCAGCATCACGCCCAACCATCTGGTGGCCACCATTGCCGGCTGCTACAACCGCCAGCTCGAGGAGTACCGGATTGGCTTTCAGGTGGCCGACGAAGAAGAAGTCATTCACGGCATTGTCTGGCCCCTGCTGGGTGCCGAGGATGAGATGAGCGACGTGATCGACGAGGTGGAGACGGTACTCAAGGACTCAGGCCTGGTGCGCATCGAGGTGCTGCGTCAGCGCATGCCTATGGAGTACTGCGACGACTGTGGCGCACCGCTCTACCCCAATACCGAAGGCGAGATGGTGCATGCTGAGCTGCCCGAGACTGGCGAGCCCTCAGGCGCTCACCTGCATTAAGCCATGAGCCATCACCGCGGCCCCGTCTCGGTTCAGCTGCGGTGCTACCAACTGCTGTTTGGCAAGGAGCCGGGCGACAAGGGTCGCGTGGCCCTGGAGTGGGTCATTCTGACGATGATTGTGGCCAGCATTCTGGCCATTGTTCTGGAATCGGTTCCCGCTTTACACACCCGTTATGCCGAGGCCTTTCATGGCTTCGAGGTCTTCTCAGTCGCCTTCTTTTCGGTTGAGTATGTCGTGCGACTCTGGTGCGCCCCAGCTGGCCGCAAGCACCTGACGCCTACTCGCGCTCGGCTGAAGTATGTCTTGAGCTTTCACGGCATCATCGACCTGCTGGCGATTCTGCCCTTCTATCTGCACGTCTTTGGTCTGGATTTGGATCTGCGTTTCATGCGAGCAGTTCGCATGCTGCGGATCCTAAAAATCAGTCACTACAACACGGCCCTAGAAGACCTGTTCAGCGCCATCTATGACGAGCGGCGGTCTTTTGTCTCGGCTCTGTACATTCTGGCGATTGCCATCTTGTTGTCGGCCTGTCTGGCCTACACGGTTGAACACGAGGCCCAGCCGCAGCACTTTGGCAGCATTCCCGCTGCTATGTGGTGGTCGATCGTGACGCTGACCACACTGGGTTATGGCGATGTCTATCCGATCACGATTGCGGGCAAGGTGCTGGGAGCGATTACGGCCCTGCTCGGTGTCTGCACCGTGGCCTTGCTCACCGGTATTGTGGCCAACTCATTTGCCAACCAGATGGCGCGTAAGCGGGCCATCTTTGAAGCCGAGGTTCACAAGGCCCTCTCTGATGATCGCCACATTGACGAGGAAGAGCAGGAGATCCTAGAGCGCTTGCGGATTAAGTTTGGCCTGACCCACGAACATGCCAATGCCATCACCAAGCGGGTGCTAGAAGAGTCTAAAGGGCGGGGTCACCACCCGCATCCTTAGAAGGTCTGCTTAAAGCGCAGCTCCATGCTGCGGCCGTCAGCTGGAGCGACGCCCCAGGTCTCCGCAAAATCAAAGTACTGGTGATCGGCCAGGTTGCGAATCCAAAAAGACAGCTCTTGGGTCTTGTTGGCAATCGCATAGCCTGCGTCCACGACAACCCGCTCAGGGATCTTGCTAGAGCTGTTGGCGTTGTCGCTGTTTTTGAACATCTTGCCCCTGTGATTGGCCAGCATCTGGAATTGCCCCGCGGTGGACTGATAGGTCAGCGCCGCCCTGGCTACCAGATTGGGCACCATGGGGACCAGATTGTCCTTGTTGGACCCAGAGTCAATCTTGGCCTGGACCCGATCCACCGAGGCCCGCCAGGCCCAGCCCTTGCTGATCTGTCCGCTTCCCTCTAGTGACAAGATCACTCGAGTGGTGTCGTACAGGTTGGTGTTACACGACACGTTCACGCCTGCGCAGTCGGTCAGCTCACCAATTTCATCTGAAATCTTCAGATAGCGAAGACCAGCCCGCAGCCTTGCCTGGCTGAGCTTGTAATCAAGCGAGGTCTGGGCCTCTTGAGAGCGCATGGCCTTTACGCCGGAATAGATGTCCAGAGGCGCGTAGGGCGATGTCGCCTGGTAAGTGAAGAGCTGATCCGCATGCGGAAGGGCGAACGATGACTGCAGGCTGTAACGCAGATCCATCCCACCGATGGGCGTTAGGCCACCCAGGGACCATCCATTGAGGTTCTCGCTGGATTGCTCGGCCGTGGCGCCGGTGGTGTTGTAGAAACGGTTTTCCATCTGCTGCTGCCGAAGACCCAGGTTGAATAGACTGCTGCCAGCGGGGGCCTCTAGGTTTACAAAGCCTGCTGTGGAGGTCTGGGTGACGCTGGCCCTCTGAGAACGATTGGAAGCCGACTCCGCATCAAAGTACTCCAGTCCCGCGACGATTCGACTGGATCCCAGCTTAAGGAGCGATGACAGCTCAAAGGTGTCGCGGTCATTGTTGTAGACGTTCCAGGCCTGGCTTCTGGAGCTCTCCTTGGACCACCTGGATTTGATCTCTGATCCGTCGGCGAGTGGGTAGGCCCAGCTCAGATCTGTGTTCACACCACGCCGCTTGGACCGTGTCAGCCCGTTGCTGCTGGACTGTGGGTTGGCCTGAAACGCAGCCAGACTGATGGCAGACGGCTGGTTCACGTTCTCATAGGCGCTGCGAAGGTCTAGACCGAATGTGCCAAGCGGTGTCGGTTGACTGAGGCCCACCTGAAGGCTCTTGATGGTCTGGTCTGCATCCTCTCGATAGCCGTCCGTCTTGGCCTGCTGGGCAGCAATCTGGACAGAGGTCTCGCCGGCTTTCTGGCTGGTCTGAACGCCAACCACCCGAGTGCCAAAGCTACCGAGCGTCACCGTGGCCGAACTGGATCCGGGCGCGCGCTTGGTGATGATGTTCACCACGCCGCCCAAGGCGCGGTCTCCAAACAAGACACCACCGCCTGCCTTGCGGACCTCGATGCGCTCAATGGCATCCAGTGGCACCTGACCCCAGCGAATGGTGGCGCCATCTATATCGTTCATACGCACGCCATCGACCAGCACCAGGGTGCGTTGGACACTGGCTCCGCCCAGATAGCCCAAGTCAAAGCTCGCGTCTGCGCCCAGCCGGCCGTATTGCCGGGTGAGCAAGCCACCAGAGACCTGGTCTAGTAACTCGGTGATGTTGGCCGCACCGCTGGCCTCAATCTGCTGACGGTCGATGACATCGACGATGGCGGTGGTTTGGCCCTGCGGTTCTTCGAACTTGCTCGCCGTCACCACCACTGGATCCAAGGTCTGGACGGACTGAGCCTGTGCATAGCCGAACGTAGCCGAAACGGCCAACGCCAGCGCAACTGGTTTGGTTTTCAATGTGTACCCTTCCCGGCCGCCCCAACCCCGAAGCGACAGACAACGTCAACGACTGTGGCCGGTATCCAGGCTCGGGCCCAGGTGCATTCGCACCGCTCTGCTCGCCTTCCCAGTGAGGTGACTCACCAGTGGCTGATCCTGTTGGGCAGGATCCTGAGCAGAAACAAAGCCCTGACTGTTTCGGGGGAAGCGCTGGATTCTCACCAGCTTCCCGTTTAACTCGCGTTAGACGAGCACCAACAGACGGTGTCTACAAATGTAGACAGTCAAAAGTATAAACCTGGAAGTGATGCTTGCAACGTCCTTTTAGGACTTTGAGGCGGCGGCTTTGGCTCTTCAAGCATGCTGAAGCTCTATCGTAGGCTTTGTTCCAGTGGCTTCCGCATAGCGATAAAGGCTCTTCATGCTGGGCAACGAGTTACCCGCCTCGAGACGCGCGATAACCGATTGGGTGGTTCCCATACGCTCGGCCACCTCCTGTTGGGTCAGCCCCGCTTTGACTCTTGCAGCAATCAAAGTCTTCGCAAGTTCAAACTCTGGAGTCATCGTGTCATAAGCGCTTTTTACTCTCGCGTCGGACAGCCAGTGACTCTTTAATTTTCTGATGTTGCTCATTTTCTTATCTCTTTCGCTCTATCAAGGGCGGTTTTAATAGCGGCCTGCGGGGTCCTCTGCGTCTTCTTCACAAAAGCATGAACCACGACTATCCGTTTGTCGGCGACCGTCACGTAAATAGCGCGAGCTATGCCGTTTTTTCCTCTCATCCGAATTTCCCAGAGCCTCTCCATTAGGAATCGAACGTGCGGAAGCCCCACATTTGCAGGGCCGAAGGTCTCCAGGAGCTCGCATATGTGCAAAAACCTTGCCTTCAGCGAAGCCTCTAGAGACTCTAACTCTGCGTCCACGCGAGTATCGAGCGTTTCAACGCGCCACTTTGTTGGTAGTTTATATCGCAATTTTGCTATGTAAGTCAAGGCTTGTGGGTCAAGCCCCCTAACCTGAGGAATTCCTCACGATGCGTCTATCCCCCTATCGCCGGAGACACAGGGTTTAGGGCCGCACCCACTCCAGCCAGGCCTCCAGGATCATCACCATGGCAAAGGTGTCGAGCTCGCAGTAGCGCAGCAAGGCCTGCTCAATCTGAAGCCGCTGCTCGGGCGTTAAGTCCTGAAACTGCAGCCGGGCATAGGCCATGGCCGCTGCCCCGCCCTCGGCCACCTCGACGTCATCCGGCGCTGGCGCCTGGCCCAGCATCTCGGTGGCCAGGGTCTTGAGCCGCTCATAGGGGTCGCGCAGACTGCCGTCGGGGAGTTCCTCGATCCAGGCAAATCCCTGCTGAAAGTTGAGCGACGCAATCTGCTGCCCATAGATGGGCTGGGCGTACTTCTGGCGCAGCCACTGCGAGCTGGCCATCACCGCCGGCAAGACCTTTTTAATGGAGGTGCGCCCCTTGGTCGAGGGGTGGAAATAAGCCCGCCTGGCCATGTCGTTCAAGTCCACCATGGCCCGCGGCCCTGCAATGGTCACATCGCCGACCTTGTAGCTCACCACCTCATCAATAAAAGCCACCAGCTCATCGCAATCGCTCAGGTCTTGGGCCCCCAGCATCTCGGCCGCATTGGGCGAGAGCAACTGGTCTTTGATGTGCCGCAGGATGGTGTTCTCGTGGGCCGCCCACCGAAAGATGGTGCCGTTGTCCTGGCTGAGCGCCTGGCGCAGGGCTCGCACGAACGCCAGGTTCGGAAACTCGCCTGGCTGGGCCAGCAGGGCCTGGGTCTTGTGCTCAATGCGGCCGTCCTCGTGCATGACATGGTGCGAGAACTGAAAGGCCACCGACTCATAGGGCCGCATGCCCTTAAAGAAGGGCAGCGCCACCGTACAGGTCTCAAAGTCGATCATGTGAAACGGCCAGCGCCAGTGGCTTCTGGCCGCCTGGAAGTAGTCGGTGTTGAAGTAATAGCCCCCGGCATCAGACGCCTTGGGGATGCCCCCCACCTGCAGCCACTGCCGCTCGCTGTTCGACAGCCCGCCGCTGCCATCGGACTTTACCTTTAAGTCCTCTTCATGGACCTGGCTCATGCGCAGCACGCCCTGGTCGATCAGCTTGTCCTTGCCGCGGAAGTTCCAGATGTCGAGCACGGTGCCGGCCTCGACCTGCGCCACGCTCAAACCCGCAGCCTGCTGGAGGCACTCGTGATAGCCGCTCTGAAGCCCACCAGAGACTGGGCCACCCGGCTCGCGGAACTCACAGTGGGCACAGCCCTTGTGGACCCGTGGGGCCATCTTTTGGTCAGCCGCATAGGCCTGGGCCCAGCGGGCCACCGTCTGCGGCAGAAAGTCTTGCTCACCGCCCTGCCCGCCTGGGTAATTTAGGGGCGCAGCCATGACCATGTCTATGTATTGGTCCACGGGCACCAGGGCCAGCAGGTCTGGACTGGCATCGACCAGCGCCTGGGCCTGAGGCAAGGTAACCACCTCGGTGGACTGGCCGTTACGAGCAATCTTGAAGCACTGGTTCAGGCCATTGACGGTGGCGGTAACCGCCTTGTCGGGCATCATCAGAAAGCATTGGATGCTGGCCTGGGGCATGGCCTGCGAGACCACGAATTTCTGGAAGGCGACATCCTGAATGTAAGGCAGCATGCCGCTGGTAATGCCACCCTTGGCCCCCAGGATCTCGGGCTCGTCGGAGTTATAGGACTTGGCCTTAACCTCGATGAGCTGCAGGGCATTGCCCTGCTTGACCAGAATGTCCACCCGCACCAGCAGGTCCTGGTAGGCAATCGCCGGCTCAAAGAGAACGATGTCGGACTGAGAGGACAGCAGCTCTTGGGTCCGAGCCAGGGCCTGGGCGTTGCTGCGCTCGGTAACCTCAAAACCTTGGGGATAGCGCATGGTGGCCATCTTGCCCACCTGAAAGCCCCCCTCAGCCAGGGCCTGCATAAAGCTATCTTCTGACAGCAGGTTGCGGTAGTGACCCTTACCGGTATAGAAGAGCTTGGTCGGACACTCTACGGCCAGCTTGAAGCGGGATTTGGTGAGGTAGCGCATGCGGAAATGATGCACCAAGCCTAGAGGGAAACTAGGATCACCCCTTGATCCTGACTGCGTGGACAATGCCTGTGACCATCCCAACACACCTCAAGAGCCCCCTTTGACAGAACCCATTGTTCGCCAGGATCCCGCAACCTCTATGGCCAGCCTGCTCTGCACGGCTGGCCTGGCCCTCACCCCCATGCTCATGCCCGACCCCAGCCTGGCTGCTGGTCACACCAACCCGGTGGTCATGGAGCGTCTGATTTACTCCATCGTGGTTGAACCCGACGGCAGCAGCACCAAGATGCTCTCGGCTGTCGAACGCATCGCCACCGAACTCGGCGCCAGTGACTACAGCGAGAGCACCTTTAACTACAGCACCAGCCGCGACACCTTTAAAGTTCACCAGGCCTACACCCTCACGCCCCAGGGCACTCGGGTCCCCGTCTCAGACAACGCGATTCGACACGTTGATGAAATGGACGATGGCCGAGCCACCATGTTCACCGACTCAAAAGACGTCGTCATTGTGTTCCCAGACACCAGCGTGGGCGCGCGACTGGTCACTGTCACCGAGGAACACAACCACACGCCAGCCTACCCCGGCTACTACATGCAGCACTTCGGGACGCAAGATGTCCACCAAATCGAGCTCACCGAATACCGAATCTTTGTCCACCCAGGCGTTGTTCTCAAAACCTTCTCCCATGGCCTTACCAAGATCGACTTCACCGGCCTAGAGGCCCAGGCACACCCCGCCCAACTGGCCCTGGAGCAAAAAGCGCTGCAGCAGGGTTATCGATTTCTGGGCTATCGGTTCTCGAACACCCAGACCCGCGAGACCGAACCAGACGAGGCCGACACCGGAACCACCGGCACCCGGCTGCTGCTCACCACGGTGCCTGATCACCAGACACTTGGGCGGCTGTACTACAGCCATGCCCGTCCCAAGGCCAAACCCACCGCGGACATCGAGCAGACCACCCAACGCATCATTGCTGGACTAACCAGCGAGCACGACCGCGCACGCGCCATCTACAACTGGATCAACCAAAACATTCGGTATGTGGCGATCTATCTGGGCAATGGGGGCCTGGTGCCCCACCCGGCCCAGGATATCTTTCGCAATCGCTACGGAGACTGCAAAGACCACGTCACGCTTTTCGAAACCATGCTGCGCATCGCTGGCATCGAGTCTGAGCCGGTGTTGGTCAATGCCAGCCAGATTTACCACATGCCACCCGTCGCGCTCACCTACCCTTTTAACCATGTCATCACCTACATTCCATCGCTTCAGATCTACACAGACCCCACTGCCCAGTTCTCGCCGTTTGGGGTCCTGCCGTATGGCGTGGCCGATAAGCCGGTCTTGCACACCATCACCGGTCAGCAGGCCAAGACACCGGTCTACTCGCCGACCACCAACAGCATTCGGTCGGTCATGTCCCTCAAGCTCCATCAAAACGCCGACATCACCGGGGCGCTGACGCTGCAAGTCACGGGCAGCCAAGAGATGTACAGCCGAGGGCTGTCCTTTGACCGTCAGGACAGCGATCCGGACAAGACCGCCCAAAAGATCTTTGCCGCCAGCCGCGAGGTGGGCACTGGACTCATCCAGCACTCTGACCCACGAGACATGGACAAGCCCTTTGAACTAGGCTCGCGGTTCACGCTCGAGACCCACCTCAACCTGCCAGGTCCCGGTGCATTTGCGATCCCAATTGGCCTGACCCCAACTTCCTTGTCGCGTCGGGTCATCAAAAAGCCGGTGGCCAAGCGGGTCAAACCCTTTCGCTGCGAGCCTGAACTCATCGAAGAGACCACTCTGCTCGACATCGGATCGGTCATTCAGATCAGCAGACTGCCCACCGGCGTTGACTTTGAGTCAGGCCACATCACCTATCGCAGCCGCTATCAGGTGCTCAAGACACCAGCTGGGCAAACACTCGAAGTCAAAAGAACCCTGCTGACCAAGCCGGCCAGTCACGTCTGCCCGGCCGAGGACCACGTCCACTACCAGGCCTTGTTCTCAGCTATGCGGGCTGATTTTCGCCAGCAAGTCTTCTACGAGTAATCGACCATGACCGCTCAAGTCCCTGAGTCTCTTGATTTCGACGGCGAGAAGTTGGCGATGACCGCTACACCGCTCGGTACAGTTGCAGGCAAGCTGCACAAGACCATCAAGCTCAAGCAAAACTGCACCGCCCTTTGGCGAGGCTATGTCGGGTCTTGGGAACTGACCGACAAGAAGCTCTACCTGGTGGGCCTGTCAGCAGAACTCAGCGAAGAAGACCGCCCTTGCCGTCTAGATGACTTCTTCCCAGGCTATCCGGATCGGGTCTTTGCCCATTGGGTCAATCAGACCCTCACGGTGCCACGAGGCAAGCAGCTCAAATACATCCACATGGGTTTCGGATCCATCTACGAATACACCCTGCACCTCAAGATCAGACGAGGTCTGTTGGTCGAGACCTGGGTGGAAGACAACCGCGACAAGGCCAAAGACGCAAAGGAGGCGCTTGATGGACCTATTATCTAGCGCCCTGCACTACCTCTACTGGTACCTGGGCATTGGCGTTGCGCTGCTGGTCATCACGGTTGGGGCTATTCAAATCAAAAAGCGCCTGTTTCCAAGCTTTGCCCAAAAGCTGCTCAACGCCACAGCAGCCGACAAGAAAAAAGCCTTCGGGCTGGCGGATCTGCGGGAACTCTTGAGCGGAGGAGCACTGGTCATCGCGGTCTGGCCGGTGGCCATTGGCGTACTGGTTCATGACCGTTGGCCATGGCGTCGTCGTAGCAGGTGGTCATCCCTACGGGATGAGGATCCTCAGAAAGACTTTGACGCCTATGGGGCGCTGCGAACCCAGGTGTCTGTCGAGCAGGCCGAGCGCGACAACCTCATTATCGATGCGCACTGCCCTGCTAAGCCATTTGGTCATCTTCACCATGGCTGGCGTCGGTTCTTGGACCAGCAAACCGAAGGCGCTGAGCTCTGGTTCTTTGAAAAAGAGCGCCCGGCCAGCCTGATGCAGGGCTATGCCTGGGTCAAAGACGGCCTGATTCAGTGCGAGTTCGTGGCCTACGGCTAGCCCGCCAAATATCTCTTATCCTTATACCCATGAGCCGAGACGAACGCCTGCACATCATGATGAACGTGCTCCGCAGCCGCGGGGCCTTCGGCCGTGACGAGATGATCGACCAGCTCGAAATCTCACACCCCACCTTCAAACGCGACCTGGAATTTCTGCGCAGCCGCTTCCAGGCGGATATCGAATACGACGCAAGCGAAAAACTCTACCGACTGGCCACCGCAGACCAACTGCACGGCCTGGCCAAAAAGGGCAACAAGGTGGAACTGGCCGGCCTGTGGTTTAGCCAACAGGAATTGCAGGCCCTGCTCTCTATGTATGTGCTGCTTGATGGCTATGGCGCACAGGCCGTCTTGGGTCCACACCTGGCACCCTTTAAAGACCGCATCCAAAACCTGCTGGGTAAGAACACGGCCCTGGACAATCAACTGCGGTCGCGGATTCGAATCCTGCCCATGGCCTCCCGCAAACCCAGTGAGCATTTTCCGCAGCTCGCCCATGCCGTACTCACCCGCAAACGAGTCCATCTGCACTATGCCAGTCGAGCCCGAGGCGACCAGACCGAACGCGTGGTCTCACCCCAGCGGCTGGTTCACTACCGAGACAACTGGTACCTGGATGCCTACTGCCACCTGCGCGAGCGGCTCTCAACCTTCTCGGTCGATGCAATCCTCAAGATCAAGCCACTCAAAGACAACGCGGTCGAGATCTCCGAGCAGGAACTCGAAGACACCCTGGCCGGTGGCTATGGCATTTTTTCTGGCAAGGCCACCCACACGGCCGTGCTGCGTTTTTCGGCTGAGAGATCCAGATGGGTCAGTGCCGAGACCTGGCATCCGGATCAAAAAGGTGAATGGGTTGGCGATGAGTGGCAGGTCAGCTTTCCTTACAGCGACCCACGCGAGCTCATCATGGACATCATGCGGCACGGGTCACACGTCAAAGTCTTGGAGCCCTCTTCCTTGAAAGACCTGGTTCGCAAAGAGCACCAGCTGGCTGCAAACCTGAAGTAAGAAGTGGGTGGTGGGTAGTGGGATTTGGCCGAACGTATCAACCTGAAAATTACTGAGAGGTCTTCTCTACAAGGCGGCCGCTGAGGTATTTGTGCAAGATGCTGGCAATCAGCGTCTGATAGGGGAGCCCTTCTTGAAGGGCCCGAGCCTGGAGCCCTGCAAGATCCAATGACGATATCCTGATATTGACTCGTCGGTCTTTTAACGCCGTTGCATGGGCCGCAACACGATAAGCCTCTAACTCTTGCTTGGTAGCAACCGACCTGTACGCTCCACCGTCGAAGTCGCGAAGAATCTCCTTCTCTTCCTTAGTGAGTCGGGTCATGACGTTGCGTCCTTTCTGCATATTCTTGCGTGGCCTTACGACTGGGGATGATGGTTTTTAGAAAATGGTAGTCCTGGTCCTCCACGACCGGGACCAGGTAGACGTATTGGTCAACCTCGACCACAAGAAGTCGCTGGTTTGGATAGCGATTGGTGTTCGGATGAATGCGCACATCTAGCAAGCCACCATCTTGAATGGCAATCACAATTCGTTCGAACCCGATTCCTCTCTGTGCGAGAAGTTGCTCGTTCTTCTCTGTATTCCAGTGAAATGGCTTCAAGGTGAAAATGTATCGCACTGTGTGCCTTTTGTCATCAGTCTGTTCAACTGTTGATTCTGGCTAGCTACGATACGAACCACTATCCGACAAACGTAGTCATGGGTAGGGACAAAGTCAGAGGTATGGCCCCAGGAGTGGATGCCAAGTTAAATTGACTTTATACCGCTTAGTATTTACATTAGCAGACTTATCTCAATAGTAAGCAATATGCGCAAGGATGAAAAAAGCTTCGCCTCCCCGGCAGTTAAGAAAGCCGCTGGGCAATTTGGGCAAGCGATTCGTATCGCCCGCTTAACACGCAACATGACGCAACAGGCCGCCGCAGAGAGGGCCAAAATGAGCACCTATACGTGGATCAAGATCGAGAAGGGTGACGTCTCGGTCAGCATGGGGTCCTGGCTTTCAGCTCTGGAGTGTGTCGGCATACTCGATGCAACCACCCCAGCACCGCTACCTAAGATCCAACAAAATCCAAGGTTCTATGCGGTGGAGCGTTTGCGCGTGACCCGCAAGGCCAATACCGACTACAACTTTTGACAAGCCCGCCTTTCGCCGCCCGAAAGAGATTGGACTGAGCCTTGTAGAGGCAAACCTGAAGTAAGAAGTGGGTAGTGGGTAGTGGGTAGTGGGATTCGGCCGAATGGCCTTTTAGATATTGGTCGGGGCGAGATGATTCGAACATCCGACCCCTTGCACCCCATGCAAGTGCGCTACCAGGCTGCGCTACGCCCCGACCGAAGACCGAGAGTATACCGAAAGCCGAGCAAGATTGCCGGCTCAGCGGACCAAAACCGACTTGGGTTTACTGCCCTTTGAGCAGATTCAGAATCGCCATGAGCTCCGTGCGAACCATGGGGCTCAGGCCTGCGGGACTGGCAGAAGCCACCGACTGACCCGCAGGAGTTGCCGAGACAGCAGCCGACAGACCGTAACCGGTCGCACTGCCCCCGGCCAGGCTGGCACGGCCATCCAGATGAATGCCCTGCACATCCGAAGCGGTCTGCTCTGCGGCCGTGGCCATGATGCGACCACCCGAGAGCTTGGTCTTGGCACCCGAGATGGTGAAGCCCTCTTCGTACAGCAGCTCGCGGATTCGACGAATCAGCAGCACCTCGTGGTGCTGGTAGTAGCGACGGTTGCCACGGCGTTTGACCGGATTGAGCTGGCTGAACTCCTGCTCCCAGTAGCGCAGCACATGCGGCTTGACCGCGCACAGGTCGCTCACCTCACCAATGGTGAAGTAACGCTTGGCAGGAATGGCCGGCAGGGCTTGCTTACTCTGCATCCGTGTACTCGTCGCCCTGGACCTGGGCTTTGAGCTTTTGGCTGGCGTGGAAGGTCACCACACGCCGGGCCGAGATGGGAATGGGTTCGCCGGTCTTGGGATTGCGACCGGGACGCTGGGGCTTGTCGCGCAGCTGAAAGTTGCCAAAGCCCGAGAGCTTGACCGCATCACCCTTGACCAGGGCATCGCGGATCTCATTGAAGAAGGCATCGACCACATCCTTGGCCTCACGCTTGTTCAGACCGACCTGCTCATAGAGCACGTTGGCCAGCTCCGCCTTGGTCAAGGTGTCCGCCTCGATCGGGGACAGCTTGGCCTCAGTCAGCGGACTGTTGTTCATGTCGGTCAATGTGGATTCTCCAAAAAGGCCAACAAGCGTTTGACTTGTCGGCACTAATTTTTGAATTTAGCGACGCACCCGTGCGCTAAAAGCTGTTTGCACTGTATCAGAAAATACCGACATCAAGGCGTCGACTTCAGAATCTTCTAGTGTTTTTTCAGTATCTTGGAGCACAAACCTAAAGGCCAGGCTCTTTTCCCCGTCCGAAAGGCCTGTTCCACGGTACTCATCAAAGACCTGCACCCGCTGCAGACGCTGGCCATTCGGGGCCTTGCGGGCGGCTTCTTGAACCTTGGCGATCACCTGCCCGGCTGCCGTCTGTTCCGGCATGACAAAAGCCAGGTCGCGGGTCACGGCCGGGAATTTAGACAGGCTCGAGGGCTGGGCAATGGGCCTGGGCAACACGGCATCCAGGTCGATCTCAAAGACCACCGGGGCCTTGGTCAACTCCAAGGTCTGGCAGAGCTTGGGATGCAACTCGCCCATGGCTCCGATCACCTGCCCGGCCATCACGACCAGAGCAGCCCGACCGGGGTGCAGGTTGGCCAGCAAGCCTTGGGCACCAGCGGCAGGCATAGCATCGGGGCGCTCAAAGGCCAGGCTCAAGGGGCTGACCAAACGCTCCAGGTCAGCCTTGACGTCAAAGAAATCAACCCAGCGAGCGGGCGTGGCCCACTGCTCGCCCAGAGCATCGCCATAGGCCAGAGCAGCCAGTTGCACCGGCTGGTGCACGCTCTGGACGGACCAGGGACCAGCCTTCACGTTGGCGTCTTTTAGGAACTTGCGGCCAATCTCAAAGACCCGAACCCTGGGCTCTTTGCGGGCCAGGTTGTCGGTGAGTGCGGTCAGCAGACCTGGCACCAGGCTTGGCCGCATGACCGCCATCTGAGCGGCAATCGGGTTTTGCAGCGGCAAGAGCTGACCGGGCTGGGCAAAGGCCTCGGCCAAGGACTGCTCGATAAAGCTGTAGGTCACCACCTCGTTGTAGTCGGCGCCGACCATGCGGTTGCGCAGTTGTGACTTGGTCCGCAGACCTTCGGGCTGATGCGCCATGACCAAAGGGGCCACGGGGGGACGGTGGGCAATGGCATCAAAGCCAACAATGCGGGCGACTTCTTCGATCAGGTCTTCTTCAATGGCCAGATCAAACCGGTAGCTGGGTGCCTGCACGGTAAAAATAAATTTGCCATCGGCAGCGGGATCGGCCTTGGTCTGAAACTCAAAGCCCAGGCCCTTAAAGACCGACTCGATCTGCTCGCGGCTGTAGGGTCGGCCCAGAATCTTTTCGCAACGGGCCTGACGCATGGCCACCGACTGGGTCTGGGGCAGCGCAACCACCTGATCCAAGACCGGACCGGCCTGGCCACCGCAGATCTCCACCACCAGGTGGGTTAACACGGCCAGCTGATCGGCCGTGGCAGCGGGGTCTACCCCGCGCTCAAAACGGTGACCGGCGTCGGTTGAAAATTTGTATCGGTTGGCACGACCACGAATGGCATCAGGCCACCAGAAGGCGGCTTCTAAGACCACTTCGGTGGTCTCATCACCCACCGAGCAGCCATCGCCACCCATGATGCCGGCGAGCGACACGGGGCCTTTGGCATCGGCCACCACGCCCACATCGGCGGCCAGCTCGACGGTCTGGCCATTGAGCAGGGCCAGCTGCTCACCAGCCTTGGCCCAGCGAACCGACAGATCGCCGCTTAGCTTGGCCTTGTCAAAAATATGGTTGGGCTGACCCAACTCCAGCATGACGTAATTGGAAATGTCGACCAGGGCCGAGATGCTGCGCTGGCCGGCCTGCTCCAGGCGAGCCTTCATCCAGTCAGGCGTAGCGGCCTTGGCATTGACACCCGTGACCACACGGCTGACAAAACGGCCACACAGGTCATGGGCTGCGGGGTCAATGGTCACCCCAATCGATGCACTGCCCTTGGCGGCTGCAGCCGATGGGTTTTGGACATAGGCGGGCTTGACCAGCGGTTTACCGATAAGTGCAGACAACTCACGAGCCACACCGGCCATGGACAGGCAGTCGGCCCGGTTGGGCGTGAGCTTGATGACCAGGGTCTTCTCGTCCAGACGCAGGTGGTCGCGAATGTTGGATCCCAGCGCAGACTGACCGGGGTCGAGCTCCAGAATGCCCTCGGAGTCCTCGGTCATGCCGAGTTCTTTGCCCGAACAGAGCATGCCCTGGCTGACCACACCACGCATCTTGGCCTGCTTGATCTTGAAGTTGCCCGGCAGCACAGCGCCATCGCGGGCACAGGCCACATAGATGCCAGCACGGGCATTGGGTGCACCGCAGATGATCTGCAGGCTGGGTGCATCGGGTCCGGCATCTACGGTGCAGACGCGCAGGCGGTCTGCATCGGGGTGTTTCTCGGCGGCCAGCACCTTGGCCAGCACCACACCGGTGAAGTCAGGCGCCCGGGCCTCGATCTCTTCGACCTCGAGACCAGCCATGGTCAGACGATCGGCGATCTCCTCGATGGAGAGGTCGTTGGGAACCCAGGCTCGCAGCCAGCTCTCAGGAAGTCGCATAGAAAGGAATTAGGCAAACTGGCGCAGAAAGCGCAGGTCGTTGTCAAAGAAGAGTCGCAGATCACCAATGCCATAGCGCAGCATGGTCAGGCGCTCCAGGCCGCTGCCAAAGGCAAAGCCCACAAAGCGCTCGGGATCCAGGCCAAAGTTGCGCACCACATCGGGATGCACCTGACCGGCACCAGAGATCTCGAGCCAACGACCCTTCAAGGGGCCACTGGCAAAGCGCATGTCGACCTCGGCCGAGGGCTCGGTAAACGGAAAGAAAGACGGACGAAAACGAATGTCGAGCGCGTCGTCTTCGAAGAACTGCTTGAGAAAGTCGTGGTACACGCCCTTGAGATCGGCAAAGCTCACGTCCTCTGCGATCCACAAGCCTTCGACCTGATGGAACATGGGCGAGTGGGTGGCATCGCTGTCCACCCGATAGGTGCGACCAGGGGCGATGACCTTGATGGGCGGTGGATTGGCCTTGGCATAGCGCACCTGCATGGGGCTGGTGTGGGTGCGCAACAGCAAAGGCAGACCCGTCTCGTCGCGCTCTTCTAGATAGAAGGTGTCCTGCATGGACCGCGCGGGGTGATTGAGCGGGTTGTTGAGCGAGGTGAAGTTAAACCAGTCGGTCTCGATCTCGGGGCCATCGGCCACATCAAAACCAATCGAGCGAAAGATGTCCTCGATGCGCTGCCAAGACTGCATGACCGGATGGACACTGCCCAGGCCAGCGCCGCGGCCAGGCATGGTGATGTCAATGGCTTCTGCCGACAGACGCTGGGCCAGCTGGGCGTCAGCCAAGGCCTGACGACGAGCAGCAAGCAGCGCCTCGATGGCCTGCTTGGCCTGGTTAACGGCCGCGCCGAGGGTCTTTTTTTCTTCGGGAGGAAGGGCCGCCAAGCCTTTGAGCTGCTCGGTGAGCAGACCCGATTTGCCAAGGAACTGGGCCTTGGCGTTTTCTAGGCTTGGGGCGTCAGAGGCCGTCTCGAAGGCCGCTTGGGCCTGCGAGACGATCTGGTCTAGTTGCGACATGGGCGCGCCAGCTGCCTGAGTTAGGCAGCCAGGGCGGCCTTTACCTTGGACACGATGGCAGCAAAAGCAGCCTTGTCCATGACGGCCATATCGGCCAGAACCTTGCGGTCCATGTCGATACCGGCCTTCTTTAGACCGTTGATGAAACGGCTGTAGGTCAGGTCGTTCATGCGGCAGGCCGCATTGATACGGGTGATCCACAGAGCGCGGAACACACGCTTGCGATTACGACGGTCGCGGTAGGCGTATTGGCCAGCACGCATGACAGCCTGCTTGGCAACACGGAATACGTTGTTGCGGCGGCCACGGAAGCCTTTGGCCAGGGCCAGGATTTTCTTGTGACGGGCACGAGCGGTAACACCACGTTTTACGCGAGGCATGGTTCAGTCTCCTTATGCGTAGGGCATCATGTCGCGAACGTGCTTCACATCCGAAGGATGGACAGTCAGCGTGCCGCGGAGTTGACGCTTGTTTTTGGTGGTGCGCTTGGTCAGGATGTGACGCTTGGTCGCGTGAGCTCGTTTGATCGAGCCACTCCCACGTGCGATAAACCGCTTGGAAGCGGCCTTCTTGGTCTTCATTTTGGGCATTTTCTGCTCCTTGATTTGCCATCAGTCGGTGGAAGGCACCCTGCCCTCACTTCTTTGAACCGCCAGCTAGCTTTTTGTACAACCGACTACTCCAACAACTGCTTACTTCTTTTTCTTGGGCGCCACGACCATCACCATCTGACGTCCCTCGAGCTTGGGCATCTGTTCGACCTG
>VFQT010002695.1_pt1 | contig 17620 bp, 32 predicted proteins | sample 3512381 | NCBI WGS metagenome assembly VFQT01 (sample SAMN10412376, study PRJNA504923) | tailings metagenome | isolation source: Relicate 2 Philex TSF3 active mining site | place: Philippines: Tuba, Benguet | collected 2017-08-29
GTTCCATTTGCATATGTTGCATCTAGATTTGCAGTTGTTGCTGCATGAACGGCAGCATGGAAGTTTAGTCCAGCAGTAGTGTTATCTACATAAGCCTTTGTTGCGGCATCTCCTGAAGCAGTAGGTGTTCCAAGATTTGTAATTTTGTATGCGCCCATATCAATATTTGCAGTAGGCGCTCCTACAGCGCTTAGGGCAAATTCAGATGGATCTACAGAGATTGCTCCAGTATTGTCGTCATAATCTAGACCGTTTCCAACGGCATTTCCGACAGCATCCTGAGCATTTTCATCTGTATATGTTACTGCACCTGTAAAACTTAAAGTATTAGCATTATCGTCATATGTAATTGTTACATTGGTATGAGATCCTGCTGCTATTGCTGCCGCCACGGCATCTTGTGCCCGCTCATCTGTGAAATATTTATTTGTGGTACCTTCTGATAGTCCATCTGTTGTTGATGGAATATTTGATGTAAGAGCAACAGTACCTGTTGCATCTGGAAGAGTAATTGTATTATCTGCAGTTGGTTCTCCAACCGTCAATGTGGTCTCATATGAATCTGCAACCGCACCTTCAAATACGATGCTTGCATCAGATAGACTTAGACCAGAAATGACGGGGGATGTAAGAGTCTTATTAGTTAATGTATCAGTAGTATCAGTTCCTACAAGAGTTGTAGTGGCATCTGGAATTGTAACAACATTATCTGCTGTAGGGTCTTCTACTTCAAGAGTTGTCTCGTATGCGTCATCTGTAAGTCCTTCGAATATAATCGCCATTCCAGGAATTACTGCATCTTGATCTCCATTTAGACCTACAACACCGCTTGCAGCTCCAATATCTGCTACCTGTACATATCCATTTAGAGAATTGTTAAGGTCTGATGGAACTACGTTTGCGTATGCAGTAATTGAATTCCAAGGGGAAGATCCATTACCTACTTTAAATTTAAGGGTATCTGTTTCAATACCGATTTCTCCCGCCCGCAATGTTGGATTTGTCGAACTCCAATTTGCAGCGGTATCTCTACGAAGCTGAATTCTTACTGCCATTTGCTATGCACTCCCTCCATCAATTATATCATTATCTGGTGCTGATGCATAGGATGTGCTGGCGGTTCCGCCATCCATAGAAACAATATAATTTAGCTCAGAAATATATTGTCCATAATCCACATGCCGTACTAATCCTTCTCCTGCATAGTGCTGGTGATCAAGTAATTCCTTTGGTCCAGCAACATCATACCAAATTGTTCCATTATAGGTTTTAATTGTTTGTTCTTCTGTATCAAAATAAATTGTTCCTTGCGATGGAGATCCTGGGGCAGTTGATAAAGCTTGAATTGATGTTGCTTCTCCTCCGCCGCCTCCTGTTCCAGTTCCAATTGCAGTCCAAGTCGATCCATTATAAAATTTTAAAACATTTGAAGTGGTATTGTAATAAATAGCTCCAGCTACCCCGCTTGCTGGGTCTGATGCCAGCGAAGGCGGGGTGACGGGAGTTAAAAATTTTCTAGCCACTATTAGCCAACCACTACTACCCTGTATTGGTTAGAAGTTGGAGCGGTAGCAAAGCTTACAGTCAATGTATTTGTAGTTGTATGCTTTACGTCTGCTTCAACTTGTGCATATGGAGATGCATTGTCATAAATATGAACTGATACATCTTTTGTTGATAGGTTATGAGTTACGGTAATATCTGTAGATGCTCCATCACCCAAATCCGTTGCATACTTACGAACTCCATATCCTGCAGCGAATGTCAACGCTCCAGCGCTATGAGCAAGTCCAGTACCAACATTAATGCCAAGACCGTTGGCATCAACTGAAAGGCTTCTTGAGGTGTCTGTCTTTACCTCAATTGCACCTCCAGTATTTGTAAGAGATGCATTTCCAGAAGTTGGTGTTACATCTGCACTAAATACTGTTCCAGTTAGGGTTAATCCTGCACCAGCCGTGTATGTACCAGCACCTGAAAATTGGGTAAAGCTAATTGCATCAGTACCAATTGTAGCTGGTGAAAGTGTCTGTACCCATCCTGTGTTGCCATATAATGTACCCTCAGATACGAAGATAAAGTCTCCACTAGAAATTTCTAATGCTGTATCGAAGTCTGTTGCACGAACTGCTGCTCCAGAAGCTTGTGCTACATAAATACCATTTTGAGATTGTGTTGTTTGCCCATTTACAAGTACACGATCTCCAGCGACAAGGGTTACACCGTCAATTGTATCGCCAGCCTCAAGATCTGTTGATAGATCAATATTTGAAGCTGAGTAAACTCTTGCTGCCGCATGGACATGTAAACCTTCAGAAACCGCATCAACGTATGCTTTAGTTGCAGCATCTGTTGAATTAGTCGGAGTTCCAAGTCCAGTTACTTTAAATCCTGAAGCATTTAAATCTGCGCTTAAAGCTGTTCCTGATCCTAAAGTCTTATTTGTAAGCGTCTGGGTTCCAGAATTTGTTGTTACGGTTGAATCAATATCAAGCGTATATGTTCCAGCTCCATCATCATATGTCTTATCTAAACCAGTTCCAGCAACGATTGTGTTATTAATTTCATCTTGAACACGCTCTGCTGTGTAATATAGGTTTGTGCCTTCGGCAAGATCAGTAGTGGTATGTGATGTAAATTGATCTGCTACTGCAAAATCAATTGTTCCGTCTGAATCTTCATATGTTACTGTAATACCAGTTTCGGTATTTCCAGTAAGCATTGCTCCTACTGTATCTTGAATGCTTTCCGCATTAAGTGTTACATTGCCATTTGTTACGGTAAAGTTTGTTGCATTAAAAGATGCTACACCTTTATTAGTGTCTGAGGCATCTTCAGCAGAAATAGTTACAGTATTTGCACCATCGTTGTAGACAATATCAATACCTTCGCCTTCAACAAATGCACCTGCTACGGCATCTTGTGCAGCTTCTGCAAAATCAGAAACTTGAGATGCAGTAATCGATATATTTGTATCTGATGCAGCAGTTAGTCTACCTTGTTGATCTACTGTAAATGATACTGTCTTTGCTGCAGAACCACCATATGATCCATGTGTAACTGCTGTATTGTCCAGGTCGATAGTTGTTTCGCCTGAAGTATCGTTGTATGTTGCAGTTAATGCCGTTCCGCCGATTACGGAAGAACCGATAATGTCTTGAATTACTTCTGTAGAACCAGAGGCTGGCACCCACTCGGTTGCATTATAGAAATATAAAACATTGCTTGTTGTATCGAAATAAATTTGACCTGCTACTGGGCTTGACGGCGCAGAGCTGAGGTTTTGGATTCTGGCATTCTGAAGTTCATTTTTATTCAGATTAATGCCAGTTACGAATAATCTTGCCATTTTTTCTCCTTACGACAGGTACGCTGTCCCTGCAAATGGTTGAGCCATTGTCAGTGTTATTTGATTAATACTATTATAATCTATTCCAGTTTCCAATATGTCGCCAGCGCTAGTCTTAACGGTTACATTTGGATAAAACCCTAAATCATGTGTTATTGCTAAAGAATAAATGCCTGCCACTGGTCCAGTCACCTGTCCAATTTCCCATGTATATGAGAAAGCGTAGTCAGATCCTTCTTGAATAAATTTAATTACAGCAGCGCCAGACCATGTTGTATCTGATAGTTTTGGTCCATAAAAATCAGTTGTTACAGTATTATAATAAAAGTCTCCTTCAAGACCTAAATTATTTGCTGGGGCACCTGACCCATTTAATATAGTTCTGCCCCTAGGTCCTTGTGGGCCAGGGCTTGATACAACTAGATTTTTTACTGTTTCGTTAACTACTACTTTATTCTCTGCCATTAAATAGTCACCGATCTACTAAGAGTTAGGAAACCCTCTATGAGTTTTGTCTTAACTGCATTAGAATCGGTAAGCATTAAGTCGTAAGAAGACTTTGGATAAAACAATTTATTTGTTTGAGTTGGTGTCATTCTAACGGTTAGCTTACCGTTAGGAGCATCTATTGTAATTCCGCCAGATGGCGATGTTAGAGTAAAGGCTAATTTCGATCCGCCCTTTGTATCACGAACCTGCAACTTTGCAGAGGCACCTGATAAGTCAATAGCGTTATCGTTAGCGTCTTTATACTCTACTTCGAATGTGAAAGTAGTGTTTTGATCTACTTCCCAATTTTTTTGTACTGCCATTTGCCGAAAATCTCCTAAATAGGAAAACTCCTATGCCTATTTTAGCATAGGAGTCTTCTCAGGTATGTATTAAATTATGCTTGTGTTTTTGTAAATCCGAATGAGTTTTCATTAGGATTTAGCGCCTTCAAAATGACTGGTAGGCATGCTGCGATGCCACCCTTGATTAAGTCTCCTGGGTCTGTGTTTCCAGTCATGTAAAGAGCAATGGCGGCACCAAGGAAATGGCGACCATAGCTTGCTAACGCTGCTAGAATTTTCTCCTGCATTGTTACCTTTCCATCATTATTTAGATCTTGATTCATTAAGATCCTCCTATCACTGGGCACCTTGCCCAGGAATTTTGAGGTTGCCCTCAAATCTATTATATACCTATCAAGCGGAAATGTCTACAATCTCACAATTACCGTCTGAGGTACAAGCAAGTGTTTGAGTTCCACTTGTGCCATCTTCAGTTTCGTAGAAGGATAAATCTTCCCAACGAATTGACGACGGCATTTTAGCAAGAAGTTCTAGATATTCTGTTTCTGTTACTTCTTGGTATGGAGCTTGCTTATATGAATGATCTGAATGCGGTAGGAATGAGATTCCTGACACCTCATCAAAATGCTTATATACCCAAGCACCAACTTCCATCCATTCATCTTCTTTAACTGATACTGTAATAGATGGCTTATGTTCGCACCATTCACGCTGATATACGAGCCATGTATTCAAATGATCAATGGCAGTCAAATCATCTCGTATAATAGCGCCTTCTGGTGCCTTTACTGGAAATGAGAATACGTATGTATCGTTTGGCTTCATAAAGTCATCTTCTACTGGAATACCAACTTCTTTAAGAAATGTTGATAGAGGATCTTTCTTATCTCCACGAACTGTACGGATATAGTATGGTGAATGCCATGCATGCATTCCTGAAGATACGCCAGTTAGTTGTGATACTGTTCCTGAAGGCTTGACACATGTGATAGCAGCAGATTCATTGATTCCGATTCTTCCCGCCTCTTCTTTGTTGGCCTTTCTTGCAACATCTCTAATCTTAGATAAGAAAGTTCCAAGTTCATCCAGCCCTTCTTTGCCTGACATAAAGCTATGTCCAAACTGACCAGTGATAGAAACACCAAGTAGGCGTTCTTCTTCTGTATTGTCTTTCCATATCTTACGAAGATATTTGAAATCTGTAAGGGTTGATTGCCAAGTACCAAGAATCGTTGCTAAGCGAACTTTGTTTTCGATATCTGCTAAAGTGTCCTTCTCACGAATTACAACTTCAGAGAGGTTACAAAATTGATAAGGTCTGAGGATAATCTCGGAGCATGGATTGGTTCCGTAATGTATTTCAGGGTCTCTACGTCCCCATCTTGCTGCCTGCTTTTGAGCAGCAGCCACATTGTATATGCCACGTTCTCCTGACTTGGAATCATAAAGGTTCTTCCATTCCGCAATAAACTGTTCCATTTCTGGTTTGCGAGAATATGCGACTGAATTATTAGATAGTGCACGTTGTGTATTGTTTTCCCACCAATTTCCTGATTTAGCTGCTGCCATCTCGATGTCGTTAATGTTTGATAACGAAATCATTGCTGAACGACGTACACCGCCAACAACTACAACTTCACCAATCTTACACATTATATCGTGTGCTTCAATAGGTTTCAATTGGCGACCCGCTGCTGCTTTAAACTTTGCGATTGTAAAATCAAAAAGATTTACCAATGGCTGAGGACCTGAAGAGCGACCTCCCATTGTCTTAAGACGTGCACCTGCTGGACGAAGCTTTGAAACATCAATCGCTGGAACTTGTCCTGCCCAAAGCATTGCAAGAAGTTCACGGTATGCCTTTGCCCATCCGTTCTTAGAATCTTCAACTACGATAACTGTCGTAGATTTCTCGAATGATTCTGGGACGGCAGGAAGCTTGTTGACATACTTATATTCAACTGAGAATCCTACTCCAGTTCCACACATTAGAATATACATAGTTTCATCAAATGACCTAGGTGAATCTACTGGAACGAATGAGCAGTTGTAACCTGCAACATGGTCTCTGTCAAGAGCAGCACCTGCAGTCATTACTGCTCGCATTGAAGGCATTACATTACGATTATAGACAGCTTCTTTAAGTTCTGCAACAACTTTTTTGTCTGGGAAGTAATTGAAAGTCTCCAAATGAGAAATCATGAAGTTAAAATAACGGTCTACAGTCTCTCCCCATGTTTCTCTGCGATTATCTTCTGGAATCCACCTTGCATATCTGGATAACGCAATAAAATTCTCGTATGGGTTTTCAATAACTCTTGACATATAGCACCTTTTCTCCGCCTTGCGGTTAAATTTAAAAATTAGATAGAGTCTAATTCTAGCAAACTTTATTTCTGAGGGGAAGGGGTTAAGAGAACTTTTTAAAAATATGTTCAAATGAATTATTGGTCAACTGTTTCCAGTTATATTCTTCATGTATTTTAGTTGACTGAACGTAGTAGTATCCAGAATAAGCTTTGAAGTTAATTGCAACATCTCTCATAAGTTCAAGTAGATGTTGATACTTTGGTTCATATACTTTACCTTCATGTGGAAATGGCCAAGGAGAATCTATTAATTCCGACTTTAACTTTAATGGTCCAAGATATCTATCATAATGTGCCCAACCATCTGTACAAATTGTTGGCATACCTGTAGCTAATGCTTGTAATGAAATAAATCCAAATCCTTCTCCATATGATGGATATATTAATACATCATGTTCATAATATAAATTAACTAATTCTTCTGTAGTCATATCTTTATCTATTATATATATATTATTATATAGATCATTTGGTAAACCTAATATATTCTTATCTATATAATTATTATATATTCTAGTAGTATTATGTTTAAAAGATTTTATTGTTAAAGAGTATCTCGGATCGTTACCAAAAAGTTTTACAAAAGCGTCCACCGCCATCTGCCCGCCCTTTCTTGGCGCTGGCTCGCCGATATGTAAAAACTTTATAACATCACTTTCATGGCGGCGGCGGGGCGCCCAAATAGGATCTATTCCATGCGGAAAAACATGAATATCCTTATATCCGTTATCTTCAAAAACGTTTGCACACCAATCAGAAGTTGTCCAAATTTCATCTACTAAACTTAGCGGTTTACGCCATCTTTCTGGTATTACAGTTGATTCCCAAGGGGTATAACTAATCTGATATTGTTTACGGTGCAGTTTAAAATAATCTGGCTGAGAAAAATTTAATTGTACTTTTGCTTTTGGGGTTTGAAATCCAACCGTATGCCCTAACTCTTTTAATGAATCTACTATTTTTGTGCCCGCATGACCATAACCGTTATTGGTTTTCATGTTTATTATCGGCGTTGAAAATGAAATTATCATAAAGTTTTCTGGTCAACTAGCTTGACACAAATTGTCAAACAATGTTATTATTGTAGTTCGTTATCTCTAAAGGAGGAAACCCCAATGGAGAATATCAAACAAAAGCTGAGCGAAGTTGCTCACAGTTGGACTGTAGTAGGAATGATAACATTATTCCTGTTCGGAGTCCAGCCTGAAGTAATGACGCCAGCAGAAGCTTTACCTTCAAGTATACCTGCTCAGTATTTGACAGTATCACCTAAAGAAGAAAAGCTACAAGCAAAACAACTGAAGAAAGAAACGCTGGAAAAATTCAGCAACACTGTATACAAACCTTCAGAAACGCTTTCAGACCATGAGTTGCTGCAACTTCTTAAGGCTGTAGGTTTCGAAGGAAAAGCCCTTAAACTGGCTTGGGCCGTTGCAAAATCGGAGTCCAATGGACGACCAATGGCTTACAATGGAAACAGGAAAACTGGAGACAGTTCCTACGGAATTTTTCAGATCAATATGCTAGGAAACCTTGGTGTAGATCGTAAAGAGAAATTCGACCTGAGATCAAACGTACTATTGTTTGATCCAGTAATTAACGCAGAGATAACGTATTACATGACTCAAGGCGGCAGTAACTGGAGCTCATGGACATCCATTAAAAATGGATCGGTTAGCAAATGGCTAGCCGAATTTCCTAACCAATAGGAGAAAGTCATTGAAGATACAAGTTGTATCTAAATATTTGGCTTTAGCAGAAGAAGGCCTTGTGTCAAAAGTGGATTGCCCACTAGACCAAGGCCTTTTAATGCCAAATCAAACAAATGACAATAAGATATACTTATACTGTCTTTCATGTGATTACAAAAAGGAAATAGGATTGGATCTTTATGACCGAATCGAACGATCAGTTGCAGGAAAATGAAGAAAAACAAGATCTAGCAGACAACCTAGATATGGTTAATTACATTATGTTACACCGTATTTATGATGTCATGACTATTATCGCCAGCAAATTAGTGGGGGCGGAAGAAGTAGATAAAATGATCCAATATCATAATCAAGGATATCTATTAGGTCCCGCTCCATCTTATACCCCTCAGGAAGAAAATGAATAAAATATATATAGATCAAATTACTCGTTATATGAATTCAGCCCGTCTTAAATTTCAAAATCATTATGATGACATGGCTATGGCACATGGCTCTCTTGAATGGTTTGTAGAATACCTCTCAAAACAGCTAGGAAATTGCCAGGGCGTCTATGACGGCAGATCTGAGTTCCACTCAAAACATGAGGATTGCAGCCGTCTAATGGCCATCCTATTTGATTTGACGGGAGATGAGAAATATATTAATAAAAAAAGTCCAGCCCCTAATTGGGATTAAAAAGCAGTTGACTTAAAAAATAAGATATGTGATACTTAGTTTGCATGGGTCGTAGCATCCCACCGTTTGCTCCCCATGCGTACGCTTCGGCGTAGCAAGTCCCAATTGGATCCGCCTCCGATTGGGATTTGTCCTTTATATAGTGCAATTGCGAAGCAAAACGCAAAAAGTGCAAAATGAAGTGCCTCGGCGAGATAAGAGAACAATATCCCTTTTAGCGGTATAATATCAATATGATCAGAACTCGTAATCTCACATTGTCCACAACAACGCCAACAGAGCTAACAATTGTAGATTCGGCACAATCTGCCAATACTGTAGTTGTTCAGAATACAAATGATTCTGGCTATATCTATCTTGGCACAAGTGCCGTGTCTTCTAGCAGTTATGGCTATAAATTGTTTCCAGGACAGGGATTTACAATCGAGCTGTCCGCCTATGCTCATCTATATGCAGTATCCTCTGCAGCAGATATGACGGCGGCGGTAATGGTAATAGAACGTGCTATCTAATTCAGTAGGAATAGGTATAATACCTCCTGTTCCACCGATTCGTTATTCCCCCACATTTTCTGCAACTGGAATGACTTTTACTGGAAGTGGTTCTTCTTATCCCACCGCCAATTCTTATTACGTCAAATATGGATATCTAGTATCGTTCTGGATAGATATTAATCTATCTACTGTGACTAATTTTGGAACTGGACAGATAAAGACGCAACTTCCGTTCCCGCCCCATGTTGGAACATTAAATCACTTTTCTGGTTGGGTCTGGTATGACCCTACACTACCGCCAGATCAAACAAATCATATTATTCTGAATGTGGATCATTTACCAGGATCTCAGGTGTTGGACATGCATTGGCTTGGAGCAGATACTCCAGAACCTAAACCAGTTAGAGAATATTTGTTTACTCCAACGAGTCCGTTTACTTTGACTACCGTCTCAAGAATTTATATTAACGGTACTTATTTTACAGATATATTATAGTCGACTAAGATTTAGGGTTTTTAATAAACATAAAGTATAGGACCCATAGTATAAGTCCGATGAATAATACTTTTTCCATTATCCCGCCTTTTTTGATTTTCTAAAGTGTGTACGTTCTCTATGACAATTTGAACACACTATCTCGCACTTTGCGATTTCTTCATCTATCTTTTTACGACTGAGAGTTGGAACTAATTCCATTACATTTTTATGCTTCCGCCCACGAACATGATCGAAATCCATTACGTAGTATGGATAATACGATCCACAGTCTGCACAGGGAGAAGATTCCTTAAGGTTTCGCAGATATTTATATAATTCTGCTTTCCTTTTAGCAATTGAGAGCTTCTCACTCTTCATTACTGCTATTCTATCACTTATTCTATTTTAGGCTATTTTATTTTAGTTGACTGTGTTTATATAGGTATTGACAGCAAATCGTAGGATACTGTACAATTATGTCATGAGCTCACTCTAGCTCACTCTATTTAGAGCTTACTAGAGAACTCATTTTTCTGTCCTAGAAAATTGCAACAAGAAGGTCCATTGCCTCAGAGGTGAGCGATGGACTTTTTTGTTTCTATTGACATAATGTTTTTACTTTTGATACAATTGCCATAAGTTGATTTGCAATAATCAACTGTTATTGATAGAAGTTCTATCAATGTTTAATTATAGGACAAAAATGAAAAACAAAGAATCATATCGTTACAATGATATAAAAATTAGAAAATGTTCTAATGATCTGCAAAGCAAAATGCGAGAATTAGACAAAGCTATAGATGAACTGCTTGAAATAGGCAGATCTCCTTGGGTAGAGTACAAAGATATAATGGCAACTTTTGGTTTACTAAATTGGGCTATTGGAACAATTAAAGAAAATACATCACAATTGGAATACAAAATAGAAATGAATGAATTTCGATCTACTGGAGCGCTATCATGAATCAAGATGGCTTTAATTCACCATTTGGAGATCCGTTTGAAGACGGTGTTTTTACAACAGGAGAACCTATGGTAAGGGTAGACAAAGATGGAAATGTTTTATTCCATAACCCAATTCATAATCAGACGCTACAAAAAGTTGATAACTGGATGTTCCATATGATAGATGAAATGGACAGAGAAGACATTTTGTGGTGCATAGAACAGATTGACAAATTGAACGCAAAATTTGCAGAAAGATTCTACGGAGATGGCGAATAGTTTTCCCTGGAAGGCCCTTATGGAAATGGAGACAGGAATCAAATGTCCTACGCTTACAAATAAGCTAAAGCATTGTCCAATCCCTGGAGAGGCTAAAAGAAATGGTTATTGCCATGTCCATGACCCAAAAGGCAAAGCAGTGCAAAAGTATAAAAATAAAGTCCCTAGTAAAAATCAATTTAAGGCGGTAGCAAGAGAAAAAAGACTCCGTGAAGAAATAGCTAAAGATATAGAAGCTCTATGCCCTATATCTGGAACACCTATAGATTGTTCATGTGATTTTCATCATGCCGCCGAAATTGCTAGGGGATGATTCGATGGGCCCCGAAAGGGGCCCATGTTTCACGTGAAACTATTACTTTTTTACTCCATTATATACAGGAACTGAGTCCATTAATCTTACTTTGCGGGTTGTGACATATCCGCCTTTATCATCTAATTGCATTCTGGCAGATTCTTCATTATCCGCCAAAACTTGGATGATCATTTCGACCTTATAGCTAAAACAATTTGTATCTTCAATTTTATCCATATAGTCAGTATAGCATTTATTATTCTAGTTGACTATAAATTTAGATTTATAAAAATGTTAGAAATATTTTTATTTGTATGAAGCACGATTTAGCGATGTCCGATTTGTCCTAATACTGCGCCCATATGTGATACTAATCACAAGAATGGGCTGTGATTCACATTACACATGTCCGATTTGTTGGCATTTGCCCCCTTGATAATGTCAGTGGGGGGTAGTAGCCTTATAGTATTAGAAAGAAAGGACAGAAAATGAAAGTCTGTGAAATCTGTAAGTTAGAAAGAAAATACACTCGTGAGATGTCTTTTGGGACATGTTGCTCAATGTGTTATCTAGAACACTACGCTTCGTAGTGTGACTAAGGTCACACGAAACACAGGGTCTGACCCCTTGTAATTGTCAGCAGCATGTGATAGATTTACAGTATTAGAAAGAAAGGACATAAATAAATGTCACTAAAGTATAGCCTAACAGTAAAGAATTTCACATGCGATGAGTGTGGAGAATTCTCCGATGAATTATCCAATGTCACCTCAGACATAATGGATACCACTATAACCGCCCTATGCTGTGATACAGAGTATTGGGTCTATGACCTAAACCAATTAGGGTATGAGGTAGAGGAGGTTATCTACTAATGATAGATTTTCTAACCGCCGTAGATTGTGACGAGTGTCACGGGCAGGGTCTTATCTTTTGGGGTAATGACCAGGACTACGATGTAGAGCCCTGCGAGTGTGTGGCATAAATCACATGCGACACGCAGGGGTCAGACTTGAAAATGTCGGTCAGGTCTGATAGTCTAACGACATAACAAAATTCAATAAAGGGTATGAGCCTAGCAAATAAACCGAAAGGGTGAGCCTAGCAAATAAGACCCACTAACGAAAGGAAATAAATAAATGTTTGAGATGATACTAGTAGCGATAAGCGCAACCGCTTTCGTGACAATGACTATAGCAATACTAAAAAACGGATAGGAAATAAAGAAATGAAAATCGAAACAGCAATTTGGAATGGTAAGAAATCAAAAGTATTAGCAGTGCCTACCTTCTCTACCTCAGATGAGGCACTAGAGTTTCTAGCAGAAATACAAAAACTAGATAAAGAGGCTACGCTAGTAGTCACCTCAGTAAGTCAGCACTCATAAGAAAGGAAATAAATAAATGTATGCGATGTCATGGGAGAGGGATACGACCTCTTACAAATACGAAACTATCCAGCATGGATACACAGTAGAGTTTGACGAATACGAAACCGAAAGAGATTTATCTCTTGACGAATTGATAGAGCAAGAGTTAGAATTAGAGGAAGAGTTAGAGATAGAGGAGATGCTATGATTTGGCAGTTTATCCAGACCGCCGCCCTATTGGGCATGTGTGTAGGGCTAGGCTTCTGTGTGGCGTATGTCATACTGACCTAACGGCGTGTCCCGCTTGACAAAAGAGCGGGCAGCCCGCAGATCTGTGCGGGCGTTTTGTCTGTTACGTCCGATTTAAGAAATCCCCCAAATTTTGTGAAATTTCTCACAAAAAATAGGTGCGGGCGTGTGATCTTTATCACACGACACGCCGTCTCAAATCGTGGAATTACTAGCAAGTAATTTGAAAAATGTCAGTCGGTTATGATAAACTCAAAGAGTAAAAATAAAGAAAGGAAAACTAAATGAATAAAATTTGTTGCTTCTGCGAATTAGAATTATCAGATGAAACTAAATTCTGCCCTACTTGCCTAGAATATAAAGGCATAATGACTATTGAGGATTTTGACACTATCTACGGATAATGTCAGACCCTTCCACTATAATCAGATTTCTACGAAAGGAAAACTAAATGAAAACTTATTCAATTGAGGATTTACTAATCGGGCAATTCTATCGCCCACAATCTCTAGCCCGCCGATTTCAAGGCGGAGAAATTATTGACGCAGAAAAGCGTGATGATGTTTGGGCTGGCACAGATTATCAAGCCTACGCAATTCGCTATCGTGTCGCTCAATCTATCAAAACAGATTGGGCAACAATTGCCGTAAAAGTATCAGACCTCTAAGAAAGGAAAACTAAAAATGGATTTGATCGATTTTCGCAATTATGTAAAAGCTGAGCGTGAAACAACACGCCAGCAAAATCTAGAGGCGATTTTGTCAGTAGCCTCTGCTACAATTTCAGACAACAACGAACGAAAGGAAAACTAAAATGGAAAAACTCGAATACCTAATTCGTCAGATAAAAAACTGCGATTTGTGTAATGGTAATGGTGCTCAGTATTGGGATAATGGAGATGACTACGATTTTGAGAATTGTGTCTGTAATCCGTATGAACTAATTCTTGACGGAAATGATGTCCTCTGGGATAACGGCTTGCTCTCGCAAGATGAACTCTCAATTTTCGCTAGTGGAGAGGCTAACTAATGATGACACGAAAAGACTATGTGAAAACTGCCGAAATTCTAAAATATGTTTCGGATAAAACTCACCCTGCTGTATTTTCTAAAATGGTAAATGATTTTGCGGAAATGTTCGCAAAAGATAATCCAAAATTTGATGTTGTAAAATTTCACAATGCGAGCAATTATCATGTTCCAAAATTTACCTCGAATTAAAAAAGTTTTGGAATTGCGCCGTAGTAATGCGGCGCAACCAATTCCATCAAAAAAAATTTATAAAAGAAAATCAAAACACAAAAAGCGTTTTGACTTGACAGAATAGATCTGCGCCCGCAAAGCTGTGGGGGCCCAAGCATAGTTACGAGTCAAGTTAGAAACGCCCTAAAATTTGTGAGATTTATCACAAAAATTGGCGGGGGTCTAAATGGAAATTGTCAGTAGTTTAGTTTATAATAGCGCAAGTAACCAAACGAAAGGAAAAAAATGGCTACAAAGTTAGATACAACTAATTGGGTTTCTTATCCCTTCTCCGTAGAAGGTGTGGAATTCTTATCTCTGCTAGACCCTAAAGGCTCTTTCTATCCACAAATAGAACGCCTGCCTGCTGGAATTTTTACTGCTGAAAATACTAGCATGGTGTTAAACCTAATCGGTAATCCTGCTCGAATGACTCGCTCTGAATTACAAGGTGAGTTAGATAGAGTTAATGCTGGCGCTTCGCAGGCTATTCTAGCCCTCGCCTAATAATGTCGGTGGGTAGGTGTATAATCTACCCACCACAACAACGAAAGGGAAAAAATGTTATCAACCGCAACCGCTCTTATTGAGGCAGTAGGCGACTCTATTATGGAAGACGAAGTAATGGATTTTGCTCGCACAATTCTACACAACCGAAATGAAATGGACGAAAACCAATTCGCTCATGCTATTTATCTTTATTCAGGTATTCTTGCTTCTGCTACCGCAGATAAAGTGACTAAAGTATTACTAAGTAAAGATGATTTACAAACTCTTGCCGATACTATTGACGAAATGGAAACAATGAGAAATGAGGTATTAGAAAATGGGGAGTAATTTTGCTACCGAATTAGCGGACTATGATTTAGGATTAGATTTATCTACTGCTATCTCTATCCACTTATCCGCTAATCATTACCCGCCCATTCCTCAAAGCATGGTGCTACCATGTATTGAGGCTATTGAGGCTTATCACGATGATGAAATAGATCGAGAGATAGCAATGCCCGAAGGCGTATCCTATAAGGGACTTAATACCGCACCTGCTTGGGCTATCGTAGAACAACACCACCTAGAGGCGTGGCTATAAATGTCGGTGGGCTATGGTAAGATAGCCTTCCAATAACGAAAGGAAATAAATGAGTAATACACTTACAGTAGGTCAAACCTACACAACCACTCAAAGTGGTATCACAGGAATAATCAAAGCAATAGATAATCACCCTTCAGGTGTAAATCGTATTCTGCTTGATGTCAATGGCAAGGAACGCTGGACAAGCGCATCTGCTAAATAATAATTGGCGGGGGCTAAATGTCAGTAGCCCCTGCTATAATTCCCATAACTAACTAACGAAAGGAAAACAATGGCTAGAAATGGAAAATCCATAAATGTCAAGATTGCTACCTCCAAAGTAATCAAGGCATTAGAAAATAAGTTAGCGCAAATCCAAAAGGATAAGGCTAATCAAAAGGTCAATGAGGAAAAGCACTCAAAGGCTATGGAGAAGTATAACAAGGAAATTGCTAAGTTAGCACTTGCTCACATCAACAAGGCAGAAAGCCTATCTGCTAATGTTCGCTACAATGGTAGCATAAATGTTGATTTCAATTTGCCAAAAGGCATTATTGAATTACCTGCTGAGCCACAGAAAGATTTTGAGTCTTTCCACGATTGGCAATACAAGGAAATGGTAGATGAAATTGAGAACGCTATTCGTATTCTCAAGATGACAGATGAGGAAGTAGTTTCTACCTCAACTTACAACTCTATCGCCCGTTATCTCTAATAAATTGGGGCTAGACAAAACTAGCCCCCTATGTTAGAATACTCCTAGCAAACGCTAACTGACCTGAGCAAGTCAATGCTAAACTGCTCAACCAAAATCCCTACTAACAAAGGAACAAAATGCGTAATCGTTTTAGAGTAGAAATCTATGACGAAAACAAGGCTAACGACCTTACAATTTATTCTGATGAAGGAGTAAATCGTGAGCACCTATCAGAATTAGTTTTTGGAAACATCAGAAACTTCTCTGGAAATGTTCGTGCCTATGTTTATGATAATAAAAAGAAAATAAAAACATTGGCAATCTATTTACCAATGGAAACAGTAAGTAAATATAATAATCGTCCGCTAACTAGAAATGAGTTGGGACTAATCTAAAATATTGGGGCGGGTTTTGAATGTGTAATCATAGCTATTTCCGCCCCATTCCAAAAATTGCCCGCAAGAGAGTGGGGGCATTTGATCAATTAAGTCAAGTTAAAAAAATCCCCTGAAAATTTGAGCTATGTCAGTGGGCCCTGTTATAATAATGGCCTAACGAGAGGAAAATATGCTTAAACGTTCTAATGATAGAAAGGTTGCTAATGCGGTATCCCCAAATGGAAAAACGCCCACGATTGCGAATACTTTTGGCTTACCTGCTGGTAAGCAGTATTCTTGCCCTGGTGCTACTAGTATTTGCGAAAGTGTCTGCTATGCTGGTAAACTAGAAAAGATTTATAAAGGCGTAAAGGCTGTACTATTGCATAATTGGGAATTATTAAGCAATGCAGACGGTGCTACTATGGTCTCTCTTCTAGATGAGATGATTATAGATTTTAAAAAAGATTGCGATAAAAAGTCTGCAGATAAATTATTCCGCATTCACTGGGACGGTGATTTCTTTAGCGAGACATATGCATATGCATGGAAGACTGTTATTGAAAGACACCCTGATGTTCAATTTTGGGTATATACACGTGTTGCTTCCGCCGCCGTAATTCTTAAGGGAATTCCTAATCTATCTCTTTATTATTCAACGGATGATGAGAATAAGGATATTGCTAAGGACCTACGTGTTAATCACGGTACCCGTCTTGCTTATCTAGGAAAAACTTTTGCTGTCACCGAAACAACAATGAAAGAGTTGACTGGTAAAGTAGGAGCAAAATGCCCTGAAAATAATAAGTCTATTCCGCTAATCTCTACTAATGGTTCCGCCTGCGTATCGTGTGGATTGTGTGTTTATAACAAGGCAGACATTCGATTTTCAGCGAGTAAAAAATAATGTCATATGCTGCTCATGAGGTCCGCCATGATATATGGGAATTGGTAATAGACCATGAAAATTGTAACTGTAAATATTGCATAGCCCTGGAGGTGCTCTCAGAATTCATAGACTGAGAGCTGCCCGCACAACTGTGGGGGCGCAGCACCTGTTACGTCAAGTCTAAAAAACGCCCTAAAATGTGAGATCGATCACAAAGACAGCTTAGATTCCCTTATCTTGTCAAATGTCGGCGGGGTAGTATATAATTCAGATTCAACTAACTAACTGAAAGGAAAAATCCATGGCTCATAATTTAGAAATGGAAAATGGCGA
>VFQT010002696.1_pt1 | contig 17620 bp, 18 predicted proteins | sample 3512381 | NCBI WGS metagenome assembly VFQT01 (sample SAMN10412376, study PRJNA504923) | tailings metagenome | isolation source: Relicate 2 Philex TSF3 active mining site | place: Philippines: Tuba, Benguet | collected 2017-08-29
GGCACCATGCGCAACGTCATTTCCCCGGGTGCGAAATCCTCGCCCGGCGTCGCGAGGTCGGCGCCGAGATCGAACAGGTCGTTCTGGATGCGGGTGAGAATGGCGGCGTGCGCCGCTTGCGGATCGGCACAGATTGCAAGGCCGATGAGGCTGTTCGCTTCGTCCACCGCGCCGATGGCTTCCATACGTGCCGCATGCTTGGGGGTGCGCGACCCATCGACGAGGCCGGTGGTGCCGTCGTCGCCGGTGCGCGTGTAAATCTTGTTGAGCTTTACCAATGCCCTATCGGCTCACGGCCATCAGCACCGCGACGACCAGGATCGCGAGCGCCTGATACTTGATGCGCGCGAACATCATCTTGTTCTGCAACAGCTGCATCTCGGTAGCGCCCGTCCCTTGGGTGTCGCCCTGCTCCAGGTCGCGCTTGGTGGTGTTGAGGAAGGCGATGATGCCGCGCACCAGGCTGACCACCACCATGACGACCAGCACGACAAGCACGGGAATGAGGATGTAGTTCATGGCGCCATATCTAGGTACTGGCTGAGCGAAATGCCAGTCGGGAAGCGTCCCCGCCGCAAGCTTTCCGCCAGCCCCCGCCCGTCCTCTCCGGAGCGGCGGCGATCGGCCAGCGAGGGCGAGCCGCGCCGCTTGGCGAGCTTGCGCCCATCCTCGCCCACCAGCACGGCATGGTGGTGCCAGACGGGCACCGGCAGTCCGAGCAGCGCCTGAAGCAGGCGGTGGATGTGCGTCGCGGCGAACAGGTCCGCCCCGCGCGTCACAAGGGTGATGCCATCGGCCGCGTCGTCCAGCGTTGCCGCGAGATGATAGCTGGCCGGAGCTTCCTTTCGCAGCAGCACGACGTCGCCCAGCAGGTCGGGGCGGGCGGACTGTCGCCCGGCCATTTCGTCGCCCCATTCCAGCGCGCCCGCGAGGTTCGTCGCCCTGGTCACGTCCAGCCGCCACGCCGCCCCCTCCGGATCAATATCGCGGTTGCGGCAAGTGCCGGGATAGACCGGCCCGTCCGGTCCCGTCGCCGAGGCATCAGCGGCGATCTCGGCGCGCGTGCAGCGGCATGGATAGAGCAGGCCCATGGCCTTGAGCCGCTCTCCGGCGAGCGCATAGCTTTCCAGCCGCCGCGACTGCATCACTGCTTCGCCATCCCACGCGAGGCCGAGCCATTCCAGGTCCGCGCGAAATTGTTCGGCAAGCTCGGGGCGGCTGCGGGTGCCGTCGATATCCTCGATCCGCAGCAGGAAGCGGCCGCCGCGCGCGCGGGCCAGATCGTGCGCGACCAGCGCCGAATAGGCATGGCCGAGATGCAGCGATCCGTTGGGGCTGGGGGCGAAGCGGGTGACGATCATCGGGAGTCCTGTTGGCGGCTATCCTTCCTGTGGATTCGCGCGATCCGCAAGACTTGACGCGGCTTTGGCGGCCGTGCTCAAAAGCCGCATGCGTTGCCATGAAACCGCAATAGCCGCCTGCGACAGGAGGCCATGCTCAAGTCGGAGCTGATTGAGCGCGCGGCCCGGTTCCGTAGCGCAGGGGAGGATCCCTCCCGTCATTTGTCCGATTGTCCCGCGCTCGTGCTCAACGCGGACTATACGCCGTTATCGTATTATCCGCTGAGCCTTTGGCCTTGGCAGACCGCCATCAAGGCGGTGTTCTTGGAGCGGGTGGACATCATCGCAAGCTATGCGCGCGAAGTGCACAGTCCGACCTGGACGATGCAGATCCCCTCGGTGATCGCGCTGCGCCAGTTCGTGAAGCCCAACGAGTTCCCGGCCTTCACCCGCTTCAACGTCTTTCTGCGCGACCGGTTCAGCTGCCAGTATTGCGGCAGCCCCCACAACCTAACGTTCGACCACGTAGTGCCGCGCCGGCTGGGCGGGCGGACAAGCTGGGAGAACGTCTCCACCGCTTGTGCGCCGTGCAATCTGCGAAAGGGCGGGCGCACGCCCGCGCAGGCGCGGATGCCGCTGCTGATCAAGCCGATCCGGCCGACCAGCTGGCAGCTTCAGGAACGCGGCCGCGCGTTTCCGCCCAACTACTTGCACGAAACCTGGCGAGACTGGCTCTACTGGGACGTCGAGCTGGAAGCCTGATTGCTTGTGTGGCTGCGGCACCGGCCCACTCCCCCACCCGACCACCCATAGCATACTTCCGGGGGTGGCCGGGTGGGCGAGTGGGCCGGTGCGACATCTGGCGCCGTCAGCCGCTGTGGCGATCGGCGATGGCGGTGACCGCCACGTCCATCGTCACGTTGCCGACCGTGCGGACGATGTCCGGCAGCATCTCGACCGCGACGAGCAGCGCCAGCGGCGCGACCGGCACGCCCATCGCCATCGCGATCGGCGCGGTGGAGGCGATGAAACTGACCGTGCCGGGCAGCGAAACCGAGCCGAGCGTCGTCAGCAGCGCCACGACCACGCCGGTCGCGAGCACAGCCGGTGTGAGCGGCACGCCGCTGATGTGCGCGGCGTAGATCACCACCGCTAGGTTCATCGCCGGGCTGGTCGCGCGGAACAGCGCTACTGCGAGGGGCAGCACGAAATCGGCGTTTGCCTGGCGTATCCCGAGCGTTCCGGAGGCGGCGAGCATCGCGGGCAGGCTTGCCAGCGACGACTGCGTGGACAAGGCGACCGCCTGCGCGGGGAGCATGGCGCGGGTGAAGCGGGCGGCCGATAGTCCTCCGGCAAGCACTGCGAGGAGGTAAGCGGCGATCAGTACCGCCAGTCCGATTGCGCTCACCATCGCCACGTAATGGGCGAGCGTGCCGATGGCGCCGGCCCCGGTCCGCGCCGCGACGCCCAGCGCGAGCGCGAACACGCCGAGCGGTGCTATCGCGAGCACCCAGCCGATCACGATCATCATCGCGGCGGCGATGGCGGCGAACAGCTCGGCCAGGCGCCGGCGGGGTTGCTCGGGCAAACGAGTAGATGCCAGCGCGAACAGGACCACGAAGACGATCAGCGGCACCAGCGAACCTGCGGCGGCGGCGGCAAAGACGTTGTCCGGCACCAGCCCGGTCAGGAAGTCGCTCAGGCCGGGCAGCGGGCCTGTCTCGCGAGCTCCTATGCCTCCCAAGGCTGCGGCGGCGCCCGCCGGGGCGGGTGAAGCGCGTAACATCAGCGGCACGGCGATGGCGGCGAGCAGCGCACCCGATGCGAGCACTACCAGGAACAGGCCCAGCGTCCGCCGGGCCATGGCGCCCCCCCGGGCGGCGGCGACCGTCTGCACCACGCCGCCGAACAGCAGCCCGGCGACGAGCGGCACAATTGTCATCTGCAAGGCGCGCAGCCAAAGTTCGCCGATTGGTCCGGCGATTGCGAGCATGCCGGGCGCCAGCTCCGTCCCCCGCACCGCCATGCCTGCCGCGAGGCCCGCAACCAGCGCCGCAAAGGTCAGCCTGGCGGGAATCTTGATCTCCGGCATCACCCGCGTGCTGTCGCTGTCCATGATGCTGCCGCGCGCCCCCTCGCCTGATCCGGCAGCTTAGCCGCAGCCGTCGATATGGCAACGAAGCGCAAGGTTTTCCGTTTCATCGGGAGAGCGCAAGGAGAGCGTCATGGCCTCGCCCGGCCCTTCCCGGCGAAACCGCGTCCGCGCCGCCCTGGCGGCCGCTGCCGTTCAGTGCGGTCTTGCGGTTGCGGTGATCTGGGGACTGGCGGCGCGCGGCGCGTTTTCGCCCGAGCGCGAGGCGGCGATCGTGGCGGTGCCGCTTGCGCCCTCTCCCACCCCAACGCCCTCGCGGCAGCCGGAGCCCGCAGGCGGCTCTGCTCCGCCGGGCCTGCCCGCCGATCGCGCGCCTCGCGCCCAGCCCAGCCCAGCCGCCGTGCTGGCGGATCCGACGCCGTCGATCACCGGGGGCGATGCGGACGGCGGCGGAGGTTCCGGCGCGGGCAGCGGGTCGGGGAGCGGCAGCGGCTCAGGGTCGGGAAGCGGCACCGGCGAAGTCGCGGTCCGGGTGGCCGGAGCGCTAAGCGACCGTGACTATCCGCGCGTGGCGCGCGGGGCGGGGGGCACGGTCGCCATCCGCTTCCGGGTGCGGGCCGATGGCGGCGTGGACCAGTGCCGCCCCATCGCTTCCAGCGGCGTTTCGGTGCTGGATGACCTTACGTGCGAGTTGGTGGAGCGCCGCTTCCGCTACCGTCCCGCGCGCGATGCCTATGGGCAGCCGATCGATAGTGAGCAGCGCACCAGCTTCACCTGGGGAGCGCGGGGGCGCTGATTTCAGTTGCTGGCGAGGCGTGCGGCGCTCGGCGTCAGGCCATCGCGGGCGTACACGTCGCTGCGAAAGGCAATGCGCCCATTCTCCGGCATCGCGGTGAGGTAGGTGATATAGACCGGCACGACCTGCGGCAGGTCGATCTGCTGCTCCGGGTCGCGCAGACGGCGCGGGAGCGGTTTGCCGAGCAGCCAGCGGCCGAGCTTGTCGGCGTTTTCCAGCCGTACGCAGCCGGAGCTGAAGTGGCGCTGATCCTTCAGCATCAGCTGCTTGTCGGGCGTATCGTGGAGGTAGATGCCCAGATCGTTTGGGAACATGAACTTCACTTTGCCCATAAAATTGTCGCCGCCCGGCAGCTGGCGCACCCGCAACTCGCGCTGACCGGCGAACACCGCGCGCCAATCGACCGTGGACGCGTCGATGGGGCGGGCTCGATCGGTCCAGTCGGACAGCAGCTGATATCCGCCCGCGCGCAGGTAACCGGCGCCCTTGTCGAGTACATTGGCGGCAATGCGGCTGCGAACGAGATCTTCCGGCACATTCCAGTACGGATTGACGATCGCATAGCGCAGGAATCCAGCCATCGCCGGTGTCTGCTGATCGGCCTTGCCGACTACGACGCGCATCGAATCGACGACCCGGCCGTCCTTGTACATCCACAGCCGCGCTCCGGCGGCATCGATCAGCACGTAACGCCCGCCCGGATTGGCGGGCAGAGCGCGAATCCGCTCCAGATTGCGCACGAGTTGGACGCGCTGCCGCTCGCCATAGGCGCGGTCGCCAAGCGCGTCACGCATCGGCGCATAGAGCGGGTGCATCCACGCCATCGTTTCGACGTAGCGGTCGAGGGACGGCGCGCTGGCCGCGGCTTGCAGCGCCGCGGTTGCGGTGGGCACCACCGGAGCCAGGGCCTCACTCTCATAGATCATATCGGCCCGCCGTGCGCCGCGCATGCGCTTCACGTAATCCGCGAAGCCTTTGGACAGCGCGACGTCCGCCTTGGCGAGATCGTCGGCACGTCCGTTGCGCGCGCGGTTCAGCGCCTTGGCGACGGCCTTGTGCTTCAGCTTGCGCGACTTGATGCCGTCGTAATCGGCGGTCTGCATGCGGCGCAGCAGCAATTGCGCGGCCGGGAGGGGAGTCCCGCTGGCGCTGAGCCAGAGCGGCCGGTTCGAGCGCGCTGCGTAAAATCCGCGCAAGTCCGATCCCGCGCGCCGCGCGATTGCGTCGCGCAGCTCAAGGCTGAACGCAGGTTGTGCGGCAGGCAAAGCGGCGGCTCTTGCCTGCGGGCGCGCATGAATGGGCGCGGCGGGCAGCAGCGCCGCCGCGCTCAGGGCGAGCAGGATCGACCTGACAGAAGGCCTTCTACGAGTCCGGCGCCCGGCCAAGTCGATCCTGCTCATCGCGATCATCCGCGCTCGCCCGTCCGATAGTTGGACGAAGTCGGCTGGATCATCGGTTCACCTTCGTAATAGCGGCCTTCGCGGACGTAGCCGTCGACGCAGCCGTCATTGTTGGAGTCGGCCCAGATCGCGCCGGCAAGGCCGCCCACGGCCGCGCCGACCAGCGCGCCACCCAGGACGCTCACGCCGCTGGCAAGGGCACCCACGCCCGCTCCGGCGGCCGCGCCGACGCCGGCGCCCGTCAGTGCGGTCGTGCCGACGTTACGGCACTGCGGAGCTGCGGCGGAGCGGTAATCGCTCGGCGCGCCGGCATAGTACTGGCCTTCGCGGACATAGCCATCGGCCCGGCCATCGTTGTCACGGTCGGCCCAAACGGCGCCGGCGACACCGCCCACGGCAGCGCCGATCGCGGCACCGGCGAGCAAGTCACCGCCGGCAAGGGCGGCAACGCCAGCGCCACCGGCCGCGCCAACGGCAGCGCCGGTCCCAGCGCTGGCGAGCGTGCTGTCATTGGTGGAGGCGCAGGCTGCCAATGGCATGGAGGCTGCGGCAAGGAGCATCAGGACGGATGGTTTCACAATGCATCTCCTTCGAAACGCAAGGCTTGCGGCATGTTGCCGCTGCCTTTCGCATAATTGCCCCCGGCCGCTTAACGTCGATGCGCGGTGAGTGTTCCAACCATACAGACGCGGGTCTGAACGCGTGACATCGCGGTCGTCAGCCGACATAGGAAATCGTTACCTTTTCCGCGTCCAAAGGGTGGAGCATGAGCAGACGGTATTTCGGAACGGACGGTATCCGCGGGCGCACCAACGCGGGCGTGATGACGGCGGAAGTCGCCATGAAGGTGGGGCAGGCCGCCGGCCGACGCTTCCTGCGCGGCGATCACAAGCACCGGGTTGTGATCGGCAAGGACACGCGCCTTTCGGGATACATGCTGGAGAACGCGATGGTCGCGGGCTTCACCAGCGTCGGCATGGATGTGGTCCTGCTCGGGCCGCTGCCGACGCCGGCGGTGGCGCTGCTGACGCGCGAGCTGCGCGCCGATGTGGGCGTGATGATCTCGGCCAGTCACAATCCGTTCGAGGACAACGGCATCAAACTGTTCGGTCCCGATGGATTCAAACTGTCCGATGAAGACGAACTGGCGATCGAAGCGATGCTGGCGGAAAGCCAGCCGCTCGCCGCTTCGGACGATATCGGCCGCGCTCGCCGCATCGAGGATGCGCGCGGCCGCTACATCCATGCGGTGAAGAGCTCGCTGCCGCACGATGTCCGGCTCGACGGACTGAAGATCGTGGTCGATTGCGCGAACGGCGCCGCCTATCAGGTCGCGCCCTCGGCCTTGTGGGAGCTGGGCGCAGAAGTCGTGGCGGTGGGCGTGACCCCCAACGGCAAGAACATCAACGACAACGTCGGATCGACGCACCTCGATCTCGTCAAGGAAACCGTGGTCGCCGCCGGCGCCGACATCGGCATCGCGCTGGACGGCGATGCCGACCGCCTGATCGTCGTCGATGAACGGGGCCAGACCGTGGACGGCGACCAGATCATGGCGCTGATCGGCAGCCGCTGGGCGGACAGTGGCAAGCTGCGCGGCGGCGGTGTCGTGGCCACGGTCATGTCCAACCTCGGCTTGGAGCGGTTCCTGGAAAGCAAGGGGCTCGATCTGCTGCGCAGCCAGGTGGGCGATCGCTATGTGCTGGAGACCATGCGCGCGCGCGGCTGCAACGTGGGCGGAGAGCAGTCCGGCCACATGATCCTGTTCGATCACGCGACGACCGGCGACGGCACGATCGCCGCGCTGCAGGTGCTGGCGGCGCTGGTGCAGTCGGGCCAGCGCGCGAGCGAGCTGCTCCACCTGTTCGATCCGGTGCCGCAGCTTCTCAAGAACGTGCGGTTCGCCGGGGGCAAGCCGCTGGACGACCAGCGCGTCAAGGCGGTCATCGCCGATGCCGAAGCGTCGCTGGCGGGGCGCGGGCGGCTGGTGATCCGCCCCTCGGGCACCGAGCCGGTCATCCGGGTCATGGCCGAGGGCGACGACGCGGCGCAGGTCGAGCAGACGGTCGATGCGATCTGTACCGCCGTGGCGGAGGCGGCGGCGTGATGCTGGAAATGCGTCCCGACTGCCAGCGCTGCGGCGCCGACTTGCCCGCCGAGGCGCCGGGCGCGTTCATCTGCAGCTTCGAATGCACGTTCTGCGCCGAATGCGCCGACGCGCTGGACGATCGCTGCCCCGATTGCGGCGGCGAGCTGATGGACCGTCCCACGCGGGCCAAGGCATTGCACGCCAAGGCGCCGCCGTCGGTCGAGCGAAAGTTCAAGCCGTGAGCGGCCCGCCCCGTGTCCTCTCAATCGCTGGATCGGACTCCTCGGGGGGCGCCGGCATCCAGGCCGACATCAAGACGATTTGCATGCTGGGCGGCTACGCGATGACCGCGATTACCGCGATCACCGCGCAGGACACCACCGGCGTTGCGGCGGTGCAGACGCTCTCGCCGGAGATGGTGGCGGCGCAGATCGACGCCTGCATCGCCGACATCGGCGTGGATGCGGTGAAGATCGGCATGCTCGGCTCGCCCGCTGTCGCCGAACTCGTCGCCGACCGCCTGCAGGGGCTGGGCGTGCCGGTGGTGTTCGATCCGGTGATGGTCGCCAGCAGCGGATCGGTGCTGGCGGATGCCGCCACGATCGCCGCGTTCGAGCGGCTGATGCGGCTGGCGGCGGTCAGCACGCCCAACATCGCCGAGCTCGCAGCGCTGGGCGGCGATGCGGCGATGGCGGCACGCGGTGTGACCTATCTCGCCAAAGGCGGGGATGCCGAAGGTGAGGTCGTGGAGGATCGGCTGGTCGTGCCGGGGGCAGAACCGGTGGTCTGGCAGGCGCACCGTATCGTCACCCGCCACAGCCATGGCACGGGCTGCACTTTATCGAGCGCCATCGCCACGCTGCTCGGCGAAGGCCAGTCGCTCGAAGAGGCGGTCACCGGCGCGCGCCAGTTCGTCCGCGCCGCCTTGGCCGCCGCCCCGCGCTTCGGGCGCGGGCACGGGCCGCTGGGGCACCATGCCGTGCGCGATCAGCAGTCCAGTTCGTAGAACTCGACGATGTGGGCCCAGGCCTCGTCGGCGTTTTCCACCCAGTGGAACAGCTCGGTATCGTTGGGGTTGATCACGCCTTCCTCGGCCATGGCCTGGAAATTGATCACCCGGTCCCAGTAGTCGCGGCCGAACAGCAGGATGGGGATGGGCTTCATCTTGCCGGTCTGCACCAGCGTCAGCAGCTCCATCAGTTCGTCGAGCGTACCGAAGCCGCCCGGAAAGACCGCCACCGCGCGCGCGCGCAGCAGGAAATGCATCTTGCGCAGCGCGAAATAGTGGAACTGGAACGACAGGTCGGGCGTGACGAACGAGTTGGGTGCCTGCTCGTGCGGCAGCACGATGTTCAATCCGATCGATTCCGCGCCGACGTCGTCGGCACCCCGGTTGGCTGCTTCCATGATCGACGGTCCGCCGCCCGAGCAGACCACGAACTGGCGCATCCCGTTCTCCACGATCGCGCACTCGCTGGTGATCCGGCCCAGCTTGCGGGCCTCCTCGTAGTATCTGGATTTGGCGATGAGCCGCTCGACCACCGCCTCCTGTTCGGGCGTGCTGGCGGTCTCGCGCATGGCGTCGCAGTGTTCGGGCGAGGGGATGCGCGCCGATCCGTAGACCACCAGCGTCGATCCGACATTGGCTTCCTCAAGCAGCATCTCGGTCTTCAGCAGTTCCAGCTGGAAGCGGACCGGTCGCAACTCCTCGCGAAGCAGGAAGTCGGTGTCGCGGAAAGCCAGGAGATAGGACGGGCTCTGCGTCTGCGGCGTCGTGTTGACTTGCGCTTCGGCGAAGGAGGCTTCCTGCTCGGCCTTGTAGAAACGCCGGTGGGTGAGGTTCTTGTCTTGCTGGTCCATCGCTGTCCCTTGGCCTTTGCGGGGCAGCGATGTCGAGTTGAATCCGCCACGAGAGCGTGCGCCGGCGGATCGAAATTCCCTACATCCGAGGGCGGCTAACCGGTGAAGCGGCCAGCATCACGCCAGCCGGGGAAGCGCTCCGCTGTTGAGCAGCTGCACCAGATCGACCTGCCGGTGGGTGCCGGTTTTCTGGAAGATTTGCTTCAGGTAGGTGCGCGCGGTTTCGACCTTCAACCGCAGCCGTTGCGCCGCTTCCTGCACGCTCCGGCCCTCCGCCAGTTGCACCACGAGCCTCGTCTCCACCGGCGTCAGGGCAAACGCATCGGCGAGTGACCGCACGTGCGTCTGGCTGTCCATCGCGGTGTCCACGACCATGATACAGGCGCGTGGACTGCCGGCATCGTCCTCCATCCTGCTGATCGAAAGCAGGATCGGCCGCTCGGCGCCGCTAGACAGGGCCAGCGTATGCGGCTCGCTGTCGGTTACCGGGCCTGCCAGGATCGCGCGGAGCGCGGCATGTAGCCGCACACCGTCGTCGTGGTGGAGGATTGCGAGCTTGCCGCCAAGCGTGGCGATCGTCGTCCCGTCGGCAAGAAATGCCTTCATCGCCCGGTTGGTCAGCAGAACCCGCTGATCGGCATCGGTGACGACGATGCCGAACGGGCACAAGTCGATCACCGCTTCGCTCAAGTCGGAGACCGGAACGGTATTGGTGCGAGGCACTTCGCGCGAGTTCCCGTCGATCTGCAGTGCCAGCGAGACCAGCCGCTGGGCCCGGGCCGCGGCCTGCTGAACCGCGCTCCATTCGCTGTGCTGGATGCGCTCGGCGCGAAGGATCAGCACCGCCTGTTCCGCCGATTTATCGGCGATGGCGCAGACAATGTACTCGTTCCGCCCGCATAGCCAGCGGAACGGTTCCGAGGCATGCGAGAAGTCGATCGGGCCTTTAAGGCTGTCGAGAACGTCGGCGATCTCATTCTTGAAAACGGTGCCGGTGCGGGCCAGCAGCTGCGAGAGGTCGCCGGAATTGTCCACCCGGGCAAGCCACGCGGCGCGGGCGATCTGCAACACGCCCGCGAGCTCCAGCAGCTCTTTCATCAACGGATTGCCCATCGGCAAATGATCGTCCGATATCGGCGATCGACGAATAGTTCCTTCGAATACGATATGTTCGCCGGTACCGGTCGAAAAAAGACCTTCCGGCATCACTTGGTCGAACCCAGGCTCTGCAATCTTTATTGCAGTATCCGTTGCGTCATTACGCATATTGCCCCCAGAACGCAGCCAGCTGCTGCGCTTGCCTTGCCCAGATGCGCAGGCGAAAGCGTCACGAACGACTCGCAAACCTCTCGCCGATTACGTTAAGCATCAGTTAACGATTCGCAAGACCGTTTATTTCGCGTGACTTGTCGCAATATCTTGCGCGTCTCGGGAACCAAATCTCTCGCTGTTCGTTAATGCCGATCCTGCTCCACCTTGGCTGCTGCTTCCACAATTACTGATCGATTGCAGCCGCTGCTTATAAGTGCCGATCGCCAGTCCGCATTAAACGAAATCAGCGCGCTGTCGTTCCCATAAAAGGGCATGCGTGACGATTTCATACAGATCGCGGTGACGTGCTGTCCAGGGCAGGGCGGCCCCGATTCTGCTATTGTCGGCAATGATTTGCGCCGTATGGCCGGGCCGGCGTGGCGCTAAAGCACGGCGGATGTGCCGGCCCGATACGCGGATGGAGTCGCGCACGCCCGTGCCGTCGAGGGTGAGATGATCTGTCCCGAAAATGGACATTCCGTCACGCTTCTCCAGCCCCGTCTCTTCGGTGACCTCGATCATCGAAGTACGAGCGATACCACGCGACGAAGCGCTTCACGCCTTCGCGCACGTCGGTTTGCGGCTGGTATCCGGTCAGGCTGCGCAGCAGCGACGCGTCGGCCCAGGTGGCGGGCACATCTCCGGGCTGCATGTCGAGGTAGTTACGGATCGCCTTGCGGCCGAGCTCCTGCTCGATGGCATCGACGAAGTCTTCCAGCCGGACCTGATCACTGTTGCCGATGTTGACGATGCGAAACGGCGCAACCGGGGAAAGGCTGTCGCGGGCGGCTATCTCGTCTCGCGAGGCGGGACGCTGCGGCACGGCATCGATCAGCAGACGGATGCCGCGCACCAGGTCTTCGACATACGTGAAGTCGCGCCACATCTGCCCGTGATTGTAGATGTCGATCGGCGTGCCTTCGAGGATGCCCTTGGTGAACTTGAACAGCGCCATGTCGGGACGGCCCCACGGGCCATAGACGGTGAAGAAGCGGAACATCGTGACGGGCAGGTTCCACAGATGGGCATAGGAATGGCCCATCATCTCGTTGGCCTTCTTGGTCGCGGCATAGATCGTCAGCGGCGTGTCCGCCTGCTGCGTCTCGACGAACGGCATGTCCTCGTTCGCCCCATAGACCGAAGACGTAGACGCCATCAGCAGGTGCCCGACCGCCAGTTCGCGCGCGACTTCCATCACGTTGAACGTGCCGGTGATGTTGGTGTCGATGTAAGTACGGGGATGCTCGAGGCTATAGCGGACGCCGGCCTGCGCCGCGAGATGCACGATGGCATCGGGCCGCGCCTGCCGAGCGTAGTGGAGCAGCTGGGCGGCATCGAGGATATCGAACTCCTCGGCTGAAAAGGCGTTGCTTTCCCGTAGCATGGCATGGCGCCGCCGCTTGAGCTCGACATCGTAATAGTCGGTGATGGCATCGACGCCCACCACGCGAAAGCCTTCCGCGATCAGCAGGCGCGCGAGGTGAAAGCCGATGAAGCCGGCGGTGCCGGTTACGAGGACGGTACGCATGGCCATGTGCTTACCGGCCATGCGTTAATGTTCGCCTGCGCCGCGCGTCAGCGGCCGACCGCATGATAACGCAGGCCTGCCGCCTCGACCGCCGCGCGGTCGTAGATATTGCGCAGATCGACCAGCACCGGTTCCGCCAGCAACGAGCGAAGCTGCCTGAGGTCCAGCGCGCGGTAGGCATCCCACTCGGTCACGAGCACCGCCGCCGACGCCCCTTCCGCCGCATGCAGCGGTTCGGCGACGAACTCCACGCCTTCCAGCAACGGCCGCGCCTGTTCGATGCCTTCCGGGTCGCAGGCGACTACGTGGGCGCCCGCATCCTGCAGCGCGCGGATGATCGATAGCGATGGCGAATCGCGCATGTCGTCGGTGTTCGGCTTGAACGTCAGTCCCAGAATCGCAATCCGTTTGCCGCGCACGTCGCCCCCGGCCGCGTTGATCACCTTGCGGCCCATCGCGCGCTTGCGGTGATCGTTCACCGCCACCACCGCCTCGACGATGCGCTGCGGCGTTTCATAGTCCTGCGCGGTCTTGAGCAACGCCAGCGTGTCCTTGGGGAAGCAGCTGCCGCCATAACCGGGGCCGGCGTTCAGGAACTTGCCGCCGATCCGGTTGTCCAGCCCGATCCCGCGCGCGACGTCGCGCACGTCCGCGCCCACTTTCTCGCAGAGGTCGGCGATCTCGTTGATGAAGGTGATCTTCGTGGCGAGGAAGGCGTTGCCGGCATATTTGGTGAGCTCAGCGCCCCGCCGGCTCATCTCCACCAGCGGCGCCTTGCCGCCCAGGAACAGTGGCCGATATATTTCGCGCATCAGTTCCAGGCCGCGCTCGTCGTGGCCGCCGATGACGATGCGGTCAGGGTGCTTGAAGTCGTCGATAGCCGCGCCCTCGCGCAGGAATTCGGGGTTTGAGATCACCGCGAACTCCGCGTCCGGATTGGTGGCGGCGATGATCCGCTCTACTTCGTCGCCGGTGCCCACCGGAACGGTCGATTTATCGACCACCACCGTGAATCCGTTGAGCGCGGCGGCGATTTCCTCGGCGGCGGCATAGACGTAGGACAAGTCGGCATAGCCGTCGCCCCGGCGTGACGGCGTGCCGACGGCGATGAACACGGCATCGGCTTCGGCCACTGCCGGAGCGATGTCGGTGGTGAAGCGCAGCCGGCCCGAAGCGGCGTTGCGCGCGACCAGGCTGTCGAGGCCCGGCTCGAAGATCGGGATCTTGCCGGCCTTGAGCGACGAGATCTTGCTCTCGTCCTTGTCGACGCAGGTTACGGAATGACCGAAATCCGAAAAGCACGCGCCGGAAACCAGCCCGACATAGCCCGACCCAATCATCGTTATGCGCATCTTCGAGGCACCTGCAGCTTAAGCTGCATCGCGCCATAGAGAAACGAAGCGGGGCACGCTACCGCCCATTTGTTCCGCATCCGGAACTGCGCGCGGATTGCCCGCCTCGACGCTGCGCTCATCGAGTCGCTGTGATCCGGGGGCGTTAACAGGCTGCTGCCGCTAAAGCGAAAAATCCGTCCCAGATCAGGACAGGCACGCGGCTGGGGGTGGGGGATTCACCCAAACGAGGGGGGCGTATCGCCCCGAATGGCTATGGCCCGCCGGTAACTAACATTGGCATTCCCCAACTAACCGCCCGGTCACGCGCGGTGTGCAGGCGATTGGCGATTGCCTACGCCTTCAACCAGGAGATGCACGCAATGAGAAATCTACTCGCAACGACCGCGCTGGCGCTTGCGCTGTCCGCGGCAGCCACCGCCGCCAACGCCCAGGAAGTCGATGTCGACGATGGTTCGCAGGCCGCCGCCGGCGGACTTGCCGTGAACGTGGACGACACCGCCAACGACGGCAGCTACAACAGCAGCAAGAGCGTGGCGGATTCGGGCAACACCGCGATCGCGGACTCGGGCAACGGTTCGGGCAACAAGACCTATACCGACAACACCGCCGCCAACAGCGACAACTCGAAGACGGTCGCTTCGGGCAACACCACTGCTGTCGCGTCGAACAACACCGCCAACATCGACAAGTCCGACAACCTGACGGTCAGCGATTCTGGCAACAAGACCTTTACCGACAACAGCGACAACTCGAAGACGTTCACGGACAACACCGCCGCCAACAGCGACAACTCCAAGACCTTCACTGACAACACGGCGGCGAACAGCGATAACTCGAAAACCTATACGGACAACACCGCTGCTAATAGCGACAACTCCGCAACGGTGGCTTCGAACAACGAAATCGCTTCGAACAACACCAAGAATGTCGCCTCGGGCAACTCGATCGCTTCGGGCAACACCACCAACGTCGACAAGTCGGACAACCTGACGGTATCGGACTCGGGCAACAAGACGTTCACCGACAATACCGCCGCCAACAGCGACAACTCGGTGAGCATTGCTGATTCGGGCAACAAGACGTTCACGGACAACACCGCTGCCAACAGCGACAACTCCAAGACGTTTACCGACAATAGCAATAACTCGAAGACGTTCACCGACAACACGGCGGCGAACAGCGACAATTCGAAGACGGTTGCCTCGAACAACGAGATCGCGTCGAACAACACCAATACGGTTGCGTCCAACAACACGAAGACGGTCGATTCGGGCAACAGCGTTGCTTCGAACAACACGACGTCGATCGACAACTCGGACAATTCGACGGACAACAACTCGACCAATGTCAGCGTTGCCGATTCCGGCAACGACAACTCGGTCAACACCTATACGAAGAACGATTCGAGCAACAACTCGAAGAACCTCACGCTCAACAATCAGCAGGATAACTCGAAGAACCTGACGGTTAGCGACTCAGGCAACGATAACTCGGATCGTTCGACCAACACGGAAACGAACACCACCACGAATACGACCACCACGAGCCTCGCGGATTCGCAAAACGACAACTCAGACAACTCGAACAACGACTCGTTCAACGACAACTCCAAGAACCTGGCGATCAGCGACTCCGGAAACGACTTTTCGACCGTGACGATCGACAAGTCCGACAGCAGCACCGACACGCTGTCCGGAAACGTCGCCCAGGCGAGCACCGCCAACTGGTTCGGTGACAGCGCGATGGTTTCGACCAACACGCTGGCCGGCCATGTCACGGGCGTGACCGTCCGCTTCCGCGGCGGCGAGACCGTTGGGGCCGACAACCGTTTGTCGAACGCGGGTTCTGCATTCCAGAACTTCGCCGGCATTCAGTCGCTGAACCAGAACACCGGCGTCGGCGCTTCGCAGAATGCGGGCATCTCGCTGACTGTAACCACCGGCGACATCAACCTCGGCGCCCCGACGGCTCCGTAATGCCAAGGTATCCGGCAAGGGCATCGCTCTGATGCCGGATACCGCAGGGATCGGCCGGCACATCGTCCGCGATGTGCCGGTCATCCACCCGGCACCAATGCCCCATCGGGCAGACGGTGCGCAATGCGAGGCCTGACCTCGTCAGATTGGATCGATGCCATGCGTAAAGCTCTAGCTTTGATCGCGAGCGCCCTGCCCATCGCGATGGCAATGCCCGGCGCCGCCATCGCCCAAACTCATGGCGAGGGAGCGATCTTCGTTCCCGGCATTGAGGCCGCGCCGGTTGCGGCGCCCCTCGAAATCACGATCGGCGTGACGGCCGAACTGGTCATCCTTCCCAGCATCGCCACCGCGCAGGCACAGGAAATGTTCGGCGGCGAGCCGGTATCGAGCGGCGAACTCGCCGCGGTCAGCGGCCGCCAGCAGATGAACCTGCTTGAAGCCATCGTCGATAATTCGTCGTTCGTGGGCAACAATACGGTCGGCGAAAACAGCGTTACCGGAGCGGTGAACGTAAGCGATTCGGCGTTCCAGAACGTCAGCGGCATCGCGATCGTCAACTTCAACACCGGCAACAACAGCTCAATCAATGCGGGCATGAGCGTGAACCTGCAAATCAACTACGCGTCGCCGGCCCCATGATCGCGCGATTTGCCTCGCGCTTGCGGAAGCCTGACGCTGCTATCCCTCGATCATGGGCGGGGCGGCTGGCTCTTCGCCTGGCGCCTGCCCTGATCGCTGCGGTCCTGACGCCTGCGACGCCTGCCGTCGCGGGCGATACCAATTTCATCATCCCCACCATGCCGGGAAGCGGATTTCGCGTGAGCATGAGCACGATGCTGGACCGTCGCTTCTACACGGTCGTCCGCCAGGGTTACGATTTCAGCTGCGGCTCGGCCGCGCTCGCCACCCTGCTGCACTATCATTACGGCGTGCCGGCGGACGAGACGGTGACCTTCAACGGCATGTGGGAAACCGGCGATCAGGCGGCGATTCGCAAGCTGGGCTTCTCGCTGCTCGATATGAAGCGTTACCTGGCGTCGATCGGTCTTGAGACGCAGGGCTTTCGCGTGACGCTGGCGCAAGTCGAGAAAACCGGGATTCCCGGCATCGCGCTTACGGTGACCAACGGCTACCGGCACTTCGTCGTGGTGAAGGGGGTCAGCGCGCAGAGCGTCCTGATCGGCGATCCCTCGCGCGGCCTGATGCGGGTCGATCGCGCCGAGTTCGAGAAGACCTGGGATGGCCTTTATTTCGTCATCACCGATTCGCGCGAAGCCGGGCAGCGGTCGTTCAACCGGCCCGGCCAATGGGCGGCGGTGAACGTGTCGCCCGCGCGCGGGCTCCTCTCGCGGCCGATGGAGCAGGACGCCGTGCGGCTGTCCGCGCCGGCATTGCTGTTCGGAGAGCTGTGAGATGACCCGCTCGCTCGCCGCGCTTGCCGTGTGGGTCTGGGCGATGGTGCCGAGCGCTTCGATGGCCCGGGAGGCGCTGTTCGACGCTCCCGTGCTCAGCGACGACGAGCTTGCTGATGCGAGAGGCGGGTTCATGCTCGAATCGGGCGCACGGATCGACTTCGGCGCGGTGATCACCACATCGGTGGACGGTATGCGTGTGTTGCAAACCCAGTGGCGGCTCACCACGGACGGCGCCTCGGCGAGCGTCGCGGTCGCGCGCGATACGCCCGTCACCATCGAAGGACCGGCGACGGCCAAGACCACAGTCGTCAGCGATCCCGCCGAGCCAAGCGGCTCTATTCATATTCCCTCCCCCTCATTCGGGGGGGAATCGCCCTCCCCAGATGGGGGGTCCAGTGTATGTCAACGGCGGAGCAAAAGTCGGCCATTCGGCGGCGTAAAACCAGGCCATCGTG